>Ga0181522_10001757_pt1 | contig 12857 bp, 8 predicted proteins | sample PEATcosm2014_Bin_27_FD_121103 | JGI IMG/M metagenome (GOLD analysis project Ga0181522, IMG submission 121103) | Peatland microbial communities from MTU Mesocosm Facility, Houghton, MI, USA - PEATcosm2014_Bin05_10_metaG | ecosystem: Environmental > Terrestrial > Soil > Wetlands > Peat | place... | reverse complement strand
GGGCTATGGGATAGCCCATCCGGGCCATTCCGCAACCTACGCTCTCAAGTTAGTCTCGTAATCGAGCAGACTTCGGGGGAGGGCTGTTCGACTGAACGTCCCGTGATTTACGTCGCGGGGCGTTTTGTTTTGCACTCTAGAACCTGACGATGGGCATGATTCAGAAGCTGATTCGGCCGGAAAGCTGGATGATGCGCGGGTCGGCGGTATTCAGAATCTCGCCAAATGTCGGGCTGGTGATGTTGGTGTCGGGGTTAGAGAATTCGGCGCGATTTTCCAGATTAAAGATGTCGGCGCGAAGTTCCATCCGGACCTTCTCTGTAATCGGCGTACTCTTTGCAAAAGCAAGATTGATATTGAATCGTCCGGGCCCACGGACGTAATTCCGTGGCAATGTACCGTAAGTCCTAACCGAGGGATCGCTCACTGCCTGATCATCGTTCGGGAACATGGCAGGCCCAGGTACGCATGAGGTCGGAGCCGGCGGGCACTGCGCGTTGCTGAAACTTGCCGGATTAAACCAGAAGTGGCCCGTTTCGGGGCCGCTATCTTGCGATGACAATGTCGTCACTTGTCTTGGGTTGGCAATCACGACCGGACCAATCAGATTGGCGTGCACCAGGCCAGGATCACCCACGCCCGACGGCCCAGGACTCAGAAAATTCAGCGCGCTAGGCAGGTTTGCCGAAATGTCGAGCGGGAACCCGCCATGCCAGCTGACGATAGGAAATATGCTCCAGCCGCGCGTCAATCTTTGAGAAAATCGTGGCAATGCCCGGTCGAAGGGCAGTTCCCATCCGCCGCTAAAAACAACTCTGTGACGCACGTCCATATCTGCGGAGGCGCGAAATAACCCAGGCTGATAAGCGGGCACCGTGGCATTGCGGTTCTCAAATCCCGATGCGTTATCAATGTTGTGGGAATACGTGTAGGCAAGTGTGAAATATGAGTGTCCAAAAATGCCGCCGCCCGAGAGTTGCTTCTGCAAACTTGCAATCAAACTGTTGTAATTTTCATTGCTTACGTTCTTGAACTCGTCGAGCACGCCGTAGCAGAGAAAGACTTGCGTGGCGCCGCAATCACTGTTCGCCGGTGTCAAGTTCAGCACCCGGTTAAATGTTCCCAAAACAAAAGGATTGATATCTGTAACCGCCGTCAGTCCGTGAGAATTTGTGCCGGCATAACCGACTTCAAAAATCGTGTCAGCCGGAAGTTGCTGCTGAAGGGTCAGATGATACTGATAGGTGTAGGGCGTACCCAAATGGGGGTCGACGACGTAGATGCCGCCTGCGCCCCCGATGGGCAAGTAGCCCTCATTCGCGAAATTAAAGTTTGACGGCGGATTGCCCGACGGAAAAGGATTCGTTGTTCCCGTGGCGACGAAGGGCTGGCTCAGGTAATTGAGTCCACTTGTAATTGCGCCCGGAGGAAAGAATCCAAGATTCGCACTGGCATCAAATGGCGGCGCGCCGTTGAATTGCAGATTGTCCTCGGCTTTGAGAATGTCGTAGAAAACGCCGCCCGCACCTCGCAGGCTGGTTTTGCCGCTACCCGTGGGATCCCAGGCAAAGCCGACGCGAGGAGCAAAGTTCTTGCGATCGGGGAAATTTACGCCCACCGAAGCGCCGGGGTCACCCGGAAAGACCATGCCTGGCGGGGCATTTACGAAACGCGAAGACTGGAGACCGGGAATAATTGAAAAAGTGCGGCCTTCGGTGTCGCGTTTTGGCGTGGAATATTCGTAACGCAGACCGAGATCTAACACGAGATTCTTGCGCACCCGCCAGCTGTCTTGCGCAAATCCGTCGCTAAATTTCGTGCGCACATTTGAAGGGGCTGCAGAACCTTGAAAATAGTCGTAAGGCAATCCCAACAAGAAATCAGCAAAGGAGTTCTGCGAGCCGATGCCGCCTTGCCCGACAAAGAAAAACTGCCCGTTGTTATAGAAGGCAAAAAACGTGTTGTTTTGATAGGCGGAAAAGCCGCCGCCAAACTTCCAGCTATGATGGCCATGAATCCAAGTCACGGTATCGGAATAGGAAAATGTGTTATCGGTAATTCTTTGTGGACCACTGGGGCTGAACCCTATACTCAGACCGTTATCAAAGGCCAGATTCGTGGGGCCCGTGGCGAGATCCGGTGTAATTCCGACGCCCAAACCCGCAGGCGTGGGCAAAGTCGTCGCCGGGTTTTCCGCCAGATTATTTGAACGCTCCAGCGTCATTTTCGCCTCGTTCAAAAAGTTGGGCGAAAAGATATGCGTGTAAACCACATTGGCAACGTAGTCGCTGAAATTCGAATTGTCAGGGAACCCGCTCACATCGGCATAGTCAAAAGGCGTCGTCTCGTGAGTACTGTCCCATCCAAGCGTTACCGCCAGCTTGTCGTTCGAACTTATGTCAACATCAAACTTGCCGGTTAGCTCGTTGCTGTTCAGCGTAAGTTCCTCTTGCGAATTCAGCAGACCGTTAGGCGAAGTGGGTATCAGGTTGGCGGCAATATATTTCTGCGCTACCCCGTCGATCGCTGAGGGTGCGATGATGGCTTGAGCGGCCAGCGCGGAGTTAGGCTGAAAATAAGGATTTTGTAGCAGAAACGTAGCCACATTCGGATCAGGGCCGCCATTGAATCCTGATTGCGAAAAGTTTCCCTGAAGTTCCGCGGGAGTGAACGTGGCCGCTTGGTGGATAGTCAAATCCTCAATCAGCCTTTGCCCTTGATAACCCAGAAAAAAGAAAAAACGATTTTTCCCGTGTATCGCTTTTGGAATCACGACGGGCCCGCCCAATGTCCCTCCGAACTGGTTGCGTTTCAGCACATCACGCGGCAATCCATTCGCAATATTGAAGTAGCTGTTGGCGTCAAGCGCATCGTTGCGCAGGAAATCAAAGGCGGTTCCGTGAAATTGATTGCTGCCGGAACGAGTGGCAATGCTGATCACGCCCCCCGCGTTGCGGCCGTACTCGGCGGGGTAGTTCGTGGTGAGAATGCGAAATTCTGCCACGGTGTCGGGATTGGGGACATACACGGCCCGGTTGTCGATCAAATCGTTATTGAATCCGCCGTCAAGCAAGTAGGCCACGGAGTCACCCCGGCCGCCTGCAATGTTGAATGTGCCGGCGCCGCGAAAATCGTCGTCCGTCGGGGTAACGCCGGGCTGCAGAGGAGCGAGATCGCGAATGTCGCGGCCATTCAGGGGTGCGTTGCGGACTACATCGCCTGTGACGACAGCGCCCAGCGCCGGACTCACCGTCTCGACTTGCTGCGAGCTAGCAGATACCTGGACTTCCACCGGCGCTGCTCCGACGCGCAATTGAATATTCACGCCACGATCTTCGCCAATATGAAGAATCAGATCGCGAAACTCGGAGACGGCGAAACCGCCCTTTTGCGCCGTCAGCAGATAGCGGCCCGGTTGAAGAAAAGGAATCGTAAAATCCCCATTAGCATTGGTAACCGCATCACGCTCGAGACCTTGGTCCAGATTGAGAAGCGTGATCTTTACGCCGCTCACCACGCTGCCGCTCTGGTCAGAGACAACTCCCGCGATTGAGGCGCGCTGCGCGGCGGCGGCGCCACAAAGAGCCACGCAGAATAGGATTGAAGCACTCCAGGTTCGCAATCGGGTCAAAGAATTCGCTCGCCGGGCTTCCGCGTACTCCGAGCACGGGAAGCTGAGACAAGGAGGAATAGCGGGGCTGACAACACAAAGGGATTATAGTACTAGCGCTGGAAAAACGAACTCCTTAGACGGAGAAAATTAAAGGAGTTACGCCATGCGTCCGGGATTTAGGAGCCCATACGGCGTACGACGGCAAGCAACCGAGATAGGTTGGCATCCGCCTGGGCGGCTTGGCGGGAATCCGCGAAAAGAGCCCGCACCAGTTCGTTCTGGGTGCGCGCTAACGCCAGCATAGTGTCGCTATCCGGGATGCCCGTGTGAGAAGCGCTCGAGGCGGCATCCGCGGGTCCGGCTATCGGCGACAGCATTTCTGATTCACGGCGGGCGAGAGTGGCAATCCAGCGGCGATGATCCTGGCGCATCTGGTCAATCTCTTGCAACTCCACCGCTGAAAGGTTCGCAGTTCGAGAGGCAGAAAATTCGCCATCGAGGCGCTTCAATGCCCACGCGTGCAAGAACGTCTGGCGGGCGATGGTCACCATCTCACTTGAGAATACATCCACTTGCTTGTCAGCATCCTCGCGGGAAATGCCGGGTTGCGAAAAATGGCGGTTCAACCGCTCGTACAAGGGCGATTGTCCGCTTGATAGATCCGCGAGCGTCGCGCCCTGCTCGCCACCCAACCCAACTGGGGCTATCTCGGTAAATTGTTCCGGCGGATTGTAGAGGTCGGAGCCGTTTTTGATTTCACGCGGCAGATAAATTTCAATTCGAACGTTGTGCGCAACCGACCGCAGAGTACGCACGATGGCTTCCCGGCGCGCCGCATCATCCACCAGGCCCTGCACCAGGAGTGTGCCGTCAGACATGGGGAACACATAAATTTCTTCACCCAGGCAGGCATCCGATTTGTGCAATGCGGAGGCGATCGCCACTTCCTCTGGCGTGGCGTGGGACTCAGCGTACGAAAGGGGGACGGGCTTGCTAAAGGCAGGCAGCTTTCGAGCTTCGGCGGTTGTTGTTTCTGGAACAGCGGCAGCTGGGGCAAACAACGCCGCGATCTCCGGCGTCCTGGGTTCGACGGAAAAGGCGGTGCGGGTGAAGCGATACTCGCGTTGTGTCTCCTGCCCGGCTGTCAGAAAACTTATACTGGTCGGCGCGTAGTCTGCCGCATTAACCTGTAACAACGCCTCTGCAATGCCAGAAGGGTTGCCAGAAAAATGGTAGCTCACATCCATCTCATCGGCCGCTTTTCGGGCAGATAGAACGCTTCCCTGAGCCGCGCCGAGGTGCCGGAATTCATCGGCGGAAAGAACCGGCATCCAGTGCTCATTCAAAATGTATTGCTCGAAGGCCGCGTCTTCGGGAGTGAGAAGAACGCCGAGCAACTCTTCGTTCATGCGCCCGTCGTCCCCAATGACCAAATGTCCGGTTTTGCCCGAAGGCGTTTGTGCTTGCACGTACATTTCAGGGCGAATGGAGTCCCGCAGAACGGTTAGCGTACCGAGTTCCTCCACACTCCCCGTCGTGTGGCCCTTGCGCTCAATCCGTTCAACTCGCATTGCGGTGCGGCTTACTTGCCCCGTCGCGGGCAAATGGGCCGCTTCATACTCCCCGACCCGCGCCAAAACCGTGTCTGCCGAAACGCGCGTATTGAGCGCATCCGTAAACATAATGACCAGCATGGTCACGACAAGAAAACCAGCGATGGCCGCTTGTCGCGGCTGAAGTAAATAGGCCACCGCATGCGTCGCGCGAATCCACAACGACGATAAACGATCCGTTAACGGGACAGGCGCCGCTTCGAAAGAGCCGGCATGGCGGGCCAGGCGCTGCCGGAATTGCTCGACGCGTGTTTCGGAGAAGGCAGATTCTTCGGGCAGCAGGCTGGTGCGGACCTCCAGGAAAGCATCAATACTGTTCTCAATCTCGGTCAGCAAACCCCGGCATGTCCAGCAGACTTCCAGATGGTCGCGTGCGGCTTCCCGCTCCGGCCGGGGTAATTCGCCGTCCAGATAGGCGATAACTTGGGCTTCATTCAAATGGGGACGTGACGAACCAGGAAAAACGCCCTCGCGCGAAAACTTTGTCATTTATTCGCGCCCCTTACTTTCTTGAGCCCGCGCACCAGATACACGCTCACCGATTTATGACTGATGCCCAAGACTTCTCCCACTTCCTGATAACTGAGCCCCTCCGCACGTAATGCCAGACACTGGCGCTCGCGCTCGTTGAGCATAGCCATACAGCCGGCCACTTTCTGCTGCTGGATCAATTCATTTTCCGCGGACGTGGCATGGTCGGCTAGCGCACGATCAGCCACCCATCCCGCAACCGCGTTGTCGTGCGCACCGCGGCGGCGAACATGGTCGATGGCCAGATTGTGAACCACCCTGTATAGCCAGCTGCGCACATTAAGGATTTTGGCGTTGCGCTGCAGATGATCAAATAACTTGAGAAAAGCTACCTGCACCAAATCTTCACTATCGCCCGTGGAACCAACGACTTGATACGCATACCCGATAAGCGAAGGACGCATGGTGGCATACAGCTCCACCAGCGTTTCCTCCAGTTTCTGACTCTTGCGCTGCTCCTCGGTCTGTTCAAACCCGAACACTCGCGAGAGGTTCAGGATGGCTTCGCGCTCCATCTTCACCTTATCGGAACTGTTTTTCTGTGCTGTCAAATTGCGCCCTTTAGACAAGACGCAACATTATAAGACGAACCGGGCCAATCAGAGGCTAACAATTCTGCCTTTAAGATGTTACGCATTTTTATGTAACTTATTGATTTTATGAAGGTTGCATAAAAGGCTGTCTTCGAAGAATGCTGTGTCAGCGATATGCCGGATCCGGCGGTTCCTGGCGGTCATAGTCGCGGCCATACTTGTTCTTGTGCGGAACGGGACTTTCCGTATTGGCTTGCATTCGAATCTCGCGCAGCGCATGGCTGTTTTCGCTGATGGTAACCGCGCGCGTCTCTGACTGCATGGCCTCGGGTAATGCATGCTCACTCCACACTTGCAGCTCGTATTGGCCCGGCGGCACATGCGGGATACTGAATTGGCCTTGCCGATCGGACTTTGCATAATAGGGTGTCGCCAGGGCGATCACGACCGCGCTCATCTGGGCATGAATATTGCAGAAGATGTAGCTGATCCCGGCGCGGTCGAAGTGCACAATGCGCGACTCCCCGGCTTCGTACAGGCCGAGATCGAAACGCTTCCCGTCGAACAGCGAAAATACGTTATGAAACCAGGGATCGCGGTTGGGAAATCTGACAGCGGCGCCCACGCGCACAACCAGAACATGCGGTTCGAAACTTTTATTTTTTTGTACGAGCTCAAGTGGACTGCTCTCAGTCGCGACCGTGGGCGGGTCCGGCGACATGGGAGAAACCGGCGTAAGCCACGCGACGGAGTCGGACTGGTCTCGCAAACGCATCTTGCCACTTTGACTCAGTTCGATGCGTCCCGTGACCGTAACGTCCTGTGCGAGAGAAGCGATGCTCAACCCCAGCAAACAAACCACGAAGAACGTGGTTCGATTTGAATTGCGCCGCCTCAGAACAGGACCCCCATAATCAGATTGATCTGGCTGGCTGTCCAATTCGTTGGGTATAAGGAATACGTTTTCAAATAATGATATTCGGCGGAAAATAACAAATCCGTGCGAGGGCGGTAGATGACGTTCGCGATTGTGCCCTGATTGCGTGAGAGGTAGCTCTGATACGTTCCACCACTGGGAAAATAATTCAGGTCTGACGCGAAGGGATTGTCCTCTCCGAACGCAGTGTCGAACTCGAGTGTGGATCGCGGCTGAAATTTCAGCTGCACCCATCCCCCTGCCGAACTTATGGCATGAACGATGCTGGTCGGATCGCTCAGAGCCCCACTGCTCAAAATGCTCGAACCCAACGCTCCGCTGATTCCGCCCACGGCCTTGCCCCGGTAGAACTTGCCCGACAGCGCAAACATCCGATGCAGCGGGAGGTTGAAATCCGTCATGCCGGCCCATCCGTCCACATTACGATTGAAGCCGTAATTCTGGCGTCCGTAGTAGCCCGCGCTCCCAATGGTTATGGGTTGTCCGAAAACCGTCCGAGTCCATGCGAGACGGGTGGCATAGGCAGGCTGGCGCGATGATTCTCCGGCCTGTGGAACGCGGTATGTAGAAGTCGCAGGAGGTTCCCCATTCAGATTATCCAGCACTCCGACTTGGGCGATTAAGGTGGCATCATTGGGCAAGGCGAAGCGATGTTCAACTCGCGCTTGTGGAGTCCAACTCCAGAGGTTGCCGGCGTAAGCCAACGCGGGGATCGACTGGGCAGCGAATGACGTCGGGGAGTTGGGCGAGAAGAATAATGCATCCTGCCCAACTACCACCGAGGTATTTGTCCAATCGAGTCTGGCCGTCCCGGTGCGCAACCAAGCCAGGCCATAGTTCACTCCATTGGAGATGTTGCTAAAACCACCGCCAAAATCGAGCCGGATATCGGCGCTACTCCGCGCCCCTGCAAAGGTTGGGCCGGTGACATCAAATCCCAGCTGCGATTGACGTAACGTCCCCCCAAAACTACCACCAGACGCTCCAGCCGCACTGGGCAATGCCAGATTCGGAATGTCGGCATTATCCACGGTCCCTGTATTACTGAAAAGATTAAACAAGACGATCCCGGAAAAACGGATGCGGTATTTGGACCAACTTTCCACTTTACTCTGATATTGTTCGTCGATTTTGCCGGAGAGCAATTGGAACTCTTCCTCCAGGCGGGCATTGTGATCGTCGGCCGCCGCATTGCTCTGATCGCCGGCCTCGCTCGAAGCCAGCTGTAGCGGCATGGCGCTGCCTGAGGGTTGCTCCCGGCCTGCATCCGAATCCGCCGTCGCCGCTGCCCGCGACGCATCAAGTTCGCGCCGCAATTCGATCGTTTCCTGGCGATATTTCTGAGTATCCACCTGCATCGCCTGTATGGCATTTCGCAGCTCGCGCACCTGCTGCTGAAGGTCGCGCACGGAATCGGTCAAGGCGGCGCTTGTGTCGGAGGGCTTTGCCTCCTGAGCGGAGGCGGTTACGAAATACAGGCAAGTGCAGAAGAGCACGCCCAAAAAACAGATTCGCGGCTGAAAACTGGTGCGGCACATGGAAGTCTCCCCTTCGTGCTACCTGAGGTTTTTGGCGGCCCTGTGCATCTAAGGCCGCAGCGACGCATGACGGCGTTTAATTTTACTCGCAATGATCTTAACCGCCCACGGATAGCGCTTTGTCCGCCGGCAAATGCAAGGGCAGCGTCAACCGAAACACGGTTCCGGCGTGGGATGTACTCTCGACCACGATCTCGCCGCCGTGATCTTGGACGATCTTCTGCACCACGGTCAGCCCCAGGCCGGTGCCATTTTCCTTATCGTGGCTGATGAACGGTTCAAATAAAGTGTGGCGTACGGCCTCCGCAATACCGTGCCCGTTGTCTGCAATTTTCACTTCGATACTTGCGGCAGACTGCCGCAGATGTATCTGAACCTTCCCGCCTTGCCGAGGCACAGCTTCACACGCATTCAGCAGCAGATTCTGGAAGACACGTTCCAGGCGCTTGGCATCGAACCAACCCTCGCTGCTCCCTTCGCAAATGAGTTCGACCGTTACGTTGTGAAAATCCGGATGGGCTTTAACCACCTGAATCACGCGCTGGAGGATCTGCTGAATACTGCCGTACGCCGGTCGCAGGGATTCACGCGTTCGGGAGAATTCGAGAAGTGCCTCAATCAGATCAGTCATCTGGTTCACGGCTACTCGCACTTCCTGGTACAACTCTTCTCGCTGCGCCGGGGAAAGGTCGCTCTCGCAGAGAAACTCCGCGTTGGCCACAATGGCGGCCAGAGAATGACGCAGGTCGTGCGAAATGGAGCTCGCCATGCGTCCGATGGTCGCGAGCCGTTCGGCGTCCACCAGTTCCCGCTGCGTCTTTTGCAAACTATGCCGCATGCCGTCGAACGCGACTGTCACTTCCGCCACTTCGTCTCGACCGTGGGGCGCCAGCGGATATACGAAGTTCCCCTGCTCCAGGGCGCGCACGCCCGCAACCAGATTTTCCAGCGGACGCGTAAAAGTCTTCGAGATCAGAAATACTAGAAGGCTGCCACCAAGTACGGCAATCAGGCCAAGCGCCAGGAGTTCACGATTGAGGCTGCTCAGAAATTGAGTCTCTTGGTCAAGAGATTTCAAAACCGTCAGGCGCACAAGGCTTGGATTCTCCGGCGCCAGGCTCACCGCGCTCGCAAGAAAGCTCTCATCGTCGAGCCTGACTTGGCCGGGGTCATCCGAGATTCGATCGAGAAAATTGGCTCCGAGCAGTTCGTTTTGGCGCGAAGTCGATAATGTACTGGTTACAATTCTTCCCTGGTAGGTAAAAACAACCTGGCTGGCCGAAACCCGGCTGATTTCCTCTGCGATTGCGCCATTCACTTCGTAACCAAGCGCGAGATACCCCAGATGATGCTCCTCGGCGGGATTGCCAAAGTAAATCGGCTGTACGAAGACTTGGTAGAGATGGCCACTTTCGTACCACCAATGAGTTGATTCTTCCGACCCTAGCGATCGCGCCAAAAAATCATGCGCGGCCTCTGGAGCCAGGCTGGCGGCACTCGAGTGCAAAGCCATGATCTTCGCCGAGGGATCCGCGAGAATGAACAGGTCCGTCGGCGCCAGATGCCATATATCTCGTGACGCGTCCTGAATCGTGGATGCGTCACGCGTCGTCATGAGGGCGCGAACGTTCGGCAGGTCGGCTAGCAACTCGGCCGATTCGGCAAACGCGGCCTGCCGTTGGCGCTGAAAGTTCTGGAAGGTCAGGACAGAATTTTCCAGATCCCGGAAAATCTCGTGGCGCACCTTCTGTTGCACGCTGCGCCTCACCAACAACAGGGTCATCGCAGTAAGGCCGGCGGTCACAAGCGTGACCGTAAGGAGAAACTTGGTCCGCAGTCGGAGAGAGGACATCGCCATAAGATCTCTGGGCACGAACCCCAGGGGGAGAATCAATTGTGCCGCATCTAAGGCACAAATTTATAGCCGGCGCTATGCACGGTGCGAAAGTGCGCTGGATTGGAGGGATCTTTTTCCAGCTTCTGCCGCAATTTCAGAATGTGGTTGTCGACGGTGCGCGTCGAGGGATAATTCTGGTATCCCCAGACTTCATTTAGCAATTCATCGCGAGAGATGACGCGTTCAGGATTTTGCGTCATGAATCTAAGCACTTTGAACTCCTGCGCTGTAAGAGGAACAAGTTGGCCTCCGCGCCGCAATTCCATTTTTGCAAAGTCGACGTTTACGTCGCTGAAGCTGAAGCTCTTGCTGGGCTTGACTGGAATGGAACGCCGCAGTGCGGAATTCACTCGCGCCATCAATTCGCGTGGGCTGAACGGCTTGGTCATGTAATCATCCGCGCCGATCTCCAGCAGGAGCACTTTATCTGATACATCCGTCTTGGCGCTTAGGATAATGATCGGCAACTGCGGCGCCACTTGCTTAATCGCGCGGCAAACGTCCGGGCCCGCCATGCCAGGCAGCCGGAGGTCGAGGACGACCGCGGATGGTGACGTGGCCCGAAACGCTTCCAGTCCAGCGATGCCGTTGGGTGCTATCTCAACCAGGAATCCCTCCGACTCAAAAAGACGCTTCAGTGTCTTCTGCACCCGGCTGTCATCTTCAATGACGAGTATTCGCTGCATCGCGGCCATTGTATATTCTGCGGAAACTTGCGTCGTAGGTGCGAGCATCCCTGGTCTCCATCCTGCTTTCAGGGCAGGTCACAACACCAAAGCTACACTAAACACATGGTTTAGCGATCGATCGCATGCAAAAGTGACAATTTATTTACATCTTCGGGACAAGATGGAGATGAATATCGCCCGGTCAGGCAATGCGCGCCCATGCCCACCGATGGGCGATAAAGGGCGGCCACATCAGCCTGTAGGAGAATCTTGGGAAATATGGTGGCCAGGGACGGAGTTGAACCGCCGACGCCAGCCTTTTCAGGGCTGCGCTCTACCACCTGAGCTACCTGGCCACGTGTGCTCACAACGGCGACGCCGATGACGCGACTACTGCGCATCGGGTTGCTGGGCGTTTGGCGCATACCCTGCTTCGCGCCAACAAGTGAGGAACGTAAAGACTTTCAGGATTATAACAACCACTTCCGCTTTGCTCAACGCTTCCTTGCCAGAGGGAACGGCGGGACAGGCCTACGCTGTCCCGCTATCACTTAATTGCCTGCCGCGGGGGCATGTTGCCCAAGCCACGCAGCCACTTGCGGTGACTGCTGCTCTTTCATCTGCACGCAGTACCCGATGCGCTCCTCAGCCTGCTTCAAAGTTCGTTCCGCTGAGGGAACTGGATTTGCCGCAAAGAAATCCTTCACCTGGGCTTCCTGCCCTGCGTCACAGAAGGAACCTGTTGCGCCGATGACCGTGCCTGCGCTGAATCCGATCATCATCTTGTCTATCTCCGCCCAGTGCGCTCGAACAAAGTTCCAGCCAGTCGCGCGCCCAGCCGGGTTGCGCAAAACGGCGGCAATAACGTAAGGAGCATCCTGGGTACGAATCGCCGGCGTCAAGCTCGCCTTCAGTGTGCGATCAAGCAATGCAGGATCGGTAAAATCCGTCAACGCCCCGCCCAGGCGATAGAACTCCTCGGGAGAGCGGGACTTGGGCATCGCGGCGAGGATGCCATCATAAAATGCGGCATCCCCGGTCAGGGCGGCCAGATGAAACACAGTGCCCGCCATGCTGGCATCGACTGCATCGGGATTTTTAAACGCTTCACGCGCGAGCTTACCTGCTTGCGCCAACACCTGCGGATCGCGCCCCGCATTGCCCAGCACTTCAAATACGGCCGCTCGTAAAGTCTTACGGTCATCGCTATCGCCCGGCACGGGCTGCCATCCCAGTTCTTTCGCGAGCGGATTAAATAAATCACGGACCCACTGCTGAAAAGCAGGGCGATCAGCATCAGTCACCAAAGCGTCCGCAATAAACTGGATCTGCCCGGCCCCCTGTTGCATGACGACGCCATTGTGCTCTGATTTCAGGCTCCCCATAAGCACCATGAAATCGTTGATTGAACCGAGATTAACTCGCACCGTCGCCCATTCGTCGCTGATTAAGCGGATGCGTTCAGCCGGCGATAAGGAGTCTTGCGCAACATTCGAAAGCGCTCTCACTGCATCAGAATCGTAATGC
>Ga0181522_10001753_pt1 | contig 12889 bp, 13 predicted proteins | sample PEATcosm2014_Bin_27_FD_121103 | JGI IMG/M metagenome (GOLD analysis project Ga0181522, IMG submission 121103) | Peatland microbial communities from MTU Mesocosm Facility, Houghton, MI, USA - PEATcosm2014_Bin05_10_metaG | ecosystem: Environmental > Terrestrial > Soil > Wetlands > Peat | place... | reverse complement strand
CAACTTCATAGCGACGGTCAATACTCCGAACGACGCTGCAACGGGAACTTACAACATCAAAATCAATGCGCAAGATACGACCGGAGCTCCAACTCATTCAGCTACCATTGCGCTCACACTCGAGCAAGATTTTCTCGTCAAATCCTCGACGCCCAGCCAGACCGTATCAGCCGGGCAAACCAGCGGGCCGTACAACCTCACCGTGCAGCCGATCGGATCGTCTTTTAGTTCTCCTGTCTCTCTCGCGTGCACGTCAGGCCTACCACCACAGGCACAGTGCAGTTTCAGCCCATCGGGACCAGTTACGCCGGGCAATTCCGCCGTCGACGTTGTGATGAGCATTTCCACCAAGTCGAGCAAAGCGGCGGTCCGCTCCGAACGCTCTTCGATGTTCTTCTCAATGTTGCTGCTTTTTCCAGCGTTGTTCTCCGTCTGGGTCAGTTCACCGAGAGACATCGCAAAGCGCAAGCGGCTGATCCTCACGACCGTTCTATTAGTCCCGGTGATTTTGTCACTGTTGTCCTGCGGAGGCGTCAGTACCGCCGGAAACGGGAGCAGTGGAACGGGATCCTCGCCGACTTCGCCCATGATCTATCAGGTCACGTTGACCGGTACCTCGCCGGGAACGCCGCCCGATGCCGGACAGAGTACTGTCGTCACTCTCGTCGTAAACTAGTTGGTCGCCGAACTCTCTCTGGCGACGTCAACATGACCGATTCTCCGTACAACGTCATCATCATCGGTGGAGGAGTCGTTGGTCTTGGCGTAGCTCTCGAAATCACGCGACGTTTTCCCCGCCGACGCCTGCTGCTGATTGAAAAAGAAGATCGCGTCGCCCGCCACCAGAGTGGACACAACAGCGGAGTCATTCACTCTGGTGTGTATTACAAGCCCGGATCGTTGAAGGCGCGCCTTTGTGTCTCAGGAGCAGCGGCCATGATCGAGTTTTGCCGCCAGCATGGCATTCCGCACAACATTTGCGGAAAAGTAATTGTCGCGACGCAAGAAGACGAGTTGCCGCGTTTGGAAGAATTGCGCAAGCGCGGCGAGGCCAATGGACTCACCGGACTCCGCATGATCGGTCCGGAAGAGCTGCGTGAGATTGAGCCTCATGCCGCGGGCGTACGCTCTTTAGTCGTTCCCTCAACCGGAGTAACCGACTACGCCGTGGTCTGCGCGAAATATGCCGAGTTGATTTCCGGCAATGGAGGCACGGTCCTCACCAGCGCCGCGGCAACGGGGATCAAGCGTTCGGCGTCCGAAATCATAGTTGAGACGACGCGTGGAGCTTTCTCTACCACCGCCCTGATCAACTGTGCCGGACTTCATAGCGATCGCATCGCCCGGATGGCGGGAGACGATCCCGGGATCGTGATTGTTCCCTTTCGTGGAGAGTATTACGATCTCGTACCAGAACGCGCCTCGCTCGTGCGCGCCCTGATCTATCCCGTGCCCGATCCGCGCTTCCCGTTCCTGGGGGTCCACTTCACTCGACGGATCACCGGCAAGGTCGACGCCGGACCGAATGCCGTCCTCGCCCTCGCCCGCGAGGGCTATCGCCACACCGACATTAATCTTCGTGATCTTGGGTCATCCCTCGCATTTGCCGGATTCTGGCGGATGGCCCGCCAACACTGGCGAAATGGACTAGGCGAATGGCATCGCTCGCTATCGAAGTCGGCTTTCGTCCGCGCTCTGCAACGGCTGCTTCCGGAAGTCGGAGAGGATGACCTCGTTCCTGGCGGTTCAGGCGTGCGTGCGCAGGCCCTAAAGCCTGACGGCGCGCTGGTCGACGACTTCCAGTTTGTTCCCTCCGGCAAAGTGCTGCACGTACTGAACGTCCCTTCACCCGCCGCCACGGCCTCGCTCATGATCGGCAAAGCGATCGTCGATACCGCAGCGGCGAATTTAGGTCTCGCCTAGCCCCTAGAAATTCAGCTTCAGCGACATCTGGATCTGCCGCGGACTTCCGATTGTCTTGTTCGTGATGCCCAAGCCGCTGAGCGTTGGGCACACATACAAAGCGGTGTAGGTTGTGTCGCACGGCGGAATCGTCGAAGGCGTTCCAACGACAGGGAAGCCGTTGAAGTTGATGTTCTGGCTCACGTCGTCGATCGGAATATCGAAGCTCGCCGTATTCGTGAGGTTGAAGATGTCCAGCGTGTATTTCAGCGTGAAGCGCTCGGTGATTTGCAGCGTCTTTCCCACCGAGATATCTGCTCGTCGCTGCCACGACTGCCGGAAGATATTCCGCTGGCCGCTGGCAATAAAGTTCGTTTCATACGGATCGTTCGAAGGAATCGCCTCATTCAACGCTCCTGGAGCCAGTAACGGCAGGCCGAAACAAGCGGCATTCAGGGCAGGCTTGCCCGGTGTCGCCCCCGAAGCTCCCGTGAGCGCCTGCTTCGGAGAGCAGCCCGCCAGCGGAACGATGGGATTGGTGATTCCGTCATTCACGCCGTAAAAAATGCTACCCACAGCACCGGAATAATCAACGACGCTATACGGCTGGCCGCTTTGGAGCACTGTGAGTCCGGAGATGGCCCAGCCATCCGCCAGCATCCCCTTCAACGATGTCGCTGAGAAGAATTTCGGCAGCTCATAGGTATAGCTGAAGTTGATCACGTGCTTGCGATCGAAGTCCGACAAGCCGTATCCGGATCGCAGATCGAGCGGGTTGTTGCCGTTGTAAAACAATCCCATCGCACTCTGTTCGTCGGTGGCGTGCGAGAAGGTGTAAGAGAATCCCACCCGGAGTCCATGGCTCATCCGTTTTTCCACGTGCGTTTGCAGGGCATGGTAGGCCGAGATTCCGGCCGCGGTATAAGACTCTGATTCCGACGAGTACCCGATGTAGGGAACACGCAAGTCGACGTTTCCACCTTCGAACGTCTGCAGGTACGGTTGCCCGTTGGGCAGCGTATAGGGATCAAAGAAAGCGTCCGCCAGGATCGAGTAGCCGTACGTGTAGTCCTGCTCAAACGGAGTTCCTTTGCGAATGGGGCTGCTCGGAGATGCAATTTGCGCCTGGTTGAACGGCAAGGGAACTACGGCATGACGCCCCAGGTTGCCGACGTAGCCAATCTCGACTGCCAAATCGTTCCGCGGCTGCCATTGAATATCCAGCGTTTGGTTCATGGTGTACGGCAGCTTGTTCGCGCGATTGTAATCGGCGAAAGAGAACAGCGGGATGCCGCCTGAAATCGCAGTTGCATTCGGAAGCGCCAGGTCGGCAGGGTTGCCGCTAGGACCGGGCCCGAGAGTATTTCCCCACGGCGCTTCGAAGGTGCTGCAAACCGTGTACCCAAACGGGCTGCACTTCTGCGAATTGACCCACGGCGGAGTCTGGTTTACGCCGAACGGGCCGCCCGCGATCACGCCCGACGCAAATCCCGGTGACAGGTAGGTGAACAGCTCACCGCGATCGTAGTAAAGACCCCATCCTGCGCGAACCACTAATTTGTCATTGAACTTCCGCGGACTCCAGGCGAGTCCCACGCGCGGCGCTAATCCCCATTGCCGGCCGGTCAGCGTCGAGTTGCTGACACCTTTGGTTGGGAAGTCAGGATTGTTTCCCGCCACGACAAATCCGTTGGACGTGATCGCGTCCGACGTCGCGTCATAGCTGTACTTGGAAGGATCGAAGTTGAAAATGCGCCCGTTCTTCTCGGTGAGGCCGCCGTGATAATCGAAGCGGATGCCCGCGCTGAAACTGAGATTGGGACGAACCTGAAACTTATCCTGCGCAAACCATCCCGACTCGTTCGACCGGTAATAGCGATTGGCGTCGCCTTGCAGGAAGTTGGTCGTGATAAAACCGTCGGCGGTGTAGTCGATCGGTGCTCCGGTCAAGAACTGTTCGAAATTGGTGAACCCGATCATCCCGCTGTTGGTTCGCCGGTCCCGGGCATTCAACTGAGTGTAAGAGTAACTGCCCCCGAAGGTGACAGTGTGCCGTCCGTGATTCCACACGGCGTTCGCTGATGGCATCCAGCGATTCTGAAAGATTCCGGTAAATGCGCCCTGCGAGGCTGCGGTTGAGCCAATGTTCATGCCCGCGTTGAAAACCCCGTTGGGATTATTCGGAGAGGAATTCCCCAAGTTGTCCACGATCGTAATTCCGGGAAATACATTCGATCCGAAGGCGTTAATCCCGATCTCAGAAGGGGTAAATGGCTGTCCGATCGTGCTGTAAATCTTCTCCCGAATGAAGCCGAACACTTCCGCAACGCTCAGGTTTGGCCGGATCGCCTGGGTATTCGTGATGGATGCCACCTGGCTGCCCGCATCCAGATGCTGCGTGAAACCTTGTACCGACGAGAACCCGAACGGCGCTGTACTCGGGTCATGCTGGTAGTAGTACTTCAACGAGAGCGTGTCTTTCGACGTCGCGAGATAATCGAGATTCGTGGCAGCTTTGTCCGCAATGAAATACGCGGGCTGCGTGATAAAAACATTTTCGGGGAAGTTCAGAGTTGGAGCGAAATTGGGATTCGCCGAAGGAATCATGTACTGTCCGTTGGGCAGTTTGTAATTCAGCATTGCGAGCGCAACTGGATCAACTTGATTTGGCTGGAGACAAGCTTGAGGGTTTAACACTGTGCCGCAAGGAGCATTGTTCGCATACCGAAAATTTGCGTTATCCACGGCCGCGAGTGCCGTCGCGCTTCTGTCGTCACCTAAACCAAAGGGTACGGCCGTTCGCGAAGTACCAATCTCCAAGTCGGAGACATGCGTGTGCTCATAGCTGCCGTATGCGAACAGCTTGTCCTTGATGAGCGGTCCGCCGATTCCTCCACCAGCGATATACCGGTGCAGTTGCGGTACCTTTTCGTTCGCGGGGATGTTCGGGTCCTGGTTGTAGAAATATGGCGCCGCATTGAGCGCGTCGGTCCCGCGGTGGCCATAAAGAACGCCGTGAATGGAGTTCGTGCCCGAAGCGGTGCTCATGTCGATGTGCGCGCCGCTGGTCGATCCCTGTTGCGCGTCATACATCGACGTATTCACGCGAACTTCCTGCACGGTTTCGGGAGCCGGCGTCGGCAAAGCCTGCCCCACCGCGAGATAAGGGGATGCCGTACTCTGCAAAACTTCCGCGGTCGTGCTGCCCGCGCCCGCAATGCCCGTATTGTTCACGATGCGGGCTGAGGCGACCGAACTCGTGCTCTTGCCATTGAATAGATTGCTGGCGTCGACGCCATTGAGCAGAAAAGTGTTGCTGGTGTCGCGCTGTCCATTGGCCCAGATCGGTTGGTTGCCCAATCCCGCGTTCGCTCCAGTTCCGCTGGGCAACTCCGCATTCACGCCCGGAGACAGAATCGCCAGTCCCGTGAAACTGCCCGTCGGCAGCGGCACGTCCGCGATCTGCTGAGACTCAAGAACATATCCATTCGTCGTATCGACGGCGTTCATGATGGGCGCGGCTTCCACGTCGATCGTCGTCCCGACCTGCCCGACTTTCAGCGTGACGTTGAGGGTCGCGGTGCGATTTGCCTGCACCAGAATCGAGGGTAGTCGTTCTGATTCAAAACCGTCATGCGTGACTGTGATGGTGTAAGTGCCGATCGGTAGGTTCACGAAGTCGTACGCGCCATTGCCGTTGGTCTTCAGCGTGCGCGTCAGCTTGGTCTGGTCTCCGACAATCGTCACGGTCGTGTCGGGAAGCACGCTTCCGCTCTTGTCGGTCACGGTCCCGGTGATGCCGCCCAGCGTCTGTTGCGCCGGTGCGGATACAGGGATCTGTAGAAATGCAGCCAATGCTGCTACAAAGAAAATGCCAAGCTTCATCTTCTTCGCCATGATGTGAGCCTCGTTCGTGATGTGTGGAAACACCAATCCCTGCGGCTATTCCAGCCGCAAAATGCGATGGACTAGGTACGTCGTGTTCGCTGAGCTGATAGGCTCCGCATACCGGGCTGGGAACTATGCCGCCAAATGTACGCGAACTCCAACCAAAGCGAAAGGCACAGCCTCAGTGAAAATTCTTTTGGCCGGAATTACTAATTTTTATGACTCGGAGAGTTCGGCAGCCGCGGCGAGTGCCGCTTTTCGGCTGCGTGCCCGTACGATAAACCACGCGAGTCCCCCCGCCAGATAAGCGAGGTAGATGTAGGGAAGCTTGCCGTAAGGGCCTTCGGGGACGGGATAGAGATTTCCTGCCAGCGCCAGAAGCATCGCGGCTGCGGCGAGAACCGAGACGAATCGCGCACTAGGCTGGAAGGCCTGGTGTTGCCGCAAATATCGGGGAAGCGCCACGCATACCAGCGCGTAGGCGACGATGAATCCATAGGTCGCAAGCGAGCCCATCCATCCATAAACGTCGAGTCCGCTGGCTCCTCGAGCCGCCAGCACCGCGACCGGCGCGACGGCCGCGACGCCGGTGATGACGATGGCATAGGTTGGCGTTCGATTCTGCGGATGCGTCGTTCGCAGAATCTCGTGCGCCAGTCCGTCGTGGGCCATGCGAAGTAGGACGCGGGCGGCGGCCGTGATGCAGGCCAGCGTCCCGGCAAACAGGCTGACCAGAGCTCCAATATCGATCAGCAGTCCCAGGACCGGTACACCGCCCACCCGCGCCAGCACGTACATCGGAGCCTGGCTCGCGCCTAAATCCTGGCCGACGGTGTGGAATCCGAGCACTTCGGCATAAGCGCAGATCGTAAAGAAAGCACCGGCCAGCAGGGAACTCTGAATGACCGCACGCGGAATCGACTTTAATGGGTTCCGCGCTTCCGCGCCCAAAGTCGTAGCGCTCTCGAACCCGACGTAGCTGAACAGTGCCAGAACCAGGCCCAGCCGCAGTCCGCTCCCGGTCATACCATGCAAGTGAAGTTGGTCGAAATCCAAATGCCAGCCGTGACGGAAAAGAAGAAGAGCGACAACGACCACGATCACTGTCACCGACGCGGCTTCGATCCACAGCATCAGTCGCGCGGAAATCTTTACATCGCGCCATGCAATCCAGATTGAGACGCCCGTGACGATCAGCGACAGCAGCGTCGCAGAGAATACATGCCCGGTCGCATCGCGCAGCAAAAGATTCGCATAGTGATAGAACCCGCCAATTACGCTCGATCCCGTCGCCACGTAAGCCAGCAGCAAACTCCACGCCACCGTAGCTGAAAGCCATGGAGGCAGCGTGGTGGATGCGTAGGTGTAAAGGGATCCAGGCGATGCCGAAAGGCGCGCGTATCGTGCGATGCAGAGTGCGACGAGCAGGATTGCGACCGTTGCCAGCACATAGGCCAGCCAAGTTCCGTTGCCCACCAGCGCACACACGAGCGGAATCGTTGCGGCGGGAGTGGTAGTCGGCGCCATCGTCGAGACCGACTGCGCGAGCGTCTCCATCGGAGACAGAATTCCTTGCCGCAAGCCGTAATCTTCCGTTCGCACTTCTCCTGTTCGCGCCGGCTCCATTTGCTAGCCGCTCCTTCGCTCGTCGCCTGCAAGTTGGGGAGCGATTGTACAACACACTCAAAGATGCTTGCCCTAAGAGCGTTAGCAAGAGAAAAAGAATTCCTTCGTGAACCTTACTGCCCTTCGTGGTTGGGTTTTGTGTATTTGCTCGCTGCGAGGTTTCTAGAAGAGAAATGAATGACCCTGAACTGAAAAGAAGCATGAAGCGCGGAAAACAACTCATGCTAATTTGTGAAGAAGAATCGCCCGAGTGTTCTCACGGATGGGAGGTTGCGAATGAGAGCTTGCATCAACACCAAGTGCGTCGCCTTCGGCCGGATCGTTTACTCGGTCGCGACCCGATGCCCATTGTGCAAGTGGGATCTCAAATTCACAGTCCCAGCCAGCGAGGCCGCGCCGTCACCCAAGCCGCATCGCGATCAGCCATCCACCCGCTAGCGAAGTCAGGCGCCGATGTCTTCGTTCCACAAGTCCGCATGCGCGCGAACGAACTCCGCCATCAACTGAATACATTCCGCGTCGTCAAGAACAACGAGTTCGACGCCACGCTGCCGAAACAAATCTTCTGCTCCCATGAAGTTCCGATTCTCGCCAATCACAACGCGGGGAATGCGATAGAGCAACGCAGTTCCGGTACACATAATGCACGGACTCAACGTGCTGACCACAGTCAACTCTGTCCAATCGCGCCGGCGGCCGGCGTTACGGATGCAAACTGTCTCGGCGTGTGCTGTCGGATCGCCCGTCTGCACGCGCAGGTTGTGCCCGCGCGAGACGATTCGTCCGCTGCGGTCGGCGAGTACCGATCCAATCGGCAACCCGCCTTCCCTCAATCCGTTTCGAGCTTCTTCCAGCGCTTCTCGCAGCAACGCCCGGTCGTCCATCGCCCCTCCGCCACTGCCACATCATAACGTTTCTCCGCTGCGTGGTCTTAGCACGGGTCGACGTCAATACGAACTATTGCCACACATCGGTGATGGGAGTTGCGGTTGCGCTCTTACCGAGGTGGGAGAGACCGTACATATCTTCGATCGTGCGCAGAACATTGTAGTGGTTGATTTTTTCGCCGTAACTTCCGGGTTTTACCATCGATCCGACAAAAATTGTCGCAATGTGGTTCGCCGTTGTACCTTGATCTTCGTCAAAAGTTACGATCAGCAGACTGTTGTTCGACTGGGCCCAGGTCACATAAGGCAGCAGATTCGTTTGCAGCCAACTGTCTCCCTGCTGGATGGTTCCGTTGTGCATGTCGTCGTCCAGGTTGGGAATCACCCAGGCAACCGTCGGCAACTTGGAAAAATCAGTCGGGAAACTGGTGAAGGGTTGGTTGTCCGTGGACGCACCTTTAGAAAAATCCGTCCATGGAACATGCTTGCGCGCGTACAGTCCGGATACACAAATCTCGGAACCAACCGCGGGCAAGCCCTCCGAGTAGCCTTTAAAAGTGTCGCTCTTACTGAGCAATTCGCTCTCAAGGTCCTGCACCGAGAAAGTATGAGGACAGGAATCGTCAGTGATTCCCTGGGTAGATCCCGAAAATATCGCCAGATAATTTGGCTGGCTAGGATGAGCGATGGCGGACGAATTGGTGAACAGGGCTCCCTGCGAGGCGAGACTATTTATATACGGCGCCTCTGGAGATCCAATAATCTGCGAGTATCCGTGGTTCTCTTCCATCACAACGATGACGTGCGACGGAGTGGGAACGGATGAAGGCTTTGCCAGCACTCTCTGTCCGCCACTGAAAAAAACACAGGAAGCGATTGCCGATAGCGCTACGAACGCCACTCGATGGGATGGAATGCGCATGGAATACCCCTTGAGAGAGAGTTAGGCCAGAGAAGACCGAAGTGCGGCATGGCAGTGAATCCTTCGCCAACCTCTACTGTTCCGGAAGAAGCAGGCGGCTTCGTGATTCAACGGACGAATGCATAATATACAATAACGCCAATAGGGATAGTGTATTAAAGTACCCTCCCCCCGGGTGCGCAGAATTCACTGATACGTGAAGGTCAGATTGTCCAGATAAACGTTGTAGGGCTCTTGTTTGTAATTTCCATCCATCTGATAGTTGACAGTGATGCCGTACCAGCCGGGCGTTGAGCCGTGACCAAACGTCCAGTTCAATGTGCTCGTTACCCCATTGAGCGTGATCGACTGGTAGACCTGATGGTTGTCAGAAGTGCGCTGCACTTGCAGTGTCAGATGATTCCACGCGTTGGCGTTGAGGAAGCAAGGCACACCGGTCGGAACCCATTTCGCGTTCTGGCTATCCCACACGTCCCAGGAGTTTCCAGCATCGATGCGGCACTCGTGTCCAAAGATAAATCCCATGCCATCGAAGAACTGGTTGATGTCGAACTCGATCGCCTCGGATGGGCTGAAGTCGCTCGCAAAAAAATACACGTCATATGTGAAAGCGTGCAGAGACGGCACCAGCGTTCCATCGCTGTCGAAGGTGCCTTGCGACGAAAGCGGCCCGATCAGATGGTTGTTCCACAACGCATCCGAATAGGGGGTCGTCCCCCCGATATTAAACTCCGTAGCTGATCCGCTCATCGAAGGAGAGTTCACTCCCTGGCTCATCGAGAAAGAAATCCCCTCGCACGGAGAGGGAGAGCAATCCACAAAGTTAGGCGGACCTTGCCCATATTCGCCCCATCCGCCGCTGCGTTGAATGTTGCTGAACGATTGCCCGGTGCTGGTGTTAGTTCCGTTGGAGCTTCCGCCGCTTCCGCTTCCGCCCGAACTCCCTCCGCTCCCGCTTCCACCGCCGGACGTGGTCGACGTACTTGCGACCGAGATTTGCAAAGATTTCTGAGCAGAGTCGCCGTTGGCGTCTGAAACAGAAACGGCGAACGGGAAGCTTCCACTTGCGCCGGGAGTTCCGGAAATCTTTCCTGAGCTATCATCCAGCGCCACGCCCCCGGGCAACTGCCCCGACGACACCGAGAATTTGTAAGGAGCTGTTCCTCCGGTGGCCGATACGGATCCGCTATAGCCAGACCCAACTGTTGCCGCCGGAAGGGCCGCGGAAACGCTAATAGCTCCGGGGGAGGGGGACGGAGCAGGGGAACTGCTCGTGCCGGAAGAACCGCCGCAACCCATGGCTGCAGCGATCGTGAATACAGTGAAGACCAAAGCCGGGCGCCGCAATACGTACGGATTTGTACGCATCTCTGGCTCGCGTAAACAGGAAAGCATCACTACCTCGCAAATAGGGGAATTGGCAGAACACTTCCGCGGCGGAGAAATTTTCTGGAGCTATCGATTTTGATTTTGGACTTTATTACCGCGTGAGCCGACCAGAAAACCAACGGCCAGAAGCGCCATGCTGACTTGCGAGCGCTAATTTTTGGGAACTACCGACGTGCACACGGTACGAATCCCGCGCATGCACCGTCTAGACTGAGCTCCAGGGCGCATGTGCGCTAAACGCTTACCGACATAATAGCGGGTACTGCGCGATCTGAGAATAGAGAAGGGCCCTCAAAATTGGGGCTTAGAACCTTTGTGCGCGGAGCCGCGAGGCCTATCTGCGAAGCCGTGCAAAAGAAAACAAGAGATATCAGAAATGAAATAGGTGGTGCGACCAGAGGGACTTGAACCCCCACGGGTTTCCCCGGCAGATCCTAAGTCTGCTGCGTCTGCCAATTCCGCCATGGTCGCACAGTACCGGCCTAGTTTACTGTGTTTCGCAAGCAGCAGGGAAGGCCCGCCGAGGCATTTTCTACAGGATGTTTGAAACGAGTTCCTGCACAAATGAATCCCGAGTCGCGCAGGAGACTGCACGCGGACGTCACATCATCAATAGAAAATCGCACATCCGGCAGCGGCAAACTTGCTCAACATCGCTCCGCCGATCCGGGTGCCGAGGCTCTGCCGCGTCGATGACGCTACTGCACTTCATTCAACTTTTGATAAATCAGCATGGCCACAAGCACCAGCAGGAACACTCCGGAGCCGATGCTGAAGATGCGAACCGGAATCGTCAGCCGGTTCACCTTGGTCAGCAGCTCCGTTTGTTCTTCCTGCATATGCGAGTTCGCATCATCCAGGAATAGCTGGTCGTCCTCGTGCATGGTGAGGGTGCTCTTGTAGATGAGAAGGACAATCAGGCCAATCGCGAACACTCCGAACACAACCGCAACTAGAGTCAGGGTCATAAGCCACCTCGGCAGAGTCGAAACGCAGTGCAGCGGCTTTCCACTTCGTGGTGGGGCACGCAGAACCCCGCAACCAGTCCCGGGGAAGGCCTTAACGCCACGATTATAGCCCTGTTGGCAAGCCCCGGCGCCACATTAATCCCTCTGTCCCGAACCCGTTACAGACTTGCCAATAGTGCGACTTCCGGCCCATCGTTGGCATCCAACTACCGGGTGGCTTTCCAAGAACTGCCTGGATTAGCTGATCTGAGGAAAACCACTCTGCTATAATCGAACAGCTTTAAAGCCAAGGAGATACGAATGGCCACAACAACCGTCCCCGAAGTTACCAAGAAAGCCGCACCCGTCACCCTGACCGCGAACGCCGTTTCCAAGGTGAAAGAAATCATGGCCCAGCAGAATCCCGTGCCCGCCGGGTTGCGCATCGGAGTCGTCGGCGGCGGATGTTCCGGCTTCTCCTACTCGATGCAGTTCGAGAATGGCGCCGGCATGATGGATAAGACCTTCGATATGGAAGGCCTGAAGGTTTACGTTGATGCCACCTCAGTGATGTATCTCAACGGCTGCATCGTCGACTACGTCGAAACGCTCGAAGGCGCCGGCTTCAAGTTTGAGAATCCGAACGTGAAGAGCACCTGCGGCTGCGGATCATCCTTCAGCGTGTAAGAATTTTGCTGAGAGAGTTGTAAAGGGCCTCATCGAATGATGAGGCCTTTTCATTTGGAACTCAGAGGTTGCCCCATCCTTGTCTTCCCGTTTTTTGGAGAGACAGGATGGGGATTTGACCGGTTACAAAGTTTGCAGCGGTGAACTCACTGCTGTGGCGGCGAACTCGGCTGGCTCGAATTCCCAAACCCTCCGCCGTTCGGCGAAGTTGGATTGTTCTGCATCGGCGATGGCGAATTCCCAAAGCCGTTGCCAAGACTATTCCCGAACCCGCTCGTTCCGTTCTGTCCCCCGGGTTGTCCGTTTTGCCCGTTCACATTTCCTTGCGCACCGAATCCCTGCAGTTGCTGTTGGTACGGAGTCGTAATCAGGAAGCCTCGATCCATGGTCGGATCGTAGACGAATTGCCACTCATCGTATTTTTTCTTGTGGTCAAACTCGCGGATCGTCCGATCTTTGCTCAAGCTCGCGACACCTACAATCGGCGCGCCGCCGAAGGTTGTGCCCGACAACTTATCACCCGAGGTTCCTGTGGAGCCTCCACTTGAGGTTCCTCCTGGACCAGCGGTGGTCCCGTTTGTTGCATCGGTCGACGCCGGAGCATTCGGGTCCGATCCCGACTGCGTCTTCGGGAAGGCGAT
>Ga0181522_10001751_pt1 | contig 12909 bp, 13 predicted proteins | sample PEATcosm2014_Bin_27_FD_121103 | JGI IMG/M metagenome (GOLD analysis project Ga0181522, IMG submission 121103) | Peatland microbial communities from MTU Mesocosm Facility, Houghton, MI, USA - PEATcosm2014_Bin05_10_metaG | ecosystem: Environmental > Terrestrial > Soil > Wetlands > Peat | place... | reverse complement strand
GGTCAACGCGGTGCTCGGCCTGGTGCGACTCCATACGGCGGGCGACGCGGCGCTCGATGGGGCGCTGGGTCGTATCCAAAACGACCTGTTCGACGTTGAGGCCGACCTGTGCCTGGCCGAGAAAGGCCCCGGCGGCGCGCGGCTGACCGTGACCGATGCCCAGGTTACGTGGCTCGAGAGCGAGATCGACCGGCTAAATGCCGACCTGCAAGCGTTGAAATCCTTCATCCTGCCGGGTGGCAGCGCGGCTTCGGCCTATATGCACTTGGCGCGGACGGTCTGCCGGCGCGCCGAGCGGATCATGGTCGAACTCAAGGACCAGCCCGGCGAGGGCGTCTCGGCGCCTTCGCTCAAATACATCAACCGGCTGTCGGATTATCTTTTCGTCGCCGGCCGCCACGCCAACGACAAAGGCGCGCAAGACATTTTGTGGGCGCCGGGGCAAAATCGCTAGCCGAACGAGTTTCTTGGGGGGCGTAAATGGTAATGCCGTTATGGGACGACAGTCCCTTGTCGCTGCCGAAATGGCCGGTCGTCACGTGGTGCCTCATCATCGCGAACGTGCTGGTGTTCATTGCCGAGACCATCACATCGCCGGCGACGCAGTCCACGCTACTCACGTACGCGCTGATACCGGCGGCCTTGACCGGCACCGCAGGCGTGCCGCCCGGCATCTGGCCCTACGTGACGCTGGTGACGTACCAATTCTTGCACGCCGATATTTTCCATATTCTCGGCAACATGCTGTTCCTTTGGATCTTCGGCGACGATGTCGAGGAGGCGATGGGGCCGCTGCGTTTCATCGTGTTCTATCTCCTATGCGGCATCGGGGCGGGATTGGCGTTCGTCGCCAGCGCGCCGCATTCGGCTGGCCCACTGATCGGCGCTTCGGGCGCGATCGCGGGCATTCTGGCGGCCTATCTGATGCTCAAGCCCTGTCACAAGGTTTTGGTGTTTCTGCCCTGGTTCATCCTGTGGATCATCTTCCGGCCGGTGTTGAGGCTCGCCGCCTATTGGGTTCTGGGCGCCTGGATCCTGACCCAATTCTGGTCGATCTCGGTGCAGACCCAGGATGGCGTCGCCTACATGGCCCATGTCGGCGGGGTCGTGGCCGGCGCGGTCCTGTTCCCCTTGCTGCGCTATCGCTCGGTAAAGCTGTTCGAATGCATCCGGGAGGCTCCGACGAGAACGAGCTGGATTCGCTAGCCGGACCGCTGCGTGCGCCGCAGCATAAAAGTTGACATGCCAATGGCGCGGCCATTAGCTTCCGCCCGCTCTTGTTAGCGCCCGTCTGGGATGGGGTTTCATGAAAATTCTGGTGCCCGTCAAACGGGTGGTCGATTTCAACGTCAAGATCCGCGTCAAGCCGGACGGCTCCGGCGTCGAACTCGCCAATATCAAGATGTCGATGAATCCGTTCGACGAGATCGCCGTCGAAGAGGCGATCCGTCTGAAGGAAGCAGGCAAGGCGACCGAGATCGTCGCGGTGTCGATCGGGCCGCAACAGGCGTCCGAAACCATCCGCACCGCGCTCGCCATGGGCGCCGACCGCGGCATTCTGGTGAAGGCGGAAGGCGCCGTCGAGCCGCTCGCGGTGGCGAAAATTCTTAAAGGCATCATCGATGCGGAGAAGCCCGGGCTGGTCATCCTCGGCAAACAGGCGATCGACGACGACTGCAATCAAACCGGCCAGATGCTGGCGGCGCTGCTCGGCTGGGCGCAAGGCACCTTCGCGTCCAAGATCGCTATCGACGGCGACAGCGTGACCGTGACGCGCGAGGTCGACGGCGGCTTGCAGACGGTCAAGCTGAAAGCGCCGGTGATTGTCACGACCGACTTGCGCTTGAACGAGCCACGCTATGCGTCGTTGCCCAACATCATGAAGGCCAAGAAAAAGCCGATCGAAGACAAGACGCCGGCCGATTACGGCGTGGACATCAAGCCGCGCCTGCTGGTGATCAAGACCAGCGAGCCGCCGGGCCGCAAGTCCGGCGTCAAGGTCGCCTCGGTCGCCGATCTGGTGAGCAAGCTCAAGAATGAAGCGGGGGTTCTCTGATGACCACGCTTCTCGTCGCCGAGCACGACAACAAGTCGCTCAAGGATGCGACCAACAAGGCGCTCACGGCTGCCAAGGCGATCGGCGGCGATGTGCACGTGCTGGTCGCCGGTAAAGATTGCAAGGCGGCCGCTGATGCCGCCGCCAAGCTCGATGGCGTGAAGAAAGTGCTGCTGGCGGATGCCGCGCCTTACGAACATTTTGTCGCGGAGCCGCTCGCCGCGCTCATCGTCTCGCTCGCCGGGCCTTACGATGCCATCGTCGCGCCGGCGACGACCAACGGCAAGAACGTGATGCCGCGCGTGGCGGCGCTGCTCGACGTCATGCAAATTTCCGAGATCACCAAGGTGATCGCGCCCGACACCTTCGAGCGGCCGATCTATGCCGGCAACGCCATCCAGACTGTGAAATCGAGCGACGCCAAGAAAGTCATCACTGTGCGCACTTCGACCTTCCAGGCGGCGGGCGAGGGCGGCTCGGCCAGCGTGGAGAATGCCGCGGCTGCGGCCGATCCGGGACTGTCGTCATTCGTTGGCGAAGAATTGTCGAAGTCCGATCGGCCCGAACTTACCTCTGCCAAGATCATCATTTCCGGGGGCCGCGCTATGCAGAGCCGCGAGAACTTCACCAAATATATCGAGCCCGTGGCCGACAAGCTGGGCGCAGCCATGGGTGCCTCGCGTGCCGCGGTCGATGCCGGCTATGCGCCGAACGACTGGCAGGTCGGTCAGACCGGCAAGGTGGTGGCGCCCGATCTGTACATCGCGGTCGGAATTTCCGGCGCAATTCAGCATCTCGCCGGGATGAAAGACTCCAAGGTGATTGTTGCTATCAATAAAGACGAGGAGGCGCCGATCTTTCAGGTCGCCGACTACGGGCTGGTCGCTGACCTGTACCAGGCGCTGCCCGAACTGGCGGCGGAACTCGACAAGCTCAAACGTTGACCAAGCTCGCAAATTAGCCGGTCTATAGGTGGCGTCATCGGACGGTTCGTCGTAAAATTATAGACAAGTTACCGAAAACGAAGCCGAGAGCCGGGTCTTCGCATCGATCGGACAAAATTATGGCGTTGAAGATTGAGACTGTGGGGGTGATCGGCGCCGGACAAATGGGCAATGGCATTGCCCATGTCTGCGCGCTGGCGGGTTATTCCGTGCTGCTGAACGATGTGTCGAGCGACCGCATCAAGGCGGGCATGGCGACCATCAACGGCAATATGGCAAAGCAGGTCGGCAAGAAGGCGATCAGCGAGGACGACCGCAAGGCCGCCGTCGCGCGCATCAAGCCAGCAGAAAAATTCGACACCATGGCGTCATGCGACCTCGTGATCGAGACCGCGGCCGAGAAAGAAGACCTCAAGCGCAAGATTTTCTCAGACCTGTGCGCCTCGCTCAAGCCGGAAGCCATCGTCGCCACCAATACCTCATCGATCTCGATCACACGGCTGGCGTCGTCGACCGACCGGCCGGAGCGCTTCATCGGCATTCATTTCATGAATCCGGTGCCGCTGATGGAACTGGTCGAAGTGATCCGCGGCATCGCTACCGACGATGCCACCTTTGAGACCAGCAAGGCCTTCGTCACCAAGCTCGGCAAGAAGATCGCGGTATCGGAGGATTTTCCGGCCTTCATCGTCAATCGTATTTTGCTGCCGATGATCAACGAGGCGATCTACACGCTGTACGAAGGCGTCGGCAACGTCGAGGCGATCGATACCGCGATGCGGCTCGGCGCCCATCATCCAATGGGCCCGCTCGAGCTCGCCGACTTCATCGGGCTCGACACCTGCTTGTCGGTCATGCAGGTGCTGCACGAAGGCCTAGCCGATTCGAAATACCGGCCGTGTCCGCTGCTGGTGAAATATGTCGAGGCCGGCTGGCTTGGCCGCAAGACCCAGCGCGGCTTCTACGATTACCGCGGCGATAAGCCGGTACCGACGCGCTGAGGCGCCGTCTTAGGCGATCTTCCAGAGATTGAGCACGGCGAGCGCCGCGATCGTCAGCCAGGTCAGGCTCTGTCCGCTGACGCGGCCGAAATTCGGCATGTGCGACGTCCACATGCCCCAGCTTTGCAGCAGGCGTCCCACCACCAGCGCGATGCCGGCTGCGTGCAACGCCCAATGCCAGCCGCCATTGATCTCAAGGATGGCCATCAGCAAAAGGCCAAGCGGCACGTATTCGGCGGCGTTGCCGTGCAAACGAATCATGCGCAGCATCTGCGGATTGCCGCCGTCGCCCATCGGCACTTTGAGCTTGGCGCGATGCATCGTGACGTTGATAGCCAGCGCCAGCAGGAACAGCGCCAGAATTCCAGCGTACAGGCCCGTGATCGCAATCTGCATGTTTTGTCTCCCCTGATAGCCGCGGATCGCGGCCTTAAGTTGCGCTTCCGTATTCGTCGTGCCGGCGGACCCAGTACGGCCCGCGGTCGCCTTCATCGCGGCCCTTCGGCACAAGGTCGAGGTAGTGGTAGTCCACGTTCAGCATGTCGATGCCGCGCGCGTAGGTCGAATAGGTGCGGAACACGGCGCCGGTCTCGTCCTTGAAGAACACGCTGACGCCTTCGCGCTCGCCGACGAAGGGATCCTGGCGTTTGAAATTGTAAAATGCGTTTTTGGCGGCGACGTCTTCGGGCGGGAACGACACATTGAAGTCGAAATTAAAATCCGTCTGCAACGACGAAACCCACTTGAACGTCCAGCCCATGCGCTTTTTGTAGGTCGCCAGTTTGGCAAAAGGCGCCCGCGAAATGGCGACCATCGTCACGTCGCGCTGGTTCAGGTGCACGATGATGGAGTTGAAGTTGTCGGCCCAACGGGAGCAATGGGGACAGCCGGCGTCCCAGTCGGGCGCGAACATGAAGTGATAGACGACCAACTGGCTGCGGCCGTCGAACAGATCGGCCAGCGTCTGCAGGCTGTCCGGACCTTGGAACGCATAGGGTTTTTCCACCTTGACCCAGGGCAGAGCGCGCCGCGCGGCGCTCAATTCGTCGCGCGCCTTAGTGAATTCCTTTTCCTTGGCCAACAGCGCCTTGCGCGCTGCCAGCCATTCATCTTGCGATACGATTTTGTGTTGCATGGCGTGTTTTCCGCCGCTCGTTCATGCTTGGCCAAGATATTTTTCGAGTTTCGGCATCGCGCCTTCCCAGCCCTGGTTGTGGCGGTCGCGCGCTTCGTCGTCGAAGAACTGTTCGTGCGTCAGTGTCATCAGCGAACCTTGACCGTCCGGCTTGATCAGCACGGTCACCAGCGATTCCCGTTCCGGCGTCGACTTCCAGGCCCAGGTGAAGACCAGCTTTTCGTTCGGGATGACTTCGCGATAGGCGCCGCCGACGTCGTGTTGCTCGCCGTTCGGGGCCTGCATCAGCCAACGGTAGCGGCCGCCGGTGCGCGGATCGGATTCGACGCTGAGTGCTTTGACCTCGCCGGGCCCCATCCAGCGCTTCACTTTTTCCGGGTCGGTCCAGGCGGCGAAGACTTTTTCCGGCGTGGCGTTGAACCGGCGCTTGATCGTGAGGCTGGGTTTGACGGCGGTGGCTGACATGATTCTCCCTCCAGGAAGGCCGTGAGTTGATCGAGGCGATCGGTCCAGAATTTCTGATAGCGGTTGAGCCATTCGTTGGCTTTTTCCATCGGCTCGGCGCGCAGCCGGCAGGCGACCGTGCGCCCCGACTTATTGCGCGTGACAAGGCCCGCATCCGACAGCACATCGAGATGCTTCATTACCCCCGGCAACGACATCGCGAACGGTTCGGCCAGGCCGCTGACCGAAAGGCTGTCGGTTTGGCTGAGCCGCGCCAGCAAGGCCCGCCGCGTCGGATCGGCGAGCGCGGCAAAGGTGCGGTCGAGCCCTTTGGGCGAATAGTAAACCATATGGTTAAGTATAGACGCGCGCGGCGGCGAGTCAAGCCGAGCTGGCCGCGACGTCATTCACTATTTTGCAAGGGCCGCCTGGATCAATTTGACCGCGTCGTCGCTGGCCCATTCGGCCGGGCCGGCGATGGCGCCGAGCTCGCAGCCTTTTGGATCGACCAGCAAAGTGGTCGGCATGCCGAAGGCGCGGCCAACGGCCTTCAAATCCTGGAACGTCTTGGCGTCCGGATCGGCGTAATAGGCAAGCTTCTCGACGCCGACTTCTTTCAGAAAGGCTTTCGGCTTGTCGGGATCGCGGGTGTCGATATTGATTGCCACCACTTCGAAGCCAGGGCCGCCGAGCCGCTGCTCCAGCGCGTCAAGCGCCGGCATTTCCTTGCGGCAGGGCACGCACCAGGTGGCCCACAGGTTGAGCAGCACCATGCGCCCGCGCCAATGCTCAAGGGTTAGCGCCTGGCCGCTGGCGTCGTGGAAGGCAAGCTCGGGCACCTTGAGCGGGCTCTTGGCAACGTTAACAGCGGCCACCTCGCCACGCGCGAAAGGGGCCAGTTTCCGGGCTATTTCGACCGCCGGCCGGCACGCCACGTCGCCGCCGTCATTGCGAGTCAGGGTCGCAATCCCGTATACCCCCGCCAGCCCAACGACGACGCCGGCGACGCCGCCTGCCAGAATCATGGCCAGGTGCTTTTTGGCGAAGCCGGGCGAAGGACGTTCGGTCATGAGCGGCGAGACCTTGTAGAGATGCCAAGAGCGATACCATGAGCAACAAAATGTGGGGCGGGCGATTTGCGTCCGGTCCCGGCGCCGTCATGGAGGAGATCAACGCCTCCATCGATTTCGACCGGCATCTTTACCGCCATGACATCGCCGCGTCCAAGGCCCATGCCGACATGCTGGCCAAGCAAGGCATCATTACGGCCGACGATGCGAAAAAGATCGCGCACGGTCTAGACACGATCCTGTCAGAGATCGAGGCCGGCAAGTTTTCGTTCAAGCGGGCGCTCGAGGACATCCACATGAACGTGGAGGGCCGGCTCGGCGAATTGATCGGCGAGGCGGCCGGGCGGCTGCACACCGCGCGCTCGCGCAACGATCAGGTGGCGACCGATTTCCGGCTGTGGATGCGCGACACCATCGATGCGCTCGACGGCGCGCTGGCGAGTTTTCAGCGCGCGCTGGCCGACAAGGCGCTAGAGCATGCCGGCACGGTGATGCCGGGGCTCACCCATATGCAGACCGCGCAGCCGGTGACCTTCGGCCATCATCTGCTCGCTTATGTCGAGATGGCGGCGCGCGACCGCGGCCGGTTTGCCGACGCGCGCAAGCGGCTCAACGAATCGCCGCTCGGTTCGGCGGCGCTTGCCGGCACCTCGTTTCCCCTCGACCGTGACATGACCGCCAAAGCGCTCGGCTTCGATCGGCCGTCGGCGAATTCGCTCGATGCCGTGTCCGATCGCGACTTCGTCATGGAGACGCTGGCAGCGGCTTCGATCGCAGCCGTGCATCTGTCGCGGCTCGCCGAGGAAATCATCATCTGGTGTTCGCCGCTGACCAACCTGGCAAAGTTGTCGGATAAATTCACCACCGGCTCCTCGATCATGCCGCAGAAGCGCAATCCAGATGCCGCCGAACTGGTGCGCGCCAAGGCCGGCCGCGTGATCGGTGCGCTCACGGCGCTGATGGTGGTGATGAAGGGTCTGCCTCTCGCCTACGCTAAGGACATGCAAGAGGACAAAGAGGGCCCAATGGATGCGCTGGCTGCGCTCACGCTGTCGATCGCGGCCATGACCGGCATGGTCGCTGACCTTGAGCCCGACACCGCGCGCATGAAGAAGGCGGCCGGCGACGGCTACGCCACCGCCACCGATCTCGCCGACTGGCTGGTGCGGTCCTTAAAAATCCCGTTCCGTGACGCCCACCACATGACCGGCCACATCGTCGCCAAGGCCTCCGAGGCCGGCGTGCCGCTGCACCGGCTGCCGATTGCCGCCATGCGCGAGATCGAGCCGCGAATCGGCGACGGCGTATTCAGCGTGCTCTCGGTCGACAAATCGGTGAAGAGCCGGGCGAGTTTCGGTGGCACTGCGCCCAAAAACGTGCGCGCGCAGGCGAAGAAATGGCTGCGCAAGCTGGAAAAAGAGAAATCCTGACTTTCTCAAGCCAGGTTTGGCCTTGTTTGCCTGGTTTGCTATGGTGTCGCTATGAACCCTTTTCGTGATCGCCTGTTTCTTCGCCTCGCCCTGACGGCGGCGCTTGCCGCGTCGCTCGGCTTGGCGGCGTGTGGCCGCAAAGGTCCGCTCGATCCGCCGCCCGGTTCCTCGCTTGTGGGCGAACCGCAGCCGAACATGCCTTCTCTGATCGCCACGCCCGCAACGCCGATCGGCGGACAGGCGAAGGATGGCGAGGCCGGCGTTGGAACCGATGGCCGTCCGGTCGCGGCCAAAGGTCCGAAAAAACAAATCCCTCTCGACGTTCTCTTAAACTGAGCGTGTGATGCACCACTTCGCGTATCGCGACGGCGTCTTGCACGCCGAGGCGGTCAGCCTCGACACGCTCGCGCAGGCGGTCGGGACGCCGTTCTATTGCTATTCGACCGCGACGCTGGAGCGGCACTACAAGGTGTTTGCCGGCGCCTTCGCCGACGTCGACGCGCTGGTCTGCTACGCCATGAAGGCGAATTCGAACCAGGCTGTGATCGCGACGCTCGCCAAGTTGGGAGCCGGCGCCGACGTGGTATCGGAAGGCGAATTGATGCGCGCGCGGCTCGCCGGCGTGCCTGCCAACAAGATCATGTTCTCCGGCATCGGCAAGACCGCGCGCGAGCTGGCGCTGGCGGTGGACGAGGGCATTCTCTGCATCAATGTGGAATCCGAGCCCGAGCTCGAACTGCTGTCGTCGGTCGCTTCGACCAAGAATCGGCCGGTAAATATTTCGGTACGGGTCAATCCCGACATCGATCCCAAGACGCATCATAAGATCGCCACCGGCAAGGCCGAAAACAAATTCGGCATTCCGATCAGCCGCGCGCGTCAGGTCTATGCGCATGCGGCGAAATTGCCGGGCCTCAAGGTGACGGGCGTCGACATGCATATCGGCAGCCAGATCATCGACCTCGATCCGTTCGACAATGCGTTCAAGCTGCTGGCCGAGTTCGTGCGCACGCTGCGCGGCGACGGGCATACGATTTCCCATGTCGATCTCGGCGGCGGGCTGGGCATTCCCTACGAGGACAATAACGAGCCGCCGCCGCATCCGGACGACTACGCCAAGATGGTCAAGCGCGCCACGCGCGATCTTGGCTGCCGGCTGATCTTCGAACCGGGCCGTCTGATCGTCGGCAATGCCGGTATCCTGGTGACGCGCGTGCTGTTCGTGAAGCAGGGCGAGGCGAAGAACTTCGTGGTGGTCGACGCCGCCATGAACGACCTGATCCGTCCGACGCTCTATGATGCTCGACATCAAATCTGGCCGGTTGCCGAGCCGCCCAAGTTTGCGCGCCGGATCCGCGCCGACGTCGTTGGGCCGGTGTGCGAAAGCGGCGATTTCCTCGCCCTTAACCGTGATCTGCCGGAGCTTTCGGACGGCGCACTGCTGGCCGTTATGACGGCAGGCGCCTATGGCGCGGTGCAGGCGGGCACCTACAATACGCGGCCGCTGGTGCCGGAAGTGCTGGTCAATGGCGTGCAATGGGCGGTGGTGCGCCCCCGCCTTGAAGTTGACCAATTAATTGCGCTCGATCGCATGCCGGATTGGCTCAAGGCCTAGCAACCCACACATGGCTCGGGATTTGCTTGCGTGGTAGTTTGACCGACACAACAGATTCTCCTTAGCCCGGCGACGGAGCGGCTTTTGGACGGTTTGGACGAGCAGCCAAAGCAGCAGGCGAACCCGACGCGGGCTCTGCTGACGCGGGCGCTGCAGCGCGCGCGTGGCAGCCTGTTGTGGGAGCGGCTGTGGCCGGCTCTGGCGACGCTCGCGACCGCGCTCGGCCTGTTCCTCGCATTTTCCTGGGCCGGAGTGTGGCTGGCGCTGCCGCCGATCGCACACGCCGTCGTGTTTTTCCTGTTTGCGGTCGTTATCGCCGCCGCGGTCGTGCCGCTGATCATGCTGCGCGTGCCGAGCGCCACGGACGGATTGCGCCGGCTCGACCGCAGCAGCGGCGAGACCCATCGTCCTGCCACCGCGGTTGCCGACGAGATCGCCGCCAACCGGAACGATCCGATAGCGCAGGCGCTGTGGCGCGCCCATGTTGAGCGCGCGCTGATGTCGGCGCGCAAGCTCAAGGCCGGCTGGCCGTCGCCGCGGTTGGCGGTGCGCGATCCGATGGCGTTGCGCGCGCTGGTGCTCATTCTCGTAGTTGCGAGCTTCTTCGCCGCCGGCGGCGATCGCTGGAAGCGCGTCACCGCCGCCTTCGACTGGAGCGGCGTGGTTACACCGGCGAATTTCCGTATCGATGCCTGGATCACGCCGCCGGTCTATACCGGCCGGCCGCCGGTCATGCTGCCGGGGCTGCGCCCGGGCGAAACCTCGCAGGCCTCGGCGACGGTCTCGGTGCCGGCCGGCAGCCAGCTTGTGGTGCGCTCTACCGGCCATGTGCGTTTCGATATCGTACGCAAAGGCGGCATCGAGGATGCGCCGCCCGAGGCGCACGCGGCATTGCCGGCAGGTAGCGACGAGCGCCGCTTCATCATCAAGGGCGATGGCTCCGCTGTCTTGCACGGCGTCGGCAGCAGCGATCTCGCCTGGAATTTCACAGCCATCCCCGACCGCGCGCCGACGATCGATCTGATCAAGGATCCTGAGCGGCAGGCGCGCGGCTCGTTGCGGCTCGACTACCGGATCGAGGACGACTACGGCGTGGTCGAGGCGCATGCCGCGTTCGCGCTCAAGGACGACGAGGCGGCGGACGAAAAACCGGCACATCCGCTTTATGGTCCGCCGGAATTTGCGCTCACGCTGCCGCAAGCGCGCACCCGCAGCGGTGCGGCGCAGACCACGCGCGACCTCACCGAGCATCCATGGGCTGGCGCCAAGGTCTCGATGACGCTGGTGGCGCGCGACGAAGCCGGCAACGAAGGCCGCAGCGAGGCAATTGACTTCCAGCTGCCGCAACGCATCTTCGTCAAGCCAGTGGCGCGCGCCTTGATCGAGCAGCGCCGCATTTTGGCGCTCGACGCCGAGGCCAAGCCGCTGGTGCTGACCGCGCTCGACACGCTCACCATCGCGCCGGAACGATTCATCCCCGTGACTGCGGTGTTCCTCGGCTTGCGCGCGATCTACTTCGACCTCTCCAGCGCCAAGAGCGACGATCAATTGCGCGAAGTGGTGGCGCGCATGTGGGAGATGGCGACACAGCTCGAGGACGGCAATGTCAGCCAGGCCGAACAGGCGCTGCGGCAGGCGCAAGAGCAACTGCGTCAGGCGCTCGAACGCGGCGCCAACGACGAGGAACTGAAGAAGCTGATGGATCAGCTGCGCGCTGCCATGGACAAATACCTGCAGGCGCTGGCGGAGGAAATGAAGAAGAATCCGCAGCAGCTCGCGCGCCCGCTCGACCGCAACACCCGCATGCTCAGCCAGCAGGACCTCAAGAGCATGCTCGACCGGTTGGAGAATCTGGCGCGCTCCGGCAACAAGGACGCCGCGCGCCAGCTGCTCGAACAACTGCAGTCGATGCTTGAGAATCTGCAGACGGCGCGGCCCGGCGCGCAAGCCGACGACGACGACGACATGATGTCGGCGCTCGACGAGTTGGGCGACATGATCCGCAAGCAGCAGCAATTGCGCGACAAGACCTTCAAGCAGGGCCAGGACCAGCAGCGCGACCGCCAGCAGCGCGGCCAAGGCCAGCAGCAATTGGGTGATCTGCGCCAGGATCAGCAGGGCCTGCGCGACCGGCTCAACAAGCTGCTCGATCAGCTCAAGCAGCGCGGCCTCGGCAATCCGGGCCAGCAGCAAGGCCAGGACCAGAAGGGCGACAGTAATATGGATCAGCTCGGCAGCGCCGGCGAGGCCATGGGCGAGGCGGAGGGCGAACTCGGCCAGGGCGATGCCGACGGTGCGGTCGATAGCCAGGGCCGCGCGCTCGAAGCCATGCGCAAGGGCGCCCAGGGGCTGGCGCAGCAGATGCAGCAAAACGGCACGGGCATGGGGCAGGGCCCTGGTCAGCCCGGCCGCAACGGCCGCCAGCGCGCGCAGCAAGACACCGATCCGCTCGGGCGGCCAATGCGCGGCCGCGAGTATGGCGACGACGTTACCGTGAAGGTTCCGGGCGAGATCGATGCCCAGCGCGCCCGCCGCATTCTCGAAGAGCTGCGCAAGCGCTTCGGTGAGAGCGCGCGCCCGCAACTCGAGCTCGATTACATCGAGCGGCTGATGAAGGATTTCTGATTATTCGCCGCTCGCCGGCGCGAACGGCCGCTACCGCCGCGCGACCAACGCCTCGCGCACGGCGCCCTTGATCTGATCGATAGAAAACGGCTTGGCGATTATGTCGTGCACCAGCGCATCGAGCCCGTGCGCGCGCTCGCGCTGATCGGCATAGCCCGTCATCAGCATGATCGCGGTGTCGGGATGATCGCGCCCGGCGGTGAGCGCCAGCGCGATGCCGTCCATGACCGGCATCTTCACGTCGGTCAGCAGCAGGTCGAATCCGCCGCTTTGGCGGTTCATCGCGGCGAGCGCCGAAACGCCGTCGGCGGTCGTGGTTATTTCGCGGCCGTCCTCGTGGAGCGCGCGGATCACCAAGGTGCGGACCGCGTCGTCGTCCTCGGCGATTAAAATCTTCGCCATGACAATCGCTCCTTGCGCCTATTTCGTTCCGGCGGCGGCGTCCTGCGCGGTAAAGAAGCGCACTATCACGTCGCTGGCCTCGGCTGGCGGCGCCGGAATCTGGCTGCGGAATTCCAGCCGCTCGCCGGGACCCAGGATGCTGCGCGGCGGCGCCATGGTCCAGCTGTAGACTTCCTGCCCGGTGGCG
>Ga0181522_10001749_pt1 | contig 12927 bp, 7 predicted proteins | sample PEATcosm2014_Bin_27_FD_121103 | JGI IMG/M metagenome (GOLD analysis project Ga0181522, IMG submission 121103) | Peatland microbial communities from MTU Mesocosm Facility, Houghton, MI, USA - PEATcosm2014_Bin05_10_metaG | ecosystem: Environmental > Terrestrial > Soil > Wetlands > Peat | place... | reverse complement strand
GAATCGAGGCCAAGGGGAACCTGCAAGCCCGCGAGTTTGATCTCCTCCGCATGAAGTTCCCGCAGAACGGCAGGCGACAGTGAAAGACGAGCCAGACTATGGTTCAGTTGAGACCCAAAGGATTTGACCATCACGATCCCAAATACAGAAATTGCGAAGACCCCGGCGACGCGGGCCACTGTGTTGTTGATTCCAGAAGCCGTACTGACGCGGTTTTGATCAATCGAATTCATAACGACGGTGGTAAGAGGAGCTACGGTGACCGCCGTCCCAAACCCGAGGACAATCAGCGCCCCGAAGAATGTCTTCCAGTAGCTGCCTCCAATGGACGGCACCGCGAACAGAACAAAACCAAGAGAGACAATCATTGGACCAGCAATCAACGGAATTCTTGGACCAAAGCGGGCGACGAGCCCGCCGGACCAACGAGAGAGAAAGAACATGAGCAAGATCAACGGAAGGACAGCGGCACCAGCGGCTGTGGCGGAATAACCTTGGACTTGGATTAGGTTGAGCGGGAAGAGGAAAAAGAAAGTTCCAAGCGCAGCGTACAGGAAAAGCGTAACCAGGTTTGCGCCACTGAAGCTACGTGATTCGAACAGCGATAACGGGAGCATCGGTGAAGGGACCTTGCCTTCGACAACTACCAACGCGATAAGAGACGCGACACCTAGGATCAAACTCCCGAAGACCAGAGGATTTCGCCAACCCAGGTTGACCGATTCCATGAACCCAACAACCACGCCACCTATTCCGAGGGTGGCGAGCAGCGCTCCTGACCAGTCTATGCGTCTTGCGCTCGCGATGCGGCTCTCTGGAATACGCCAAAGCGAAATGGCTATTACCGCCATCGCGAGCGGCAGGTTGATGAAGAATACCGAGCGCCAGGAGACATGCTCGACCAGCCAACCGCCGAGAACCGGTCCAATGGCGGTAGTGATCGTGGTAAAACCCGACCAGGTGCCGATCGCGCGGCCACGATTGTTCTCATCAAAAGTCGCACCGATAATCGCCAGACTGCCGGGCACGAGGAGCGCAGCGCCCGTACCTTGAACGCATCGCGCAATGATTAGTTGATCAATGTTCAAGGCGGCGCCACAAACCGCTGAAGCCGCGGCGAAGATCGCTGTGCCGACTACGAATATCAAACGGCGCCCGAACAAGTCGCCGAGCGAACCTCCGGCAAGAATCAGCGCGCCTAAAAACAAGCCGTAAGACTCGACCACCCATTGCACATCGACTACGCTTGCATGAAAGTTGGCTTGCACCGCCGGCAGAGCGACGTTGACGACCGTGCCATCGATGAAAGCCATGCTAGAACCAAGAATAGTCGCGACAAGTACCCAGATTCTCGCCTCAGCCCTGCAAGGAACCTCTGCACTTCTTGATCGCATTACTTCGTCGCAAGGGGTTCTCATGAAGGCTGCGGATGCCATACCGGGCGCGTCAGGTCCTCGTGAACAGGGGAGTGGCGAGCAGGCAAGCTTCTCATCCTCAAGCAGGGATCGAGCGGGAACTTATCTTCGATTAAGGAAGATGTCCGTCGCTTCCTCACCGCTCGTAAAGAATCAACTGCTCGTTGCCCGAGTAAGGGCCACCGGGAGGCATGGATCGGTTTTTCAGACGGTGCTCGACCGCCTGAGCGGTGCCGTGACCGCTCGAAGGATCCGACACGCGTGTGTAGTCGTCGAGCAGAACCTTATGTTCGTTCCTGTGGTCGATGTCAATCTGCTCAGACGTCAGTCTAATGTCCCTCTCGAAGGAAACTGGCATTTTCTCTCTCCTTTCCTGAAGTCGTTCATCCTACTCCTAGGCGATCTTCGCCGTTCCTATGGCTTGGTGAATCGCTGAAAGCAGCGTTTCAAAGTCGAAGGAACCGTCATGACGATGCCCGTTGATGAAGAACGTCGGCGTTCCGTTCACTCCGCTTCGGATGCCGCCCTTGAAGTCGGCGCGGACACGGGCTTCGAACGTTCGCTGCTCGAGCGCCTGACGCAGCGCAGCGGTCGATAGCTTGAGCTTTTCGGCGAGATCCAGATAGAGTGCTTCGCCCAGTCGTTCCTGATTTTCGTACAACTTATCGTGCATCTCCCAGAACTTTCCTTGCGCGCCGGCAAACTCCGCCACCTCGGCGGCGGCTTCGGCGTGAGGATGCATTTCGCTCAGGGGAAAATTGCGAAACACAAAACGGAGGCGTTTTCCAAACTGCTTCTGAACCTGCTTGACGACGGGATAAGCTTGTCCGCAATACGGACACTCGTAGTCGCCATATTCCACCAGGGTCACTTCGGCATTTTCAGGTCCCTGAGCGTGGTCTTCGGAAGTAATGGGTACCTTTAGTGTGGCCATAAAACTCCTCCTATTTCGGCAAATCCTCAAGCGCCTGTAGAATCCCGTCCGCACCGGGATTGACCGCAACGGGCGAGCAATAGCTCCAGGCGATGATCCCATTCTTGTCAATCACAAACAAAGCGCGCTCGCAAAAGCCATCGGCGGCGCGGTAGGCGCCATATTGTCGGGCGACGGCCCCCTTGGGCTCAAAATCGGCGAGCAGCGGGAAATGCAGATGACGGGTCTCCGCAAATGCTGCGTGACACCAGGCACCGTCCACGGACACCCCCAGCAGGTCCGCTCCAAAGCTTCGAAACTCGGGGAGGATCTCATTGTAAAGAGCCATCTGATCGCCGCAGACCGGGCTCCAGTCCGCGGGATAAAACGCCAGGATCACCGGACGTCCCAGCAAGTCACTCAAGGTTAGGGTTTGATCGGGCGTCACGTGCAACGTGAAATTCGGGGCCGTCGCCCCGGCGCGGAGGATCCCCCCTTTGTCTATCGGAGTGACGGTGCCTGCCGTGCTCTGTGCCATTGCTTTTGTGCTCCCTTCAAACCGCGTCTATCAGCCAACATCTGCCCAAAGAATAGCCCCGCCGTTTGACATGGGCAAAGGATTTTAAATTCACTGGCCTGTACCGAATACGATGCGAAACCACGCCAACCCTGACTCCGATGGTCGGAGAACCACCTTTCGGCTGATAGGCCGAATGCAGGTGCAGCATCTGCACGATTTACAAACGCTGATCGTCGAGAGCTGATCGTTGAGAGCTGACCGACGATAGGGGCTCGATCGGGAGGCGCTCACGTACTCGGATGTTGAGGTATTCGAGCGTTCGCGAGTTGCCGCACGCCGGCTGCTGACCGCCTCGATTGCCTATCCTCTGTTGTACGGGCAGAGCGCGACGTTGTGCAATCGCGCCGGATGATTCAAAGCCCGGGCTTCCTGCAGATTTCGAGTGGTCGGATAAATCAGTTAACATATTCGAGGTGGAGAAGCTTCGCGCAGTTTCCCTCAGATGAACCAAACCGGCCCGTTGATCGCTCCGCCATCTTCATCCGATCCCTCAGAGGCCTCCAAACGGCTCCTACCGTGGCTCGTTGCCGTCGCATTTTTCATGGAGTCGCTGGATACCACGATTCTCAACACGGCTGTGCCCGCCATCTCTTCCGCCCTCGGCGTTGCTCCGCTCAGCATGAAGGCGGTGCTCGCGAGCTATACGCTCAGCCTGGCGGTCTTCATCCCAGTCAGCGGATGGATGGCAGACCGGTTCGGAACCCGTCGTGTTTTCGCATCTGCGATTGGTCTATTCACCCTTGGTTCATTTCTGTGTGGAATATCAAGCAACATCCACCTGCTGGTCGCTTGTCGTATCCTGCAAGGTTGCGGCGGCGCGATGATGGTGCCAGTCGGCCGGCTCACCCTGGTGCGAACATTTGCCAGGTCAGATCTTCTGCGCGCCATGAGCTTTGTTTCTATACCAGCCCTGGTGGCGCCCATGCTCGGTCCGATCGCTGGAGGTCTCATCGTCGGGTATCTTCACTGGCGCGTCATTTTCTTCCTGAATATTCCAATTGGACTCACGGGTTTGATTCTTGTTTATCTGCACTTGCCGGACTACCGCGAGGCCGAAACGCCTCCGCTTGATATTGTCGGGCTCATTCTGTTCGGTTCCGGGGTCGCATTGTTGTCTTACGTGCTGGAAATATTCGGGGAGCACACTCTGAGCGGAGGTGCGATGTCCGGATTGCTGGTGCTTTCCGTTGCCTTGCTCGCCGGATACGGAATCCACGGGAGCGGTCTTCCCTTCCCTCTGCTGAAGCTCAGGCTATTCAGCGTTCGCACATTCCGCGCCGCCGTAAGCGGCAGCTTCTTTACTCGCCTTGGGATAGGCGGAGTGCCGTTTCTCCTGCCGCTTCTCTATCAGGTTGGCCTCGGTTTCACCCCCATCCAGTCCGGTCTTCTCATCATGCCCCAGGCAATCGCCTCCATGAGCATCAAAGCCGTGATGCCACGAATTCTGCGTCGTATCGGGTATCGCGGCGTCCTCATCTCCAACACTTCAATACTCGGTGTACTTCTGATGGTGTTCGCAACGATCGGCCTTCGAACGCCGGTTTGGGCCATCGTGCTGCAGGCTTTCCTTTATGGGGCATTTACATCGCTGCAATACACCAGCATGACTACGCTCGTATTCGCCGACATCCCCGAAGAGGATGCCAGCGGCGCCAGTTCGATCGCAAGTACCGCGCAGCAGATGTCAATCAGCTTCGGAGTGGCTCTGGCGGGTTTAGCGACGGCGTTTTTTATTCCCGGCACTCACTCGAACCCCGCCGAAATGATTCATGGAATCCATAAGGCCCTCCTTGCTCTCGGGATGTTGACATTCCTCTCGACGATTGTGTTCTGTGGTTTAAAGAGCGGCGATGGCGACGATGTGAGCCTGCATAAGGTTCTTCACCCGGGAGGATGATCAAACCGGTTCGGCTGATTTAAGTCGACAGACCTGGGTCGGGCACATCATGTCGAGCTCACAAGAAACCAACGACTACCGACCCAAATCGTCCCTTGGAATTTGTAGCCGGAATTGAGGTTGCGGCCCGGCTGACTCGCTTTCACGAAATTACCCGCATAAACCCCCCGAGGACGGAGTGCACACCGTTGCGCAGACTCTTCCGCCACTGGAATATCCACTCCTTCTCCTCTCTGCGAAATGACCGGAGTTATTTTCTAACTGCGAACAGGTTACGCTCTGCCTCACAAAAATGGCCCGCGGCTGAGGCAAGCATCAGGCAGCCTGACTGCCTCCCTTACAATATCCACCTCACCCGCATCCAGGGAAGGAAGGGCCGAGTCCCGCTTTGAAGAGTGACTCGAGAGGTTGGGATAGCTCTCTGCTGAGGTTCTGCATCTGTGCACCGTGCTAGACTTGTCGGCCAAACCGGTAGCGTGACTCCTCGAAGCGCCTGTGGGAACGGTAAAGGCCAGTCTGCATCGAGCGACGCGTCAAGTTGAGTCGATACACACAGTCGATGCTCACACACAGGCAGAGACTGTCGCCGGTCAAAAAACAACGCGCTGGAGCGTCAGTATCGAGAAAGCGTGTAATCGATCTCGGCGGGTATGTCACCTGACGCAGATCAAGTCAAACCGTGTAGAATTTCTTCGCCCGGTGGGTGAAGACGCGTCCCTATTCTTAGTCTTAGTCGATTGCGCCAGGGGTTGCGTCACACGCTGTTTTCGCAATCGACGACCGATGTGCTGCTTCGGCGCGGTTGTCCTCGAACTGTAGAGCCAGGAATGCGGCGGAGTCCCGGCCGCGAGCAAAAATTAGGGGGGAGACAACATGACCCAGGTCCAGAAGCGCTATGCATTGATCGGCGGAGTCCTTGGCTTGATCGTGCTCGCGCTTATTCTTGGAGCGATTCGGCCATCCAAGCAGGCGATGGGCGCGCTGCCTGGCACCGCGGATGTCGAGGTGGCGCAGGTCCAGAAGGAGGATGTACCGATTTACGCGGAGTGGATTGGCACGCTTGACGGGCTCGTCAATGCTGACGTCCGGGCGCAAGTCACTGGCTACCTCCAGGAGCAAGGCTACCAGGAGGGCGCCTTTGTCAGGCAGGGCCAACTCCTTTTCCAGATCGACCCGCGGCCCTTTAAGGCCGCGCTCGATCAGGTGCAAGGCCAGCTTGCTCAGGCAAAGGCTGCACTCGCCAACGCCGAAGCGGTTCAGCGTCGGACTGAACTTGACGTCCAACGCTACAAGCCGCTGGCAGAGCAACAGGCGGCTAGCCAGCAGGATCTCGACAACTCGGTGCAAAACAACCTCGCCGCGATCGCTACGGTGGAAACCGCCAAGGCTCAGATCAAGACGTATGAGGCCGCGGTTGAAACTGCGAAGATCAATCTCGACTTCACTCGCCTCATTGCACCCATCGACGGCATTGCGGGGCTGGCCCAACTGCAAGTCGGCGCACTGGTGACACCCGGCAGCGGGATCGTCACTTCCGTTTCTACCGTGGATCCGATCAAGGTTTACTTCACCGTTGGAGAGCCGCAGTATCTGGCGTGGCGGCGGCGTTTTCCAACGGAAACCAGCCGTTTGGAAGCCGACAAGGAACTTCGCCTGCAACTGATTTTGGCGGACGGCTCGACGTATCCACACGAAGGTAAATTCTACTTTGCGGATAGGCAAGTCAACGAGACCACCGGCGCGATTCGAATCGCCGGGCTTTTTCCCAATCCGAACAATATCTTGAGACCCGGAGGCTACGCCAAAGTCCGCGCTGTGATCCGGACCCAGCCGGATGCGTTGCTTGTTCCGCAACGGGCAGTGTCGGAGCTGCAGGGCGGCTACCAGATTGCTGTCGTTGGCGCCGACAACAAAGTTGACGTTCGAACCGTAGCGGTCGGCGACCGCGTCGATAACCGGTGGATCATCGCGAACGGGCTCAATGCGGGAGACAGAGTCGTTGTCGAAGGAGTGCAAAGAATGCACACCGGTGTGCGAGTGAATCCAAAGCCATTCGTTGCGCAAAACCAAGGATCGGCAAATCGATAAGGACGATGCCCCGTGTCGAAATTCTTCATCAACCGCCCCATTGTTGCCATGGTGATTTCGATCGTCATGGTGCTGGTTGGTTCCCTCACGGTTCTGACCTTACCCGTCGCGCAGTTTCCCAACATTACGCCACCGGAAATTCAGGTCGTCGCCACCTACGTCGGAGCCGACGCTCAGACTCTCGAGCAGGCGGTGGCCACTCCCATCGAGCAGCAAATGAATGGGGTGGACAACATGAACTACATGTATTCGCTGAATGCCACAGGGAACAACAGCACCAGCCTGATCGTGGATTTTGACGTCAAGACCGATCCGAATGCGGATTTTATTCTTACCCAGTCTCGGGAAACGCAGGCTGCCTCCCAACTTCCCCCGGACGTCAACAACTACGGCGTCACGGTTCGAAAATCGGTCACCGCTCCGCTGATGTGGGTTGCACTTTATTCTCCGCACGGAACGTATGACGCCAAGTTTCTGGCCAACTACGCATACATCAACGTCGTCGACCCGATTCTTCGCTCACCCGGCATTGGCAATGTTCAGGTATTTGGCGCCGGTCAGTATGCGATGCGCCTTTGGGTCAAGCCAGACACGCTGGCGAAACTCGGTATTACTGTGCCGGAGATCGTCAGCGCCGTTCAGGCACAAAACACCGTGAATCCCGCCGGTAAAGCCGGAGGCGAGCCCGCTCCGAAAGGTCAGGAATATACCTACACCGTTCTATCGCAAGGGCGCCTGGTTTCACCAGAGGAATTCGGCAACATTGTTATCCGCGAAACACCCGACGGTGCAACGGTAAGGGTACGCGACCTCGCTCGCATCGAATTGGGCGCCCAGGATTACAGCGTCGCCGGGCGGTTCAATGGGAGACCCGGCGCCATCATTGCGGCCTACCAGTTGCCGGGATCGAATGCAGTCGACGCGGCGGCCGGCGTCAAGCGGCTGATGGCACAGATGAAAGAGCGTTTCCCCGAGGACATCGATTTCGCCTTCTCTCTCGACACGACTCTTTCCGTGACGCAGGGAATCAAGGAAATCATTGAAACCCTCGTGATCGCGCTGGTTTTGGTCATCATCGTTGTCTTTCTTTTTCTCCAGAGCTGGCGCTCAACGCTGATTCCGCTGCTGGCTGTGCCAGTTTCGCTCGTGGGCACATTCGTGCTCTTTCCGGTGTTCGGTTTTTCCATCAACACACTCTCTCTTTTTGGTTTGGTGCTTGCGATTGGTCTGGTGGTGGATGACGCAATCGTCGTTGTGGAAGGTGTAGAACGCCATATCGAAGAGGGTATGACTCCGAAAGATGCGTCGTTGAAAGCGATGGAGGAACTCGCGGGTCCGGTTGTGGGCATCGCGCTCGTTCTCTCCGCCGTATTCGTGCCCACCGCCTTCATTCCCGGCATCACCGGCAGGCTGTATCAGCAATTCGCAGTCACCATCGCCATCTCGGTCATTCTCTCCGCGTTCAACGCGCTCACGCTCAGCCCTGCTCTGGCAGCACTGCTGCTTCGTCCCCGCCAGGAGAGCCACGGCCCGCTGCGGAAATTTTTCGACTGGTTCAACCGGGTTTTCGAGCGAGCCACCGATGGCTATGTCGGCTGGAGCGGCGTCCTGCTGAAGAAAAGCGTCGTGTTGGTTGTGCTCCTGCTGGCGTTTTGCGTCGCGGCCGGATTCTTTGGCAGTCGCGTACCGTCAAGCTTCCTTCCGGATGAAGATCAAGGCTACGCGTATGTCAACCTCCAATTGCCCAACAGTGCTTCGCTCGAGCGGACATCTCAAACCGCGACCCAGATCGAAAACATTCTGGCGAACACGCCGGGGGTCAAATACACGACCAGCGTCATTGGCTTCAGCTTGCTCAGTTTTGTTCGTACCAGCTACAACGCCTTCTTTGTCGTCACGCTCAAACCGTGGGATGAACGCAAGACCAGAGCGGAACAATTTCAGGCCATCAAGGCCCATCTGAATCAGCAGCTTTCAAAATTGCCGTCAGGAATCGCATTCAGTTTTTCGCCGCCGGCCATTCCAGGCGTTGGCACCGCCGGCGGGTTCACGTTCATCCTCGAAGACCGCTCCGGCGGCAGCATTCAGTTTCTTGCTAAAAATGTGAGCACGTTTCTTGAAGCGGCACGCAAGCGGCCCGAGATCGCAAGCCTGAGCACCACTTTCCTGCCCAGCGTTCCGCAGAAATTTGTCGACGTGGATCGCGACAAAGTGCTGAAACAGGGTGTCAATCTTTCCGATGTCTACCGCACCATCCAGGCCTTCATGGGCGGTTATTTTATCAACTACTTCAACCGCTTCGGCCGACAGTGGCAGGTTTACATCGAGGCCGAAAGCGACGATCGCGCCAGCCCGGATAACGTCGGGCGATTCTATGTCCGCAACAACAAGGGCGAGAACGTTCCGCTCTCAACTCTTACCGCCGTTAAGTCGGAGTTGGGACCCGAATTCACCCAGCGCTTTGACGAATATCGCTGCGCGCAAATCAATGGCAGCGCCGCGCCGGGGTTCAGCGCCGATCAGGCGAGCGCGGCCCTCGAAGACGTTTTCAAACAAACCATGCCGCGAGAGATGGGATTCGACTACTCCGGAATTTCGTTTCTGGAGCAGAAGGCGCGGCAGGGAGTGCCACCCGCGGTGATCTTTGGGCTTTCGCTGCTATTCGTCTTCCTGATTCTTGCGGCTCTCTACGAAAGCTGGTCGCTGCCTTTCAGCGTACTGCTTAGTACGCCGGTGGCTGTCTTCGGAGCTTTTGCGATGCTTTGGTTGCGCCGCACTCTGCTCGGCGTCTTTCTGCCGGCGTACATGGTGCAGATTGAAAGCGACGTCTACTCGCAGATCGGCCTGATCATGCTGATTGGTCTGGCGGCAAAGAACGCGATCTTGATCGTGGAGTTCGCGAAGGATCAGTACGAACACGGGAAACCGCTCGCGGACGCTGCACTTGAAGGCGCAAGGCTGCGCCTGCGCCCGATCCTGATGACATCGTTCGCGTTTATCCTCGGCTGCGTTCCACTGTGGACGGCGAGCGGAGCCGGCTCTGTCGCGCGCCAGATTATGGGGACAGCGGTAATCGGCGGAATGGTCGCTGCCAGCGCGATTGGAATCTTTTTCATACCCGGGATCTTTTATTTGGTCGAGAAATGGTCCGGCGCGGGCAAAGAGCCTGCATCGGGCATCGTGCCAGCGACTCCTTCTCCGGCACCGGGGGATTGAGATTGTTGGCGGGGAGATGATGGGTCCAGATTCCAAACGGAGTTTCGCGTTCTCATGAAAATGGTCATGAAAATCGCCAAGTCGTTCAGCGCCACATTGCTCTCCATCATGTTTGCCGCCTGTGTGGTCGGCCCCAAGTATCACCGGCCCGCCGTTCAGACTCCTGCTGCGTATCGTGACCTCTCAGGGAATCCCCAGCTTCAGGCGCAGGCTACCTCGTATGCCGATCTCCCCTGGTGGCAGGTGTTCCAGGACCCGAAGTTGCAAGAACTCATACGCACGACGCTCAAACAAAACTACGATCTGCAACTCGCAACCGAACGCATCAATGCCGCCCGCGCTCAGCTTACCGTTACCCGTTCCAGCCTATTCCCTCAGGTCTCTGGCAATGCCAGCTTCAACGGCGGCAAGGAAAATCTCGAACAATCCAAGTACAACTTTCTGACGCTGACTGCCGACGCGGCTTTTCAACTCGATTTCTTCGGAAAGTTGCGCCGCGCAACCGAAGCGGCGCGCGCCGAACTCCTGGCCACGGAAGACGCGCGGCAAGTCGTGGTACTCACTCTCGTCAGCGACCTGGCGAGCAACTATTTCACGCTGCTGCAACTTGATTTGCAACTCGCGATAACGCATCAGACAGTCAAGACCCAGACCGATTCGGTCAAACTTACGCAGCTGCGGCTGGACCATGGCGTTGCCACGAAGTTGGATGTGCTCCAGGCTCAGCAGGTACTCGACACTGCGAATGCGCAAATTCCCGACCTGGAGCGACAAATTGCCCAGCAAGAAGACGTCATCAGCATCCTGCTCGGTAATTATCCACAAGACATCGCACGCGGGATTCCCCTTGTCCAACAAATACTTCCGCCGGAAGTTCCAGCCGGCGTTCCATCTGCGATCATCGAGCGTCGGCCCGATATTCGAGAGGCGGAACAGAACTTGATCGCCGCGAACGCGAACATCGGAGTCGCCAAGGCTCAGTTCTTTCCGCAAATCTCGCTGACCGGAGCAGGTGGTGGTTCTTTCGGTCGCAGCAGCGCCTTTTCCAGTTTTATGACTACACAGCTTGGCATCTGGTCTTACGGCGCGCAGGTGAGCCAGCCGGTTTTCACGGGCGGCGCGCTCAAGGGAAACCTGCATCTGGCGGAGTCGGAACACCGGCAAGCTCTGATCGCATACCGGCAAGCGATCCAGCAAGCCTTTGGAGATGTTTCCGACGCGCTCATCGGTTACGAGAAGCTGCATGAGGTTCGCACTCGCCAGGAGAATACGGTGGCGGATCTGAAAGAGACGGTCCGCATTTCAACCCTCCGCTACAAAGGCGGCACAACAACGTATCTCGAAGTACTCGACGGACAACGCTCTCTTTACGGCGCAGAACTGACGCTCGCAGCGGCGCGGGGCGATGAATTCCGCAGTCTTGTGCAACTGTATAAAGCGCTCGGCGGAGGCTGGCAACAGTAAAGCCGTCGGCCGGTACCAGGCAATCGACTACCGAACACGGGTTTTGGACGCTTGCGAAGCGTCACCGGGGATTCCATCCACTTGGTTCGTCACAGAGTGTCAGAACGCCCTTACGATCGCCGTTTGATCCCGCTGGTGTTGAACAATTGCCTCGAGCGGTCGCAGACCGGCTGGTGGTGTCGGATACGGAACAAATGCAACTTCGGACATCGTCGCGGCCTGCCCGCAGCTCGCGCTTCATGAACGGGTACAGATCGCAGACCTGTAGCTTTTGGAATGAAAAGGGCAAGCGTCACTTTCAGACGCAACCGCGCCAAGCGTTCTGGACCAACGCGCAAGCCGCGGCAATCCGGAAGTAATCAATCGTCTCAATGAAAGTTGCGACGATTTAGTGCCAACCGAGGGCCGGGGCGACCGTGGTCAGGATTGCCTCCATAAGATGCGCATTGTAGGCTACACCTAATTGGTTTGGAACGGTGAGCAAGAGCGTGTCGGCCTCGGCGATCGCCTCGTCCTTTCCAAGCTGCTGGATGAGAATGTCCGGTTCAGCAGCGTAACTGCGGCCGAAGATCGCCCGTGTGTTTTCGTCAAGGAACCCGATTTTATCGCGGTCCTCCTGAGAGCCTCGTCCGAAATAGCCACGATCACGGTCATCGAGCAACGGAAAAATACTGCGGCTCACGGAAATGCGCGGATCACGCGTGTGACCAGCTTCCTTCCAGGCTGCACGAAAGGCGCGAATCTGGGCGGCTTGCTGGATGTGGAGCGGCTCACCGGTCTCGTCGAATTTGAGGGTTGAAGTTTGCAGGTTCATTCCGAGTTTGCCGGCCCAGGCAGCTGTCGCATCGGAAGCTGCCCCCCACCAGATACGGTCACGCAATCCTTCAGAGTGTGGCTCAAGACGCAGCAGCCCTGGAGGATTGGGGAACATCGGGCGTGGGTTAGGCCGCGCGAAACCCTTGCCGCGCAGTAGCTCAAGAAAACCCTCGGCATGCCGCCGCCCCATGGCAGCATCGTCCTCGCCTTCGTTCAGATGGTAGCCGAAATAGCGCCAACCATCGATGACTTGTTCGGGAGAGCCGCGGCTGATTCCCAGCTGCAGGCGTCCCCCGGCGATTAGATCAGCTGCGCCAGCGTCCTCCGCCATGGAGTGAGGATTCTCATACCTCATGTCGATCACGGCTGTGCCAATTTCGATTCTTCGCGTCTTAGCGCCGACCGCAGCGAGCAGCGGGAACGGTGATGCAAGTTGCTGCGCGAAGTGATGAACGCGGAAGTAGGACCCGTCCATTCCCAGGCGCTCCGCTTCCACGGCGAGGTCAATCGACTGCAAGAGTGCATCAGCCGCCGACTG
>Ga0181522_10001748_pt1 | contig 12929 bp, 8 predicted proteins | sample PEATcosm2014_Bin_27_FD_121103 | JGI IMG/M metagenome (GOLD analysis project Ga0181522, IMG submission 121103) | Peatland microbial communities from MTU Mesocosm Facility, Houghton, MI, USA - PEATcosm2014_Bin05_10_metaG | ecosystem: Environmental > Terrestrial > Soil > Wetlands > Peat | place... | reverse complement strand
TGGTGCGATGCGCTCTTCATGGCGCCGCCGGCCTGGATGCGCCTCTACGGCGCGACGGGAGACCCCCGATACGCCGATTTTGCTGTCAAGAACTGGTGGCTCACCACGGACTACCTTTACGACAAGGATGAGCACCTCTTCTTCCGCGACAGCAGCTATTTCCACAAGCGCGAGGCCAATGGCCGGAAGATCTTCTGGAGCCGCGGGAACGGCTGGGTGATGGCCGGGTTGGTGCGCGTCCTCCAGTTCCTCCCGGCGAACCATCCGGACCGTGCGCGATTCGAAAGGCTCCTTGTCGACATGTCCTCGGCGATTCTCGCGTGCCAGCAGGGGGACGGGCTGTGGCGGGCGAGTCTGCTCGATCCCGGGGACTATCCGATGCGGGAGACGAGCGGGTCGGGATTCTACACCTACGCGCTCGCATGGGGGGTGAACCAGGGGCTGCTCGACCGTACTAGGTTTGAGCCGGCAGTGCTGCGCGCCTGGGCGGCCCTCGTCGCTTGCGTCGGGCCGGATGGAAAGCTAGCCCGCGTGCAGCCCATCGGCGCCGATCCAAAAAAATTCGATGAGTCCTCGACCGAGGTTTACGGCGTCGGCGCGTTCCTGCTGGCGGGCAGCGAGGTATTCCGCATGGCTGTCCTGGGTGCCGAGCCCTCGAGCGGAGCCCGCGGCAGCGTTCTCGCCGTCGTCAGGGTAACCAACACCACTTCCTTCCACCGGGAGGAGGAGACCGTTGAGCTGGATCCAAGGCCCTTCGGATCCATTTCCGGAGCCGCCGTCATGGACGGAATGTCATCGCGGATTCTGGCAAGCCAGGCCTACGCGACCCAGCCGGGCTCGCCACCGGACCGGCTTCTGTTCCAGGTCGACCTGGCCCCCGGCGAGACGCGCCAGTTCTACCTCCTGGATTCTGGGGCGGGCCTTCCGGCCGCTCCCCCGCCGATCGTGAAGACCTTTGCGAGACAGGTTCCGGAGCGATTCAACGACGTCGCATGGGAGAGCGATCGCATCGCGCACAGGACCTACAGCCAGGACCTGATCAAGGCCGAGGGCACGATAAGCAGCGGCATAGACGTTTGGACCAAGAGGACCCGGGCGCTTGTGGTCGACGAATGGTACAGGAGGAAAAACTACCACGAGGATGACGGCGATGGCCTCGACGACTACGAGGTCGGACGAAGCCGGGGGTGCGGGGGCCTAGGCGTCTGGAAGGACGGCAAGCTCTATACATCCAGCAATTTTCGGCAGGCAAAGATCATCACGACGGGCCCCGTCCGATCGGAGTTCGAGCTCATCTTTGACGCCTGGGACGTCGCAGGCCGAAAGATTTCCGAAACCAAGCGGATCAGCATCGACGCGGGCTCAAACATGAGCCGCGTTTCGAGCACGTTTTGGAGCAACGACCCCTCCCAGATCGAGATCGCAATCGGCATCGCGCAGCGCGCCGACCCCCGATGCGTGGCCACGCGGAACCCGGAGTCCGGCTGGGTGACCTACTGGCAGGCGCCGGACCGGGACCGCGGAAGCATCGGCTGCGCGGTTGTCCTGGGTCCCGGCGCGATCAAGGGCTTCGCCCTGGAGGAGGCGAGCGTTCCCCGGGTACCACCGGAAAAGCGCCTTGTTCCCGGAAGCGAGGGGCTGCACCCCGTGGGAAACCTTCTCGCTTTAACACGGGCCGACATTGGCGCGCCCCTCGTCTATTATCTGGGCGCCGGATGGAGCCGGAGCGGGGATTTCCCGAGCGAGCTTGCATGGAATGCCTACGTGGCGCGTTTTGCGGAGCGCCGGCTAAGCCCGCTTAACGTCATTGTTACTCGGGCAAACGTTGCGGAAAACTAGGGCGAATTTGGAAAATCGGTCCATTTCGGAACGATCCGGGATTGGCGCGGGGCCTATCTCCGATCGGGTAGGATTCCGAATCGCCCTAAACCCCAGCCCAAAATGAAAAGGACGACCTCGATTGGAATTGCTCTGATCATTGCCTGCCTGGCCCAGGGCGCAACGGCTCAAACCTCATCCGGCTCCAACCCTCAACCACGGCCCAAGCCGCCGATACGGAAACCGGACTCGCCTGGCACCCCGTTGCTCACTCCGTGCGGGTGGAAACCGGGCGACCCTGTTGTCATGCGGGGCGCTCCAGGTGCGAATCCTCCTGTGAATGGCGAGGGAGACTTTCTCATCGGGCCCGACTACGTTCGCGCTCGGGAAATGAGCCCGATTGAAGGGGTCCCGAAGGGAGCAGTGCGCCGTTTCACGATGCGTTCCGAGGACAGCAAGTTATATCCCGGCATCACAAAGGTTCCGCCGGGCGGCGACCCGAGCTACATGCCGCCGGACCTGACCCACGTGAGCGTCTACCCCAAAGCATACACTCGCATTGTGACGGTCTACGTTCCAGCACAGTATGTCCCGGGCACGGCCGCTCCCGTGATTGTGACGCAGGACGGCCCGGACAACAGCCTTCCAACGGTCCTCGACAACCTGATCGCCCAACATCGCGTGCCCGTGTTGGCGGCGGTGATGATCCAGAACGGCGGCGGAGACGCCCAAGGCAGCGAGCGCGGGCTGGAATACGACACAATGTCCGGAAGATACGCCCAATTCGTCGAGTCGGAAGTGTTTCCCCTGGTTAAGTCGAATTGCGGCGTGGTGATCACCAAGGATCCGGACGGACGCGCGGCCATGGGCGGCAGCTCAGGGGGTGTTGCGGCGTTCACGATGGCCTGGTACCGCCCGGACCTTTACCACCGCGTAATCACATACTCCGGCACCTTTGTGAACCAGGCGTCGCCGTTTGATCCCGACACGCCTCACGGCGCATGGGAGTACCACGAGCACCTCATCCCACACAGTGAGAGGAAGCCCCTCCGCATTTGGCTGCAGGTGGGCGACAGGGACCTTTATAATCCGAACACCCTTCGCGATGGGATGCACGACTGGGTGGAAGCTAACAATCGAATGGCCGTGGTCCTCAAAGCCAAGGGCTACCACTACCAGTACGTCTTCTGCCTCAACGCTGGACACACGGACCGCAATGTGAAGGCGCAAACCCTTCCCGAGGCCCTGGAATGGGTGTGGAGGGGATACCCCTCAGCGAATTCGCGGTAGGTTATCCAAATCGACGGTGGCTAGGGTTTCCAATGAACGGAGCGTTTAATTGCTACGCTGATGGCACTCTAGAGTACTGGGTGCATAAAAAGCCCCTGCATTTTGTGGTCCGAATTCAAAGGAGCGATGAGGAATTCGATTCCCGTGCGCACAACCGTTGGCGGTTGCTCCGGTTCCGCAAGTCGCCGCGCTATCCGCTCCCTTAGCGGGTCTGCTAACGTTTGCGACACGTCCCCTAGGATTGCGTAACAAGTGCGCCAATTTGCGTAGCCATGCTTCTTTGCGACTATACACAACGTCCCTATAGCTCGCGATTGCATAGGGCGTGGCTCCATTCGTCCTGCCGCGAACCAAGTGTTTAAGGTTTACGTCAGAAGACCGATTGTCGTTCTTCGCCAATACCGCAATTGCGGTGGAACCGGGAGACGAACGACGGCCCAGAGGGACCGTCATCTGAGAAAAGCAGTCGGCCAATATATTTCGCGGCATCCGCACTCTTGTCCAAGAACCCACCCTTTCCCCTCAGTTGTATCGCCTGGTCTCCACCAGGCAGGGACACCCGACACGACAGCGCTAATTCCATTTCACTTCGAACCGGTCGCCTCTGTCCCAAGCTGGCTGGACAGTGTGTCGTCGACCTCTTCATCGGGGAGGTATTTCTTCCACCCGTCAACGGAACGCGCGAGATAGATTTCGTGTTCGCGGATCTGGCCGCCTGCGTATTGGAGATCGACAGTGAGCCGCGTTGCTGCGCCGCCGAATTGCGACGTTTCTCCTGACACATCCGTGGCACTGAACCACACGGGATTCCTGTTGGCGTAAAGCAGTGCGAACATCATCTCCGGGCTTCCATACGTCTCGCGCGCGTCATCCGGTAGGCTCGAGAAAATTGCCGTCAGTTTGGCCTTCTGCTCGGGCGTAATGGCCAGCACGCCGGCCAGTGCGCCCATGTCCGCGTGGTCTATGGCCCAGACATATGTTTCATAGGCATGGGTCGGAGTCGCGTTGCCTGAGTTCTTCCATTCACTGGCGGACTTGAAACCAGGGGCCTGTTGCCCGGTCGCCTCGGCACGTTTTAGGGCCAGCGAGTGAACCACATCGGCTTGCTCGCGCCGGAGAGTATTCAGCCGGGCAACTTCTGCCAACAGGCGCCGATTCTCGGCGCTCACCCGGGCGATCTGCGCCGCCCTGTCACGCAAGGGCGCGATATTGGCGCAGAGACGTACGTTGGTTTCAAACTCCCATGCGATCCAGAACCCCAAAACCCCTAATAATAGCGCTCCAATGAGTAATCGTGGGATTAGCGCTCGCATGGCTCAATCCTTTGATCTCGTTTTCATCGAACGTAGACGATGGGCACCTGCATGTGGGTGTTGACGACATTGCCATCCTTTTGTCCGGGCTGGAATAGCCACTGGCTCACCGCCTCGACTGCTGAGGCTTCGAACGCCTTGTCCGACGATGAGATGGCCGTGGCGTTGATGACGCTTCCGTCGGTTCCTACTACGAAGTCGACAAGTACTTGGCCCGTCTGGCCTGTCTTTTGATATTCGGGAGGGTACTTGGGACGCATTTGGTCAATAGCTACTGGTTGGACGTCCAGGGATCCTGGCTCGCGCATTGGAGCGGAGGCCAATACAGCTGAAGGCGCAGACCATCCCGACAATGGCTTGGTCGCCCGCAAAGCGTGCTCTCTCGCAAAGGATATTTCCGCTTGGAGGCTCGCGGCAGCGATCTTCTCCTGCTCGACCGATCCGGCCAATGCGTCTTGGAGTTTCTGGAGCCGCTTATTCTCACGCTCTGCGGAATTCAGGCTGAGCGTGGTCCTTGCGAGATGGCTGGTCTCAGCGGCAAGTTCTTTGTTCTTTTGGGTCATCAGGATCCCTGTGGTGAGACCAGCAGCAACGAGCGTACCCGCGAGGCCGACCTGAAGTTTAGTAATGCTCATAAATGAGGCCATTCCGAGCGCTCCGGCTCCGGCCGCGCCGGAGATGGCCCCGCCAGCAGCTGCTGCTGCCAGCCCGGCCGGAGCCGCAGCAACCGAATGTTCTGCCAAAACCTCTGCCAAAGCTGCTGCGCTCGAGGTGACTCCATGCCTTGCAAGGCGGACGCGAAGGCGATCGACGGCGCGGTTCACCCGCATCCGCGCCGAGTCAGCACTCACGCCTAGCTCTCTTCCGGCTTCCTCGAATGCGCGGCCCTTAAAGAAGCGTACAAGGATGGCCTCTCGGTCTGAGTCCCTAAGCTCGCACATCGCCGTGTCGAGGAGCAGCCGGACACGCTCCCAGCTGATGCTCGTTGTCTCGTTGTCTTGAGACTCATCCATGGTTTCTACGTTTAGGCCGCGTGCCCTCCAGCGGCGCTCATTTCGGATGGCTTGGGCTGCGGCCATGCGCGCGGTGACATAAAGCCAACTGACGAGCACCGAATGGCGGGATACTTTCGCTGCCTTCCTGGCGAGTACCGAGAAGACAACTTGCGCGACGTCCTGGGCAAGATGCGTGTCGCCAGCCACCTGCCGAAGTGCCGCGGAGTATACCAAGTCATAGTGCCGCAATACGACTTCTCTGAAGGACTCCTCGGAGCCTTCCCTTACGTATCTTCGGAGCAATTCGCCGTCATCAACCATAGGGTTCAACCATATAGCTCCCTCCTAACGGAAAACCGAACAATCAATCGCTGAGAAGGCGCATCTGGAATCTGCTATTCTAAAGCCCACCATGCGATACCACGCAACTCTCGCAAGTGTTTCACATAGGATGGATTATAGGGCATTCCCCGTCGCTCAAAATCCAAAGGTGGTAACGGTTGCCGACCAAAGCACCCATCGAAGGCTTGTCGGACCAATTATAACCCGCCGCGAGACTTCGGCCCATTTCTAGACTCCGGTCGGCAGGAGTTCGGCGTAGATATAAACAACGAGGCCAAGCGCGATGATGCCGAGCAACCGAAAAAGCCAGAGACGCCCCTCGCCGAAAAGCGCCATGATCCGGAGGCCAAAACGAGGTGCCAGGAGAAATGCGACTCCCTCGAACACCTGAAGTGCACCAAATGAAGGTAGGATTAGGGCCGGCCCATGCCGCGTCGGATGAAATGAGACGATCAGCGAGCCCCACAGGACGCACATGAGCCCATAAATCACGGCCCCGGCCTCGCCCTCCCGCTTCATCCAGATGAAGAAGCGTGCCCAAGCCACAGGTCTGACCACAAGCGAAAGCCCTACGACGGCGAAGTTCAACATGGCGAACAACTCGATTGCCCTTTGTGAGGTCATCGGCGTGGGGATTGAGCGAAATCTAGTTTAGCCGACGTCCAAATGCAAGCGACCCCTCCGGCCCAGGGTTATGTTTGCGCTCGCGCCTATATGCCTCTTGGTGACCCAAAATCCACCCTTTTTGAGACATCCGCGCGGCGTTCCCAAAGGGGTCCTTTGTGGCGCCCGTCTCCGTCGTATGGATCGGCAATGCCGATTTGCCCATTGCAGGGGAGGTCAGGGATGCTCGCGGCGAAAACCCTGGGTATTGAAACGGCCCGCTTATAATATCCAAGCAGGCGGTCCGGGCCCGATGAGCAGATGGATTCCAGCGCGGGTAGTTCAGTCATCGCGACGGTACGGGCCCCGAATCCCGTGAATTCTCGCATTGACGTGCATCCAACCGCCGAGAATCCGCGTATCCAATGAAAGCTGTAAGAATTGAGCATCGGCCCGACATTGTCCAAGATGCCTGAGTGGAAATCCGCGCCTCGTAAGCAGCAGGCGCAGCTACCGCCTTTTGTATGCACCCAATCACACTGGCAACGAGGTCCGTATTCAGGCGACCGCTCCTATGCGTCGCCTTGCTGTATTCGAGTCATCTATCGGCGGGGGAGTTGGTGGTAACGACCATCGTCAGCGGGCTGACGACGATCAGCGCCCCAGCTGCCGGCATCGCCGTAGACGCGGGCGGCAGCCTCTATTTTGCGGATCCTGTAAACGGGGTAATCAGCAAGATATCGTCGACCGGGGTTCTTCAGCCATTTGCGGGGCAGTCCGGCACCCACGGATATTCCGACGGAACAGGCGCCGGTGCGCAGTTCATGTCGCCCACCGGCGTAGCGGTTGACTCGAACGGCAACGTCTATGTGGCGGACCGAGGGGCCAACACGATACGCAAGATCACACCCTTAGGCGCGGTGACAACGATTGCCGGGTCCCCGGGTTCGTACGGCTACCAGGATGGACCCGGGAGCCAGGCGCGGTTCGAGGAGCCCGCCGCGATTGCGGCCGATGCGGCGGGCAATCTCTTCGTGGCGGACAGCGCACGGGAATCCGTCCGGAAAATCAACTTGTCGGGAATAGTTTCAACTATCGCCGGCATTCCCGAGACATTTGGATTGCAAGGCATTGCAGTTGACGGGCAGGGCAATGTTTTCGTCTCCGGCGGGCCGCCCGACGCCTATGCAGACATGCTCGGCGGACCCTATCCCGACACGATCTATAAGGTCTCACCCTCGGGCTCGGTCACCACATTCGCTGGCCAATTGTTGGTCAACGGTTCTGCGGACGGCGCCGGAACAGAGGCGCTGTTTTACAACCCAGCCGGACTGGCGACCGACGCAGCGGGGAACCTGTTCGTCGCGGACTCGCTCAATGGCACAATCCGCGAGATAACCCCGGACGGCGTCGTGACGACCGTTGCCGGTACGGCTGGCAGTCGGGCATTAGTCGATGGCGTCGGAATCCAGGCGCGCTTCAACGGCCCGATAGGAGTCGCGACCGACACCTACGGCGACGTGTTCGTTCTCGACGAGACGGCGGTCAGGCGTGGCATACCAAGCGCCAACACCCAGGGTCCGATACGCTTCGTCAACATCTCGGCGCGCGGTATGGTCACGCCCTCGTCGCCTCTCATTGCTGGGTTTGTCATCGAGGGAAACGCGGCCCAGACGGTTCTCGCACGCGCCGTTGGCTCAGGGCTCGCGCTATTCGATGTCTCAAGCCCAATTCAGGGGGTCCAGCTGACTATCTACAACCAAGGAGGCACACCCGTTGCTTCGAGCGCCAACGGCGCCAATTCGACAAACAGTGGAAGCGCCAGTGCGATGGTCGGCGCTTTCCCGCTGGCCGCTGATGCCGGAGATGCCGCCCTCGTGGTCACGCTGAAGCCGGGCCCATACACGGCCGTAGTTAGTTCGCAAAACGGAGCGACAGGGACGGCCTTGCTGGAGGTATACGAAGTCCCCTAGTGCTTCGGGATTTCCTCGAAGGGAATCATCGCCGCGACCGCTCGGCTGCGAGCCTTCGGGAAAGCGGGAGTAATTTTTCATTGGTAGAATGTTCTTAAAGGGACCGTTTTGAAAACGGTCGTTCTTGGGATACAGTGCTAACTGGCAAAGACGAGGCTATCGAGAATGGTTCGAGTCACACAGAAATGGGCATTGCATGGCGACACGCTTGTTAGGCGGCAGTGAATTCGATCAATACGATCTCCGATCGGGTTGCGACTCGCATTGGAGGACCCCACGTCCCGACGCCACAACTCGTGATCACCTGAAGGTCTCCAAAGCGATTTAGGCCGTAGGCAAATGGCCCAAATACTCGGGCGACAAGGAGCGACCATGGCCAGAACTGGCCGTTGTGTGTATGCCCGGAAAGTTGCAGCGAGATTCCGAACTCATTGGGTATAGACAGATGGGAAGGCTGGTGGTTAAGGAGGACGCTCGGGCGATCTCTTTCAATGTGCGATCGGGCAAGAATCCCACGGAATTCCCGAGCATCCCGGGCCACGCCATCGTGGACCCCCACGACCTGAAGGCCGTGAACCGTAACCCGCTCATTCTCCAATACTCGGATCCCCACCCTCCCGAGAGCCTCTGTGATCTTCGCGCCGTCGGTAAACTCATCGTGGTTACCTGTAACAAAGAATGATCCCATGGGGGCCTCTATCGCGCCCCATGGCGCCGCGCAGGCGTCAAGATCGACCAGCGCCCCGTCGAACATGTCCCCGCAGATGAAGAGGACGTCGGGATTGAGGGCCTTTACCCGCGCGGCAACCCTGCGGGAAAACCCCACGTTTCGGATATTTCCTAGGTGAATATCGCTTACCAAAACCCCAGTCCTTCCCTTCAACTCGCTGGGCAGGTTTTGAAGCGCCACCGTGTAGCGGGTGGTTCGGATCCTCGCCGCGTTAACGAGACCGTAGATCGCCGTGGCCAAGCCAAGGCCGAACGCACTGCAGCCGATCGAATGATTCTCAATCGGAATCCCAAGCGCTCGCGTTGCTCCTTCGAGGATCCAGCAGAGAACCGACGCCACAAAACAGAAGCTCAAGAATCCGACGGAAACCGCGGTTGGAATCGCAGCAGCGCGCAATAGTGGATTCCGCAGCCGGAATCCGACGATCGCCACGGGGATGTAGCCCAATGCCATGATTGCGATGGCCACGGGCCAGTCCACGCTGGCACCGCCCAAAAACAGGGCCCATGTCCAAACGACAAAGCAAATCGCAAGCAGGAGAACGGCGACTACGACAGCCACCCGGCGAAATCTACGCATTCGTTTGATCCTATCCCACGGCAATCAAAGGGCAAATGCCCAAATCGAGAATTCCCCGTGCCCCAGGAGAATTGGTTCCTTCCAGCCGGCCCTATTGCGCCGGACTGCTGATGAAAACAACGCCGTCACCCCAACAGGCTGCAAGTGTGCCTAAAAGGGCGGGAACAAAAACAGAGCACGTCATGCGCCATGGCGCCCGGTGCTCCATGGCGCGTCAATTGTTGAACCGCGGTTCAGGGCATCCCGGTGCCTGTCTGATCCCGAGGGATGCTCTTTCAGAGGTGCGCGGGTCCGGCCTGAGTACCACTTGGCAAAAGTAGGCCGCGGGGCTGCGGGAAACCCACTGCTAGGAAAATAGCTCGCGATCCACGGAGTGCAGGTCATCCGGGTCGAAATAGCCCTGGGTCCAGGCGTCGCTGGCGGCAAGATACCAATGGGAGTCCACGGCGTGCTGCGCCCTGGACGCAGAAGGCGTCTTGGCAATGGGCGCCTTCTTGCCGGACGACGCCTTCCTGCTGGACGCGCACTTGTCCAGGAAATTGAAATGGTCCACCAGGGCCACGGCGTCTATCGCAAACGCTGCGGCCACGTCCCCGTCGTGGATTGCGATCAGGTTATCCCCGTTGTCTTCCTCCCCGCCGAGCGCAAGGTTCGACGAGCCGCAATAAACGACGGGATCGGGGCTGTTGAAGCCGCAGACCACATATTTGTCGTGAATCTGGTGGCCGGAAACGCCAGGCACCTGGTTGAACGGTGCGGGAAGCGTGGTACGCCCGGGCTTTCCTCCCGCCAGCACGCCGTTCTTGCTTCGCCTTGTATAGACATAGGTCCCTCCAGGAGCGTCCGAGATGCCATAGCTGAAGATTTTTTGGTTGGAATGGACCTTCTGGAGTGCCGGAAGCACCGGCCCCTGGCCTTGCGTGACCGCCATGACCGCGAATAGGACGCTTCCTTTTGCGGCCTTGTCCTCCGCGGCGATTCTTGCCGCCATCGCCGTCAAGTTTGAAAGAGCAAACTTCGCTTCGTGAGGGGAAAAGGTGATGTCCGTCTTCGGGGTTCCGTTTGATGAGAACGTTTCCACCTTTCCCGCTTCTGCGGTCTTTGCGAACTGCATGGTGGCCTTGCAGTTCCACGAGTCATTGAAAACCGTGGAATACGCCGAGGCGACCTTTGGGTCGTTGAAGATGACGACGTGGTTCGAATTCACATAGAGGCCGGTGACCGAGAAGTTCGTCGACCCGGTGAGGACCTTGATCGGTCCGACGTCATTTGAGACGACGAACACCTTGTCATGGGCGTAGCGCCCGAATTTTCCCCTGAGGATGCTCGCCGGCGTTTTGGCTGTTTTCTCGAAGAGCTTCTGGAATTGATCCTCGGGTGTGGTGCCTGCCTTGTTGTGGTGAAGCGAGGCATTGTCCAGAATGACGCGGATTCTCCCCAGCCGCGCCAGCTTGAGGAGGATGCCCACCACGTCGGGTTCGTTCAGATCATAGGCAAACACGTCGACCTTGAGCGAGGAGTCCCCGAGCACCTCGTTAAGGATTCCAAAGACCTTCTCGCGCGCGGTGAAGCCCAGCCACGCATACTCGTCGGCATAGGAGAACGTCTGCCCGGCCGCGTTCTTTCCGGCGTTCTGGGAGGTGTCGAACTGCAGTGCCTTGCCCGGCGGACTGATCACTGCCTTCGGTCCGAAGTGATGCACAAACGCCTCCGACTGAACGTAACCTCGAGTGAAGCCGACCTCGACACTGCCCTTCACAAAAGGGGCCAAGCATATGGCGACGGATACCGACAGGTTGCTATCAAGAGGCAGCATCGACGCGCTCTTGTCGAAATACCTCGGCGTCACCGTGTAGGTGTACGTGCCGTACGACGGATCGGTGCCTTCGTGAGCGGATCCCGGAATATGAATCCACCTGAACTTTTGGATTGGCGCATTGATGCTGGACGTGGCGGGCTGCGTCTTGTCCTGGCTCTGCTTCGAGGGATCCTCGAACTGCAGCGAATTCAGGAGAAAGAATGGCGGTGATCCCGGTGGCTGACATTGGATCGTGAATCCCGCCAGGTTCTTGGCGGCCGCCTTGCCGAGGTCGAAAGCCAGGAGCGTCTTTGCGTCACCCGGGTAGGCCTTGACCGTGAATCCGTTCTTCTGCTGGGTGATGGTGGGCATGGGGGTTCCTCATTGATGCCTGTCCGCGGTGGCTGAGGGCGTGCTCAAATTTCCTTTATAACGGGCAGTGTTTCGTACCTCGCGGATTACCGGGCGGACCATTTTCCGCCTCTAGCACTTATTCTACGTGAATTTAGGTACATCCCATCGCCGCCCCATTTCGGCCCGAAACCCGGCGAATGTTTGCCTGCCAGGAGTCGTCGGAGTTGCGCACGAACCTTGCTTGGGGATCTCCCGCGTGGCTCCAGCGGTGAAGGCATCCCATCGGCCTGCAATGCGAAGGCATCCATCGTCCCTTGAGATTCATGGGCTGCCTCGCCGCGTCGGATTCACATCTTCGCCCGCCCCAACCCGGTGGTGCCTGGAGGTCCGGCCAACGGGAGTGAAGTCCGCCTATTCGCACAACCGATCACCAAACCGTCCGGCGGAACCAGAACCTGTTACAGATTAACTACTAACAGATACGGTTTCCCGTTTTCGCGACGGCTAAAACCAAGAGTAAAGTGGTGCTCGGGACAGGACTCGAACCTGCACGCCTTACGGCACACGCCCCTCAAACGTGTGTGTCTACCAATTCCACCACCCGAGCATCTAAAACGGGGAGGGGGTAATCAGTGGCATGGCGGCGTTGATGTCCAGCCCTGAAATTGGGTTTTGACCCGCCAGCATCCCTAGAGGACCTTCCGGGCGGTCGTCTCGTATGAAACTCGACGCAATCAAAGCGGCGCTCCTCGCCTCCTATGAATCCGACGGGGGAATCAACCACCTCGACGGGGTCAATCTGCCTTCCCAGGAATCGGTCAATGAGGTCTCGCGCGACTGCATGCATCTCCTGTTTCCCGGGTATTTCGAGGAAACGAACCTGTCAAAAAGGGAGGTCCCCGCGCTGGTTGAGACCCTGCTCACCCGGATCGGCGAACGCCTCCGGGTCGAAATTGAAAAGTGCCTGCGATTCGCGCGCGACGCGGAGCCGAAGGGCCATGCCCGCGACCTCGCCACCCAGGCGCTAAACACGCTGCCCGAGTTGAGAAAGGCGATCCGCACCGACGTCGAGGCGGCGTACCAGGGAGACCCGGCCGCCCTGAGCTACGAGGAGATCATCCTCGCCTACCCGTG
>Ga0181522_10001747_pt1 | contig 12932 bp, 15 predicted proteins | sample PEATcosm2014_Bin_27_FD_121103 | JGI IMG/M metagenome (GOLD analysis project Ga0181522, IMG submission 121103) | Peatland microbial communities from MTU Mesocosm Facility, Houghton, MI, USA - PEATcosm2014_Bin05_10_metaG | ecosystem: Environmental > Terrestrial > Soil > Wetlands > Peat | place... | reverse complement strand
GGTGGATTGCGCCTTCGGAGAGGCTCGGCGATTCCGTTGGACCTAGTGGTCCTTCAGAGGGTCATGGTCTGCGGGCGGCCGAGACGGGGCAGGCCCCGTCTCTACTCCACGTTTCTTTGGCAGCGATCAGAGACTCGATTCGACGGCTGCGATCGACTCTTCGAGAGTGTCGATGGCAACGTCGGCTTCGTCTCTGGTTACGATGAGCGCGGGCGCGATGCGAACCGTGCTGGGACCGCAGCCGAGGAAGAGGACTCCGCGGGTGAAGGCGTTCTCGACGATGCGATCGCGTTCGGCGCTGCCGTATTCGCGGGTCTTCTGGTCTTTCACGATGTCGACGCCGATCATGAGGCCGCGGCCGCGAATGTCGCCGACAATCTTGTGCTTCTTCGGCCAGTCCGCCATGCGCTTCATCATGTGGTTGCCGACCTCCTGCGAATTGCGCAGCAGGCCTTCGCGCTCGATGACGTCGAGCGTGGCCATGGCGGCGGCGATGCAGACGGGATTGCCGCCGAAAGTGGAGGCGTGCGAACCGGGCACCCAGTCCATGATTTCGGCGCGGGTCATGGTGATGCCGAGGGGCATTCCGGAGGCGATGCCCTTGGCGACGCAGACCATATCGGGATGAACGCCGGTGTGCTCGACGGCAAACCACTTGCCGGTGCGGCCGATGCCGCTTTGCACTTCATCGACTACGAGCAGGATTCCGTGTTTGTCGCAGATGCGGCGCAGCTCCTGCATGAAGACGGTGGGAGCGACCACGTAGCCGCCCTCGCCCTGAATGGGCTCGACGAAAATGGCAGCGACTTCTTCGGGTGGAAGGATCGTTTTGAAAAGCTTGTCTTCGATGTAGCGCGCGCAGCTCAAGGCGAAGTCTTCGGCATCTTGACCGCCGACCGGGCCGCGGTAGACATCGGGATAGCGCACGTGGGTTACACCGGGGACTAACGGCGAGAAACGGCGCTTCTGCTGGGGCTTGGAGGCGGTCAGCGAGAGCGCGCCCATGGTGCGGCCATGGAATGCGCCGAGGAATGCGATCACCTGCTGGCGCTTGGTGTGGTAGCGGGCGAGCTTGAGGGCGCACTCGATGGCTTCGGCTCCCGAGTTGCCGTAGTAGATTTTGTGCGGGCCGGGCATGGGCGCGATTTTTGAGAGGCGCTCGGCGAGCGTGACCATGCTCTCGTAGTAGAAATCGGTGCCGGACATGTGGATCAGTTCGGCGGCCTGGCGCTGAATGGCGGCGACGACTTCGGGATGGCAATGGCCGGTCGAGGTCACGGCGATGCCCGCGGAGAAGTCGAAGAACTCGTTGCCGTCCACATCTTCGACGACGATGCCGCGACCGCGCTTGGCGACCAGCGGATAGGAGCGCGTGTAGGAAGGCGAAATGAATTTCTCGTCGCCCGCGAGGACACGGCGGGCGTTGGGGCCGGGAAGAGCGGTTGTGATCTTCGGGCCGATGGTCATGGTTTTGGTCGTCATGGCAGGTTCTCCTGATTTTGTTGGCTGGTTGTGGTGGACCCTGGGCGCCAGTAAGGACGGCGTTGCGGTCCAAAGGGTTCGAGTCGCGGTTTGCGAGCTTCGAGCGCCTCAGAACATTAGGAGAAGGAAAATTAGTCGCTGCCGAAGAGATTGGCGCGAACGTTGGAGGGCAGAACAGAGAGATAGCGCCGAGGACAGGCGCGTCCCTCGACCCAAGACATGTCCGAAATGGAGCCCTTCAAGCGCATAAAGAAGACATAAAATTATAGCTTGGATTGGGCGGCCGCGTAACCCCCAAAAGATTACGGAAGAACGCATTGGGTAGTGACCGGCGGCGCAAGGACGGTCGATTCCGGTTGTCACGGCTGGGCTGCGCGGACTCTTATGCGGATCACGGGACCGGTTTTTCGCGCTCGAAGACGACCCAATCGCTGAGCAGAAAATTGAGGAGCGAGCAGACGGTGACGGCGATCAGGTTCGCGAGCAGGTAGTTCATGTGGAACTGGCCGACGAGCGCGCGCATGATGAGCAGGTTGCCGGCAATCGAAACGGCTCCGTTGGTGGCGTTGAACTTGGCGAAGCGGGAGAGCGACTGGAGGCGATGCGCGGATGGGCGGTCTTTCCAGGTGAAGCGCTCGTGCCAGAGGAAGTTGTGGATGACGGCGGTTTCGACGGCGAGGGCGGTCGCCAGAAGGTAGTTCAGGTGCAGCTCGGATCGGAATAAGGCCAGCGCCGCGAGCTGGACGAAGATTCCGATTCCGCCGACGAAGTTGAATTTGAGCCAGCGGAAGAGGCGCTCACGAGCAGGCTCTTTCGGCAGCGTGTTTTCCGAACGTGCAACGGTCGCGCCAACTTCGCTGCCGCTCACTTGATTCGTTCCTCGCGATAGAGGCGGAGGGTGTTCTTCAGCGTGGAGACGATCAGCATTAGAGACATTCCGACCAGACCGATGGCGCCGCCGATATCGAAGAGGCGGTAGCGGCCGGGGATGACCCATGTCCATTTGACCCAGGCCCATTTGAAGAGCGCGAGGTTGCCGATGGCGAGCAGAATGCGGAGTTCGGTGGGACCGAAGCGCCAGAACGAAAGATGGAACTCACCGAGGGTATAGGTCGCGAGATACGACTGGATCGAGAGCAGGAGAAAGGCGATCAGGAGGCCGATGGCGATATAGGGGTGCATGTAGCCGGAAAGGGCGAGGCCGAGCATCATGGCGGTGGCGCCGATGGAATCGATCATGTGGTCGACATAAAAACCGTAGCGCGGACGCTGTTGCTGGCGAACGCGGGCGAGCGTTCCGTCGAGGCTGTCGCCAAACCAGTTGAGGGCGAGGCAGGCGATGGCGGCGAGGAGCATGCGGCGGTCGCGGCCGGCGAGCGCGTAACAGACTCCGGTGGCGATCTGGGCGATGAAGCCGAGGGCGGTGAGATGGTCGGAGTTTATCCATCTCGGCATGCGCTCGGCCATCCAGATGAGGGCGCGCTTTTCGGCGGCGGCGAGGAAGCTGCCGTGAATGCGGGTGGCATTTTGAAAGCCGGTTTTCGCAGCGGGCCTTGTGCCTGACGGAGTTGCCAGTCTTGGGCCGGTTGGTCGGATCTGCACAATCGCTCCGCCTGCATTGTCGTTTAGTTCGCTGGCGCTGGCAATGGGCGGCGGGCGAGGATGCTCGCCGGACAGCCCGGAATCGACCCCATCACACGAAACCGCGCGCGACCGAGGGCAGCCGGCGGGAAGACGGCGCTACGGTCGAGAGGAGTTATGATTTGCGGATGGCTTCTTTGGTTTCGGCGGGCGTGGTGAGCTTTGAAGAGGCGCGGCGAATCGTGGAGGAACACGCCGCGGGCGCGCGCCGAGCGCGGATGGAATCGAGTGAGACCGCTGCGCTTGATCTGCTAGCGGCGCGCGGGCGAGTTCTGGCGGAAGATCTGGTTGCGGATCGCGACTTCCCTCCATTTGCGCGGGCCACGCGCGATGGATATGCGGTGCGGGCGGCGGATGTGGAGCGGACTCCGGCGCGGCTGGAGGTAATTGGTGAGATCAAAGCGGGCGATTTGGCTGAGGGCTGCCATGTTGGGGCTGGGCAGGCCGCTTCGATTATGACGGGAGCGCCTTTGCCGGCGGGCGCGGACGCAGTGGTGATGGTGGAATATACGGCGGAAATCTCGCGCGGATCGGGCGCGCGCAACGTCGAAATTCAGCAGAGCGTGAAAAGCGGCGCGAACTTCGTGCCGCGGGCTTCAGAGGCGCGGGCAGGAGATGTGCTGGCGGAGCGGGGGGCGCGGCTGGATCACCGGCTGATTGCGATTGCGGCGTCGGTGGGCAAAAGCCGGGTGCAGGTGTTTCGGCGGCCGCGCGTGGCGGTGCTCTCGACGGGCGACGAAGTGGTGGCTATCGACGCGACACCAGGGCCGGCGCAGATTCGGAATTCGAATTCGTATTCGCTGGCGGCGCAGGTTGAAGAGGCGGGCGGCGAGGCGGTGCGGCTGGCGATTGCTCCGGATGAGCCGATGCGTTTGCGGGGGCTGATTGAAGAGGGCTTGGGATGCGATCTTCTGCTGCTGACCGGCGGAGTTTCGATGGGAAAGTATGACCTGGTGGAGCAGGTGCTTGGTGAGATTGGGGCGGAGTTTTACTTTACGGGGGCGAAGATTCAGCCGGGGAAGCCGGTCGTGTTTGGAAGCTGCTTGGACAGTCTTGTCCGCGCGGCAGCGGATGACCGGTCTGCGCGGACAAGAGTGTCCGCGCCACACGGTCTTGCAGGACGGCGCTACTTTTTTGGGCTGCCGGGGAATCCGGTTTCCACGATGGTGACCTTCCGGCTTTTTGCTCGGCCGATGATTGACGCGCTCGCGGGGGCATGGCCTGAGCCGCTCAATTTTCTGAAGACGCGGTTGAAGAGTGACGTGCGCGCCAAAACTGGACTGACGCGATTCTTGCCGGCGGCGATCTCCGGAGAGTTCGAAAATTCAGAGGTGGAACTGGCGGCCTGGCAGGGATCGGGCGACGTTGCGGCTCTGGCTCGGGCGAATTGCTATCTGGTTGTTCCTCCGGATCGGGAAATCATTCCGGCCGGGGAGTTGGTCTCTGTGCTGTTGCCTTAGATTTATCCGACTTCAGCGTTGCCTGCGGCTCGCAGCAAAAATCTTTAACCACAGAGGACACGGAGGAACACAGAGGCGTTCACGGCTGTGCCGCTTGACGGTCGAATGCTGTACCCTGAATTTGATGGCTAAGAAGCTTTCGCATTACGACTCCAGCGGGCGGGCTCGGATGGTTGATGTGTCTGCGAAGCCGCGCAGTGTTCGGGAGGCGGAGGCTAGCGCGCTGGTTTTGATGTCGGCCGAGGTGGTGCGCGCACTGCCGTCGAATCCAAAAGGCGACCCGCTGGAAGTGGCGCGAACCGCTGGAATCATGGCGGCAAAGCGCACGTCGGAGCTGATTCCGATGTGCCATCCGGTGCCGATCACGCACGTTGCTGTGACCCTGCGCGTGTGCGAAAATGGCGTGGCCATTCGCTCAAAAGTTAAGACTACCGCCGAAACCGGCGTGGAGATGGAAGCGCTAGTGGCGGCGAGCGTGGCCGCGCTTACCGTGTATGACATGTGCAAGGCGCTCGATAAGGGAATCGAAATCCGCGAAGTGATGTTGGAGAAAAAGTCGGGCGGGAAGAGTGGAGATTATCGCAGGCGGGCGAAGTAGAGTCTTGGTGGCTCTGGTGGCGGCCGGACTTCGGCGTCGGACTAATGAGAGTGCTGGGCTCAGCCGACAAAATGCATAGGGTTCTTCGTCCACTCACTTCGTTCGGGCTCAGGATGACATTGGTCAAGGTTGAAATAGCTCGCCAGGTATGCCGAGTAACGTAAAAGTTCTGGTGGTGGATGACAACCCCATGGTGTTGGGGATGCTCCAGCAGGCGCTCGCTTCGCTGGCGGAAGTTTCGACGGCGAGCGATTCGGCGGACGCGCTGTTGAAGGCGGTGGAAGAGGTTCCGGATCTGCTGATCAGCGACTTTCGGATGCCGGGAATGGATGGACGGCAGTTGGTGGAAAAGCTGAAGAGCCGGACGGCAACCGCGGGAATTGCCGTCGTCCTGATGGCGAGCAAGGGTGACATCAGCGATCGGCTGCAGATGCAGGAAGGGATCGAAGACCTTCTGGAGAAGCCGTTTTTTCTGCGCGACGCGGTGCGCAGAGTCAAACGCGTGGTCGACCGGATTGCGCTCGAGAAACTGGCGAAGGCTCCGACGGCAGCGGATGGAGTGCTGCGCGGGAGCCTTTCGCAGATGAACGTAATTGACCTGGTGCAGTCGCTGGAGATGGGCCGAAAAAGCTGTCTGCTGACCATGACCAACGCGGAAGACAAATGCGAGATTTATTTTTCGCAAGGACAGGCGAAGCATGCCGCTTACGGTCCGACGATGGGAGATGAGGCGGTTTTTAAAGTGCTACGCTGGACGGACGGAAATTTCGAGATCGATTTCACGAAGAACACAGACAAAGAAACGACCACGTTAAATACGCAAGGGCTGCTGATGGAGGGATTGCGCCTGCTCGATGAGGCGCAGCGCGACGCCGCTGAAGGCGTTGCCGAAAGCGAAGCTGAGGGCGAAGATGTCCTGCTCGACAGCTGACGCGACCATGGCAGCGGGGATGACTGCGGCGGTGGTTACGGTCAGCGATTCGTGCGCGCGCGGCGAGAAAGTCGATCTGTCTGGCCCGGCCGTAGCTGAAGCCTTGGCGCAGCGCGGGTTTCGGGTCGTCGGGCGGGCGCTGGTGGCCGACGAGCAGGGCGCGATCCAGAAAAAACTGATTGAGTTTTGTGGGCCGGCACGCCTGGTTGTCACTACGGGCGGGACGGGGATTGCTCCGCGTGATGTTACGCCGGAGGCTACCCGCACGGTGTGCGACCGGCTGGTTGAAGGAATGGCTGAGCAGATGCGCTCCGAGGGAATGCGCAAGACGCGCTTCGCGGCACTGAGCCGGGCGGTGTGCGGAGTGCGGGGAACGAGTCTGATTGTGAATTTGCCCGGCAGTCCTGCCGGGGCGGTCGAATCCCTGGAAGCTATTGCTGATTTGCTGCCGCATGCGCTGGAGTTGATTGCGGGAAAGACGGAACACGAAGGGCGTCGCTAGTCGTCGGTCGTTGGTCGTTCGGAATTGCGGCGCGGACTTCAGAGTGAGAACTCGACCAATCGCCCGACGACCAACGACTGACTACCGACGACGACCTATCCATCGCGTAAACTAACTGCGTCCCAGAAAGTGATTTCGTAGAACAAAATCGTTGAACAAGCTCTCACATTTTCTTCATGCTTATGGCGACTGGATCAGGCACGCGCTCGCGCCACTGGGGCCGTGGGGAATGCTGGCGTTTGCCGCGGTCGACGGGTCGTTTCTCGGAATGCCTCTGGATGCGATTTTCTGCGGCTATGTGTATACGGACCGTTCTCGATTCCTGCTTTATGTCTTGCTTGCTTCGCTGGGATCGGCGCTGGGCAGCATTGTCTGGTATGTGATCGGATACACGGGCGGCGAAGTGCTGCTGCGGAAGCGGCTGAGTGCGGCGAAGTTTGCCAAGGTTCACGCGTCGTTTGAGAAGCACGAATTCTGGGCGCTGATGTTTCCGGCGATGCTGCCACCGCCGACGCCGTTCAAAGTTGTGGTGCTCGCGGCGGCGGGCTTTGAGATGAACTTCGGCCATTTTCTGATCGCGATATTTGCCGGCCGGTTCGTGCGCTTTCTGATCGAAGCCTTGCTCACGCTTTGGTTTGGGCCGGAGGTCGTGACGCTTACAACCCAGCTTTTTGCGCACCACATTCTTTGGGTCGCATCGGTCGTGTTAGCGCTGCTTGTTATATGGATTATCTGGCGGAAAGTTAAACCACGCACCGTGGAGTCGGCTGGCACCTCGTCGCTCTGAGGCCGGCAGGGAAATCTCACCTATGCTCAAACGTTGGATGCTTGGCCTAATCCGCAGCTTTGGATATGAAGTATTCAAAGCGCCTGCCGCGACCCAAGGCGAACATCAGACGATTGCACCGCTGGCGTCGTATGCGCCGTGGAATCTCGACTCCGCGTTTAACGGCGTCTACGCGCAATGCCGGGCCAACACGCTGGTCGACATCTACCGCTGCTATGAACTCTGGTCGGTGGTGGGCGAGGCGGCGAAGCTGGAGCGTGGAGACTTATTGGAAGTTGGAGTGTGGCGCGGAGGTACAGGCGCGCTGATCGCGGCCCAGAGCGCGCAACGCATTCCTGGCGCGCAGGTATTTTTGTGCGATACCTTCACGGGCGTGGTGAAGACGGGCGCGCAGGACACTATTTATAAAGACGGAATGCATTCGGATACTTCGGCGGAGATTGCGAAGCAGCTCTTAGATCAGCTTGGCCTGAGCAATGCTGTTTTGCTGAAGGGAATTTTTCCGGAAGACACGGGGAACCAAGTTCAGGATCGAGTCTTCCGGTTCTGCCACGTCGATGTTGACGTGTACCAGTCAGCCAAGGATGTGGTCGAGTGGCTGTGGCCGAGGCTGGTTTCGGGTGGATTGGTGGTCTTCGACGACCACGGGACGCGCGGGACTGAGGGAGTGCAGCGATTCGTAAACGAGTGGCGGGGCCGAGTTGACCTGACGTTTATTTACAACTTGAACGGGCACGCGATCTTTATTAAGAAGTGACGAGAGCAGTAACGAGATCGAGAAGCAGCGAAGTCAAGAGTAGCAACTTCAAGATCCCCAAAGTCTGGGCACGCGCTCAGCGCCGGGAGAATGCAGAGAGTTGTTCGATCGTTTAGGCTGCGGCGGTCCCGTGTGTTTCGCCGGAATGCGCCAGCGCAGCGGCCAGAGCGGGCAAGCCGAACATTGCCGCGGCAAAGAGCAGGTCGCCACCGAGAGTGTGACGGAAGAACGGAATTCCGGCGGCGTAGCAAGCCATCAGTCCTGTGAAGCTCTTCGGATAGGTTGGCCAGTAAGCCCAGACGCCAAAATTACTCACGATAAAGAATGAGACTGAGGCAGCCAGAGTGGCTCCGCCGACGCGCAACCAGTCTTTCATCTCACGGAGGCTGGTGTTGTCGTGCAGGCTGGTGCCGAGCCAGAGGATGGCCGCGTACCACACCCAGGTGATGTATTGATCCCACGAGAAGTGGTAGGCGTAGACGAACTTGTTCAGCACGAGGTCAGAGGCGGCGAGCATAGCGAACGGAATCCAAAGCTGGCGGCGCGAGCTTCCCTGTGCATGACGCGCACCAAAATAGAGCAGGGCGGCCGCTACGGGAGTGAAGTTCCAGGGATGCGGCATGAACGGCATGCGCATGGCAACCGCGAAAATGATGAACAAATAGGCCAGCATGGATCACCTCAAAAAGTCGACTCTAGGATTGTGGCGCGTGGGGTGGGCGTTGGTCAAGGGAAGTGCTGTCTACAGTTTGTAACATCAGCGCCGGTCATTCGTTCTTAGCGCCCGTTCTTAGCGCCGGTCATTCTTTGTCTTTCTCTCTCTTTGCGCTCTGCGCGCTTCCGCCCATGCCCATGCGCTCGCTGATTACCTTGAGATCACTAGTCAGCAACACGGTGGCCCCGAGCGGAGGTCTGGACCCCTCATCGGGATAGGCGTATCGCAGGTCGATAAAGCGTACACGGTAAGCGGCATGGTGATTGTCAATCCCCGGAATGAGTTCTTCCGTTTCGGTGATGGGATATTGCGCCCAGCTTAAGTAGACGCGTCCCAGGTAGCTGCGCTTGGCGGCGAGCGTGACGGGCGTCTCCTCCGGCTTGTAGCGAATCTGCATGTTGCCGTTGGGGTCGACCTCAGGGATCAGTGAGTTGACGTCCATGGTCGCGAAGAAGGCTGGCGTTTCGGCGACGGCATACCAGCGGAAGGGATTCAACGGGTAGGAGTAGGCAGAGACTCGAGTGGCATCGACGCCCTGATAATTTCTGGCATCGAGAGCGGCGAGGGCGCGGCGATGCTCGTAGTCGCGCAATCCCCAGAGCGCAAATACAGCCAGAAGAGCGAGCGATGCGGCGACGCGGCCGGGCGGCGCGTTGCCTCCGGCGCGGCGCGAACTGATCTCCTGATTGATGAGCGAGAAGAGAGATGGAACGATCAAGCCGAGAAGCAGCGCGACCAGAATGACCGGCTCGTAGATGTAAACGATGTCCCAGGAGTACCAGCGCTCGGAGAATGGCCAAAAGGGACGGATGCCGTAGCTGTTGGTGTAATCGAGCAGAATGTGGCTGAGCCCGGCGAGGCAGGCGTAGGCGTAGAGCAGTCCCCAGCGCGGGGGAAGATTGGGGTTGCGCGTTTTGCGACCGCGCAGACGCCAGATTCCATACATGAATGAGACGACGGCGGCGGCGACGATCGGAATGCCGAGGAAAGAATGCGTGAAGCCGCGATGGTGATTGAGGGCGAAGGCCGATCCACCGAAGCGGCTGAAGACGTCGAGGTCGGCGGCCTCGGCCGCGAGCGTGAGCGTGGCAGTGGCGAGCGCGGTCTTGCGGTTGAGTCCGGCTCGGCCCATGTTGGCGCCGAACAAAAAATGGGTGACGGGTTCCAAGTGGAGAGTGTAGCTGATTGGTGGGCAGAGGGCGGGCCGACAAATGACGATCGGTTGAACTCTGGCGAAAAGGACAACCGCAAAAAGGCTGCCTGATCCGAGCTACGGTCAACGATCAACTTTCAGATCGGCCGACGTATGCGAGAAGCGCACCTTACCTCGCAACTTGCGGAGATGGGAGTAAGTTTCGGTTGCCGCCACGAGTCTAAGGCCGGTGCGAACCGTCTGGGTGATGTCCTTGCCACTGGCTCGCTGGGCTCTTTTGAGAAGATCGGCAGAAATCTTAACGGTGATTCTGCGGACTTTTTCCATGAGTTGTTCTAACACTTTCGCTAGCTGCAATCGATATAGCGATTGGTCCAGTTCTAATTTCCCAACGCCGGAACGACCAGCGACAACGCATCCTGCTGAATTGACATGCGCGCCGGCAATCGTCCGAGAAGTTCGCCGTCGGCTTCGACATAAACGCGATCAGCGTTGTCGCCTTGCGCAGGAAGACGGCATGCGATCTCCGAGCAGCTGACCAGATCGATACCGGCAATCTTGCGCCGCCATCCGAGTAGCGCTCCCGCCACATATTGCAGATAGGCGTTGCGACTGTCGGTGCGGCACATGACGGCGCGAAGGTCGGGACAATCGAGATCGGCTCCGGGAACGAGTTCGCGCAGAATGTTGCCGAAGAAGCGGATGCGGACGGCCAGGAGTTCGGTAAGGTTAGCAGTGTGCTTGGCGCCGGAGCCGTTGGAATACTCGACCTCGAAGCGCCGCATGCGATACGTCGCCCAGAGCTGCCACGCCTTCAGGTAATAGGCGGCCATGCCGGAGCGGTTTTTGAGGTCGGCGGTGAGTTTGTAAAAAAGATGGGCGTCGACGCCGATGCCCGCCGCCACCGTGAAATAGCGAGAGGCCTGCTTGCCGTGCAAATCCTCATACTCGACACGGCCGAGGGGAATGCGGCGAACCATGCCATTGACCGCGGCGCGGGCGGCTGCGCTGGCGCGAGAGGGAAGGCGAAGATCATGAGCGAGGGCGTTCGCGGTGCCGAAGGGCAAGATGGCGAGCGCTACGGGAGTGCCGGCCAGCTCTTGAATCACGTCATGGATGGTGCCGTCGCCGCCGCAGGCAAACACGGTGTCGCTGCCGGCGGCGACCGCGTAGCGCGTGTGGATCGTGGCCTCATGGCTGGAGTGGCAGACGGTGAGATCGGTGTGCACTCCGGCGGACTGGATGATGCCGATGGCGATGTCGAGCTCGCGGTCGCGACTCTTGCCTTTGCGGCCGGAATTGGGATTGAACAGAATCGTGGCTTTGCGCATGCACTCCGACTTGCCAACCTTTGAGTTTAGCGTATGAAAAACGGCGCTTTGTGGCAGCCAGGTTAAAAGCGGGCGGGTGCCGAATCGATAACTGGGGCTGTGATCATTGATTCGCTTTTCATTCGCTCTTGATTAGCCCTTCGTGCTAAACTGAACGAAATTGATGTGACAGCCAACACTTTTCGCTCCAGCCCGCGGGTGTAGGCTACGTCGGATGTAGGCGACAGAGGTTTTAAACCCGCAATCAGAATCAAATATCAGGAGCAGCCATCATGGCCGATAGCAGAGGAGACGAGCGCAGCAAGGCGATCGAGCTTGCGTTTTCACAGATTGAAAAGCAGTTTGGCAAAGGCTCGATCATGCGCCTCGGATCGAAGGAAGCGATCGTTCCGATCTCGGTGATTTCGACGGGCGCGATCTCGTTTGACGCCGCGCTGGGCGTGGGCGGCGTGCCACGCGGGCGAGTCATTGAAATTTTCGGACCGGAATCATCGGGCAAAACGACGATTGCTTTGCAGGTGATAGCCGAGGCGCAGAAGAACGGCGGCATGGCGGCTTTTGTGGATGCCGAGCACGCGCTCGATCCCGGCTATGCAAAGAAGCTGGGGGTCGACGTCGATAATCTGCTGGTTTCGCAGCCCGATTATGGCGAGCAGGCACTCGAAATCACGGAAGCGCTGGTGCGCTCGAATGCGATTGACGTGCTGGTGGTTGATTCGGTCGCGGCGCTCGTGCCGAAAGCCGAACTCGATGGCGAGATGGGCGACAGCCACATGGGTCTGCAAGCGCGGCTGATGTCGCAGGCGCTGCGCAAGCTGACGGGCACGGTCTCAAAGTCGCGAACCTGCCTGATCTTCATTAACCAGATACGCGAGAAGATTGGCGTGATGTTTGGCAATCCCGAGACGACCACGGGCGGCCGAGCGCTGAAGTTTTATTCGTCGGTGCGCATCGATATACGCAGGATTGCGGCGATCAAGGAAGGCGACGTGGTGGTGGGCTCGCGCACGCGCGTGAAGATCGTGAAGAACAAGGTGGCGGCGCCGTTCCGCGAGTCCGAGTTCGACATTCTTTATGGCGAGGGCATTTCGCGCGAAGGCGACCTGCTCGATTTGGCCGTAAACAACAATATTCTGGAGAAGTCGGGATCGTGGTTCAGCTACAAGGGCGAACGCATTGGGCAGGGACGCGAGAATGCGCGAGCTTTTCTGAAAGAGAATAAGGACACGCTGGTAAAGCTCGACGCCGAAGTGCGCAAGGCGCTGGGGCTGGTTCCGGCGGCGGCGCCGGTTGCAGCACCGCAGGCGGCGGCAGCGCCCGTCAATGGGAAAGTGGCGACGATGCCGGCGGCGGCGGAGGCCGCGAAGGTAACGGCGGCGAGACGATAGTTTCTCCCTTGAGGCGCGGGCGCAACGCCCGTGCCTCCACTTTTCTTCGAGCATAATCAGAGTTGATTGCCATTCTTCTTTCTCCCCGCATACAATCTAGGCTTTCCACGTCGAGGGTCGCGTGAAGCGCAAGGCTATCTATCCCGGGTCGTTCGATCCTCCCACTAACGGGCATCTTGATCTGATT
>Ga0181522_10001746_pt1 | contig 12939 bp, 7 predicted proteins | sample PEATcosm2014_Bin_27_FD_121103 | JGI IMG/M metagenome (GOLD analysis project Ga0181522, IMG submission 121103) | Peatland microbial communities from MTU Mesocosm Facility, Houghton, MI, USA - PEATcosm2014_Bin05_10_metaG | ecosystem: Environmental > Terrestrial > Soil > Wetlands > Peat | place... | reverse complement strand
GGAGAAGAACGCAGGGTCTGCACACGGGTAAAGCGACCGCATGACCCAAAACTCAGACCGCTCCTCCAGCCTTGACGGAATCGAGAATGCGGAAGTCTCAACACGGCGAGAAGTGCAATCGGGAGAATGGCAATGCGATTCACAATTGGAAGAAAGTTAGCGTTGACGTTTGGAGCGATCCTGGGCTTGATGCTGATAAGCACCGTGCTGAGCTACATGAAGTCAGTCGAGATGCGCAAGCAACAGGACACCGCGATCAGCGTAATGGCGCCATCCCTGGCTGTTTGTAAGGAACTGCAGCGGGATTTGAATCAGGCGGCCTCGAAGACACGACAAGCCATACTCGCGGGAGCGCAGTTGGAAAGGCGGGCAGCTGCGAAGAAGAAGGCCGATGAAAGCTGGGATGCTGTCGCAGAAGATACGAAGCACCTGGACGATATGGCTCCCCGTTGGACCAAGCAGGAAAATCGCGAGCGCCTGGCGGACATCAAGCAACGAATTCCGGAAGACCGCGAGATCATGGAAGCTTGCATACGGCTTGCAGGCAGCGGAGAACGTGACGCGATCGTGCGAGCTGGAGACGAGCTTACTGATAAAGGGGCGGTCGCGAACGACGCGATCAAGAAACTCTTGGAGGATCTGAGCGCTTCCCAGGGACGGATGATGGAGGAAAATGCTGCTGCCCTTGCCAAAGCAACCGACTCGTTGAATTTCACTCTCTGGATGACAACTCTGGGTGCGCTCATGTTGGGAGTGGTTTCGGCGATCTTGATGAGCCGCAGCATCTCCCTTGCGACGCAATCCGTTCTAAACCTGGCTGAGGCAATTGCCGAGGGGGACCTGACACGAGACAGCCTGGAGGTCGCGAGCGCGGACGAACTGGGGGATCTTACCAAGGCCATTAACAAGGTGAATAGCAACCTGAAATCGATGATTGCGGGCATCGGAGAGAGTGCAGAGCACGTGGCCAGCGCCAGCGAAGAGCTCTCCTCCACTAACCAACAGATCACTGCGAACTCCGAAGAGACTTCCACCCAAGCGAACGTAGTGGCCCAGTCCGTTCAGCAAGTAAATACAAATCTGCAAGGAGTGTCCTCTGGCGCTGAGGAGATGACTTCCACGATTCAGTCCATCGCTTCCAACGCCCACGAAGCAGCAACCATCGCGAGCAAAGCCGTACAGACTGCGCAGGCCGCCAATGCGACTGTGGGAAAGCTGGGCGAATCCAGTGCCGAGATCGGCGAGGTCATCAAGGTGATTACTTCGATCGCGCAACAAACGAAGCTCCTTGCGTTAAACGCTACGATCGAAGCTGCGCGCGCGGGAGAATCGGGCAAAGGCTTTGCGGTAGTGGCCAACGAAGTAAAAGAACTGGCGCGTCAAACCGCGAAGGCCACTGAGGACATCAGCCATAAAATCACGGCGATTCAGACCGACACCAACGGCGCCGTGGAGGCGATCGGCACGATCAGTGCTGTCATTAATCAAGTCAACGATATTTCCGGCACGATCGCGACCGCGGTCGAAGAACAGAGCGCAACCACAAATGAAATGACGCGCAATATAGCGGACGCGGCTAAGGGTTCAGGAGAAATTACTCAAAATATCGGCGGAGTCGCCCAGGCGGCGCAGGGTACGTCGACAAGCGCGCAGGAGTCTCAGAAGGCAGCCAACGAACTGGCCGAGATGGCGGCTCAACTGCGGAATTTGGTCGAACGATTCAAGCTTGCCGATGCCACGGGGAATGGCGACTCGCGCACACCCGCTCTCGAGAAGGCAAAGGCAGCAGGAGCCGGCCGTTAAGCAATCTTGTATTGGTGGAGGAAATGCCGTGTTCACAAATCTGAAGCTTTCCGCAAAAATTCTTGGAGCCGTCACGCTGGTTCTATCCGTTACCTCGGGCGTCAGCTTCTGGATTAGTCAAAGCCGCATCAACCATCAGGCCGAAGAAGCCTTTCGGGACAAGCTGAGGCAGATTACGGGCATGGCATCGGCGACGCGCAGCTGGTTTGCCGCGAATATCGAAACGATGGTTCCGAACCATGACTTCAAGCACCTCGAGCAAGTCCCTGTCGTCGTTGCCATGCGCACGGCGGAAGAATACGCCAGCAAGCAGGGGATGATTTTTAAAACGCCTTCACTGCATCCCCGTAACCCGAAGAATCAAGCAACCGAATTTGAGCGGCGTGCCCTTGAAGCGTTTGAGAAAAATCCCGAAGTAACAGAATTCCACGAACGGATCACGGTGGATGGACGCGAGGTCATGCGTTACGCGCAACCGGTGCGAGTGGCTCAGGATTGCTTGCAGTGCCATGGTGATCCGGCAGGTGCGAAGGATCCGTTCGGCTACCCGAAGGAAGGGATGAAGGTGGGTGAACTGCGCGCCGCGTTTGTGCTCGAAGCGCCGACCGACACGCTGGTTCAGAATGCCAAGGCCAACATGCTGGCTACATTCCTGACTAGTTTCCTGACCGTCCTGGCGGCGATTGCGGTGGTCTATTTTGTTGCGCAGAGGATCGCAATCCGACCGATTCGTGAATGCGCTTCGTTTGCCGCGAGGATTGCGGAAAAAGATTTGACGGCGGACGACATGAAAGTTGATTCTACCGACGAAGTGGGTAGTGCGGCTGCTGCGCTGAATACGATGAAGAACAGCCTGCACGAAGTCATTCAGCAAATATCCGAGACCGCGCAGCATGTGGCGAGTGCAAGCGAAGAATTATCTGCCACGAGCGAACAGATTTCGGCCAACTCGGAAGAGACGTCGAGCCAGGCAAACGTCGTTTCGCAATCGACGCAACAGGTGAGCCACAATCTGCAAAGCGTTTCGACGGGAGCGGAGGAGATGACTTCCACGATCCAATCGATCGCTTCGAACGCACATGAAGCAGCAGTCGTCGCCGGCAACGCCGTGCAGACAGCACAAGCGGCCAACACTACGATTGGGAAGTTGGGAGATTCCAGCGCCGAGATCGGCGAAGTAATCAAAGTAATTACATCGATCGCGCAGCAGACCAAGCTTCTGGCGCTCAACGCTACGATTGAAGCGGCTCGCGCCGGAGAGGCTGGCAAGGGATTCGCAGTCGTAGCCAACGAAGTCAAAGAACTGGCTCGGCAGACTGCAAAAGCGACGGAAGATATCAGTCGAAAGATCACCACAATCCAGGGCGACACAAACGGCGCTGTAGAAGCGATCGGCAGCATCACAGCGGTCATTCAACAGGTCAACGATATTTCCAGCACGATTGCCACGGCGGTCGAGGAGCAGAGTGCGACGACGAACGAGATGACGCGCAATGTGGCGGATGCGGCTAAAGGATCGGGCGAGATCACGCAGAACATTGCTGGAGTCGCGGAAGCGGCACAAGGCACGTCCACCAGTGCACAGGAATCTCAGAAAGCAGCCAATGAATTGGCGGAGATGGCGGCCCGCCTGCGCGGACTGGTAGAGCAATTTAGGATTGAATCCACTTCAGCATCCAGGGCAACGGGGCCGAAGGCGAAATGTGGAAAGAGTATGGCCGCCCATGCTTAGGGCAAGAGCGAATCGGTCGGTTAGATCGATCGACGGGCGCTCACGCGTTTTACCGGGCGCGCTCCACTCAAGACCAGAGCACAAAGACGATCGGTGAACTCAGGCGTCAGGCGGTCATGCCGGATCAGGAATCGCATGTAGATCGGGCCATAGAGCGAATCCAGTAGAAGGTCTTGGTCGACATCCCTCCGCAGTTCGCCCCGCTGAATCCCGCGACGCAACGTCGCGTACGCTTCCTGCCTGCGAGGCTTAAGAAAGCGTTCGCGAAAGGCTGCGATTAACTCCTTGTCTGTCTGGCCAGCGGCAAGAATCGCGGCCACGATGCGACCGCGGCGACTGGAGAATACCTTTACTAACTGGCGCATCTGGCGACTCATATCGTTGCCGAGGGAACCGGTGTCGGGGAAGCGAAGCTTTGTAGTTGTACTACTGGCAAATGCATCCGCGATGAGCGCACCTTTATTTGGCCACCAGCGGTAAACCGTGGCTTTGCCCACCGCAGCCCGTTCGGCGACGTCTTCGATGGTGAGGTTGGAGAAGCCGCTTTCTCCCAGGATTTTCAGCGTGCTGCGCAAGATTGCGGTGCGGGCATGCTCGCTGCGCGGCCGCCCAGGAGGGCGTTTACCATTGCGATTTTTAGTAAAACCCTCCGCCGGAGACTTCTGGCGCATTGTTCTACGCTACCATATAATCAAGCTCACGTTTTAGAATCCGATACGGCTAGTATCGAATCTAAAATGGCACTTGAGCACTCCGCTTGGGGCGGCCTGTGGCAATTTGTTTTCGAAGTTTGGGAGCATTCGTAACCAATGTGGATAGTAGCCTTAGCCCTGCGTCGCCCCTATACGTTTGTCGTGATGGCGCTCGTCATCATTATCCTGTTCTTCGTAACGGTATTCCGCACGCCGGTCGACATCTTCCCCGACATCGATATTCCGGTCGTTTCGGTCGTCTGGTTTTACACGGGGATGTCGCCCCAGGATATGGCCGACCGAATCGTGGCGAACTCCGAGCGCGGCATTACGACGACGGTCAACGATATCGAACATATGGAATCCCAGTCGGTGTATGGATTGGGAGTAATCAAAGTATTTTTCCGCCCAGGGACGAACGTCCAAGGTGCGATCGCCCAGATCACTGCAATCTGCCAGACAACGGTGCGAGGTCTTCCCCCCGGCACAACCCCGCCCCTCATCATTTCGTACAGTGCATCCACCACCCCGATCATTCAGCTCGGATTAAGTAGCAAGACACTGCCTGAGCAAGATCTGTTCGACCTGGGTCAAAATTTCCTAAGGAATTTCCTTGCGACCGTACCCGGAGCGGCGACGCCATATCCGTATGGCGGAAAGATTCGGCAGATCCAGGTTGATCTGGATCTTCCAAAGTTACAAGCGTATGGACTTTCTCCGAATGACATCGTCAATGCTGTAAACGCGCAAAACATTATTCTGCCCAGCGGCACCATGAAACTTGGGCCGCTGGAATACGACATTGAGATGAACGGCACGCCGAAGACGATTGCGGAGTTAAATGACCTTCCGGTCAAGACAATCAATGGAGCGACGTTGTATATGCGCGACGTGGCGCACATTCGGGACGGATTCGCGCCGCAGACTAATATCGTGCGCCAGGACGGCAACCGCGGTGCGCTGATGTCGATCTACAAAAACGGCAAGGCGTCGACGTTGCAGATCGTTAGCGGGGTCAAGGGAATCGTGCAACAGGCAGCACAAGCGCTGCCACCCGAACTCAAGGTGACCTCTCTCTTCGACCAGTCGCTGTTCGTTCGAGCTTCGATTTACGGAGTACTGCGGGAAGGCCTGATTGCAGCAGCACTCACCGCCGTCATGATTCTTATCTTCCTGGGCGACTGGCGTCCGACTATCGTTATTTCCATTTCGATTCCTCTATCGATTTTCGTTTCGATCATTCTCCTGGGTGCGATCGGACAGACGATCAACATTATGACGCTGGGAGGACTGGCGCTCGCGGTCGGTATTCTGGTCGACGACGCGACGGTGGAAATCGAAAACATCGAACGCAACCTTGCGATGGGCAAGGAAATGCGGCAAGCGATTCTGGATGGCGCACAACAGATTGCGGTACCGGCATTTGTTTCTACGCTCAGCATTTGCATTGTGTTTGTGCCGATGTTCTTTCTGACGGGCGTGGCGAAATTTCTGTTCGTGCCCCTGGCGGAAGCGGTCAGTTTTGCGATGTTGGCCAGCTATCTGCTCTCTCGAACGCTCATTCCAACACTCGTCATGTACATCATGCGCGGACATGAGCATCGGGCCGAAGCACCGAAGTCTTTCCTCGGCCGCTTCCAGCGAGGGTTTGAACGCAAGTTCGAAGATTTTCGCCGCGGATACGAAGCCCTATTGGAAACCACGCTGGAGCACCGCGGCATATTCGTCGTTTGCTTCCTGATCTTTTGCGTGCTCTCGCTGGGGCTATTTACGTTCCTCGGGCAGGATTTCTTCCCCCAAGTCGATGCAGGGTTGCTCCGTCTCCATGTTCGAGCGCGAGCGGGATTGAGGGTGGAGGAAACGGCGCGCCTCTGCGACGAAATCGAAAATACTTTGCGTCAAGAGATTCCTCAGGGGCAGTTGCAGACAATCTTGGATAACATCGGGCTGCCGAACTCCGGAATCAATCAGTCTTACAGTTCGAGCGGAACGATTGGCACCAGTGATGCCGAAATTCTTATCGCGCTCGCCCCGGAGCATCATCCGCCCACCGCAGACCTGACCCGGCATCTTCGCGAGCTCCTGCCTCGGCGTTTTCCGGGCACGGAATTTTTCTTTCAGCCGGCCGACATCGTAACCCAGATTTTGAACTTCGGCTTGCCGGCGCCGATCGATGTTCAGGTGGTGGGCACCGATATGCAAGGGAGCTACGATATTGCGCAGAGGATCGCCAACAAGATGCGGCATATTCCCGGGACCGCGGACGTACATGTTCAGCAGCTGCTTTCCCTGCCGACGCTGCACATGGATATTGAGCGCACGCGCGTGACGCAGGTTGGACTGACGGCGAGGGATGTAGCTCAGAGCGCCCTGGTTTCGCTGAGCGGCAGTTTTCAGACGTCACCGAATTTCTGGCTCAATCCGAAGAATGCTGTGACCTATCAAATCGCCGTGCAGGCACCACAGTACCGCATGACGAATCTGCAGGATCTGATGGACATCCCCGTGATTTCGCAGCAGGGACCGCAGTTGATGGGGAATCTAGTGCAACTAACCCCGGCGGTGCGGGCCGCCACCGTCAATCACTGGAATGTGCAGCCGGTGATCGACGTTTACGCCAGCACGCAGGATCGGGACTTGGGTGCGGTCGCAGTCGATACAGACAAAGTATTGAAGACCTTTGAGAAAAACTTACCGCGAGGCACGCATATTGTTATGCGCGGACAGGTGGCAACTATGCGGTCCTCATTTTTGGGACTGGGTGTCGGACTGGTGGGCGCGATCCTCCTGGTCTACCTGTTGATCGTAATCAACTTCCAGTCGTGGCTCGATCCCTTCATCATTATTACGGCCTTGCCGGGAGCATTGGCGGGAATCTGCTGGTTCCTGCTGCTGACGCACACGACTCTGAACGTGCCATCGCTAACCGGGGCAGTCATGTGTATGGGCGTGGCCACGGCGAATTCCATTCTGATGGTAAGTTTCGCGCGCGAGCAGATGGATGAAGGCATTCCGGCTGCGAAAGCGGCGGTCGCCGCTGGCTATACGCGCGTACGCCCGGTGCTGATGACGGCGCTGGCGATGATCATCGGCATGGTACCGATGGCGTTGGGCTTTGGCGAAGGCGGCGAACAAAATGCGCCGCTCGGCCGCGCAGTTATCGGAGGCTTGCTCTTCGCTACGGTGGCAACATTATTTTTTGTACCCAGCATCTTTGCGATCTTCCACGGACGTCGTGAAGCCCGTGAGGCGCGAGAGCAACAGGGATAATAAGATTCATGAGTTCATCAATGAGTTATGTAAATCGGAGTCGAGCATGAGTGCAGACAACAAGATCAAGCCGCCAACGGTAGAGGAACAAGAGAAGCAGCGGGGTAACTCCGCGCCGTCGCCGCAGGATGGAGGCCAGGCAATTCACACTCGCGCCCAGGTGGACGAGGAGATCGCCGCCATGGAGGAGCGCTCGCGGCACCAGCAAGCGAGTATTCAAGCACCTCCGGAACTGCCTCCTGCCCCGCCGCGGAAGGCTCTGACCATTGTCGCAGTCGCGCTGGTCGTCCTTTTGATCGCCGGAGCCTTGACGTTGATCGGACATGAGAGCCATGAGCGAGCTCTGGCTAAAGAGACGGAACGGGAGACCGTTCCGACGGTTGCCGTCGTCCACCCTCTCGCCGAAAAACCCGACGAGGACCTCGTGCTTCCAGGCTCGTTGTTGGCTTATGAAGAATCTCCGATTTATGCGCGCACGAGCGGATATCTGGTGCGCTGGTATCGCGATATCGGCAGTCGTGTGAAAGAGGGCGAACTACTGGCGACAATTGATACGCCGGAAGTCGATCAGGAACTGAACCAGACCCGCGCCGCACGCCAGCAAATGGTCGCGCAGATGGAATTGGCAAAAATCAGCGCCGACCGCTGGGAAAATCTGCGCAAGAGCGACTCGGTTTCCGCTCAGGAAGCGGATACGCAAACCAGCGGCTACAAACAGGCGCAAGCAAATGTTGCAGCAGCGGATGCGAATGTCCGGCGGCTGGAGCAATTGGAAGGCTTCAAGAAAGTCTATGCGCCGTTCTCGGGCGTGCTGACGAAACGCAATGTCGATCCAGGTGCGCTGATCAACGCGGGGGCCGGCGCCGCGGGACGCGAACTGTTTGACATCGCTCGTGTTGATCCGCTGCGTGTCTACACCAGCGTGCCCCAGGCCTATGCGCCCTATATCAAAGTTGGAGCCAGCACTACGGTGACGTTGCAAGAATTCCCGGGGCAGCGATTTTCTGCCAGGATCGCGCGCACAGCCGAGGCCATTGACCCGAACACAAGGACCCTCTTGACGGAAGTGGACGTCCCCAACAAGGACGGCCGCCTTCTCCCTGGATCATTTGGCGAAGTACACTTCGCGGTCGGCTCGAATGTCGACAAGGTTACGATTCCCGTGAACGCGATGCTGTTCCGTTCCGCGGGCGCACAGCTCGCTGTCGTGGGGAGTGACAACAAAGTTCAATTGCGTCCGATCAATATCGGAAAGGACTATGGGGCTACGCTGGAGATTCTGGGTGGCGTCACAACCAATGATCAGGTCGTGATTAATCCTCCCGATTCGCTCGAGGAAGGTGAGACTGTCAACGTGGCGGCGCTATCGCAGAAAGGTCAGACTCCGCCCCAGTCACAATCACAGAATGCACCGGGACAGCAAGGGAATCCAGACACCGGACAGAAGGGGAGTGGGCGTTGAAGAGGACACTTGGCTTCCCTGTTCTCGCGTTAGTTATGTTCGCCGCCGGATGCACCGTAGGACCACGATACAGCCGACCTGCGGCTCCTGCGCCCGCGCCGGACGCGTGGAAAACGCAACCTCCGTGGCAAGAAGCTTCGCCGAAAGATGCGATTCCCAAGGGAGCCTGGTGGGAAGTTTTTCACGACGCCACTTTAAACGGATTCGAACAGCAACTGTTGCAGGCAAATCAATCTTTGCTCGCCGCACGGGACCGCCTGACTCAAGCCCGATCTCTGGCGCGGGTTGCAACAGCGGATTATTTTCCGCAGCTTTCCTCCGATCCTAGTGCAGTGCGGGAGCGGGGTTCGGGCAACCGGCCCCTGAACGGAGCAGTGCCAACGGTTATCAATGGCGTCTCACAACCCGTAGTTCCCTACACGCAGAGTGTTTACGCAATTCCGTTTTCGCTCAGCTACGAAGCCGACTTGTTCGGGCGAGTACGAAAAAATGTGGAAGCCGCCAACGCCTCCCTTCAGTCTTCCGCAGCGGATCTCGGCAACGTACAACTAGTGTTAACCGCGGAACTCGCGGCGGACTACTTCACCTTGCGAGAGCTCGACGCAGAATACAAAGTCGTGGAGGAATCCGTCGATTACCAGCGCAAAGCTCTGGACTTGATCAATCGACGGCATGACGGTGGGATTGCCAGCGGCCTCGAAGTTGCCCAGCAGGCCACGGTTCTCGATTCGACGATTTCTCAGGCGGCGCTGGTCCAACAGGCTCGCGCGCAATATGAGCACGCAATCGCCGTATTGGTCGGGCAATCGGCTTCGAATTTCAGCGTCCCTGTCGTACCTCTGAATGCAACTCCACCTCCGGTGCCGCTTGGAGTGCCGTCAGACGTGCTGGAACGGCGCCCGGATATCGCAACGATGGAACGGGAAATCGCGTATGAGAACGCGCAAGTTGGCATCGCCCGTACCGCCTTTTACCCGCATGTCACTTTGAGCGGGTCCGGAGGATGGCAGAGCACGAGTGTGGGATCTCTGCTCAATGCGCCCAGTCTTTTCTGGTCGATCGGCGCCGACGCGCTGGAGCCAATTGTGCAGGGAGGCCGGAACCGGGCTAATCTTGCGGCTGCTCGCGCTGCATACGACCAGTCTGTCGCCAACTACCGTCAATCTGTGCTGACGGCGTTCCAGCAGGTCGAAGACGGAATCAGTAATCTCAGCACCTTATCGCAGGCTCTCTCAACTCAGGCGGCCGCAGTTTCAGACGCTCGGCGCGCACTCGATATTGCGAATAACCGCTACGTTGGCGGAGTGACGAACTACCTCGACGTCATCACAGCCGAAACCACTTTGCTGAGCAGCGAGCGGCTGGAGACGCAATTGCTCGGACAGCAAATGGTCAGCTCGGTCTATCTGGTGAAGGCGCTTGGTGGAAGTTGGGACGACAGCCAGATCAAGGACGAACAAGTCCATCCGCACCCCGGCCAGATCCTTCAGCAATAGGCTCCGCGAGGATTCTTGAGGGCTGGCTCGAAACCCTCATTCAGGAAGTCCTTTCTGTTTCACCCCGCAATCGATCGCCCCGTGCGAGATTTCTGCCCACTACCCGCTGCATCTCGCAACAGTCTGAGAAGCACTGTCTGTCTTCCCTGATGATTATTGTCACGTCCAGCTGTGATTTACATCACTGAGGGCATTTTCTGAAAAGAGGATAAACACTCATCCGACTCGAGTGGGCTGTGGTCAGCCCGATGGATAAAGGAGGCGCCGGAAGATTGAGAACGATCCTGTAGGAATCTTCATTCGTTTTCATAACAGATAGCATTACAGGCCCGTCCCGCACAGTTTTCCGACACCTTCACTCAGTTCAAGTCGAACCGGATAGCTCAAGATTTTGGCCGACGCCACGTCGCCGCCGGGGGAACTGTCTATGTCGACAGGAGAGAAGGAAACAATCGGGACACATCTGCGGAAGAGCGGAGTGTCCCGCCGAAATTTTCTACAACTCTGTTCAAAAATCATCGTCGCAGCACCTATCGGACTGAGCCTGACGCGTAAAGCGACCGCGGCGCAAGTCGCCCGTATCGTCGGAAAGGCGCGCCGGCCGTCGGTCATCTGGCTGCACTTTCAGGATTGCACGGGCTGTACCGAGACGCTGCTTCGGACGTCTGCTCCTGACGTTGCCCACCTGATTTTGGATGTCATCTCGCTCGACTACCACGAAACTCTAATGGCAGCCTCAGGCGCTCAAGCGGAAGCGGCGCTTCGCTCTGCCATCGAGGACAATGCCGGGAAGTATGTATTGGTTGTCGAGGGTTCCATTCCCACCCGAGACGACGGCGTTTACATGGAGTTGGGAAGCAGGCCGGCCATTCAAGTCGTCAAGGAAGTCGCGGCTCAAGCGGCAGCCGTGATTGCCATCGGATCATGCGCTTCGTGGGGAGGCGTTCCCTCCGCAGATCCGAATCCGACAGGCGCGGTCGGCGTCGATTCCGTCATCTCAGGGAAACCGATCGTTAATCTCCCCGGCTGCCCGCCGAATCCTTACAACCTGCTGGCCGTCGTGCTCGAGTACGTGACTATGGGACGGCTGCCCGAACTGGACCAGTTTAGTCGACCCAAATTCGCCTACGACCGTGTCATCCACGAGAATTGCCCGCGAAGAGCGCACTTTGACGCAGGCCGCTTCGCGGCAGCGTTCGGAGACGAAGGCCATCGCAAGGGCTGGTGCCTGTACAAGCTCGGATGCAAGGGTCCGGTCACACACGCGGCTTGCGCAAGCCGTCACTTCAACGAAATTCCGGGCGTCTGGCCGATCGGGACTGGTGTGCCGTGTGTCGGCTGTACGGAAAAGGGTGTGATCTGGCAGATGAGCACTTTTGAGACGGTACCCATCCATCTGGCGACGCCTCCGGATACTTATCCTCCAGTCTTCAGCGGTGCTGGCCAACTCAAGGTTGGCGCAGCGGCTCTGGTAGGGGCGATCACCGGAGCGGTAGGCGGAGCGGCATGGGTGGCATCGCAGCGATTCCATAGCAGCATGGAAGCTGGCGTCGAAAGAATTGCAACGGACCGTGCACATGCAGAGGGACTGAAAACTCCTACCGAGAAACCCGTCGAGAAGAAAGAGGACTAACGTGGCCATCACTCGGCGGCAACTCATCACTGGAATTGCCAAGGCTGGAGTACCGGCGGCAGTCGCGGTCACAATCGGCACAGATGCGCTACAAGCAGGCGAGCACATCCCCATCCCGAATGCGGCTGTCGGTTTGCTCTACGACGCCAGCATATGCATTGGCTGTAAAGCCTGCGTCGCGGCTTGCGCGGAGGCCAACGACACACCTCCGGACACACGCTCCGACAACCTGCACCAAGCGCCATCGGATCTGAACGAACTGACGCGAAACGTAATCAAGCTCTACAAACCTGAAGATGGGTCGGCCTTTTCGTTCGTGAAGCGGCAGTGCATGCACTGTCTTGATCCGGCATGCGCAGCGGGATGCCCGTTTCAGGCGCTGCACAAGGATCCAGAGAGCGGCATCGTCACCTGGACCGCCGAGAAGTGCATCGGCTGCCGGTATTGCACGATCACTTGCCCGTATCACATTCCACGATTCCAGTGGTCAGGATTCAATCCTCGCGTGACCAAGTGTGAATTGTGCAGCACGCGCCTCGAAAAAGGGTTGAAGCCGGGGTGCACGACGGTTTGTCCAACCGGAGCCGTAATTTTCGGACCGCGTTCAGTGCTGCTACTCGAGGCCAAACAGCGGATCAAAAACAGTCCCGGACGGTATTACCAGGAACGCGTTTACGGTGAAACCGACAACGGAGGAACGCAGTCTTTGTATCTGTCGAGGGTTCCTTTCGAGAAACTCGGACTACCGGAACTTGGACCGGAATCCGTTCCCGCCCGGACGCTGCGGTGGCAGCGACGCTTCTACCAGTATTTTGCGCTGCCGGCTGTGCTGTATGCGGGTCTGGTGCAGG
>Ga0181522_10001744_pt1 | contig 12945 bp, 13 predicted proteins | sample PEATcosm2014_Bin_27_FD_121103 | JGI IMG/M metagenome (GOLD analysis project Ga0181522, IMG submission 121103) | Peatland microbial communities from MTU Mesocosm Facility, Houghton, MI, USA - PEATcosm2014_Bin05_10_metaG | ecosystem: Environmental > Terrestrial > Soil > Wetlands > Peat | place... | reverse complement strand
CAAATCCGCCCTTGATCAGTTCGACCAGGCCGCCGCAGAGCACCACCTGCTCGCCGAACAGGTCGGTCTCGCACTCTTCCCGGAACGAGGTCTCGATGATGCCGGCGCGGCCGCCGCCGATCGCGGAGGCGTAACTGAGGCCGAGGTCGTGGGCATTGCCCGAGGTATCCTTGGCGATCGCGATCAGGCAGGGCACACCGCCTCCGCGCTGATATTCCGAGCGCACGGTGTGGCCGGGGCCTTTCGGCGCGATCATCAACACGTCGAGATCGGCGCGCGGCTCGATCAGATTGAAATGCACATTGAGGCCGTGCGCGAACATCAGCGCGGCGCCGTCTTTCATGTTCTTGGCGAGCGACTCGCGATAAATGTCGCCCTGCAATTCGTCGGGGGTCAGCATCATCATCACGTCGGCCCATTTGGCGGCCTCGGCGACTTCCATGACCTTGAACTTCTCGGCCTCGGCCTTTTTGACGCCGGCGGAGGTCTTGCGCAGCGCGACCGCGACCTCCTTGACGCCGCTGTCGCGCAAATTGAGCGCGTGGGCGTGGCCCTGGCTACCGTAGCCGATAATGGCGACCTTCTTGCCCTTGATCAGGTTCAGGTCGGCGTCGCGATCGTAGTAAACACGCATGTTACTTACCCCTACTCAGGCCACTCGTTCGGGCCGTTTTTCGTTGCCGTGTCGATAGCAAGACGTTGATGCCCGGGACAAGCCCGGGCGTGATGAAATCTAGCGGGCCGACATCCCCTCGGGCCCTCTCGCAATAGCCGCGATGCCGGTGCGCGAGACCTCGACCAGGCCGAGCGGCAGCATCAGCTCGACGAACTGGTCGATCTTGTCGCTTTTGCCGGTGATTTCGAACACGAAGCTCTCGGTGGTGGCATCGATCACGCGGGCGCGGAAGGCATCGGCCAGGCGGAGCGCCTCGACCCGCTGCTCGCCTTTGCCCTTGACCTTGACCATGGCGAGCTCGCGCTCGATCGAGCGTCCGGTCAGCGTCATGTCCACGACGCGATGCACTGGCACCAGCCGGTCGAGCTGGTTCTTGATCTGCTCGATCACCATCGGCGTACCGGTGGTGACGATGGTGATAAGCGACAGATGCTTGGCGTGCTCAGTCTCCGACACCGTCAGCGATTCGATATTGTAGCCACGGCCCGCGAACAGGCCGATCACGCGCGCCAGCACGCCCGGCTCGTTGTCGACCAGCACCGACAGCGTGTGCGATTCCTGCTTCTGCGCCGTCGGCGCAGCGGGATAGTGGCTCGTCGTGGGGGCGTTCATCAGACCATCACCTTGCCTTGCTCGGTGATCGCGCTGTCGAGACTTTCAGCGGCGTCGCCGAGGATCATTTCATTGTGCGCGCGGCCCGACGGGATCATCGGGAAGCAGTTCTCCTTCGGATCGACCACGCAGTCGAACAGCACCGGCTTGTCGACGTCGATCATTTCCTTGATGGCGCGGTCGAGATCGCCCGGCTTTTCGCAGCGGATGCCGTGGGCGTGATAGGCCTCGGCCAGCTTGACGAAATCCGGCAGCGCTTCCGAGTAGCTTTCGGAATAGCGGCCGCCGTGCAGCAATTCCTGCCACTGCCGCACCATGCCCATGTAGCGGTTGTTGAGAATGAAGATCTTTATCGGCAACCGGTACTGCACCGCGGTCGAGAGCTCCTGCATGGTCATTAGCACCGAGGCCTCGCCGGCGATGTCGATAACCAACGATTTCGGATGCGCCAGCTGCACGCCGACCGAGGACGGCAGGCCATAGCCCATGGTGCCGAGCCCGCCGGACGTCATCCAGCGGTTGGGCTCCTGGAAGCCGTAGAACTGCGCGGCCCACATTTGGTGCTGGCCGACTTCGGTGGTGATATAGCAATCGCGATCCTTGGTCAGTTCGTAGAGCCGCTGGATGGCGTATTGCGGCTTGATGATGTCGCCGGACTGCCGGTAGGCCAACGACTTGCGCGCGCGCCATTTGTCGATCTGCTTCCACCAGTCGCCAAGCGTCTTCTTGTCGGGATGCTTGGCGCCGGTGCGCCACAGCCGCACCATGTCTTCCAGCACGTGCGCGCAGTCGCCGATGATCGGCACATCGACCTTGACGTTTTTGTTGATCGACGAAGCATCGATGTCGACATGGATCTTCTTGGAGCCCGGCGCGAACGCGTCGAGCCGTCCGGTGATCCGGTCGTCGAAGCGCGCGCCGATACAGATCATGACGTCGCAATCGTGCATCGCCATGTTGGCTTCCAGCGTACCGTGCATGCCGAGCATGCCCATCCATTGCGGATCGGCGGCCGGGAAGGCGCCGAGCCCCATCAACGTCGAGGTGATCGGGAAGCCGGTCAGCTTGACCAGTTCGCGCAGCAGGTCGCTCGCGGCCTTGCCGGAATTGATCACGCCGCCGCCGGTGTAAAACAGCGGACGCTTGGCGTTCGCCATAAGTTCGACCGCCTGCTTGATCTTCTCGATGTCGCCCTTGAGCCGGGGCTTGTAGCCGGTGTGCGGAAAATCTTTCGGCTTGGAATAGACACCCTTGGCGAACTGGATGTCCTTCGGGATATCGACCACCACCGGGCCCGGCCGTCCGGTCGAAGCAATGTGGAACGCCTCGTGCAGCACGCGCGGCAGATCCTCGATGCGCTTGACCAGATAATTATGCTTGGTGCACGGCCGGGTGATGCCGACGGTGTCGCATTCCTGAAACGCATCATTGCCGATCAAATGAGTCGGCACTTGGCCGGTGATGCACACGATCGGGATCGAGTCGCACAGCGCGTCGGTCAGGCCCGTCACCGCATTGGTGGCACCGGGACCGGACGTGACCAGAACGCAGCCGACCTTGCCGGTCGAGCGCGCGTAGCCCTCGGCCGCGTGCACCGCGCCCTGCTCGTGCCGCACCAGAACGTGCTGGACCGAGTTCTGCGCGAAGATCGCGTCATAGATCGGCAGCACCGCGCCGCCCGGATAGCCGAACAGGTGCCTCACATTCTGGTCGGCGAGCGCACGGATCACCATTTCGGCGCCGGTCATTTCCTCGGTCATTGTGGTCATCCTTGCCTGTATTTTTCCGCGCAATAAAAAAGGCCCGTGAAGGGCCATGTCCGGACGCTTCCCTGGGGCCCTCCGAGGGCTACCGAGGTGGCGTCCGAACCTTTACGACTACGGTAATAATATTGCGCAGCATTGTATCCGCCCGTACTTTCATTGCGCGGTTTTATAATAGGGCCGTTAGGCCCGGTCAAGCCCAATTTGTAAGCGCGGTGAGGTCTTTAGCCGCGGGCGAGCTGGTTTTCGAGCGCTTTTTGGGCCGTTTCAGCCGCTTCCCACCGCCAATCCTTCATCTGATTGCGAAACCAAGTGAGCTGGCGCTTGGCATAGCGGCGGGTATCCATGATGGCGCCGGCTGCCGCCTCGTCGCGCGAGATCTCGCCGTTGAGATGCCGGATCAGCCAAGGCACGCCATGCGCCTTCATGGCCGGCAGCAGCGGATCGAGCTTGCGCGCCGCCAGCCACCGCACTTCGTCGAGCGCGCCGGCCTCAAGCATCGTGCCGAAACGCATCTCGATCCGCCGCACCAGTTCCTTGCGCTCGCAGGTGACAAAGACCTTGGCGGCACGCTCGGGCTCGACCAGCGCCGGCATGCCCTCATGATGCCAATCACTGAGCGAGCGCCCGGTCGCCAGTACCACTTCCAGCGCGCGGCAAACGCGCGCCCGGTCGTTCGGCATCAGCCGTCGCGCGGTTTTCGGATCGCGCTGGGTCAGTTCGGCATAAAGCTGCGCGACGCCCTCGCTTTGCAGGCGCGCACGCACTTGCGCGCGAATATCGGCGGGGATCGGCGGCACCGCCGCCAGCCCGCTGGTCAAGACCTTGAAATAAAGCCCGGTACCGCCGACCAAAATCGGGGTGCGGCCCTCGCCCGCGATTTTTGCCAGCACCGATCCGACATCGCGGCACCAGCGTCCGACCGAATAATTTTCCACCGCGTCGACATGACCATAAAGACGATGCGGCACGCGCGCTTCTTCCTCGGGCGTCGGTCGCGCCGTGATCACGCGCAGATCGCGATAGACCTGCATTGAATCGGCATTGATGACCGTGCCGCCGATCTTCTCGGCCAATGCCAGCGCCAGCGCGGACTTGCCGCTCGCCGTCGGCCCTGCAATAAGCACCACTCGCTTGGCATCGTGCATCGCGAGACTCTTGGCAAGATCCTTGGCATGACTCATGTCGCGACCCTGATCGCCGCCTCAGGCGCTCTCGACCCCTCGGCGGTCGAGCGCGCGCGCGGCACTTTGCCGGCCGCCGGCGCGCCGCAGCGGCTTGGGTCGGATGCCGCCGATATTCCCTTTAGCGCGGAACGCGGCGCCGACCAACGCACGTTGGCGGAAAGCGTCCGTAGCCTGATCGGCGACGGCATCGATGTCGTCATTCAGCCCTCGGCCAATCGCCGCAAAAAGCTATTCCTGGCCGACATGGACTCCACCATGATCGGCCAGGAATGCGTCGACGAACTGGCCGATTATGTGGGCCTGAAAGCGCATGTGTCGGCGATCACGGAACGCGCCATGCGCGGCGAGATCGCGTTCGAGCCGGCGCTGCGCGAGCGCGTCGCGTTGCTCAAAGGCCTGCCGGTCAAGACCATCGGCGAGGTCATCGCCAAGCGCATCACGCTGACGCTCGGCGCGCGCACCCTGGTAGCTACCCTGCGCGCCAACGGCGCGTTCACCTGCATGGTATCCGGCGGCTTCACGCTGTTCACACAGCCGATCGCCGCCATGATCGGCTTCGACGAGACGCGCGCCAATACTTTGGCGCTCGATAGCGGCAAGCTGGCAGGCAGCGTGCAGGAGCCGGTCTTCGGCCGCGAGACCAAGCGCGCGACATTGATCGATCTGCGGGCGCGGTTAAAGCTTGCCAAAGACGAAACGATGGCCGTAGGCGACGGCGCCAACGACATTGACATGATCGTGGAGGCCGGCTTGGGCGTCGCCTATCATGCCAAGCCAAAGGTGACGCAAGCGGCCGCCGCGCGCATCGATTACGCAGACCTGACCGCGCTGCTTTATATGCAGGGCTACCGGCGCGAGCAGTTCGTGGCGGCGTAGAACCTACTGCAAACTCAACGCCACGAAGGTCGGGTCGCCGTCGGGCGACACCACCAGCAGCACCACCGCCTTCTTGCCGTCCTTCTTGAGTTTGTCGATGCGCTGCTGCAATTCGGCGGCCGTGGCGACCGGCTGCTGCTGCACTTCGGCGATCACCATGCCGGGCGTCAGGCGCTTTTCCGCCGCCGCTGAATTCGGATCGACGCCGGTGATCAGCACGCCCTTCACCTTGTCCTTGATGCTGTGCTTCTTGCGCAGCTCAGGCGTGAGATTGGCGAGATCGAGGCCGAGCGCCTTCTTGATGGCCGGCTTGTCATCGGTGGGGGCGTCATCCTTCTTCGGCGTCAGCGCGGCTTGCTTCTTGTCGTCTTCGAGCCGGCCGAGCTTGACCGTCTTCTTTTCTTCCTTGCCCTTGCGGATGATCGTGACCTCGACATCCTTGCCGACCGGCGTCTCGGCGACGATCTTCGGCAGATCGCGCATCTCCTTGATGTCCTGGCCGTCGAATTTCACGACGACGTCGCCCGGCTCGATGCCGGCGGGCTTGGCCGGGCCCTTGTCGTCGATTCCGGCGATCAGCGCGCCGCGCGGCGGCTTGATGCTGAGGCTGTCGGCGATCTCGTCGGTGACCTGCTGGATGCGCACGCCGAGCCAGCCGCGCCGCACTTCCTTGAACTCGCGCAGTTGATCGATCACCGCCACCACGGTCTTGGACGGCACCGCAAAGCCGATGCCGATCGAGCCGCCCGACGGCGAAATGATCGCAGTGTTGACGCCGATCACCTCGCCGTTGAGGTTGAACAGCGGGCCGCCCGAATTGCCGCGATTGATGGCGGCGTCGGTCTGGATGTAATTGTCGTAGGGGCCCGACTGGATGTCGCGGTTGCGCGCCGAGACGATGCCAGCGGTCACGGTGCCGCCGAGGCTGAATGGATTGCCGATCGCGATCACCCATTCACCGAGCCGCAATTTGTCGCTGTCGCCAAACTTCACCGCCTTGAGCGGCTTGTCCGACTTGACGCGCAGCAGCGCGAGATCGGTCTTGGTGTCGCGGCCGACGATCTCGGCCTTGAGATTGGTGCTGTCGTTCAAGATCACGGTGATCTCGTCGGAATCGGCGATGACGTGATTGTTGGTGACCACCAGGCCGGACGCGTCGATGATGAAGCCCGAGCCGAGCGAATTGACGCGACGCGGCGTCTGGCCGCCCTGCCCGCCTTGGCCGCGGCGGTTCTTGAAGAACTCGTCGAAGAATTCCTCGAACGGCGAACCCGGCGGCAGATCCGGCACGGCGTTGTTGCTCATGTCGACGCTCTGCTTGGTCGAAATGTTGACCACCGCGTCGATCACGGCTTCAGCCACGTCGGAGATGGCGTCCGGCCCGCGCGGGGCGGCCTGCGCGGCAGGCCCCGACCAAGCAATTGCGGCGGCGGCGAAAATCGCCAAGCCGAAGCGGCCGCAACGATGCGTCATCTGCGTAAGGATAGCGCCCATGGGCGTCGATTCTCCTTCAGGAACTGCGTTTATGGAACAGTGCCGGGGTATTCGCGGCGATTCAAGGGCGTCAGCCATCAACACGGTGAGAGGCCGGAAAGTTCGGCATATCGGCGGGTTAGCTTCGTACCAGCCACACCAGAATGACGCCGATCACGGCCGAGCCGATGCCGATCAAGCGTAACGACGCCTCAGGCGTCGCCAGCACGCTCGCCAGCGCCCGCTTGGCCTGCGCCGGAAAGGCGGCAAACAGCAGCCCCTCGATCACGAAGACCAGCCCAAGAGCGGCTAGGAAATCTTCCATTCCAATCGCGCGGCGTTAACGGGCCGCCGCGGCGGGGGCCGCCTTCTGCGGCTTGCCGGACGGATCGTTGAAGTAGCGGAAGAAGCTGGTGTCCGGCTTGAGCAAGAAGCGCGTGTCGGAATGCTTGAGACCGGCCTCGTAGGCCTGCATCGAGCGGTAGAAGGCGAAGAAGTCCGGATCCTTGTTGAACGCGTCGGCAAAGATCTGGTTGCGGGTGGCGTCGCCCTCGCCGCGAATCTGCTCCGACTTGGAGGTGGCTTCGGCCACCAGCACGGTCACCTCGCGGTCGGCGCGCGAGCGGATTTCCTGCGCGCGCTGGGCGCCTTGCGCGCGGAATTCCGCCGCCTCGCGCTGACGCTCGGTCTGCATGCGCTGATAGACCGCCTGGCTGTTCTGCTCCGGCAAGTCGGCGCGCCGGATACGCACGTCGACCACCTGGATGCCGTAGCCGGTCGCCTCGTGATCGACCAGCTCACGGATGCGCGCCATCAGTTCGGCGCGCTGGTCGCGCACGACGTGGGTGAACGTCACCTCGCCGAGCACGCGGCGCAGCGCCGAATTGAGCAGAATGGCGAGCTGCGAATTGGCGCCCTGGATCGAGCCGAGCGTCTGGTAGAAGCGCAGCGGGTCTTGGATTTTGTAGCGCGCGAAGGCGTCGACCACCAACCGCTTCTGATCGGAAGCGATGACTTCCTGTGCCGGCGCTTCCAGATCGAGAATGCGCTTGTCGATACCGATCACGTTGTCGATGAACGGCACTTTGACGTGCAGTCCCGGCTCGCTGACCACGTGCACCGGTTGACCGAGACGAACGACCAGCGCCTGCTGTGTCTGATAGACGGTAAATAGCGCGCTGTAGATGACGACCAGCGCGGCGAAAGCGAGTATGGCGGCAATGCCGCCGATGACATTGAGTTTCATCGCTGGCCTCCCGTCTGGGACGGGCTGCGCGGCGTCGCCGGCTCCAGCTCACCGAGCGGCAGATAAGGCACCACGCCCTGCGATCCCGGATTGGAATCGACGATGATCTTGTTGGAGCCGCCGAGCACCCGCTCCATGGTCTCCAGATACATGCGCTGGCGGGTGACGTCGGGCGCCTTTTTGTATTCCTCGTAGATCTTCAAGAAGCGCGACGTCTGGCCGGTGGCTTCCGCCACCGTCTGCGATTTATAGGCTTCCGCGGCCTGCGTTATCTTGGCGACGTTGCCTCGCGCTTCCGGCACGACGCGGTTGGCGTAAGTCTGCGACTCGTTGACCGCGCGCTCGAGGTCGGCGCGCGCCGCCTGCACGTCGCGGAACGCGTCGATCACCTGCGCCGGCGGATCGACCTTCTGCAACTGCACTTGCTGCACCAGAATGCCGGCGCCGTAATGATCGAGCGTCTTCTGCATCAAGTCCTGCACCGCGGTCTCGATGGTCTGCCGCGCGCCGGTCAGGATCGGTTGGATTTCCGAGCGGCCGACCACCTCGCGCATGGCGCTTTCAGCGACCGCCTTCACGGTGCCTTCCGGATTCTGGATGTTGAACAGATATTCGCCGACGCCGGTCGGCTTCACTTTCCAGAGCACCGAGAAATCCACGTCGACGATATTCTCGTCGCCGGTCAGCATCAGGCTTTCCTCGGGCACATCGCGGGTGGCGGAGCGCCGGCCGTCCTCGACTTGGCGCATGCCGATGTCGATCTTGTTGACCCGCAGCGCCTTGGGCGTGAGCACGGTCTCGATCGGATAAGGCAGATGGTAATTCAATCCGGGCTGCACCTCGCGCACGTCCTGGCCGAAGCGCAGGACGACGCCGAGTTCGTCGGGCTCGACCCGGAAGAAACCGGAGAAGCCCCACAGCGCGAGCGCGGCGAGCGCCAGCAGCGCGAAACCCTTGCCGCCGAGATTGCCGCCCGGCAACACGCGCCGCAATTTATCCTGGCCGCGGCGGAGGATTTCCTCAAGATCCGGCGGCGTCGAGCCCGGCGGTTGCGAGCCTGAGCCCCAGGGGCCCTTGCCGCCCGAGCCCCAAGGGCCGCCGCCACCGCCGCCGCCCTGATTGGTCCATGGCATTGAAACGTTCTCCCGGCCGGTATTGTCCGGCTAGCCCCTTAGTTGGGAGGGGTTATAGGGGACATAAGGGCACGTTACAACGCGCGCAAATGACGCCTATTGAGCGCCACAACGGCCTATTTTCAGCTCCTTGCACTCGTCCTTGACGGCCCGGATCGAGCCAAGAATCTTGGTGCCGAGTTTGCCGTCCGGCTTGCGGATGACCTCCATCGCATGCTCGTCGTTGACGATGTCGCGTGTCGCCGGATCGATGCTCACGTGGCCGCGCGGCCCGTTGCCCGAGTAGGTCTTGATCTCGTTGACGAAGGCATCGCCATCGAACTTGCCGTTGAGCTTCTTGATAGTCTTGAAGACGGCATCGATTCCGTCCCAGGTATTGGCCGATTCAAAATCGGGATAATTGTCGTTGCCGTAGGCCTCGTGCCACGCCTTGACGAAAGCCTTGTTGGCCGGATTGTCGAGGTCGTTGCTGTACGAACTCATCACGATTGTTCCAATCGCGGTGTCGCCCATGGTCTGCAATTTGCTGTCCGGCACCACGTCCTTGGGGCCGATCAACTTGACGCCGGCCTGGCGCAGGTTGAGCGAGCCGTAGGTCTTGACCACCGCCGAGGCATGCGAGCCGGACGGAATAAACACGAACAGGCAGTCCGGCTTCTCGTCCTTCACGCGCTGGAAGAACGGCGTCATGTCGGGTACCTGCGCCGGATTGCCCATCGGGATGGCGTCGATCACTTTGCCGCCGGCCTTCTCGAAACTGGTCTTGAACGCTTCGGTCGAATCCTTGCCGGGCGGGAAATCGGTATAGGCGGTGGCCGCGGTCTTGCACTTGAGATTGTTCGAGGCGTAACTCCCCATCGCGTAGCCGTCGTGCCACATGCTGAACGAGAAGCGCACGATGTAGGGCGACAGTTGCGTGATCCAGGCGGTGCCGGCATTGGTGATGATGAACGGCACCTTGGCCTGCGTCACCACCGGCGCCATCGCGATTGCCGACGGCGAGAACACGACGCCGAACAGCAGATTGACCTTGTCGCGGGTGATCAGTTCGGTCGCCGCCGTCTTGGCGTTGGCGCCGGACGGCGGACCTTCGTCGCGTTTGATGATCTCGACCGTGTGCGGAAGGATGTCCTTGGCGTGCAGCTTCATGTACAGGTCGAGCGCCTTGTCCGCCACATCCCCGAGATCGGCATTGGCCCCGGAATAGGGAAACAAGACTCCGATCTTGATGTTTTCGGCGCGCGCTGCTCCCGCCAGAAGCACGCCAAGCGCCACGCATCCCAGCAATTTCATGGTATGCATCGTTTCCCCCCGTCTTTTTATGGCAGGGAGGATAGCAAACTCGGTTGCCGAGCGCCTAGCGCCTTGAATAGGTGACGACACTGAATCCGGCGTCGTCGTCGGGCCCGGCCGGATGCTTTACGCGGGAAATCTCGGCCCACATCGTGGGATCGATGGGCGGAAACAGCGCATCGCCCTCGGGCGCGGCATGGACGTGGGTGATTTCCAGCCGATCCGACATCGGCATGGCTGCGGCGAACACATCGCTGCCACCGATCACCATGATCTCCTGCGCGCCGCGTTTTTCAGCATCCTGCCACGCGGCCTCGACTGCCGCGTCCAAGCTTGTGGCCGGCACCGTGCCGGGCGCGGCCCAGCCGGGTTCGCGGGTCAGCACGATATTGGTGCGGTCCTTGAGCGGCTTGCCGATCGACTCATAGGTCTTGCGGCCCATAATGACCGGCTTGCCGACGGTAAGCGCACGAAAATGCGCGAGGTCGGATTTCAGCCGCCACGGCAATTGGCCATTACGGCCGATGACGTTGTTTTCGCCGATCGCGGCGATCAGCACGATTTTCATCAACGCGCGCCCTCGCCGGCGAAATTCGCCAATGCTTTACCGCTCAAGCGGCATATCCGCCAATCGTCCATGACCTGCGCGCCCATCGCGCGATAGAAATCAATCGACGGCTTGTTCCAATCGAGCACCGCCCACTCGAAACGCGTCCAGCCTTCCTCGACGCATCGTTTCGCCAGCCGCGTCATCAGCGCCTTGCCGATGCCTTTGCCGCGAAAAGCCGGCCGCACGAACAGATCCTCGAGATAGATGCCGTGCCGGCCGCGGAAGGTCGAGAAATTGAGAAACCAGACCGCAAAGCCCGCAGCCTCCCCGCTCCACTCCGCGATGTCACAAAACAGACGCGGCTCGCGCGCAAATAGCGTCGCCGCGATCGCCTCCGGCGTCGCGTCGACCTCGCCCGACAATTTTTCGTAATCGGCGAGCTCGCGCACCAGCGAAAAAATCAGCGAGCTGTCCGCTTTGACCGCCGCGCGGATAGCGAGGCTCACACCGCCACCGCAGCTTTGATGTGCGGATGCGCGTCGTAGCCTTCGACCGTGAAATCCTCGTAGCGGAAACCGAAAATATCCTTGACCGCCGGATTGAGCTTCATCACCGGCAGCGGCTTGGGCGGGCGCGACAATTGCAGCCGCGCCTGCTCCAGATGATTCGAATACAGATGCGCGTCGCCGAAGGTGTGGATGAATTCGCCGAGCTTGAAGCCGGTCACCTGCGCCACCATCAGCGTGAGTAGCGCGTATGACGCGATGTTGAACGGCACGCCGAGAAACACGTCGGCCGAGCGCTGGTAAAGCTGGCACGACAGCCGCCCGTTCGCGATATAGAATTGGAACAGGCAGTGGCACGGCGGCAGCGCCATTTTGTCGACGTCGGCCGGATTCCACGCCGTGACAATCAGCCGCCGCGAATCCGGATTGCGCCTGATCATCGCGATCACGTTGGCGATCTGGTCGATGGTTTTGCCGTCCTGCGTCGGCCACGAGCGCCATTGCTGGCCGTAGACCGGGCCGAGATTGCCACGCTCGTCGGCCCATTCGTCCCAGATGCGCACGCCGTGCTCATTGAGATATTTGATGTTGGTGTCGCCGGCCAGGAACCAGAGCAATTCGTACACGATCGATTTGACGTGCAGCTTCTTGGTGGTGGTGAGCGGGAAGCCGTCGGCGAGGTCGAAACGCATCTGATGGCCGAATACCGACAGCGTGCCGGTGCCGGTGCGGTCGTGCTTTTCAGCGCCGCGGCTCAGGATAAGTTCCATCAGATCGAGATATTGGCGCATTGCCAGGGTCTTCTCCGCGACTCAAGATGGTGAAGTTTACCCTTCCGGGCAACAGCGCGGCAGGTGCTTATCAACGGTGAAACTTTGCTAGGATAGACCAACCTTTGGGGGACTATCGCTATGGACCGTATTCTGCTCGCTCGCATCCTGTTCACCTTGACGACTGCCGGCTACTCCGTCGTCACGGTCATCGCCGACTTCAACAACACCCACGCCACCAATCCGAAATGGCTGCCGCATGCGCGCTTCCACGTGGTCTGGCAGATCTCGAGCTATATCGGCTTCGGCCTGCTGGCGCTGGTGTTGCTGTGGTGGCCGGGCCCGCTCGCGCTCGAGCGGCTCTATCTGGTCGCCATCATGTCCGTCATTGTCTATGCCGCCTTCTTCGCGGCGCTCATCACCATGCCGCTCTATGGTGGCACGGCCTATGACGTAAACGGTTACCAGCCGTTCAATGCGCCGGTCCCGATCATCGCCAAAAAATGGGACGCCAACATTACCGTCTTCTCGATCCAGGTGCTGCTTCTGGCCGCAGGGATCGTCACGGTGACGGGAGTTTTTGCCGGGTAACCAGAATGCGCGCCTTCTCGATCGTCGTGTTAAGCGTGGTTGCCGGCCTGTCGCAGGCCATTATCATGCATGCGTTGGCGCAATCGCCGACGCCCGGAGCCGGTCACGGTTTTCTCATCGACAAACATGTCGCCGCCGGCGTGACCTGCGCCAAATGTCATACAGTGAGCACCGCAAAGGCGCCGGAAACGGCAGCCTGCCTCAGCTGCCACGGCGGCACCTATGCCAAGCTTGCGGAAATGACGCAGGCCGATCAACCCAATCCGCAT
>Ga0181522_10001743_pt1 | contig 12957 bp, 11 predicted proteins | sample PEATcosm2014_Bin_27_FD_121103 | JGI IMG/M metagenome (GOLD analysis project Ga0181522, IMG submission 121103) | Peatland microbial communities from MTU Mesocosm Facility, Houghton, MI, USA - PEATcosm2014_Bin05_10_metaG | ecosystem: Environmental > Terrestrial > Soil > Wetlands > Peat | place... | reverse complement strand
GATTCTGCCGTTGCTCGAGGCGGTCGTACAGGCGGGCAAGCCGCTGCTGATCGTTGCCGAAGACATCGACGGCGAGGCGCTGGCGACGCTGGTGGTGAACAAGCTCCGCGGTGGCCTCAAAGTTGCGGCGGTCAAGGCCCCCGGCTTCGGCGACCGGCGCAAGGCCATGCTCGAGGACATCGCGGTGCTCAGCGCCGGCGACCTGATCGCCGAGGATCTTGGCGTCAAGCTCGAGAAAGTCACGCTCGACATGCTCGGGCGGGCCAAGCGGGTGCGCATCGACAAGGACAGCACGACGATCATCGACGGCGCCGGCAAGAAGTCCGGCATCGAAGCGCGCGTCGCGCAGATCAAGGCGCAGATCGAGGAGACCACCTCGGACTACGACAAAGAGAAACTTCAGGAGCGTTTGGCGAAGTTGGCGGGCGGCGTGGCGATCATCCGCGTTGGCGGCTCCACCGAGGTCGAGGTCAAAGAGAAGAAGGATCGCGTCGACGACGCGGTCAACGCCACTAAGGCCGCGGTTGCAGAAGGCGTCGTAGCTGGCGGCGGCGTGGCGCTGCTTCGCGCCAAGTCCTCAGTCGGCAAGCTTAGCGACGCAAATCCTGACATTCAGTCGGGCATCGACATCGTGCTGAAGGCGCTCGAAGCGCCGATCCGTCAGATCGTCGAGAATTCGGGCGGCGAAGGCTCGATCGTGGTCGGAAAGATCCTCAGCGAGAAATCGCAGACGTACGGTTACGACGCCCAGACCGAGCAGTTTGTCGACATGCTCGCTGCCGGCATTCTCGATCCTGCCAAGGTGGTTCGCATCGCGCTGCAGGACGCGGCCTCGATCGCCGGCCTGATGATCACGACCGAGGCAATGGTCGCCGAACGACCGGGCAAGGACGCGCCCGCCATGCCGGGCGGCGGCGGCATGGGCGGAATGGACTATTGATCGCCTGAGGCTTTCCGGCCGAGGCCGTGCGGCGCGTCAATCCAGCGCGCCGCCGGCGACATCCATTGCATCGGCGAGGGCGTTACGCCGAGACGCGCCGCCGTGCGCTCGGCGCCGGCGCGCGGCTTCGGCTCGGCGCGCGTTCGGTGGTGTCCACAGGCGCCGCATAGGCGAGCGCCGCCGTCGATCCGCCACGCCAATCCGCCAGCGAACCGGGAAGTTCTCCCGTCACTTCGACCTCGGCGACGCCGTTGGCGAGGCGCAGTTCCTTTTCAGAGAATCTCAAATCGAGCAGCCGGCCGTCGTCGGTGCGGAGCTGAACGCCGGGCCGACCGAAGATGGACTTGAGGTCGGCAGGCGACAGGCTGATCTCGCCGGAGCCGACGACGATGCCCCGCGGCCGCATGAAGCCTTCGAACTCGTAGGAAGCGCGGGCGATGGTCTCGCCATCGCGCATCAACTGGCCGCTGCCGGAGATTCGACCGAGGTACTGCATGATTGGACTCACTTGCATGGCGGCGCGTCTGACGCGTCGTGGGAATTGGCCGCGAGGCCCGCGGCGCGTTCGTCGGCGCTGGCGACGCCCGTCGCATTGACGGCGTCGAAAACCGACGGTTTGACGGGGCGGAAAAACGCCCGCAGCTCTCGCGATCCGCGTTCGCCGCCGTTTGCGCCTCAGCCCTTACGTTTCGGCGGGCTGTTTGGAATCGACGCGCCCTTGACGACAAAGGGCGAGACCGGGGCCGCGCTGGCCGCCTTTGCGGTTTTTGGCTTGCGCGCTTCCTTGTTGCCGCGTCGCTGGGACTTGGCCATTTTCTTCTCCTGTTAGTGGCGGACGCCGCTGCCGCGGGTTGCGCCGCTCCTGCGGGCGGGGCGTCACGCGCAGGCGCCGATTTCACGCTTGACTTAAAATATTCGCCGCCACTCGGCGCCCGTGTTCACAGCCACGAATTTACGCACGTGAATCTATTGCCAATATATAGTCAGTCTTTGCCAAGAAACAAGATTGAGAATTTCCGTTCGCACAATTGTCAAACGGCGGATCAGAGACTGTCTCCCTGAACAAGATCGTTCTGTTATCTAATGTTCTCGAGATTGACACTATGTTTGATTTTGACAGTCGGCGACGCATCGCAGCGAGAGAGAGCGTCGTTCGTCACGCATTGGCGCCCACGCGGGGTTTCGAGCGACGCGCAATTGGCGCAAGGATATGCCGATGATTGCGCTCAAGATCCATCACCGGACGACGTACCGCTATCGGCGGTTGATCAGTCTCGGACCGCACCGGTTGATGGTTCGGCCACGCGAGAGCCGCGACTTGCGGCTGATTTCGAGCGTGGTGACGACCGTCCCCGAGGCGCAAATTACTTGGGCGCACGATGTCCTCGGCAATTCCGTCGCCACCGCGATGTTTCACGGCGCGACCGGCGGCCTGGTCGTCGACAGCGTCGCGGAACTCGAGCTCTACGCATCGGCTTGGCCGGTATTCGAAATCGCGGCCTCGGCGATTGTCTATCCGTTTCGCTACACGGACGATGAGTGGACCGACCTCGGCGCACTGACCGTCCAGCAATACCCGGATCGCGAGGGGCGGTTGGCGACGTGGGCGCGGGCGTTCGTCGGCGGCGAACGGACGGATACGCTCGCGTTGCTCAAAGACCTCAGCTTCGGCGTCTCGGGATGGATCGGCTACCAAAGCCGCGAGGACGAAGGTACGCAGTCGCCGGTCGAGACTCTGGATCGCGGCTGGGGATCATGCCGGGATTTCGCCGTGTTGTTCGTCGAGGCGGCGCGCTCGCTCGGCTTTGGCGCGAGGATCGTCTCGGGCTATTTGTTCAATCCCGATCGCACCCTGACCGGATCGACTGACGCCGGATCGACCCACGCGTGGGGCGAAGTCTTTGTCTCCGGCGCTGGCTGGATCAGCTTCGATCCGACCAATCGCAGCGTCGGCGGCGCCAACCTCATCCCCGTCGCCGTCGCACGCGACATCCGGCAAGCGATGCCAGTCTCGGGCAGTTTCATTGGCGCGGGCGACGCCTTTGCGGGGATGACGGTGACTGTCGACGTGATTTCCGGCGCGGCGCCGGCCTAAGCGTCGCGCGTGCAGGGGATTGTCGAAGCTGTCCGCTCGCCGACAGTCTCGATCGCGCGAGGGCGCCAGTCTGGGCCCGGTCTGCGAAGCCTTTGTCGTCGCAGAACGCAACCCAAAGGATTGGCGCTCATGAAAATATCAGCCCGCAATGTTCTGTCCGGGAAAGTGATCGCTCTCACCAAGGGCGCCACCACCGCACACGTGAAGATTGAAATCGCAGCCGGCGCCGTGGTCACCGCTTCGATTACCAACGAGGCGGTCGACGCGCTCGGGCTCGCGGTCGGCAAGAAGGCAAGCGCCGTCATCAAGGCGTCGGACGTGATGGTCGCTGTCGACTGACGACGGTTCGATTGTTCGGCGAACCTGCCTCAATGACGCGGCAAGGCCCCGAGCAGGGCGAAGCGCTCCACTTCGCCCCTTGACGCGTCGCCGTGCTTTGCGATGACAACGGATGCGATCAAGAAAGCTGCAGGACCTTGCTTACGCCTTGCGAGCGCGACGACCGAGCTTTTGGTCGTCGGCGCGGCGATCCGGGGCCGGCCGTCAAGCGCCGCGTTTGCCGTTCACTCGAGGCCGTAACCGTATTTTTCGATGATTGCGCGCGCTTCCGGGCCTTTGAGGAAGGTGAGAAACGCCTTGGACGTTTCGTCGTCGGCGCCGGTCTTCAGCAGCACCGCGTCCTGACGGATCGGCGCGTAGAGCGTCTCCGGCACGAGCCAACGCGTTCCCGCCGTGACATTCGCCAATTGCGACAGGGCGACAAAGCCGAGCTCGGCGTTGCCGGTGTCGACGAATTCGAACGCTTGGGCGATGCTGTTGCCCTGGACGATCTTGGGCTGGATTGCGTCGTAGACGCCGAGCTTGGTCATCGCCTCGATCGCCGCCGCGCCGTAAGGGGCGGACTTCGGGTTGGCGATCGACAGCTTGGCGAAGGCGTTGGCCTTCAGCGCTTCGTCGCCCTTGGTCACATCGAGGCTCTTGCTCCACAGGACGAGCTTGCCGATCGCGTAGGTGAAGCGGCTGTCGCCGACCGCGAGGCCGGCGTCGACCGCAGCCTTTGGGCGATCGGCGTCGGCCGACAGGAAGACCTGAAACGGCGCGCCCTGCTGGATCTGTGCGTAGAACTGGCCGGAAGCGCCGAAGCTCAGCGCCACTTCATTGCCGGTCTTGTCCTTGAAAGCGGCGGCGATCTCTTTGGCTGGCGCGGTGAAGTTGGCGGCGACTGCGACCTGGGTCTGGCCAGCCAAAGCTGCGGGCGCCGCAGAAAGAACGAACGCGCCCGCCGCCGCGAGAATAACGCGCAACCACATGGTCATCTCCTCGGATCATCGCCGATAGGCGGAAGGGTGGAGCGGATCGTTCTGACCGCCCGGGCAGCGCCGTTGCCCGCGCGCACGAGGCCGGGCTCTCTCCCGTCCTCAGCCGCAATTATGTTTCGCCAATACATAGACTGAACTTGGGGGCGAAGTGAACCTCGGAAATGGCTCCGAACGCCGGGCCGAACAGGAATTTGCTTCAAACGCCCTGGGCTCGCGGCCCCGGGGAATCGTGTGTCAGATCGCGCTGCGGCTTCAATCAGAAGGCGACGCGCACGCCGCTGGTAAAGGCGGTGTTATTGCTGTGGATGAAGCCGTTGGCCATGCCGCCGGCAACCTCGCTGTACATCACCCCAGCATAGAGGTCGACGCGCTTGACGGGGCGCCAGTCGAGCATCGCCGAAACAGCATCCTCATGCCCGGCGCAGGTCGAGTAGTTCGTTCCCTGCGGCAGCGCGCCAGGGATCGCCGAAGTCCCGTTTGGCGCGCAGGCGGTCGCGCCTTGATATTTATTGGGTCCCCCAGTCTTGGAAGATTTGCCGAGCAAACTATAGTCATTCTGCCACGCGTAGTAATAGCCGGCGACGAAATCGAGATTGCTGAGAATCCCATACTTCCCGCCCACCCAGGCGACCTGAAGGTCTTTTGGATTCGCGTAGACGTTCTGCTGAACGACGGCAGGATAACCGCCGTTCAATGTATAGGCGCCGCCGGAGGTCGCGGTGGCGCTGGGGAAGTATTTATTGAAGTCGCTTGGCGTCGACAGCCTGGCGTATTCGTAACCGCCAAACAGGGTGATGGCTTGCCACTTGTATTTTGCGGCGATGACGCCCGCGTTGACGTCGGCGAGCGTCGCCTTCAGCGTATCGATGGGTAAGCCGGCGGGGAGTCCGCCGGACGGCGGGGTCGCGTAGTTGGGCGAGTAATTTGAAAGCGTCACTGCGTCCCGGGCGTAGGCGTAGACCGCGTCGAAGGAGAGGCCGCCAATATCGCCGCCGAGTTCGAACTGATAGGCGCTCTGTGCGCCGTTGCCCTGGTCCCAACCGCCGATCTGAGCCAGCGCGCCGGCGCGGAAGCCGCTGTACGTTACCTGATACTTGACCGAGGTGTTGTAGCGAGCAGTCTCGGTGTCGCCGGTGCCGCCGACGAACGTCGACGAGTTGCCAATCATCGAGAATGCGTAAGAGCCGCCGAACGGATCGTAATTGCTGGAAAGGTCGTTGCTGAATGCGTACTGGCGGCCGGCGGTCAGCGTGCCGAAGGTGGCGTTGCTGAGGCCGAGGTAGGCGCGCGTGTTGTCCCAGCCCGTAGAACGGCTTGAGTCGCCGTTGGCGCTCTGGCTGCCGATCGGGAGGTTATTATTGTCGACGAGCGACGTCGGGCCGTCTGAAAACCGCAGCGAATAGGGGTCGAAGCCGGCGTTGACGTCGCCGATGATGAACCAGTTCGGGGCGATCTGTTCCTTGATCTTGAGGCCCACGTTGGACTGGCTGAGCCCATTTGGAATCAACTGCCAACGGGCGCCGTTGCTGTATTTGGAGATCAGCTCGCCGACGCCCTGCGGGTAGTTCTTGTTGAATCGTGAGGCGTTGGTCTCGTACCCCCCGCCCATGTCGATCGTTCCGTAGACTGTAATGCCGTAGAGCGACAGCGGGCAGTCGGCGGTGGTGGAATCGAGCCAGGTCCAGAAACTCGCGTAGCAGTTCGGTTTTTCGGCGACTGACGGCGTCTTTTTGGTCGGCAGGTCGGCAGCTTGCGCGGCGCCGGTCAAGGCGAGGCCCGCCGCCGAAGCCAGCAGAATCTTATGCAATATGTTCATTGCGCGCCCCCAGATGGCGTCGGCGGGTCTGGCCGTCCAACATCCTTCTAGGGTAAGTACTGACTATATATCAAAGTTACATATTGTCGCAATGCGCGGCTGCCGGCGTCGCGCCGAGATCGACGCGGACGCTGCGGCCGTTTCACTCGGCGATCAGGATCACCTGATTGGCGTCGAAGGTGGCGGCCGCCTGACCGCCTTCTCGAACCTGCAGAGCTTCGACCTCGACGCGCGGCGCAACCGCGACCAACTGTTTCGAGCGGCCGATATCAAGACGCACTTCGCTGTTGCGCTCGGCGTCGATGCGACGGGTCACAGTTCCAACGAACCAATTGCGCGCCAGTTTGGGAGCAGGGGACGGCGCGACGATTCGAATTGACGGCGCCTTGATCGCCGCCAGAACCCGACTGCCAGGCGAGAGTTCGAGGTCGGTGGCGGCGTCGTTCGTGACGGTGGTCAGTATCACGTGATCGTCCGACATCCTCAACAGGACTTCGACGTCGACGGCCCATTTCCTGACCTGCGTCACCTCCGTCCAAAAGACGTTTCTCGTCGAAATGCGGGCGCCCAGCGCCCACAGCAAACTCTCCTCGTCGCCGGCCAGGCCTTCTTCAGCGATCAGGTTGGAGATGCGCGCCAGACGGTCTTCGAGCCTGCGGAACGTGGCGATCAGCCGTCGGCCGGCCTCGGTCACCTCGGCGCCGCTGCTCGCCGCGCCGCCAGCCTTGGTGACGAAGGCTGGGGTGGGCATCAGATTGTTGACCGCAGCGACCGACTCCCACGCCGTCTTGTAGCTGAAGCCGGTCGCCTTTGCGGCTTTGGAGATGCTGCCGTGCTCGATTACGGCTTCGAGCAGTTTGATGCGCTCGCGCCCGATCAGAAATCGGCCTTGGCTGCGCAGGGCCAGGACAGCGTCAATTCGGTCTCTCGACATCGGCGTGAGCCCGTTTCCTTTGGCCAGCGCGATTCAGCCGACATCCGCCGAACGACGGCGCATGCGCTCGGCTATCTACGCCTCCGTTCCGTCGTCGCCAAGCCGCGTCGCCTGTTCACGCCGCCTTAGACGCCTCGGCGATGAGATCGGCGCACAGCTTTTGTTAACGCGGGAAGATTGCCGGAGCGCGTCGCGTTCGGTTCAAACCGTCTCCGCGAACACTGCGAGCAACGCGAGGCAATCCGGACTCAGGGATCGCTTCGCGTTTCCATCGGCGCGCCCCCGAAATGGTCGATGAGGCGACGCGCGTTGCGTTCAGTCGATTGAGAATCGAAGCTCGGCGCTTGAAGCGGCCGTTTCTCTGGAGACGTCCAGACGTCAGCACTGACCGGCATGAACCCGCATTCGGGCGGCGGCGGAGGTTCTACTCCCCCACCGCCACGATCCCGCCTTGCGACTTTCGAGAACGAACGCGGACCGAGCGCGCCTCGAGTTCGCTTGGCCTTCGCCTTCAATCAAGACTTGGCCGAGTAGATCTTGCACCAGCCTTTAGCGGAGACCGGGCCTTCAACCGTCTTGCACTGGTCCGGCGGAATGAAAGGCTCGCAGTTGTCGCAACGCTCGTCACCCTTCGGGTGATCCTGATAGGCGACGTCGGCCTGCGATTTCTTCGGCTTGGCCGCAAGCGCGCGTTCGCTGGTCGCCGCGACAGCCGCCGCGCCGATAGCGGCGCAGGCCACGCCGCGCAGCACGTTGCGGCGCGAAAGCTCCGCAGAATAGAGTGTCACTTTAGCCATCTCGTATTTCTCCTCCTCTTGACCGACCTGCGCATCCGTCAGGTCGATGACGTCGCGATCGTCGAACAGCCACGCAAACTTACTCTGCGTTAGCTCAACAGTCGCAATCCATCGCGGCCTTTCCGGCCGCTCACTTCCGGGTCGGCCAGCGGAACGTCGCCACCCATTCGCTGCAAGATTGCTTCGGGAGGCTTGGAGAACCACATCTGGTACATGGTCATCAGCCACATGAAGGCGAAGCAGGCCGCCATCAACATACCCGCGCCGATCTCGACCCAGGCGAACGGATGATAGAGCTTGATCAGATACCAGGAACTGACGTCGACGGCGATCGCGGCGAATGGCGTGGCGATCACGGTGCTCTTGAACCAGACAGGGCGCACATAGGCGTGCGTGAAGACATAGCCGACAATGAAAAAGATGAACGTCACGCCGAAGAGATGGATATGCGAAACGCGCACCAGCGTCGAGATCGACGCGCCGGTGTCGAGCGCCGTCACCTTCTTCAGGTTGTCGAAGTCCGACAGGTTGGGCAGATGCGGATTCGAACCGCTGTGACAAGCCATGCAGCGCTTGTCGACAATTGGCTTGATCGCGTCATAGTCCGGCTTGGTTGCGCCATCGTGCACCCAAGTCAGCAACCTCGCCTTCTCGTCGGGCGGCAGCATTGTCGACATCGGCCCGCTGAGCGCGCCCTCCAGCACCGATCCGCGACCGCTGCCCGAATAGGCGACGACGATGTCTTCGTAGGAGAGCATCAGGGGGTTGCCGCCTGCACGCCCAGCGTAAGTGAAGTAGATGTTGAGCAGAGCGAACAAGTAGCCCATGCCAAGGAGCAGCAGCATCGCCGTGAACAGAACGCGCATGCTGTAGGGCAGCTCAGAAAAATGATGAAAGAGTCTGTGCGGGGGCTGCGCGCCGGTGATGTTTTGATCCATCGACTAGACCTCAATACGGGTTCGGCAGTGCGATCCGCGTCCGACCCCTGATGACGTGAGCGCGGCGCTTCCGCGCCGGGCTGACGAGCGGTCGGCTCGCTCGATCATTTGCTCGGCACCGGAACAAAGACGGCCGCGCGCGCCTTCGCGAAGGCGTAGTGGATTGCGAGCCCTTCGACGTCGTCGTCGGTCAGGACGATCGACATCGCCGCCATCGCCGTGCTCTTGCGCGCGCCGCTCTGATACTCGTGAAGGACCTTTTCCAGGTAATCGAGGCGCTGCGCGGCCAATGCCGGGACTTCCAGTCGCGTGCTGTTGCCGTTGGCGCCGTGGCAGCGATCGCATTTGTCGGCCCATTGATCGGGCGTCAGCGGCCTGGCCACGCCCGTCGGTTTGGGCGTCAGGCTGGCATAGTAGGCGGCGAGATTCTTGATGTCCGTCTCGTCGAGCTTCTTCGCTTTCGGTCCCATCGTGTCGTCGTCGCGCGTGCCGTCCTTGTAGGCGTGCAGCGCCTTGACCAGATATGTCCAATCCTGACCGGCGAGACTCGGCGAGGGACTGACGCCGACGCCGTCCTCACCGTGGCACTTGACACAACGCGACAGGCTGTCCTTGCTGACCGCCGCGTCGCCCTGCGCAGCCGTCTGCGCGCGGGTGAGGCCGTCTTTCTGCAGGGCGTAGAACAGCGCGACGTTGGCGAAGTCCTTGTGCTTGTACGCGTCGAGCGCCGTCTTCATTTTTTCGTTGTTCTCGTCGGTCGGGCGATCGCCGCTCACGTAGGATTGCATCGTCTCGACGAGATACTTGGCGTCCTGTCCGATCAGATTGGGAACGCCCGCCGTATGGCTCACGCCGTTGTCGCCGTGGCACTTCGCGCAGGTCGCGGCCGCCGCTTTGCCGGCGGTGACGGGATCATCGAGCTCAGGCGGGGTCGTCTGCGGCGGCTGCGCCGGATCGAGGCTGGCGTAATAGGCGGCAAGCTTGACGATCGCGTCGTCGCTGAGGAATTTCACTTTCTCCGTCATTTCGACGTTGGCGCGAGCGCCCGCCTGGTAGGCTTTCAGCTCCAGATACAGGTAGGCGGGCCGCTGTCCGGCCAGATTGGGCGTCAGCTTGTCGGTGGCGATTCCATCGCCGCCGTGGCACTTGGCGCAAGACGACGTGGCGAGGTCCTTGCCTTCGGCAATGTCCGACGTCTGCGCATAGAGCGGACGCAGCGCGTCGTCCCCTTGCTTCAGCAATTGCGCGCTCGCCGCGAACGCGGCGAAATAAGCGCATGCCACCGCCCCGACCGCCAACCAACGCCGTATCGTCATCGCCATCCGTTCAATCCGACAGTTGCGCGCCGAGCCGCGACGCACGAGACGCCATGCGTCCGTCCTCGCGGCAGCAGCTCCGACCGAGGAGCATCATACGACGGTTCCGGCGGCGCAAGCGCCCTGCATCTTCAACTCTTCGTCTTGCTTTTGGCCGGGGCGGGGGCAGGCTTGGGCGGGAGCTGCGGAGTCGGACAGGCGCGGAAGTAGGATTCATAATTCCAGTCGCAACTCACCAGTCCAGGCCGTGACAAGCCGTTGGAGAAATCGGGGCGACCGAACTCGACTCCAGCATAGGCTGCCCCGATTGCCGCAATCGACAGCGCCACGACGGCGCCGGACACCCAAGCAAGTTTCATCGCAGGCCTCCGTTTTCTGTTTGGCGTCGCTCGGCGCCTCACCATTTGACCACCAAGCTCGCCGAAACGGCCTGCGCATTGTAGTTCGGATTGTCGCCGCCCATGAAGATCATGTCCTTGAAGGCGACGGTGCTGGAGTTGAGCGTCGAGTAAAGGTACGTCGACGTGCTGTCGGCCTGCCAGTTCGTCACGTCTTCGCGTTCCCACAGGTAGTGCAGTTGCAGATACGCTTCGCCGCCCTTGCCCAACTGCAGCACGAAGGTTGGATCGAGCTTGTAGGTCAACGTCGCGTCGAGGTGGGTGAACGTCGTGTTGTTCGGCGGATAGGCGGGATTGGCCGCGCTGGGGATGCCGCAGTTAGCGGTCGAGACGCCCGCCGGGCAGTAGTACGCGCCGGTGTTCCAATTGTCTTTCGCGAACTCGTAGGTGCCGCTGAGCTTGAGCGCGAGCCGGTCGGGAATGATCTGGAAGTTTGCTCCTGCCGTCAGCGTGTTGACGTCCTCGCCCATGTTGGAGTTGTAGTAGGCGGTGGTCGCCGTGTTGGCGCCGGAACTACTGCCGATCATGTTCTGGCGGATCTGCTCGTAAGTGTACGACAGAACGAACGACACGTTGGAATTGACCGTCCAGTCCGCCTCGAGACCGGCGTTCCAGTGGTGGTCCGTCCGCAAGCCGAGTTGGACGCCGCCGGGCTGCGCCAGAATGCTCGGGTCGCTGGGATAGTCGTCCCATCGCATGCCTGCGGTCGGCGTCAGGGTGAGGCCGGAAATCGGCGTCGTGATGTCGGCGTAGAGGTTGGCGACGTTGCGATTGCGATTGGCGAGGTCCGCGTCGCGCAGCCAGGGATTTTCCGGGTTCCCGGGCAGAGCCGCGACGCCGAGGTCTCCAACGAACGCCGCCCAATTGTAGTCATTGTAGCGCCGCCACGAATAGACGTCTTCGGCGCGCAGGGAGAACCAATCCGTCGGCGTGATCTTGCCGAACAGCTTTTCCGAGAACTCGTTGGTCTCGTTGGCCGCATACTCGGAGTAACGATACTGCTCCCACCCGGTTTGGGCGCCGATGGTCGACCACTTGGTCGGATTCCAGGTGAGTTCGTCCGACGCGTTCTGCTTGGTGTAGGCCGAAAGCAGTTCCGTATGCGGCGCATAGGAGCCGCCGCCGACCGTGCCTGCCCCCCCGGCGATCGCCGAGTCGTTGACGATCCAGTTCTGCAAAGTCAGCGCCGGTGTGTTGTTGTTGTAGTCGTAGAGTCGGTAGGTCAGCTTGTTCTTCAGGTCTGAGGTGAGCTGGGTCGCCAGCACGTTGTTGAACAGCGTGGTGTCGATCTGACCATAGAGGCTGTTGCGCGGCATCGGCGCGAGCGCGACGGCCGCTCCCGAGTTATTGGTGAACGGACCGGGGTTGATCGTCATCGGGATGAACGCTTGGTTCTGCGTCATCTCGGTGAATTGGAGCGTCGCCATGTAGCGATTGCTCTTGAAGCCGGGCAGATCGACGCCGACCTGGCCCATGACGGTTTGCGAGCCGTTGTCCGGCGCCGTGCCCATCTGGCCGACGCCGTAGCAATTGGGAGCCGGGTCAGGGCTGCTGCCCGACGGCTTGCCGGTCGGACAGAGCGTCGAGGCGCCGGAAACCGGACTGCCCGGACCGCCGAACGGATTCTCGGCCGAGAAGGACGAGAATTCGTCGGTGTAGAGCGACACGCCATACTTCAGCATGGCGTTCCATTTCATCCCCCAGGGCGAAATGTCGGAGTATTCGGCGGAGATCGAGGCGTCCTGGGTCCAGTCGTCGACCGGCATTGGCACTTGCGCCAATGGCGTGCTCGTGCTGGAGCTGAACAGGAAGCCTTGCTCCTGCACGCCGAAGCGGTGTTCGTTGGAATAGTCGACCTGGATGTCCCAATGCTCATTGGCCGTCCAGCGATAATCAATCTCCTTGCGGTCGCGCTCGATGCCGAGATTGATCTTGTGCTCGTTGTCGTTGATCGTCGTCTGCACCGGCGTAACTCCCGGCTTGCAGGCGAGCACCCCGGTTTGGCCCGGCACGAAACAACCAAACGGCACGAAGCTCGTGCTGGCGCCTGGGATTTGGTGCTGCACCGGGACTGTCGAGTTGTAGCCAGGCCCGGTGCTCGGGCTGGACGGCGCCGTGGAGTTGTAGATGCCGTCGTAGAGCGACTGAACGACATTGCTGGGCACGGTCAGATCGGTCGACCCGACGCCGCCGAAGATTGTCTGCGCGGTGTTGGAGCGCAGTTGCGGTGTCTGATACCAGCCGAGCGTGAGGTACTGTGCGCCGGGCTGTTGGAGGTCGAGTTCGAGCTTCTGGTTGTCGGCGCCGATGTCGGAGCCATGCAGATCGGCTCGGAACGTGCCGTCGTTCTTGACTACGCCAAAATTGACCGAACTCAGGGAAAGGGAATTGGTGCGGTCCCCGT
>Ga0181522_10001742_pt1 | contig 12961 bp, 13 predicted proteins | sample PEATcosm2014_Bin_27_FD_121103 | JGI IMG/M metagenome (GOLD analysis project Ga0181522, IMG submission 121103) | Peatland microbial communities from MTU Mesocosm Facility, Houghton, MI, USA - PEATcosm2014_Bin05_10_metaG | ecosystem: Environmental > Terrestrial > Soil > Wetlands > Peat | place... | reverse complement strand
GATCGGCGACCACACCGAGACCCACCCGCAGATGGCCCTGCTGTCCGCCCACGAACAGCACGAAGAGCTCTTCGAACAGATGCTGCGCGTGGAAGCCCTGGGCGCCAAGCGGCCGACCCTCTTCCGCCCCCCCTACGGCTCCTTCGACGCGACGACCTGGCGGGAGCTGAAGAGGCTGCACCTGCTGATGGTCCTGTGGTCTGTCGACACCAACGACTACCAGCTGCCGGGCGTCCCCGCGATCGTCCAGAGCACCCTCGAAGGCGCCCATCCGGGCGCGATCGTGCTGATGCACGACGGCGGCGGGGACCGCAGCGAGACCGTCGCGGCCCTGCCGACCGTGATCAAGGACCTGCGCGCCCGCGGCTACACGCTGGTGACGGTTCCCGAACTGCTGGCGGCCGACCCGCCGGCGGGGGGCCAGGCCCTGCCCGGCAGCCTCGAGGGCGACTAGATGGACCTGACCGAGCGTCGTCTGCGCCGCGAGCAGCGCAGGCGCGAGCTGCGCAGACGACGACGGATGGCGCTCGCCGGCCTCTGCGCAGCCGTGGTGGCGCTGGCCGCGATCCTGGCGCTCGGCTCCGGCGGCGGTTCGCGATCCGCCGACACTTCTGTCTCGACGCATTCGACGGGAGCGGCCGGGAAGGCCGCGGGCAGCGACGCCAAGGGGAGCACGAAGACCGAGGTGACCCACGGGCCGCCCGGCCATGACCCCGTGCCGATTCTGATGTACCACGTCATCGCGGCGCCGCCGGTAGGTGCCCCCTTCCCGGGCCTGTACGTCCCCCCGGAAGAGTTCGCCGAACAGATGCAGGCGCTCGAGCAGGCGGGCTGGCACGCCGTGACGCCCGACCAGGTCCTCGCCTACTGGCGCGAAGGCGTGCCACTGGGCCCCGGCAAGCCGATCGTGCTGAGCTTCGACAACGGCTACCAGTCGCAGTACACGCAGGCGCTGCCGGTGCTCCAGAAGCTCGGCTGGGTGGCCGAGGAGAACCTGCAGCTCACGGGTCTGCCGCCGTCCCAGGGGGGGCTGGGCCAGGAAGAGATCAAGGGGCTCGTGAAAGCCGGCTGGGAGCTCGACACGCAGGGCTTCAGCCATGCCGACCTGATCACCCTGGACGCGCAGGAACTGCACTACCAGGTGGCCGTGGCCAGGGAAGTCGTGCGCAAGCGCTACCACGTCCCGGTCAACTGGTTCTGCTACCCCTCCGGCCACTACGACCCGACCGTCGTGGCGGCGGTCAAGGCGGCCGGCTACGTCGGCTCGACGACCGTCGTTCCCGGCTGGGCCCATCCCGAGGACGACCTGTACCGACTGCACCGGCTGCGCGTACTGGGCGGGACAAGCGGCACCGAGCTGCTGGCGGAGATCGCAGCGATCCGCGACGACCCGGCGGCTCCTGAGACCTATACGGGCGCCTGAGAGCGCTCGCCGCGCTCGGGGCGGCGCTCAGCCGAGCAGTCGCTCGACGGCCTGCGCCCGGAAGTCGAAGATGGCGGCGAGGTCACGACGCACGAGCGCCCGATGGGCGAGGTGGCCGAGCGGCCCGAGCGGCAGGGAGTAGCGAACGCAGTCGCGCATCAGGGTGCTCCCGTCCTGCTCGGAGAACTCGTGCGTGTGATGCCACAGGCGGTATGGGCCGCGCAGCTGGACGTCGACGAACCGCGCCTGCGGCTCGAAGGCCTCGATCCGGGTCAGCCACCGGATCGGCAGCCCGTGAAGGCTCATGCGATAGGCGATCAGGGTGCCGGCCGCCATCGGGATCGGCCCGGGCGTCAGCACCGAGAAGCGCAGCCACGGCGGCGTGATCTGCTCGAGGTTGTGTGCGTCTGAGAAGAAGGCGAAGACCTCGTGACGCTGGCGCGGGATCAGCTGCTCGCGCTCCAGTACGTGCTCGGTCACGATGCCTGGCGGTCAGGCCGGCGACGCCGACGCGGCGGTCGAGGCGCCCAGTGCGGCCAGGGCCCGGCGCCGCTCGGCGGGCGCGGCGCGATCGAGCGTGAGGATCCCGTCGAGATGGTCGATCTCGTGCTGGACGAGACTGGCCTCGACTCCTTCGAAGTCAAGCGTGCGGGTGCGTCCGTCCAGGTCGAGCCCGCCGACACGGACTCCGTCCGGGCGTGTGACACGCACGGTGACCGCCTGGAAGCTCAGACACCCCTCCAGGAATTCCGACTGCTCCAGTGAGCTGGAGATCACGGTCGGGTTGACGAGGGCTTCGATCGGCTCGCCGGGCCACAGCCTGTAGACGAAGGCACGCTGGAGGATGCCGACCTGTGTAGCCGCCAGGCCGGCGCCTTCCGCGGCATCGAGCATCTCGGTCATCCTCTGCACCTGGGCTCTCAATATGCCGTCACAGAGCGAGATGCCAGGGACGGGCAGACGGTCGCCGAGCTGGCGGATCCATTCGTCGGGCATGTCTGCAGGATAGGACCGCTACCGCGCTCTGTAGCCTGCTCCGATGCGCGCGGAGGCCCTGAACAGCCGGCCGTTTCGCCTGCTGCTGGTGGGGCAGAGCGTGTCGGGGATCGGCGACGGGGTCGTGCCAGTGGCGCTGTCGTTCGCGGTTCTGGACCTGACGGGCTCGATCCGCGATCTCGGGCTGGTCCTGGCAGCCCAGTCGCTGCCGCTCATCCTGTTCGTGCTGGTCGGAGGCGTCTGGGCCGACCGCCTGTCGCGACGGAAGGTGATGCTCGCCTCCGACCTGGTCAGGGCGGGGGTCCAGGGGGCCAGCGCCGTGCTGCTGCTGACAGGCGACGCCTCGATATGGTCGCTGGCGCTGCTGCAGGCCCTCTATGGCACCGCCCGTGCGTTCTTCGGGCCGGCAGGCACGGGCCTGGTCCTGGAGACGGTCGAGCCCGAGCACCTGCAGAGCGCCAACGCGCTGATGGGAGTGGGCGAAAACCTCTCCTCGGTCCTGGGGCCGGCGCTGGGCGGGGTGCTGGTCGTGGCCGCGAGCCCCGGCTGGGGACTCGCCTTCGACGCCTGCGCGTTTCTGCTCAGCGCGTTCTCGCTGCAGCTGATGAGCCTCCCGGACAGGCCGGTCGTCCTGCGCAGGAGCGCGCTGACGGAGCTCCGCGAAGGTTGGCATGCGTTCGCGTCGCGAACCTGGCTGTGGACGAGCGTGGCCTCGCTGACGTTGATCGTGACGGTCGTGTTCGCTCCGCTGGAGGTCCTCGGCCCGGCCGTGGCACGAGCCCACCTGGGCGGCGCGGGCGCGTGGGCCGCGATCAACACGGCGATGGGCGTGGGAGCCGTGCTGGGAGGCTTCGCGGGCCTGCGCTGGAGACCTCGATATCCGCTGCGCGCCGGCTTCCTGCTGACGCTGCTGGGGGAGCCGGTCCTCCTGGCGCTGCTGGCGCAGGGCGAACTGCTCGGCCTGATCGTCGGCTTTGGGCTCGTCTCGGGGCTCGCCGCGACGCTGTTCAACGTCTTCTGGTTCACGGCGCTGCAACGGGAGATCCCGCCCGGCGAGCAGTCCCGGGTCAGCTCATGGGACCACTTCGGCTCATACGCCCTGCAGCCCGTCGGGCTGGCGCTCGTCGGCCCGATCGCGCTGGCGGTGGGCACGTCGAGCACCCTCTATGCGGTCGCGATCCTCGTCGTGCTGCTGACGGGCGCAGTGCTCGCCGTGCCTGCCGTGCGCAACTTCCAGGCCTCGACGACCGCTGCGCCGGCGGTGGTCGAGACCTAGGCGATGCCCCTATTCGGCGGGCAGCCGGCCGGGGTGGGCGCGCATGTACGCGATGCGCAGCTCGATCCGGTCGATCGTGCCGCGCATCTGCACGATGGCGCCTGCGTCACCGCGTCTGCTGCGGGCGAGGGTCGCCTCGGACGCCTCTTTGCGCAGTTCTGCCAGCAGTTCCCGGTCGCGCCGTAGCTGATCGGACAGCGAAGGCGGCGAGAACCCGCCGGTGGCGAAGTTGGCGATGGCCTCCGTGCGGATGCGGCCGTCCCTGAGACGCACGGTGGCCGTCAGGGCGCCACGCGTGAAGAAGCCCGCATAGACCGAGATGATCGTGTGCAGAGGGCCTTCCGGCCGAAGCGTCCGTACGTCGCTGGGCGTGCTGATCGTCACCGAGGCGACGTCGGGCCTGGCGATGCCGGTGATGATCGTTCGTCCTGGCAGCGTTCGTCCTTGCACTTCGGGCTGTTCCAGGCGGGTCGGATCAGAGGAGAAGGGATCGATGCGGTCGACGGGCTCCATGTTGAATTCGACCGGCTCGCGGCGCAGGAACGAGGGCTCGCGGCCGGTGTTGCGGGTGATGCAGTAGGAGCTGCCTCCGCTCATCATCGGCCCTTTCTGGAGCACACCGTCGGTGGGGTCGATGCTGGCCAGGATCCCGTCGACGACCCGGCCTGTCGCCGTCGAGCAGTCGCGGCCGGCCGTGAAGCCCCAGGGGGCGCCACCGTCGGGATCGGGGGCTCTGACGTCTGGCTGCTGCGGGTCGAAGGCCCGTGGTTCGCTGATCCTGTTCGCGAGGCGTCCGACCCTGTGACCGTGCAGCAGGTAGCTGATGCGAGGGTGAAGCTTCCACAGCCGGCCCGGGAGCACCGCCAGGAAGGCGTCGTTGGCGTCCAGCCGCAGCGGCCTGGGCGCGCCAAGGCCGAGCAGCACGGCATCCCTGGCCCCCGGGGGCAGCAGCCCGCTGGCCACGACCCGCCCGGGCTGGGGGGAGTAGGCGTCGGGGTCGCTGAGGAAGGCTTCGTAGGAGAGCGAGTAGCGCATCCTCGCGAGCTGGACGGCGCCGTTGCAGCGCTGCGCTTCGCGGTTCAGCGTAGGCGTGCCCGGGGAGGGATCGGCCGTCGGCGCCAGCAGTCGCCCGTGCCAGCGGACGGCCAGCTCGGCGCAGTACATCGGTTCGCTCGGGAGACCACGCACCCGCGGGTTGGGCCTGGCCCGCCAGCTGCGCACGACCCATTCGGGTCCGCCGGAGGGGTCGGGAGAGTGCAGGCTCTCGACTGCGCTGGCTGCGATCGGCAGGGCGAAAGGCGGCGGCAAGGTCGCCCGGATCGGCAGCGGCGCCCTGTAGGTCGGAACGGCCTGCCTGCCCAGCGGCCTGTTCGTCTGCTGGCTGAGCAGGCCCGCCGGTTCGTCGTAGGTAACCGTGCTGCCGTCGACGAGCTGCGCCTTCAGGGTCAGGCTGCGCGGGTCGACATGACCGTCGAGGACCGCCGCGAATGCGCCCCCGTGCCTGTCGATCGGCACGCTGCTCACGCCTGCGCCGGAAGTCAGCTCCAGGCTCTGCACGCGGGGAGTCGCGACTCCGTAGACGACGGTGCGGGACGGTTCGTCGCCCCACGGATACGGCGAGGACCGTTCGCCGGGGACGAACCTCCGCATCTGCACGAAAAGGGGGCTCTCGCCGAGGTGACCGCAGATCTCCGGCGTCAAGGCCAGCAGCTCGTGGCCCGGTTCGCTCTGGCTGTTTTCGCGGGCTACCTGGACGCAGCTCTCATCGGGCGAGGCCGAGCTCTGCAGGTCGGGTTCGGTGCTGACGGCCCAACCGGGCCCTCCTGCGGGGTCGGGGACGGAGAAAGCGGGGGACTGCTCCAGGGCGGATGTCCTGCTGTGGCCCCGGTCGTCGAGGATCGTGACGATCGGACGAACCTGTTCGGCTTCCCCGCTGTAGACGGTGATGAAGCTGCCAAGCGGCCCCACCCGCAGGTGCCGGACGCCCGCCGCCGTCCGGACGGTGACGGCACGGGCGCCCTGCCCCGCGACGCCGCTGACGACGGTCACGGCCTGGCTGGGGGTTCGCCCCACGAACGTCTGGGCGCCGAGCAGGGCGGGAGCGTCGGGGGCGTCGAAGCCACAGCTGTCCACAGCGTCGATAGGCAGGGCACGGAAGACGTGGTCCAGCCCGACGATGCCCAGGCGCCCGCCGAGCACCTGGCCGACTGTGGCGCAAGTCTCACCGCCCGAGGTGCGCGACAGCCTCAGGTCCCACGGCGGTTCGCCACCGGCGGGGTCGGAGGCGTCGAGGCCTGCCAGCCGGGCACTGCCCGGCAGCGGACTGCCCTGCGATCGCAGGTCCTGGGCATGTGGCCCCGGCAGCGGCGAGCCCTGCCTGATCAGCAGCACCGCGGCAGCGGCGGCAGCCGTCAGCGCCAAGGCGATCAGGGCGATCGCGACTGCGCCGAGACGCCTCGTCTGGGCGCCTGCGCCGAGGCCGCGGCGCGAACCCGTCAGAGAACGCATGGCGGCACGCTCGAGCTCCTCCCCCAGCTGGTCGAGCACGCGCAGGTCCCGGCTCATCCCGACCCCTCCTGGCAACTGGTGTCGCGCGCGAGCAGCCTGCGCGCCTGGTCCTGGTCTGCGCCGCGGTCAAGCCCGTCGGACATGGTGCGCAGGGCACGGGACACGCGTGTGCGGGCCGACTGCTCGGATATGCCCAGCAGGTGAGCGATCTCCTCGTAGGAGCGTTCCTCCACGACGCGCAGCTGCAGCGTCTCGCGCTGCCCCCTGCTCAGGCGCGAGAGCTGCTCGGCGAGGACGCTGCGCAGCTCGGGCAGGCCGGCACGACGCTCGATCTCGGCCAGGTCGTCGTGCTGGACCTGTGGCAGCTGCATGCCGAGCCTGTCGATGGCCCTGCGCTCGACGCGGGCACGCCGGCAGTAGCGGGAGAACAGGCGCCTGGCCACGGTGAACAGCCAGGCTCGCTGCTGCTCGGGTGCCAGCGGCGCAAGCCGCTGCCAGGACTCCAAGGCGACGGCGAAGGTCTCGGCCGTCAGCTCCAGCGCGATCTCGCCGTCCCAGGTCCTGCGCGTCAGGAAGTCGAGCACGATCCCGGCCTCGCGTCGATATAGCTCTCGGAACGCCTCCACATCGTCCATCGGTAGGAGAGTGCCGCGACTCGCGATCGTGTGACAGTCCCGAGGCCTTCGGGCAGGTCGTCAACTGCGCCCAGACGACGTCCCAGCCTTCAAGCAGCTTCGCCTGGAAGATCTCAGCGAGCGTCGCGACACGAGGCAAACCGTGTCGGTGTTCCAGCCGTTCCCGCCGGGCGAGGAGAGCAAGCTGCCGGCGCTGCTGGCCAAACGAGCCGAGACGGCCTCCGCGCGGTAGCGGAGGCCGCTCGACAACCCACCTCTCAGGCTGAGTACTGCCGCTTCAGGAGGAGTAGATCGCGACGAGTTTGAACCTCGTCAGCTGCTTGTTGACGCTGTACGTGTAGTTCGTCGTCTTCTTGCCGGAGCCAGAGTCGGATTCCCATTCGCTGTAGGAGCCGCCGCCTTCCAGTGCGAATTCTTTCTGTTCCCCGCCCGCTTTCATGTGAGCGAACTTGCCGGTCGATTCGCATGTCTCGACGTCCTTGCCGTACGGGTATTTCTTGTTCGTGATCGTCGTCCCCGTGCAGCTGACCGAGCCGTAACCGGCTGAGAAGTCGTATGAGGCGGTCCACGTGGTCGTCGTCGCCGACGCAACCGATGTGAACGTGCCGAAGGCGGCGATTACCGCCGCAAGAAGCATCAGGCGCTTCATGTCTCGTCTCCTTTTTGCCCCCGTCGGGCAATCCGTTGCTAGAGCCCTCCAGGAGGGGGGCCGCAGGAGCCTATGGGACGAGATCGTTCTAAATTGTGGAAATCGCGATTCTGCGATATGGATCCACCGCCTCACATAGGTTCTGGCTATGGCGGCGCGTAGCTTGAACGGGCAACGTCAGAGTTCTCCACGGATGCCACTGACGGGGGACCGGCATACGCTCGGAGTCGAGGTGGCAGTCGCAAGCGTGGCCCGCGGGCGGGAAGCGCTTCCCGGCTCCCGCAAATCCAGCAGTACGGGCGGCAAGTCCCCCAAGGAGGCAGACCCCAATGCCACAGACCAAGACCAAGCCGCGCGCGCCGGTATCCAAGGCGCCCGCGTCCCGTGACCGCATCGTCAAGAAGGAGCAACCGCAGGAGAGTCCAGTCGACCGAACAGCCGAGCTCTCGGAGGAGGTGCTCAAGTCAATCGAGTCCGGACAGCGCGCCGCGATCGAGGCGGTGCGAAAGTTCGTCGACACCGTCGATGAGGCTCTGCCGGCGCTCGGCGAGCGTCCATCCAGGCGGCAGGAGATCGTCGACGCAGCCCTGGAAATGGCCGATCGGCTCGTTCACACGCAGTACGACTTCCTGCACAAGGTCGTGGACAGCGCGAGCAAGGCGCTGAGCCGGACTGACAACCAGGACAAGTAGGACGCTTCCGCGCGGCCCGCGGCCGGTGGGCCGCGCGGGACCGGCTTTGCCCCCTCGGGGGACGTATCAGGATCGAACACGACCTTGCCGGTCCACCGATCCAACCGCCTGGAGGTCGCGCTACCCCAAGGCGTCGTTGAGCTTTCGCCGGAAAGCGACCGGGTCGATGTGCGGATAGCGGTACAGCTGAGGCTCGATGGTCTCGTAGAGCCCCCGAAGCCGTTCCGGGTCTACAAGGCCCTGGTCGATCATGCTCTGCGTGTCGGCGAGATCCTGGGCGAAGCCGCGCTCGATCTTGGAGAGCGCCTGCGAATACAGGTCGAAGTGGCGGATCTCGACGTTGCCCTCCTGCATGACGAGAGGACTCCGGTCCCGCCAACCGGGCAACTCGGGCACGAAGTCTGGCGGCGAAGCGAGCTCTACGTTGATCGACAGCGCCTCCTTCAGGGCCGGGATCGCCCTCAGCAACTCGTCGCGGTCGGGCTCCAGTCGAACATCCACGTCGACAGTAGACGCCCGCCACCCTTCGACAACTGCTGTCGCCCCTCCAGTCAAGTAGACCGTCGTTGGCCCGGACGCAACCTCACCAAGACGGCGCGCGAACTCGCGCAACCGCCCGACGTCAACGGGCGGCCGCATTCTCGGCCGCGCTCGCAAAGCTGGCGACGCGTGCGAGCAATGCCTTGTAGCGGCTGTGCGCATCGCTACCCAGCTGGTCCGAGAGCATGCTGTAAAGCCGATGCTCAGGCGATTCCGCATCTGCTGCCCTGACCGGCATCCCACCGATCTCTATCCCGAGCGAGCTCAGCCGCGAGGCGGCAAGCTCCACCAGCAGCGAAGACTCCGTTTCGCGGCCGTCGTGGAGGTCACTGAGTCCCGTTCGGATCAGCTCGCTCCCAGGCAGGTCCACCGGAATCTCTTTCATCGCTGCTGATCGTAGACGTACCCGAACGAAGCGGCGAACGGGCTTCGAACCCGCGACCTCAAGCTTGGGAAGCTTGCGTCCGGCTGAACCGCTCAGACAGCCATAAAGCCTTTGCCCGTGCGATTTTCGCGGGACTCGAGTCGATCGTAGTCCGCCGGTAAAGACCTCCGTGACCGCACGGTGACCGCAAATTGGCAGCGGTGTGGAGCAAGCGCCGCTTGAGGCGAAGTCCATAGTCGTGGTGTGTTGCGATCTGCTCACAAGCAAGATCCACTCTACGATGAGCGACCGACGGCAGAGCCGTGTTGTGGCCCGTGCTATGCCAAGTCGTCTTCGAGATAAAGGACGTCGAGCGGAACCCTTGCCACCGCGATGATGGGGAACTCGACCTCCCCGTGCAGGCACTCGACGAAGTCCTCTCGCAGCGGGAACTCCCCGAGAAGAGCATCGCAGGCGATGCAGCCGTTCGACCAATAGCTGGAACCGGTGGTCCGCGAGTATCGTGGTCGCAGGGGACCTGCGCCGACCTTGGCCAGATCCTCCTCAGTCAACTGGCTTGCGATGACTTGAAGGACATCGTCGCGGGCAAAGATGAGCTGGCCCTCCTCTTCGCAGGCGACTACGGTCATGGTCGGCTCGCCGCATTTCCAGCATCGCTGGGGTAGGCCTGCGACCCGCAGTTGAGGCGCGGTCTCGTCTGGCCATAGCGCCAACCAGTGCCCAAAGGCCTCGAGCTTGCGACCGGGCGGCACGTACCAAGCCCGTGCCTGCGGATCCCATCGAGCACCCAGGGCCTTGACCTGATCCTTGTCGGCAAACGGCACGTCTAGATAGGTCTTCTCGGAGATGACATCGCTGGAGCCGCCGGTCATAAAGCCTCGCTACCCGCTCGTGCCCGTCACGAGCACGCTACGGCCGAATTGGTCTGCGTCGGTCAAACGATTTCAGAAGGCGCTTGCCAGCACGATCGGTATCACGCTGTCGGCTCCCGCGATTCTCAGCTGTCCGCCGACCATTGCCAGCGTCCACCCGGAAGAGCGGCGGTCATCCAGCAGCAGTCCAACGCCGGGCGGGGGTACGTCGGTGACGCGGAATGCGCCCCGGACGTTGGCGGCTTGCTGGAAGGCATTATCCATCTCCGCCTGGGGCAGGCGCGAAGCCACACGCGTCAGCAGTGGAAGCGTGGGGATACCGAGCACCTGTCCCAGGGCGCCGGCCAGGCGCTGCAAAAGCTCTCCTGCTCGCGCGGAGGGCATCGGAGTGACCCACGACGGTTGGACTCCCACCGCTCGAAGCATCTCGCGCAGACCGGTCACGAGATCGTCGTCGACCGTGCCGTCACGTAGAGCACGCTCCACTGCGGGCCACCAGCCCCCGTCGCCGATGCGCGCGAGCGCCCAGCCAACCTCCGTCTGCACGTTCTCTGGGATCTTTCGCATCTGCCCGGAGGAGGCGTTTGGTGCCATCTTCTTGACCTCGAGCTCGATGGGGGATGAGCGCAGATGCCTTTCGGCAAGCTCCACCAAGTGTGGATCCGGCGGGACGGCGAAGCGCGGTTCCGTGCAGACCGCGCATCGCTCGCAATCCTCGGGTTGAGGGTCGTCGAGCTCTTCTTGCAGCGTGCGCATAAGGCAACGGCCATCAGCACCGAACCGCTCCATCGCATGCTGCTCAGAACGACGAAGGCTGGTAATGCGCGTGTACCGGTCAGCGTCGTAATGCCAGTCAGAGTCTTCTATCAGCAGCCAGCGGGTGCCATTTCGCTGTACGGCACCCTCGACGTCGAGGATCTTTAGCATTGCTTCGAGCCGGCCCTTGCCGAGGTTGACGGTTGCCATCAGCTCTTGGGTGCTGCGTCCTTCGCCGCCCGCCTCGCGCAGCTCTTTCAGCACAGCGTGAACGCGTTCCTGTGACGGGAACGCTTGCTCGATGAAGAAGTCCTGGATGCTGCGATCCTCCACGCCGCGTAGCAGGACAACATCGGCATGATCGACTGCGCGGCCTGCACGCCCGACCTGCTGGTAGTAGGAGACGACAGATCCAGGCGCCTGATAGTGGACGACGAACCCTAGATCGGGCTTGTCGTAGCCCATCCCCAGGGCGCTCGTGGCGACGATCGCCTTGACCTTGTTCGCCAGCAGGCGCTCCTCGGAGCTGACTCGCAACTCGGTCTCCTGATCGCCGCTATAGGCGACCGCGCTGACACCGCGTGCCTCCAGGAATTGCGCAACCTGCTCGGCGTCACGCCGCGTCAGCGTGTAGACGATCCCAGACCCGGGCAGACCCGGCAGATGCTCGGCGAGCCATGCCAAGCGCTCGGCCGGCCTCCGCAGGACGACGACCTCCATCCGCAGACTCGTCCGAGCCAGCGGGCCTCGATAGGTCCGCAGCGACCGGCCCTCGGCCTGTGCCGCCAGCTGCTCGACCACATCGGCGACGACGCGATCGTTAGCTGTCGCCGTCGTCCCGAGCACGGCAGCGTCCGGCGACAGCCTCTCCAGGATGTCCCGGACACGCCGGTAGTCAGGGCGAAAATCATGGCCCCAGTCAGAAATGCAGTGCGCCTCGTCGATCACGAGCAAACCCACTGCCTCGGCGAACAACGGAAGCATTCCCTCGCGAAAGCGGGGGTTGTTGAGACGCTCAGGGCTTATGAGCAGCAGGTCGAGCTCGTCCCTCGCAAGCGCGGCACGCACCTCGTCCCATTCGTCCCGATTGGTGCTGTTGACGGTGTGGGCGCGCAGCCCGAGTCGCTCAGCCGCCGCAATCTGATTACGCATCAGCGCCAGCAGCGGGCTGATGATCAAGGTGGGGCCGGCGCCAGCGTCGCGAAGCAGAGAAGTCGCAACGAAGTACACAGCCGACTTTCCCCAGCCTGTGCGCTGCACACAAAGGACACGTCCCCGATCCTCTGCGATGTCGCGGATCGCCTCGAGTTGTCCCTGGCGAAACTCCGCATCCTCAACCCCTGTCAGTCTCGACAGACGATCGTTGGCAATGACGGCAAAAGGGCGAGGATCGACTTGGACCATCTGCCTATCTTCGCACTCGACGGCGCCATGACTGCACCCGTGACAGCACGGCGACGGCAAGCCGTACAGCAGTAGCTCCTTGCGGTGGCTGACACGTCGGCGACTCCATGCCGCAGAACAGTCCGGCGACCCACGGTACCTCGTGGAGGTTGAACGCGGCTGGTTGCCCTACGCCGCGCTCATCATTCCTGCCATGGAACCAACTCATCAGAAGGACTCCCCTGGTTCGGTTCGTGACGTCGTCTCTGAGCCAACAACGAGAGCCGAGCATCCTACGCTTTCCACCGCATCGGTCGCGCGCATCCTGCATGTAGACGAGTCCGATGTCCTCCGCATGATCCGCCGGGGAGAGCTGCGCCACACGCAAGGCAGGTACGAGCTCGACCCCGACGGTGTCGTGGACCGCGTCAAAGAGCTTGTACGTGCTGGCCAGCTTGGATCTGACGCCTTCCTCGAGCTCGCAGCGGCGGTAGCTGCCGGCTTGGACTGAACACGATCAGGACAGCCAACCGCCGCCGCCCCCACAGGAACCCACCGCATAACCAAGTCTCCGGGGGGCATGGCGCCAGCAGCAGCGACAGGCAACCATGTGCCCGATAGAGCCGGAACGCGACGAGCCGCCTCTGGAGCCGACACGAGTGCCGCTCGTGCCTGAACCATTGTCGCGGTCAACCAAGCTTGCGCTGGGACGACTGTGGATCTACATAAAGGCGCACGAGGTAGCGCGACCACCCAGCCGCTACAGGGCTCCTGACGGTTTCTGGCTGGGGCAGTGGGTCATAAACCGGCGTGCTCGGCGCGGTGAGAATCCATGGCTCGATCGAG
>Ga0181522_10001741_pt1 | contig 12965 bp, 10 predicted proteins | sample PEATcosm2014_Bin_27_FD_121103 | JGI IMG/M metagenome (GOLD analysis project Ga0181522, IMG submission 121103) | Peatland microbial communities from MTU Mesocosm Facility, Houghton, MI, USA - PEATcosm2014_Bin05_10_metaG | ecosystem: Environmental > Terrestrial > Soil > Wetlands > Peat | place... | reverse complement strand
GTGGGGATACCGCCGGCTTTCTCCATGGGATCGTAAGAAGCCTGTCGAGCCTATCCTTGCCGCTGAAGAAATCTACGGAATTTACGACCCATCCCCTGCCCGCCCCTACGACATGAAAGAAGTATTAGCGCGCGTGCTCGATGGCAGCCGCTTCGATGAGTACAAACCCGAATATGGCAAAACGTTGATTTGCGGCTATGGACGCATCGGCGGCTTCGCGGTCGGAATAGTCGCCAATCAAAAATTGCACGCGCACCAGACCGACCACGAAGGCCACAAGCGAGTCGAGTTCGGTGGAGTGATCTACACAGAGTCGGCTGAGAAAGCAGCACGCTTCATCATGGACTGCAACCAGAACCTGATCCCGCTCGTCTTTTTCCATGATGTAAACGGATTTATGGTCGGACGCGATGCCGAGTGGAGCGGCATCATCAAGGCTGGCGCGAAAATGGTGAATGCGGTCTCAAATTCTGTAGTGCCCAAAATTACGGTGATCGTTGGTGGTTCGTTCGGCGCCGGCCACTATGCCATGTGCGGCAAAGCCTATGATCCGCGCTTTGTGTTTGCATGGCCCACGGCGCGCTATGCGGTGATGAGCGGAGACTCGGCCGCTGGAACGCTGGTCGAGATCAAGGTTAAGCAGCTGGAACGCGGTGGCAAGAAACTGAGCGACGAGGAGCGGAAAGAACTCTACGAATCGACCAAACGTACTTACGATGAACAGACTGATCCCCGCTACGGCGCGGCTCGCTTGTGGATCGACAAGATCATCGATCCCATCGAAACGCGGGACGCGATCACGCAAGCCCTGGAAGCCGCAGCCCTGAACCCCGACGTGGCAGAATTCAAAGTGGGAGTTCTGCAGACATGATTTACCACGGAGACACAGAGGCACGGAGCGTCTTCTTCATGAAGAGCTCACCGAGGGCATAATTGGCGCTGCGATCGAAGTTCACCGGATGCTCGGCCCTGGACTCCTCGAGTCTGCGTATGAGGAGTGCCTGTGTCATGAATTCCATTTGCGCAGAATCTCTTTTGAGAGGCAGTTACCTCTTCCCGTTCAGTACAAGGGCATCAAACTGGACTGCGGCTATCGGCTCGATTTGGTTGTCCAAAACGGCGTGGTCATTGAGATCAAGTGCTTGGAACATATTCTGCCGGTTCAGGAGGCACAACTGCTTACGTACCTGAAGATGACGGGTAAGCGCGTAGGATTGATCTTGAACTTCAACGTTTCTGTACTTAGTCGCGGCGGAATTATCCGAAAAGTTCTTTAATTCTCAGTGCCTCCGTGCCTCCGTGGTGAATTGCGTGGAAAGCCTAGTCAAACTAATCGAATGTCCCCGTGACGCCTGGCAAGGTCTGAAAGGGATCATCCCCGCTGACCTGAAGTCTGACTACTTGAAAGCTTTGATCAGTGTCGGATTCAAGCACATCGACGCCGTTTCGTTCGTATCTCCGAAAGCCGTTCCCCAGATGGCCGATTCGGAGGAAGTCCTGAAGGAACTCGATCCACCCGATGACGTCGAGATCATCGGCATCGTGGTCAACGAAAAAGGCGCACAAAGGGCGATCGATACCAAGGCGGTTTCGACTCTGGGATTTCCGTACTCGATCTCCGAAACTTTTCTGCGAAAGAATCAGAATCAGTCTCCCGAGGAAGCCCTCGAAGAACTAGAGAAGATCCAGAAGAAGGCCGACGATGCGGCGCTGGATGTGGTCGTCTACATTTCGATGGCCTTCGGAAATCCGTACGGCGACCTGTGGAATTCCGAAGAGGTGATCGAGGCGATCTCGCTGATGGAAGTGGATAATCTGCGGATGATTTCCCTTGCGGACACTGTGGGAATGGCGAGTCCGCAGCAGATTGGCGATCTGGTCCGGGCGGTGATGGCCAAGTACGACTACCTGGAAATTGGCGTGCATCTTCACAGCCGTCCCGAACACGCGCCCGAGAAAATCCTTGCCGCCTACGATGCGGGTTGTCGGCGATTTGATTCGGCACTAGGAGGCTTGGGCGGATGCCCCTTTGCTCAGGACGCTCTAGTCGGCAATATCCCAACGGAAAAGGTCATCGAGACTCTTCGCCAGAGGGGCGCGGACTTGCCAGCGTTGAAGCCACTCGATAGTCTTCTGAAGGCGACCTCCGGCATGGCGGCGAAGTATTCAGATTCGCAGGCCGCGGATTAGAAGCCTCGAAACCGACAGACCACACATCGGTGCGGTCTTATCCAGAAAATATTTGCTTTATCAGCGATGATCCGCGAAAATCCGCGGCGGCTGGTTTCCGCATGAGCTACAACACGATCCAACTCGCATACGAAGGCGCTGTCGCCACGATCACGCTGAACCGTCCCGACAAGCGCAACGCTATCAGCTTCGAACTGATTGATGACTTGCTGCGGGCGCTGGGAGAAGTGTCGAAGTCGGAAGCGATTGTGCTGATCTTGACCGGGGCAGGGAAGGCATTCTGCTCAGGCATGGATCTGGAGAATCTGAAATCTCTGCTCGGCCGTACGCCGGAGCAGAATCTCGAGGACTCTCAAACCATGGTCCAGTTGTTCCGCGCGCTTTACGAATTCCCCAAGGTCACCATCGCGGCCGTGAACGGTCCTGCTATCGCTGGCGGCACCGGATTGGCTCTTCTCTGCGATTTCACTCTCGCGGTGGCAGAAGCCAAGTTCGGATACACGGAGGTTCGCATCGGCTTCGTGCCAGCAATCGTCTCGACGTTCTTGCTACGCCAAGTCGGTGAAAAACAGGCTCGTGATCTTTTGCTGACGGGCAGAATCTTTGGATCGGAAGAAGCACAGCGCATGGGTCTGATTAACGAGATAGTTGCTCCCGAGAACCTGCTGGCTCGCGCTCAAGAATTGGCTGCGATTCTGATAGCCAATAGCTCTGCATCGCTCAGGGCGACGAAACAGCTGCTGACCGACCACGCTCGCGCTGAACTCGACGCTCAAATCGACGCCGCAGTTCGCGAAAATGCCGCGATCCGTAGCACCGCCGACTTCCGCGAAGGTATCACCGCATTCCTGGAGAAACGCAAACCGGTGTGGACCGGGAAATGACCGCCAACAATCATCATTGGAATGAGACGCGCCTGCGAGTGCGCTATGCGGAGACCGATCAGATGGGCGTGGTATATCACGCAAACCATTTAATCTGGTTCGAAGTAGGACGCGTCGAACTCTTGCGCGAAATGGGGTTTTCCTACAAAGCTATGGAAAAAGAAGACGGACGCTTCATTGCTGTTGCTGAGGCGACGTGCCGCTACCGGGCGCCGGTCTACTACGACGAGGAGGTCTTAGTGCGGACGCGGATCAAGGCTGTACGTGAATCCGTGATCATCTTCAACTATGAACTGTCCCGGGCTGAAACGGGAGCTCTGTTGGCCGAAGGTGAAACCACTCATGTCGTGACGGACTCCAATATGAAGGTCTCGACCTTGCCCGAAAAGTATTTGCGCGTTTTCCGCGCCGCGATTGGAAAATAAAGATTGATCCGAGGAACTTCTTGAACGCACTTCACATCTCAGGGAACGATCTGACGCTCGAAGCTGTACGCGAGGTCGCCGTTGATCGGCGTGCCGTGCTGCTCGCGGCTGACGCGCGTGAAGCAGTCAATCAGGCTCGCTCCGTGGTCGACGAGATCGTTGCCAGTAATAAAATCGCTTACGCGATCACCACCGGAGTGGGCAAGCTGAGCGATGTCCGCATTGCCGGAGACCAGATTCGCGAACTGCAGGTCAATCTCGTCCGGTCGCATGCGGTCGGGGTGGGCACGCCGCTCCCCATGGCTGAGACTCGCGCCATGATGCTGTTGCGCGCGAACTCCTTGGCCAAGGGGCACTCGGGGGTCCGCGCTCTCGTCATCGATACGCTTTGCGAACTTCTCAATCGCGGTGTCACTCCGTTTGTCCCGTCACAAGGCAGCGTCGGCGCCAGCGGCGATCTCGCCCCGTTGGCACATCTTGCCCTCGCACTCATCGGAGAAGGGGAATGCATCGACGAAAAGGGGGCTCGCGTTCCCAGCGCAGAGGCATTTAAGCGCTCGCAAATCAAGCCGCTGGTGCTCGAGTCCAAAGAAACGATCTCATTGATCAACGGGACGCAGGCAATGCTGGCTCTCGGCACTCTATCGCTCCTCGCTGCAGAAATCCTGATCGATTCGGCGGACGTGCTGGGGGGCCTCTGTTGCGACGCGTTAAAGGGAACAGACGCTGCGTTCGACGAGCGCATTCATAAGGCCCGCCCGCACAGTGGGCAGATGAAGACAGCGGCTAACCTGCGCAGAATGCTGGAAGGCAGCCAGATTCGCGAGTCTCACCGCGACTGCGGACGCGTGCAAGACGCTTACTCTCTCCGCTGCATCCCGCAGGTTCACGGTGCCGTGCGCGATACTCTGGAGCACTGTCGCGCCGTCTTCGAAATCGAAGCAAACTCCGCCGTCGACAATCCGCTTGTCTTCATTACGGACGCGAAAAATGCGGAGGGAGACGTAATCTCCGGTGGGAATTTCCACGGTGAGCCTTTAGCCTTTGCTTTGGATTTCCTTGCGATCGCTTTGACTGCCCTGGCCGGCATCAGCGAGCGGAGGATCGAACGGTTGGTGAATCCTGCGCTCAGCGAAGGTCTGCCACCGTTCTTGGCACCTGGAGCTGGCCTCAACTCCGGTTTCATGATGCCGCAAGTCACCGCAGCCGCGCTGGTCAGCGAAAACAAGGTGCTGGCTCACCCGGCTTCTGTCGACTCGATTACAACGTCCGGCAATAAAGAAGACTACGTTTCCATGGGCATGACTGCCGCGCTGAAACTCAAGCGTATCCTTGACAACACCCGCAACGTGCTCGCGATCGAGGCTATGGCGGTCGCGCAGGCGCTCGATTTCCTGGCTCCCTTGAAAACTTCAAAGCGCGGCCAGGCCGCCCATGCGGCCATCCGATCCGTATGCCCGACCATGGAAAAGGATCGTGTGATGTACACGGATTTTGCCCGCATCTCCAATCTGCTTACAGCCGGCAAAATCGCGGAGTCGCTCCGCTAAATCCACCAGGATATCTTTCAATGAAGACTCTTACTGAATACCTCAAGTTCCATACCAAGACACACCGTGCCTACGTGCACATCACTCCCAAAGTCGAGGAGATCGTCCGCAAGAGCGGCGTCAAGGAGGGCATGGTCCTGGTTTCCGCCATGCACATCACCGCGGGCGTCTACGTGAACGACAACGAGAGCGGCCTCATCGAAGACATCGATCAGTGGCTCGAACATCTCGCGCCTTTCCGCAAAAACTACAAACATCACGAGACAGGCGAAGACAACGGCGATTCGCACCTGAAAGCTCTGCTGATTCATCACGAGGTCATCGTGCCTATTACCGCGGGCAAACTCGACCTCGGTACTTGGCAGCGCATCTTTTACGCCGAATTCGATGGGCAGCGCGACAAGCGCGTCATCGTAAAAGTCATGGGAGAGTGACCACATGTCGGAAGAGTTAAATGAACTGAAAGAACACGCCGAGCATGCCAAGGAAGATCCAACACTGGCTCCAGTATCGGTGACCATGGCTATCCTTGCCGTGTTAGTCGCGGTGGTTTCCCTGTTGGGGCATCGCGCTCATACCGAAGAAGTCGTGTTGCAGGCGAAGTCGTCCGATCAGTGGGCCTTCTACCAGGCAAAGAACATTCGCCGCCATACCGACGAACTCTTCACTGATCTAACGTCGGTGCAGGCTACGACCGACGCCGCGAATCTGGCGAAGCTCCGCGACAAATATTCTGGAGAAGCCGCACGCTACAAAGACGAGCAGAAGGAAATCGAAGACAAGGCTCGCGAAATGGAAGGCGAGGTCGCCACTGAACGAGATCGCGCTGACCGTTATGATCTCGCCGAGGTGTTCCTCGAAATCGGATTAGTGATCACTTCCATTACGCTGCTCTCGGGTCGCAGGATTTTCTGGTGGCTCGGTATCTTATTGGGAGTGCTCGGCATCGTCGTCGCTGCGACCGCGCCCTTCTTACATTGAGAGCAGTGAAGTCGGCTAGCGGTTGCTGCGCTTCGCCTCTGAAGACGCAGTGACGGCTTCTCGATTTCCGTCCCGCTTGGCAACTAGAAATGATCCGATCGCCAGCGCATCCATCCGCGTGCGCTGAAAGCAGTCGATGGCTTCCTCCGGCGTGCATACGATCGGTTCATTCTCGTTGAAGCTCGTGTTCAGAATGACCGGTATCCCCGTCTTGCGATAGAAAGCCGCGATCAGGTCGTAGTACAGCGAGTTCTCTTCGCGCGTCACCGTCTGCAGCCGGCCCGTATCGTCCACATGATTCACTGCGCACAGATCCTTACGCTTCTCTGGCCGGATTTTGAAAACGTGCAGCATGAAGGGCGAAGGATGGTCGTGCTCGAAATACTCATGCTGATGGTCCGCCATGATCGACGGCGCAAATGGACGGAACCATTCTCGATGTTTGATACGCGCATTGAGCACATCTTTCATGTTGGGTAAGCCCGGGTGCGCAACGATCGACCGATTCCCGAGCGCGCGTGGCCCCCATTCCATTCGTCCCTGAAACCATCCCACTACATTGCCGGCGGCGATCTGGTGGGCCGTTTCTTCGAGTAATACGGCCCGTTCGAGCTTGCGATATTGCAATCCTGCGCTTTGCAGTGCCGACTGAGTTCGAGACTCAGAAAACTCTGGCCCAAGATATGAATTCTTCAATTCGTGCCGCCGCGGCTGCTTCAACACGGAATGATAGGTGTGGAGCGCCGCTCCAATCGCCAGTCCCTCATCCCCTGCCGCCGGCTGAATGTACGTCTTGCGGAATGGAGTTCGATCGAAGAGCTTGCCGTTGGCCACGCTGTTGAGCGCGCATCCGCCGGCCATCGCCAGATCGTCTGTCGGCACCTGTTTGTGCAATCCGTTCAGCAAATGAAAGAAAATATCTTCAAAACGATGCTGCAGTGCAAATGCGAGGTCCATATCGCGTTGAGAGATGTCCGTATGCGGCTTGCGCGGCTCCCCGAACAGCTTTTCCATGCGATCGGAAAAATGTCGAGCCAGTCGCACGGTCCCATCCGGCAACACTTGCATGCCTTGATTGCTGCCTAGCGGCTTGAAATATCCAAGATCTAACTGGAAACCATCATTCTTCGGATTCACGATCTTGCTGATCTCGCTGCGGTAGGTGTCTTTCCCGTACGGGGCGAGGCCCATGACTTTGCCTTCATCGCCGTATTTCGAATATCCGATGAATTCGCAGATCATGGTGTAAAAACTGCCAAGCGAATGCGGAAGAAACACGCGCTGTAATACTTCGATCTCGTTGCCTTCGCATCGCGCCATCATGGTCGAGACAAAGTCTCCCGAGCCGTCGTAACTGAATCCGGCTGCTTTCTCCCACGGCGAGCAGTAATACGCGCTCGCAATATGCGCGATGTGATGTTCGAGGTGATGCTCCTGAAAGGTTAATTGTCCCGAATCCACGTCAAGGGCCTTCGCAATCAGCGACCGCACGTCACGCATGGCTTCTTTGCGATGACGAAGACGAATGAAGTTGAGGATCTTTGCCGGATTGCTCAGCGCGTACTGAACTTTCTTGGCCAGGTTCGCGTCGCTGTCTTGTCCAACGGCCACATGCTCCACGTCCGAAATCTTTGCCCCGACCGCGTCCAGGCACGCTTTGACCGCAAGAGCAGGGAAGCCGCCAAAATGTTTGTGTCGATTTAGCCGCTCTTCGGCGATGGCAAACTTCACTTCTCCATCGACGATGATCGCCGCGGAGGCGTCGGCGTGAAACATGTTGAGGCCCAGAATGAGCATGAACTAGCTATGTCTCCCGTGAGGTCGCGCCAATGGTTGGATCATTCGTTCAGGCTGGAGTTATTGATAGAAGATCGCCGGCTCGATTCGATGAAGTCAGTAGTGTCCACTTCGAACCGCTCTCCGGTGGCAACGGCCTGGTCGATCCGCAGCGTCGCCAATGTCGAGCAGACCAGTTCTTCAATAGGAATCGCGGAGCCGCTTCCTCGCTGCACAGACTTCGCAAACGTTTCCCACTCCGCGCGATGTCCTTTGTCCTGACGCCATGGCGAACGAACGACATCTTTGCGCCCGTTGCGAATCAGTTCTAACCGCCGAAAGTCTTCAAGTACCGCGGTGCAGCCTCCACCGAATACCTCGATCCGCTCTTTCGAAAAAGAGCGATCGCCGTTCGCCAGATAGCTGATCGTCCCCTCCGAGCCATTCGCGAAACGTAGCGAGATCAGCACATTATCGCCGCTGTATCGCGGTCCGAGGCCGACCGAACGAGCTTCCACTTCCACAATCGGAGATCCGGCAAGGAACATCAACAAATCTACAAAGTGACAGACTTCACCCAAGATGCGTCCGCCGCCTTGTTCGCGATCGTTGACCCAATGATCTCGAGGGAGCAATCCTGCATTAATGCGATAGTGAAGAGCCAGCGGCTCAGAAATGAGTGCAAGGAATGATTTCATCCGCACCGTCATCGGCGCGAAGCGGCGGTTGAAGCCGACCATCAAGGCCGGCCGCTCCGGTTCCACTCCGTAATACGCGCCGAGTATCGATCGAAGGTCCGCCTCAGACAGGCAGAGTGGCTTCTCGCAAAAAACGTTTTTGCCTGCCGCGAGTGCGGCGACAACTTGCCCCGCATGTAGATGGTGACGTGTCGCGATCACTACCGCATTAATCTTAGGATTCCGTAGGACTTCGTTTTCTTCGGTGGTGCAGTCATGGAAACCAAATTTGCGGGCGGCATGCTGTGTATGTGCTCCGGTGGCCGCGCAGACTGTAACCAGCGAGGTGTTCGACGACGAGTTCATCGCCGGAATCAATGTCGACGAGGCGAATCCGCCTGCCCCGAGAATTCCGACAGCCAGCTGGTTTACGGAGGCTGTGCTCGGCTGAGCTGCAACTGGCTTTTCGTGCACGAGTGTGAGCGTTCGAGATTCGTGGCCGTTCTCGGCATATTCGAATACGACCCCCAGATAAGCCTGCCATGATTTTCCGGTAATCAGCTCGTAAGCACTCTCGGCGCGGTCGATCGGAAACCGGTGCGTGATCAACGGGGCGATTTGGACCTTCCGTTCCGCCAGCATTTGCAGGAACGCTTCCATGTTGCGAGTTTCGGTCCAACGCACATAGCCGATTGGATAATCTCGCCCCTTTTGCTCGTATGCGGAGTCGTAGCGTCCCGGTCCGTAGGATCGCGAAATCCGGAAGTCCAGTTCTTTTTCGTAATACGCCTTCCGCTCAATGTCGATGCCGACCGTGCCCACGGCGACGACGATCGCGCGGTCCCGTGCAATCGCCCCGGCAAGATTAACTGGATCGCTGCTTGGAGTCTCGGCCGTGATGAGCACGGAGTCGACTCCCGCGCCACGTGAAACTTCAAAACATAAATTACGAAATGTCTCGGCAGAGTTCGCCACTCCATCCGCGCCCATGCGCTCAGCCAAATCCGCGCGGGATGCATCGATGTCCATTCCCAATACTCGACATCCCGCCGCCTTCAACAATTGGACGGTCAATTGACCCATCAGGCCTAAGCCAATCACTCCAACCATGTCCCCGAGTTTGACCTCGGATGTGCGAATCCCATGCAGCGCCACTGCGCCCAACGTCGCGAACGCAGCCTCCTCGAATGGAACCGTATCGCCACTGTTTCCGTCGCTCACCGGAATCCGTGCTACCAGCAAGCGCGGAACGCATGCGATTTCCGCGTGCACCGCAAACCCCGCTCCCGCGCAGGCCACTCGATCGCCAGGACAAATGTCGGTCACTCCTTCGCCAACAGCCAAAACGGTTCCCGCGCTGCTATATCCCGGATTCTGCGGCTGGTCGAGCCGGGTACGCACCGTTTGAATCGCGGAAAGGATTCCGTCGCGTTGCGCCTTGTTGATCACGTCTCGCACAAGATCGGGCCGCGACCTCGCCTTCTGCAGAAGACTCTTTTTCGCAAATTCGGACGACGCACGCTCCGTGCCCGCCGAAACCACAGAGGCGGCGATTCGTACCAATACACATCCAGGAAGGAGTTGAGGCGCGGGTACTTCCTCTACCGAGACTTTCCCCGTACGTGCGTGCTGCAAGACCTGTTTCATGCGGTCGCAGCCTGCCTCGTGTGGAGCGAGTCGGCTTCAAACTTTGCCGCTCCCCCATCCAGAAAAGTCCGCATCCAGAGTTCGAGCGTCAGGAATTGCCACAGCTGCATCGACCAGTCGTGTCGACCGCTTCGGTGCTCATCGATGAATCGCTCAATCGTCTGTGGCCGGAAAAGCCCGCGCTTGCGAACCTGCGACGACGAGAGCAAATCATCCACCATGGGCTTGAGATCGTGGGCCAACCAATAGTCGACCGGAGCGCCGAACCCGGCCTTCGGCTGTTGCAGTACCTCGCGCGGAAGGATGTCGCGCATCGCTCGCCGGAAAATGTATTTCGTTTTCGGCCGCAACCGACCTTTGAGCTTCAAACTTGGCGGCACCTGCCAAGCCACGAATTCCGCCAGTTCGCGGTCGAGGAACGGCACACGCACCTCGACCGACGAAGCCATGCTCATTTTGTCGTTGTACGTGAGATTCAGCGTTGCCATAAAAATCTTAGCGTCGACATACAACATCTGGTGCAGGAAGTCAGCGTCTCGCATGGACTCAAAAGCTGTTCGGTGCCGCTCAGTCGGATCCGATAGCGAAGCTGCAAATTCTCCGGCATATAGATCAGATTTCTGTTCGCTGTCGAGATACGTTCCATTCCGGATGAAGCGATCGATCGGATCAAGCGATGCACTCCGCGCCATCTTCTTCGCCAGGCGCACGCTCCCCTTCGCCGCGGTTCCTCGCAGGCTGGGCAATGACTCCAGACCGGCCTCAGCCATGCGGCGTGCATTAGCAGGCAATTGCCGGTAGGCCTCCGCCCAGTAATGCGCCGCATGTTTGCGATAACCCGCAAACAGTTCGTCTCCTCCGACCCCCGACAGCAGCACTGTGGCCTGCTGGCGAGCCTCCCGGCAAACGAGGTAGGCCGTAATGATCGCCGGATCGGCTGTGGGCTCATCCATGTGCCACACAAGTCGCGGGAGCAGGTCAGTTACATCCGGCTCGACGACAATCCGTTCGTTTTCGCAACCCAGATTCCGGGCGAGTCTCGCAGCAACTTCTGGATCGTCCAGCGTGCTCTCGCCCACCCGATACTTCCGCGGAAACGTGATCGTATACGTGCGCACTGTCTGATTTGTCGCCCGCCTCATCATGGCAACGATCGCCGAAGAATCCAGCCCCGCGCTGAGGAACGCTCCAATCGGAACATCGCTGACCATCTGTGCTTCCACCGAACGACGGAAGCGCTCGCGAATTTCCTCTGCCAGATCCTCTTCTGAGCCCAAATACTCCTGATCGACCGCAGGAAAGGTCAGATCCCAGTATTGCGTGATCTTCAGTTCGCCGTCGCGCAATATCGCATAGTGCCCGGCTGGCAGTTTAAAGATTCTCCGGAACATCGTCTGCGGATCCGGAACCCACAGAAACGTCAGGTACTGGTGAAGCGATTCCGCATCGAGTTCGGCCTCGATTCCTGGCACTTGCAGCAATGCCTTGATCTCCGATGCGAATGCAAAAGACTTTCCGCTGTGAAAGTAATAAAAAGGTTTAACTCCGAAGTGATCGCGAGCGACAAACAGCGTCGGGGTTCCGGCACGCAGGTCGCAGATTGCAAAGGCGAACATTCCGTTCAGCCGCTTCACGCAATCCGGACCCTCCTGCTCGTAGAGATGAATGATCACCTCTGTATCTGTATGGGAACTGAAGCGATGTCCCTTGCTCTCGAGTTCGCGGCGGAGTTCGGCGAAGTTGTAGATCTCGCCGTTGTAGGTGATCCACACCGTGCGGTCTTCATTGCACATCGGCATGTGCCCAACAGGCGACAAATCCAGGATCGCCAGCCGACGGCTTCCCAGCCCGATATACGAACCGTCGGGAAACCTTCGATCCCATAGTCCGGAGTCGTCCGGCCCGCGATGCGCCTGCACCTGCGTCATTCGCGCCAGTGTTTCCCGATCTCCGCAATTCACAACGCCGCTAATTCCGCACATTCGTTTAGGTTAGTTCCTTTGTAGCGCGCCTTGCGCCTTCAATTCATAAATCTTGGCTTTAATGTGAAAGAACTGCACTCCCTGCATCCCGCAATAAATTAGGCCCGGAATGCCGTCTAGAAATCCCAAAGAAAAAACATATTTATACAGAAAGAAAAGCACCGGCGATCCTGGGATTGCAAAAAAGTTTTTCCTCATCCACCTCCGCCGTTGCGCTTGCGATCCAAAGAACGCAGGAGTCAAATCCTTAGCATTCTCCTCGCCCTCCAGCCACACCCGAGCTTCCCAGTTCGAGTATTCATCGTGCTTGCGGATGTAGTGCGATAACGACTCGACATTGTGATGAAGCAACGGATGCCGCAACCTCGCCGTTCTCGCCGAATTCCCATCCGCTTCCAGCACAATGTGCTCGTGGACTTCCATATCGGCCATCGACTGATCCTGTTCTTTGAGTCGGCATTCGAAGCGCCCCTTGCCCCTTCGAAACAGCGATAGCTTGTAAAAGCTGGCGCCGCTGTGTCGCAACTCTCTTCCCAAGAAAAACATTCGCAGGGCAACGTAATACCCATCGCAATCCGGATTCTGAATCGCTTCCCTGATTTCCTTCACAAGTTCGGGAGTCAACGCCTCATCCGCATCCACCAGGAAAATCCAATCGTAAGCGAGAGGCAGCGACTCCATCGCCCACTGCCGCTTCTTGGGCCAGCCTCCCTGATAATGAAACTGCACCACATGGGCGCCATGCTCCTGCGAGATCTCGACAGTTCCGTCTGTGCTCTGGGAGTCGATCACATAGACTTCTCCAACATCCCGCAGAGACGCCAGACAACGCGGCAGGTTGCGAGCCTCATTG
>Ga0181522_10001738_pt1 | contig 12979 bp, 8 predicted proteins | sample PEATcosm2014_Bin_27_FD_121103 | JGI IMG/M metagenome (GOLD analysis project Ga0181522, IMG submission 121103) | Peatland microbial communities from MTU Mesocosm Facility, Houghton, MI, USA - PEATcosm2014_Bin05_10_metaG | ecosystem: Environmental > Terrestrial > Soil > Wetlands > Peat | place... | reverse complement strand
GGCCAGTTCGCGCGCAATTTCGTCGGGCGACATGTCTTTGACTACGCGGGTCGTCCGCTGCTGCTTTGGCAGGGCAACCGAAACGTAGCGTAGCCCATTGGCAGCCAGCGTTGCGGGCTTGGCCTTTTGCAGTGCCGGCATGATGGTGCGCATATTTGCCATGCCGACTTGTGGATTGTTCCGCGGCTCGGCGAGGCTGCCAGTGGCCCAGCCCAGTACCGCCGGAGTTCCTGCGCAAACTGAGACCTGGTGCTTGCCGCCCTCGACGCGCTCCAGCACTTCAAAGCTGCCGTCGTCGCGCAGATCGATCTGGTCTACGCCCTGGAACTGGTCGGTGATAGCGAGGCGCTCGCCGACAAGCTGAAGCGTGACTCCCGCGCCGCGTGTAGCCGATTCCCAGCCGCCGAACAAAAGGAGATTCGATCTATCAAGACCAGGGATGGCCGCGATGGCTTCGGCCAGAACGGCTGCGGTTGAATGCGCATCCGGAAATCCGCCGATGGGGCCGTCGATGGGAACCAGTTCGAAAGCCACCTTCTGGGCAACGGTCATCATCACTTGCTGCAGTTTGGCCTTGGGCCCGAGCGAGACGAGCCAGACTTTGCTTCCTGGGTTCTTGGTGGCGAGGCTCGCCGCTTCGTAGAGCGCGCTTGAAGCCCAAGGGTCCAGTACCGCAGGCAAGACCATTTCGTTTTTGAGACCGGGACCGTTGGGCCCGGTAATCGGCTCGAGAGTTTGCAGTGGGTCGGGAACAATACCCGCGCAAACAACAATATGTAGAACACTTGCCATGGAAAGCTTCCTCGATAATTGGGTTATTCCGAAATTCTAGTGGTATAGCAGCGCCAGACAATGTTATCCGGCAGAAGAAGATCGTATTCCTGATTGAAGAGCGTGCTGTCCGAGTTATGAATGTCCTTTATGAGCTTTAGTTGATAGTCGCCCGGTACGATGAGCATGACGGTCTTACTGACGATCACGGATATTCCCGATAATTCGATCTTCTTTCCGTTCAACACAGAATCCGCATAAAGGATGCTTCTGCAGACACCGCTTCCGCATTCGGTTGTGAGGCGCGTTCCAGATATATGTGCCTTGATGGTGAAGTCGGTCGGGTTGGGTTTGTCGGCAGCTCGCACGTTCGCAACGCAAAGCAAAATGACTGAGATCGCCAGGAACTTGTTCATCGCTTGCCTCCTTTAAGATTATAGCCAATCGCCTGTTGGATGAGAGAGGGGGGCGGCCTCGGCCAGCATCCCCACACACCTCCCAGAACCATTCAAGAAAAAAGAGGGATTAAAAGGCAAGGCGAAACGCTCAGTTTTCCGCAGAGTGCAGTCCGCCGGCGCCGGCACGGAACTCAATGTTAGAGTGCTCGCCATCTGGCGACTGTCCGCAGTTCCAAAGGCACGCGCCGCAGTGTACGCACTTCTCGCGCTCGAAGGCGGGCACGCCGTTCTCGCCTTTCGTCAAGGCCTGTCCGGAACACATGGCGATGCAGGTTTTCTCAAGGCAGTGGATGCAGAGGCCTGCATCGCGGAAGGAGACGTGATCGGCAAAGCCCGGCATGGCCTGCACCTTGCCGCCGAGCAGAAGCGCGTCCTGCTGCGTAATCAGCAGGCGTCCGTCGAAAGGTATCTCAGGCCATCCGCGCGCCGTGAGCAGCGCATCGTGAAGCGGGCGTCCATCGGCAAGAGCCAGCTCGGCGGTGTCCTTCAGCATCAGGCCACCGTTCGAGTGGCGGATCTGCCTATGCGCCGGGGGAATGCGCGCACCGAGGGAGAGCCGGCCGCCTGTCAGTCCGGCAAGCGCCATGCCGATCATGCCCTTGACCACGCCGCCCTGAAAGCCGTTGCGGGCGTTCTGCGCCTCTTGCGCGCCACGCTCCACCCAGCTTGCGCGGCGGCGGGTCTCGTACATTGAAGCCAGATTCTCTTTGGAGAAGGGCTTTCCGGCGCGCAGTAACTCGACAACCGTCTCGGCCAGCTGTGTACCGGTCGCCCAAGCCTCATCCACTCCGCTGCCGGTGAGCATGTTTGTAGAGCCGGAACCCTCACCGATGCGCGCGAATCCGTCGCCGCTGAGGAACGGCTCGCCATGCTTGCCGCTCTCCTCAAGGGACTTTGCGCCCCAGGAGCGCAAAGTTCCATCTTTCAAATAAGGCCACAGCGCAGGATGCTGAATGTAGTGCTGCAAGTAGCGATAGGCAGTCCGTGAGGGGTCGCTCATCCACGAAGGCACAAAGATGCCAACCGAGACTAGCCGATCGGGATGCACGTAGAGGAATCCGAAAATCTCCGGCTCCGGATAGCCAAAGGTGTGCCAGACGGTGCCGGGCTTGAGAGCGGAGTCTTCGGGAAGCTCGATGACCATCTTCATGCCCAGAGCCCACTCGCGGCGCGCGTGGCCCTCGGGGAGACCGAACTTCCGGTCGAGGGCCTGGCCGATTGCGCCAACCGGGCCATCGCCGACGACTGTGAGCTGCGCGCGAACATCCATGCCGGCCATGAATCCGTCGGCCGGCCCGCCGGATTTGTCTACGCCCTGGTCGGCGAGGCGTAGACCTTCAACGGCATTGTCTTTGAAAAGCGGCGCGGCTACGGGACTTCCCGGCCAGATCTGCACCAGGCCGCTTGCCATCAGTTGCGAGCCCACCCACTGGTTGAATTGGCCAATGGAAAGAATCAGTCCGCCATGCTTGTTCAGGAATGCCGGCGTCCAGGGGAGTTCGAAGGCGTGATCTTTCACGCTCACTAGTTTTCCTCCGAGACGAAGAAAGAAATCGCCAATGCGTAAAAGCAGGGAGCGCCTGCTGGCGCCGATGGGGTCGAGCAGGTAGAACACCCGCTCCTGCTTCACATCGGCGGCCATGGGAATCTCGGCCGGGTTCAGGTCCGGGAAACTGGAGCGAATGGCCTGGCCGCGGGTTACAACTCCGCTGACGCCTGAGGAGATATCGTCCGCGCGTTCGTAGCAGAGCACCTGCAAGGGCATGCCGGGCATGGCCTTGCTCTCAAAGGCGGGATGTGTCGGGTTCTCGCTCAGCGCCCGAGTCAGCGCAGTGAGAAAGCCGCCCATGGCCGGGCCAAAACCGGCGCAGGCAATATCCACTTCCATGATCTGGCGGTCGATCTCCGCTAGGCCTGGGTCAGCGATAGTGGTTTCCACACTCATCTAAATATCCTCGTTGTTCAATCTGAGCCCAAGCTAAAAGCTAGTAGCTAAGAGCCGCTTTTACGCGGGATAATCCAGCGCTTCGGGAATCATGACCTTGCTCACAGTCTCCGCAGCGCGGTCCTTGGCGAGGCGCGATCCGCTGAGGCATGTGGTCAGCTTGGATTGCAGGCGGAGAAACTCGCTGGAGCCGACGCAGCCCGCGCACGGGCCCGCCTTCTGCGGATGGCTGCCATCGGCGGCCAGTACGTCGACGGCCATTGCCGAGATGCCGGGCATGGTCTCTTCGAGCTCTTCCAGTTCGCTGGCCAGGAAGCAGACCTTGTGATCCTCTTCATCCCATGCGGGGTGCTGGTTGTAGCCGAAGACCAGCTCGGCGCAGATGCGCGATACCTCGCCGGCCGACGCTGCCGCCTGCGTGTGGCACAGGTCGCTGAGGAACTGCACGGTGCCTTCGAGGCCCTCACTGGCAACCGGGTCGTCTGCGCCACGAGCCTCAAGCTCAAGCACGTCGAGAATCTGGCAGCGCGAAGCCAGCAGCCAGCAGAGCGCATCTGCTAATGCAAACGTCACGCCCTGACGTTGCCCGTGATAGAGCTTGCCGCCTTCAGGATCGGCGGACTTTTGTAGGTGGTTCAGTGTCCACAACCACATCTGCATTGCCGATGCCAGTGTGCATGCGCCGGTGCCGGGACGGGTCGAGGCTATGCGACGCATGTCATTGATCCAGCCGTGGAAAAGAGCGAGAAAGACATCGGTCGTCATGGTGATGGTCAACTGGCGGCGCTGCACAGCTTCTGGGCCTTCATAGGTCGCTTCAAGCTGCGCGTCCATCCACTTGTTGGCGAGGAAGCCGGGGCAGTCCTCGGTGATTCCGTACCCGCCCATCAGGCTCACTGCCTCGCGCATCATGTTGGTGCCGTGGCCGGTGTTCCAAAGTTTGGTGGCCGGGCAAATCACGTTGGCTTCCGCGTCCAACAGAACGAACTCGACCAATGGATCGGCTTCAAGTTCCGCCCGGCGCGGGTCATTTAGTCCCATCGCGAGCAGTTCGAGGGCTCTCTGTTCACTCTCCCGGAGCGCCTTCATCTCGTTGCGGCCGCCCTGGATGCCGCTTTCCTTCAAAATCGCCGTCTTGCGCTTCTCGATCGGATCGAGCTTGTCGAAGAGCCTTGCGGCGGCAAAACCAAGCGAGGTGGCTGCCTCACCGGTGGCCCAGACGTCGACCAGCCTGTGAAGCGCGTCCTCACGCTGCTGGATGCCTTGTTCGTAGCGCACCGTGCCAGGTTTGGCTGTCTCGGCACCGCGGAAGCGTCCGCGCTGGTAGCGGATCACCGGCTCGACCGCCGAAAGTAGCTTGGCGGCCGTCATCACGCCCACCGGCACGCGGGTGCGGCGGAAGACCGCCTCGATGATCTCGGCGTGATTGTAGTTGGGGACGATGATGCCGTCCTTCACCGTGTATCCGCCGACGATACGGCTGGCCGGAACCTTCAAGTTGAAGATAGGATCGCCGGTGGAGGAAAGCTGGTGGACCAGCTTCTTGGTTGGCGTTCCGTGATCGTAGATGCCCTCGTCGGTCTCCTCAAGAATCACCACGCAACTGCCCTTGATGCGCGGGTCGTCGGAGTTGACGGCGGCGGTTACGAAGTTGGCGAATGCGATGTTGGTGATGAACCGGCCGCGCTTGTCGATTTGCAGCCATGGCTCTTCGCCGTCTTTCCAATCGGCGACGCGCATTTTGCCGCTCAACATGCCGGTGTCCACGCCCACGTAGGGGATCGGCTCGGTCAGTGCAAAGGCACCGCGCCAGGGCTTGCGATCTTCTCCCGGTTGTGGCGGGGCGGAGAGTTGCTTGTAATGCCGGGACTGCTCGGGTGTTCCACGCTCGTGAATGGGGGCAAGGGCGAGGAAGCCGGCCAGGCTGGCGGTTGCCGCGCCGCCGTCTACCCACGCCAGTTCAAAAGCGGCCAGCGAAAGCGCCAGGTTCTTGGGTCCGGAGATGAACCCGCCTTCTTCCGGTTCCATAAATGCCGCGGTGACGCCGGCCTGGTCAAACGCCTCCATCATGCCCTGCTTGCCGGCAGTCCACTCGTGCGTGTTGCGTTCTCCGGCAGCCACCAGCCGTGCCACGGTTCCGCGCGCCACGCCACGCGCCGACTGGACAAGCATCTGCAAGTCAAAACGGTCGGCAAAGCGCCATTGAATCTGGCGAACCGCATCCCCAGGGAGAGTAAGCATGATTTTCTTCTCGGATACCGCAACAGTGGCCATAAAAGGTGTCCTCAAGGTGCGGTCATATTGTGCTTGAAAAGACACACGATAGCATGTGACCTGTATCACCCCGGCATGGCGGGAGAAGGTGGTTGGGCGAACGGGAATTCGGCAAGGAAAAGGACGGCCAAATCACGCGGTGAACGGAAGTTTCCATTCAATGTGTGACAGGCGTCACTTGCGCAGGCGCAGCATTGCCTATAGACAAGAGACTGACCGGGAACCGCCAACGTCCCGCATAGGAGCAACTCCATGACTCAAAGACTCAGAATGGCGTCCGTGATTCTGCTGGCCGCCACGATTGCAGCGCCGGCCTTGGCGCAGGGCGATGCTGCTGCCGTATACAAATCAAAGTGCGCTATGTGCCACGGCGCCGACGGCAAAGGTGACACTCCCGTGGGCAAGAAGATGGGCGTTCGGGACTTCCACTCTCCAGATGTGGCCAAAGAGTCCGACCAGCAACTCTTCGATATCACCCAGAACGGCAAAGCCAAGATGCCCGGCTACAAGGGCAAGGTTACCGACGATGAGATCAAGGGTCTCGTCAAGTACATTCGCTCGCTGAAGTAACAGCGCACATCAAGCTACGACCGTGCGGCGTGAGCGCGGAGAGAGAGGGCCTTGCCCCTCTCCCTCCATCACCTGGAAGCGGTTGATTTAGCCGGAGTTGACATGAAGACCGTTTCCTCCTTCACGCTTCTGATTGCCGCAGCCGCCTTTCTTTTTTACGCGACGCCTGGTGTAGCGCAATCGAGCTCAGAATGCTTGACCTGTCATGCCGATGCCAGCATGCAGGATGCGGCGGGCCATAGCATTGCCGTCGATGAGTCGAAGTTTCATTCCAGCATTCACGGCAGCCTTGAATGCGTGAATTGCCACGCCACCATCAAGAGCTATCCCCATCCGGACAAGGTGACGCTGGTCAAGTGCGAGACCTGCCACGCGGACGAAGCGGCAGGATTGGCCACCAGCGTTCACTCATCCTCGGCCGATCATCCGTGCACCAGTTGCCACGGGAACGCCCATACCATATTTCCAAAGTCCGATTCGAGATCGGCGGTCTACCCGCTCAATGTTCCGCGCACCTGCGGCGCATGCCACGGCACCGATGGCATGGCGAAGAAGCACGGCCTGGACAGCGTGTACCCAAGCTACATTGACTCCATCCACGGCTTTGCTCTCAGCAAAGAAGGGCTGCTGGTGGCGGCAAACTGCCAAAGCTGCCACGGTTCGCACAAGATACTGAGCCGCAAGAACCCGCTGAGCCCCACCTACAAGTCGAACATTCCCCAGACGTGCGGTACATGCCATGCCGGAATTACCGCCAACTACGAGAGCGGCGTGCACGGAAAGGCCGTTGCAGCCGGCAAGCTGAACGCGCCGGTTTGCTCGGACTGCCATACCGCGCACGCGATTCTGCAGCCAACCGAGTCGGCCTTCCGCACGCAATCGACGCCAATCTGCGGATCGTGTCACAAGGAAAAATTCTCGACCTACCGGGATACCTTCCACTCGCAACTGGGCGCGCTGGGCGGCTATGTGGAGACGGCGCGCTGCTGGGATTGCCACGGAGCGCACGATGTGCTGCCGCCGTCCGATCCCAACTCTCCGATCGCCCCGGCGAATCTGATAAAGACATGCAGCAGGTGCCACGCGGGCGCCAACGCCAGCTTTGTTCAGTACCAGCCCCATGCCAATGCGCACAATCGCAAGCTGAACCCGGCGCTCTATTTCATTCGCTTGTTTATGAACCTGCTGTTGGCCAGCGTTCTTACGTTCTTCATGATTCACACAATTCTGTGGCTGATCCGCTCGCGATATGACCAGGTCAAGAGGAAATCCGCCGAAGGAGGAAAGAATGCCTGATCTGGAGCAAGAAGCACGGGAGACGTTGCAACATGGCGGGAAAGGCCGCTTTTTCATGCGCTTCACCCGGGCGCAGAGAACGCTTCATGCCGTGCTGTTCAGCACGTTTCTAGGCTTGGCAGCCACCGGCTTGCCGCTACGATTCAGCCAGAGCTTCTGGGCCCGCAGGTTTGCCAGTACTTTCGGCGGCTTTGGCGCCATTCTCTTCTTCCACAAGCTTTGCGCCGTGGTTCTGACCCTGGCGTTCCTTGTTCATGTGAAGGACCTGTTCACACGCAGCGTGATCCATCGCGAGAAGGGAATCTTCTGGGGGCCGTCGTCGATGGTGGCCAACTGGAAGGACGTGAAGGATCTGATCGGACACCTGCGCTGGTTTGTCGGCCTGGGACCGAAACCGCGGTTCGGGCGTTATGCCTACTGGGAAAAGTTCGATTACTGGGCGGTTTTCTGGGGCATGATTGTCATCGGGTTCTCAGGATACGCAATGTGGTTCGCGCCGTTCTTCGCCATGTTCCTACCCGGCTGGGCACTCAATGCCGTGCTGGTGATTCACAGTGAAGAAGGGCTGCTCGCCATCCTGTTCATCTTCTCCATTCACTTTGTAAACACCCATCTGCGTCCCGACAGTTTCCCGATGGACATGGTGGTGTTTACGGGCGTGGAGAGCGAGGAAGAGTTCAAGACCAAGCGTCCAGAAGAGTACGCAAAGCTCGCCAAGCAGGGAAAGCTGGAGTCGAGAGTTGCGGAAGCGCCCGCGCTATGGTTTACGAATTTCTCCAAAGCGGTTGGATTCATCGCAATTTTCATCGGCCTGACGCTGCTGGTTTTGACATTGAGCGCTTACTTCAGTTGATGAACGGCCTTTGAAGAAATCAAGGCTCCAACCCGGGCGTGAACGCGAATCTGATTTACGTGGTCGCGCCGCCTGGGTTGGAATCTGAAGCGTGATTCCGGGACTGTGAAGCGCATGCGCTGGCTGCGGCAGACCAAGGGCCGCAGCTCAAGTCAAACCAAACAGACAAGATGTGGATCTGCCGATTCATTGCTGCAGGGGCTGTGATTACTGTCACTGCCACCTCTCTCGCCAAGGCATCTTCTCTTAGATGTGAACTCCGCAAGCAGAATTCTCACGCACACGCTCGTTTTGTGTCTATTTGCCTGGGCCTCCTTGGTTCGTGCCGAACACAAGCTCAAAGATTCAGACTGCCTCACCTGCCACTCCGACAACACGTTGACAAAAGACGTGAACGGCAAGCCAGCCAGCTTGTACGTGGACGAGGCCAAGATGAAGCACTCCATCCACGGCAGCATGTTTGCCTGCGTGGATTGCCACAAGGATGTGAAGAGCCTTGTCCATGAGGCTCCTCCGCAGAAAGTAACCTGCGCCCAGTGCCATGCGGACGCGCAAGAGGCTTATTCCCATAGTCTGCACGCCAAGGCGAATAAAGCCGGGCAGTCTGTTTCTGCAAATTGTGAGGATTGTCACGGAGGAGTTCACGAGATACTGGCCGCCGACGATCCCAAGTCGCCTGTGAATCATGCCAACATTCCAAACACCTGCGGCAGGTGCCACGGACAGAAGTTCGTGGTGGGAGCCGATGGCGTGAGCACACAGACCTTCATGTCCTACCAGGAAAGCGTGCATGGGCTGGCCACCGAGAAGGGATCGACGAAGGCCGCCGTCTGCACGGATTGCCATGGAGCGCATGAGATTCTTCCCGCCAACAACGCCAAGTCGCCTATCTACAAGTTCAACGTTCCTGACACCTGCGGCAAATGCCACGCGGCAGTTGCGCAGACATTCATGCAGAGCATCCACGGGCAGGGAATCAAGCGCGGCAACGGACTCTCCCCGGTTTGCACAGACTGCCACGGAATCCACTCCATCAAGGCGCACATCGATCCGAACTCCTCGGTCTCGGAGCAGAATGTAGCGCGCACCACTTGCGCCCGTTGTCATGAAGGTGTTCGTTTATCGGAGGAATTCGGAGTTGCAGGCAATCGCGTGTCTACTTACCGCGACAGCTATCACGGGATGGCCGCGGAAGGCGGCTCGACGGTAGCCGCCAACTGTGCCAGTTGCCATGGCGTGCACAATATCCTGCCCTCCAGCGATCCTCATTCGACCATCAACAAGGCCAATCTGGATACCACCTGCGGCCAGTGCCACAAGGGAGCCACGCAGAAGTTCACGCTCAACAAGGTCCACATGGACGTCACCAAGTCCTCGGACATCGGATCGATCGTGGTTCGGTGGGTCAGGTGGATTTACCTTGCGCTCATCGCGGTGGTAATCGGCATCATGTTCCTGCACAACTTCATCATCTGGCGCAGCAAGGCGGCAAAGCGGCGCAGAATGCAGAATCCGAATATGGTTCGGATGACCGAGAACCAGCGCTGGCAGCATCTGATCCTTCTTACCAGCTTTATTGTTCTTGTCATCACCGGTTTCGCTCTCAAGTACCCGGACTCGTGGATTGCCGTGGCCCTGGCCATGGGCGAGAGAGTGCGAAGCATCGTGCATCGCGTGGCGGGCGTGATCCTGATCGGCGCGGGAATCTACCACCTGATTTATCTCGCTGTCACGCGGGAAGGCCGCCGGCTCATCCGGGACTTTGCGCCAAGGCCAAAGGACGCTTTCGACGCCTGGAGGACCATGCGGTATTACCTGGGCCTGGGCGGCGAGAAGCCCAAGTTCGGTCGCTTCAACTACGCGGAGAAAGCGGAGTATTGGGCGCTGGTGTGGGGCACGGCGCTGATGGGCTTGACCGGCGTGATGCTCTGGGCCAAGGTGTGGTTTGGCAACCTGCTGGCCCGCTGGTGGATCGACGTGGCTACGTCAGTGCACTTCTACGAGGCCATTCTCGCAACGCTGGCGATTGTTGTCTGGCACTTCTACCAGGTGTTCCTCGATCCGGATGTCTATCCGATGAACTGGGCCTGGTGGGATGGCAAGATGCCTGTGGAGCAGTATCGCCATGAGCACGAGTTGGACACTGAAGCGACAAGTGCGGCCGAACCCCCGGCGCGTGGCGAAGAGTAAAAGGGTGGAAGCTGAACCTCGGCGCAAGTAGGTGAAAGAAAAGGCCGGCGAATGCACAAGCGTTCGCCGGCCTTTTTTGCAAGTTCTTGACATCGCGCAATGGCTTGACTGTGCGGTGAGAATTAAAGTAGATTCGGTTGATTCGTAGTATTTTTCCCCAAAATCCCAGAACTCGGATGTGGCATATGGCACAAGTACGCAGGCTTGGCGCCGGCGGTTTTGCCGTCCTAGGGGCGATCTTCAGCATGGGGATTGCAGCCCAGACCGGCGATCCGGCGACGCTGATCCAGGAAAAACTCGTATCCCAGATCAAATTGACAAAGACCACGGCGGACCGGTCGGATATCGTGACCGCCGGCGACATTGTCGTGTTGCACAAGGACGGGCTGATGATGTGCAGCTCAACCTCCCCGTACGCCTTTTCAAACACGTATAACAAAGGGGTCCTGGCCGCGAATCAGAGTAATCGCGCCAAGGATGCCGCCAAGTCCATATTCAAGGGCCACCTTCCATTTGGCGGAGGCGGCAGCGCCGCGGATGCGGCGAACAATGCCTGCCCTCAACGAAAGTTCGTCGAGGGGGAGAAGTTCTGGGTCACCGGGATCGCGCTTCAAAAGGACGCGATTCTCGTCAGCACATTCAGCGATCCGTACAATGACGTCCGCTACTACGGTGAAATCAAGTTCCCATTCCCAAAGGGATCGGTGCCGGCGCCGGACGATTTTGCGAAGACCGTTTCAGAAGTAATGTCAGTTCAAGGCTCCGACGATCAGGGTGGACAAGGCGCTCAACCATCTCAAGGTGGCCGTCCGGCGCAGGCGGTCGCGCCTCCACCTGCCCCGATGCCCGACATCGCGCCCCCTCCGCCGCCAGCCGACGCGCCGCCTCCGACAATCGCCCTTGGCCAGACCAAGGCGCAGGTGACAACGGCGTTCGGGCAGCCAACCAAGACCGCCAAGTTGGGCGTGAAAGAGATCTTCTATTACAAGGACATGAAGGTCACCTTCACCAGCGGAAAAGTGAGCAACGTGGAATAGGCGGCCGGAGTTCCGAAATGGAAGCAGTCTTGGCCTTGCACTCGAAATGAGGAGTCAGTATGTCAGCACTCGGCAATGCCTTCAAAAGTGGGTCATTTGCATTGGTTCTCGTCGTGCTCGCGAGCGTAAGCGGTTTGTCGCGAGCGGACCAGAAGAAGGCCGCACCCGCGCCTGCCAGATCGGCGCCCGCGCCCAAGGCAGCCCCCGCAGCGCGGCCGGCGGGTGGCGGAGCGGCCCATGGTCCCGCGGCCGGCGGCGCAGCGTCTCACGGACCAACAGCCGGGGGAACAGCATCTCACGGTCCCACGGCCAACGGCGCAGGCAGTCACGGACCCACAGCAAACGGCACGGCTAGCCATGGACCCACGGCCAACGGTACCGCCACACATGGGCCGACCGCGAACGGCGCGGCGAGTCACGGACCAACGGCCAATGGGCCGGCTGCGAACGGCACCGGCACGCACACCACAGCCGCGACCGGGGCCGGCGGAGGCGGCGCAGCCCACACCACCTCCCCAGGCGTCGGAAAGAAAGAGCCTGCCGGAGGAGCTGGAACTGGTGCGGGGTCCCATAATGCCCCTGGCCCAAGCCACTCTGCAATCAAGAGCGGTCCCGCCCCCAAGGGAAGCAACGAGCACGTCACCAGGAGCGGCAGCGCTGTGCGCACACGGCCCAATGGCAAGGTGAGCGATGTGCATGACGCCAAGCGAGGCATGGACGTCCATCACGGACTGAACGGGGGACGAAGAGTCTCTGTGGAACGCGCCGATCACAGCCGCGTGTTTGCAGAGCGGGGCCGCAGGGGATACGTGGAGCGCGGATATCACTACCGCGGCCACGACTTCGCGCGGCGCTCCTACTACTACCATGGCCGGGCTTATGACCGCTACTATCGCGGATACGGCTATCGGGGAATGTATTTGAACGTGTACGCTCCCGGTTACTACTATCCGCCCGCGTTTTACGGGTGGGCATATAATCCGTGGGCGGCTCCAATCACCTTCGGCTGGGGGTGGGCAGGCAATCCCTGGTACGGGTTCTACGGCGGCTACTTCGCTCCCTATCCGGTGTATCCTTCGGCCGCGTTCTGGCTCACCGACTACATCATCTCGCAGAACCTTCAGGCAGCGTATGCTGCCCACCAGGAAGCAGGCGAAGCCGCCTCGGCTCCTGCTGCCGGGGGCGGTCAGCCGGCCTTGACGCCGGAAGTAAAGCAGATGATCTCAGACGAGGTGCGGAACCAGCTGGCGCTGGAAAACCAGGAGGCGACCCAGAATGCGCAACAGCAGGACGTGGACCCCGGATCCAGCGGGATAGCGCGCTTGTTGAGCGACGGCCATCCACATATGTTTGTGGCTGGAAGCAGCCTGGATGTGACGGACAGCTCCGGGGCTGAGTGCGCCCTAAGCGACGGCGACGCCCTCCAGATGCGTACCGCGCCTCCCGCGGACGCGACCAGCGCGGACCTGGTTGTGCTCGCCAGCAAGGGCGGACAGGAATGCTCAAAGGGCGGTTCTGTGACAGTCCAGTTGAACGACTTGCAGGAGATGCAGAACCACATGCGGGAGACCATCGACCAGGGTCT
>Ga0181522_10001736_pt1 | contig 12987 bp, 11 predicted proteins | sample PEATcosm2014_Bin_27_FD_121103 | JGI IMG/M metagenome (GOLD analysis project Ga0181522, IMG submission 121103) | Peatland microbial communities from MTU Mesocosm Facility, Houghton, MI, USA - PEATcosm2014_Bin05_10_metaG | ecosystem: Environmental > Terrestrial > Soil > Wetlands > Peat | place... | reverse complement strand
GAGGGCTACGACGGTAGCCACGATGGCGACTCCCCGCCAGATCCCGGCTGATCTATGTCGGGAGTCGCCGAACGACGCATATTCGGCGTGCAGCGCCGCTCGGTAGCGATCGTCCTCGATAGGGAGCGCGTAGTTTCCTGCCCGCAGATTGACCCATGCGGGTGACGGCGGCGGTTCCTGTTCGGCTACATGAACGCCTGCCGGTGGCATGGCACTTTCTTCGCCGCCCATAACGCGCGAGCGACGCCCGCCAGCGTCACCTGCGGCAGCCGGCGCGAATCCATGTTCTAACGGAGCATTGGTTTCCGTAAGCCACAGCCGAATCTCCCGGTGGGCCTCAGCGGGAAGATTCAAGAATCGCAGGCCGCCCACGATTCCCGCTTCGTCGGCCCAAACTACCTCGGCATCACCGGCAATTCGCCGCCCGCCATTGATCTGGAACGCGAAACGCGTCTCGCCGCATTTCACGGGCGTTATAGCCTGAAATCCGCAGCCCTGTTCGGACAGATTCAGCATGACACCGCCGTTCTCGCGTCCCAATTCCAGGTACACGAGTTGCTGCGTGCGTCTGCGTACGATCGAGCGCTTATCTTGTTTCGTTACTTCCAAGTTAGATCTGCCTTCACAACTTACTGGCCCAAGGCAAAAGGGGGCGGGTTGCCTACGGCGCAGGGGCGCGGTCTCCAATTCTATCCGACTAGGCCCGCTCTGACATTGTCAATTTTATATCCAGGAGACCGGAAAGGGGATTTTTCGTCTCCTGTCTGTGGAAATCTATCTGCTTGCCAGTAAACAATCAAACTCATTGTTGCTATTTCAGCGGCAAGCCCACTGCGTCGCCACATTCGCGATACACCTCCCCAGCATTCCCCTCCCGTCATTGAATCATTCTCCAAGGCTACAACAAATACAGTATTCCGTGGAGTTATGGAGGGCATCTAAACTGTACGCCTCTTGGGTAGAATGGACGCCATGAGCGCCCCTACCCACCCCACCTCCGACGCGGTCACAGAATACGCTTCTCGTAGCGAATTGGCCTCGCTCCGGCGCTTGCGACGCAGCGAACTCCCGGCTGCGACCATCGCAATGGCTCGATTTCTCATCGGAAAGGTCATCGTCCGCGAACTTCCGGCCGGCAGAATGGCGGGGCGCGTCGTCGAGACCGAAGCTTATCCCCCCCGCGATCCCGCGGCGCATCACTTTCGCGGGCCGACGCCGCGCAACCGCTCGATGTTTTTGCAGCGCGGCCATGCCTACGTGTACTTTACCTACGGCAATCATTTCATGCTCAATGTCAGCAGCGAAACACCCGGCATAGGAGGCGGCGTGCTCCTACGCGCGCTGGAACCCATCGAGGGGATCCAACAAATGGAGCGCCATCGGGCCACCGCGCGATTGCTCGACCTCACGCGGGGGCCCGGACGTCTGGCTTCCGCGCTGCAAATCGATCGCAGCGTCGATGGCGTCGATCTTTGCGCTCCTGGCCCGCTCTGGCTCGGGGTTCTTTCTCCGTTGCACAACCCGCCTGGCGGCGGAAAGTCGTTGGCTCGTCGACTCGGTATCAGCCCGCGCATCGGCATCACCCGCGCAGCGCACAGGCTTCTTCGTTTCTACGAGCGCGGCAGCCGGTTCGTCAGCGGCCCTGCCCGCCTGCGCGCTTAGATGCGCGGACCGGGCCGAGGCCTTCCCGCTCCTGCCACGTAACCAAATGTCGACCTGAACCTTCGTACAGGATTGCCAAGGGGGCTGCGAGAGTATGATGATCCTTGGCTTTGCAAAACCGGACCGGGGGTGCGCGATGTCCGATAGCTGGAAAGAATGCGAAGGGCAGGTTGTTGACGCCGAGTTTACCCTGCTCCAACACCTGGGCGGCTCCGATCACAGCGTGGTGTTCCTGACGCAGCGCGGCAAGAACAAACCGGAGAAAGCCGCGATCAAATTTATTCAGGCGGATCCCGCGAAGGCCGATCTCCAATTATCCCGCTGGAAGCAGGCGGCGCAGATTTCCCACCCCAATCTGATCAAGCTTTTCGAAACTGGCCGGTGCCATTTGGCGGGGATGGATCTGCTTTATGTCGTGATGGAGTACGCCCAGGAGAACCTGGCGCAATTCTTGCCGGGGCGCGCCCTTTCGCCCGCGGAAACGCGCGACATGCTGGAACCGTTCATCGAAACCCTCCTTCATTTGCATGGAAAAGGCTTCGTGCACGGGCGCATCAAACCCGGAAATATCCTGGCGATTGACGATCAACTGAAACTTTCGAGCGATTCCGTGTTGCGCTTTGGGGAGTTGCCGGGCGGCGGCGGTGCGCCGGATGCGTACACCGCGCCGCAATCCGCGGCCGGTGCTGGTGCTGCAGGAGATGTCTGGTCGCTCGGGATCACGTTGGTTGAAACGCTGACGCAACGCGTGCCGCAGCAGGACGAACAGCAGGATCCTCAAGTTCCCGATTCGCTGCCGCAACCCTTCCTTGATATTGCTCGCCACAGTTTGCAGCGTGATTCGCAAAGCCGATGGACCGTCGCGGAAATTTCCGCGCGGCTCAACCCTCCCGCGATTGCTCCTGAGGTGAAGGACTCGGCGCCGGTCATATCCGACGCCATTAAGCCTGCGGCGCCAAAGCCCGCGGCTGTCGCGCCAGCCACGATTGTGCCTACCGGCAACACCGCGGCGACAGCAAAGCCCGCCGAGTCCATCGATCCATTATCCGTTCCGCTCTCGAAGGTTCCGCCCCTGCCTCCGGCAAGGCAACACACGCTCGAAAATCAATTGGTCGCCGGACGAAAAGCGTCGTACCGCTCGTATTATATCGTGGTTGCTGTCCTGGTTGCGCTAACCCTCGGCGCGATGCTGGCCATTCCAGGGCTTCGCGATCGACAGCCCGGACCGGATACGACCTCCGCGCCCAGTCGTCCCGCAATGCAGCCGGAGGCGCCGCTCGCGCCTGCTGAGACCGCACCCCCTGCGGAATCCAAGCCGCAACCGGAGTCGCCACAGAAACAGAGCACGCCGCCAGCGGACCGGGCATCGCAAGGGCCTGCGCAACGTTCGGCGCTTCAGCCTCCACCAAGTTCGCCGCCAGACTCGGTGAGGCCCGCCGGCGAGAGGCAGTTCATGAAGAAGGATCAGCCGTCCACAGATTCCCTGGCGGCGCCTGTTCGTTCGGACTCGTCCGCCGCCATGGTGCCGCCGGGTCCGGTCACCCAGGGCGAAGTACTAAACCAGGTGCTACCGGAAGTTTCGGCAAGGTCTCGAAGCACGATTCACGGCACCGTGCGCGTGGTTGTCAAAGTCCATGTGGACGATTCTGGAAACGTCATCGCTGTCGAATCTGCCTCTAGTCCCAGCAGGTTTTTCGCCGACGCCGCCATTCAGGCCGCCAAGCGCTGGGATTTCGCTCCCGCGAAGGTCGCCGAACACGCCGTAGCCAGCGATTGGCTGGTGCGGTTCGATTTCACGCAAAAGGACACGAAAGTCTTGCCGTCCCAAACCAAGCCCTGAGGGTTGCGTCCCAATACGCTCCTAAAGTCCGAAACAATAGCTTCGAACCGCTTGGGCTCCAATACGGCGATTTCCGAACAGGGAAAGCCCGCAAGAAGACTGTCGTCCTGAGCGGAGCAAAGAGCCTCAACCGCCCAACTCCTCCATTCCCTAGTCCCAGGCCCTCGCATGTTCTCTTCCCGGGGTGCTACCATTTCTTTGTCCCAACCCTGTCGGAGAGAAAACCATGCGCTGGACACCGGGTGGTGAAAGCGAAGACATCGAGGACCGCCGCGACGATTCCGGCGGCGGCGGAGGATTTCAGTTCGGCGGGATGCACATCGGAATCGGCGGCGCACTCGTTTTGCTCGTGCTAAGCCTCATCTTCAAGCAGAATTTCTTTGCATTGCTGGGTGGCGGCACAGGTCCCGGTCCGGCGACCGTCAACCAGCCAAATACCGCTCGCGACGCGTCCGAAAAACCGCTGGTTCAATTCGTCTCGTTCGTCCTCGACGATACCCAAAACACCTGGACGCAAATCCTCCCGCAGCAAACTGGTCGACCCTATCACCATGCAAAGCTTGTCCTATTCCGCGACTACACCCAGTCCGCATGCGGCGGCGCCGAATCCGCCACCGGCCCCTTCTACTGCCCGGGCGACGAAAGAGTCTACATCGATCTGGGCTTTTACGACGAGCTGAAGCGGCGCTTTGGGGCGCCAGGCGAATTCGCACAAGCCTACGTCCTGGCGCATGAAATCGGTCATCACGTTCAGAATATTCTTGGCATCGAGCGAAGAGCGCAGCAAGGAACCATGCACGGCGCGAATTCTTCCTCCGTGCGGCTCGAGCTGCAAGCTGATTGTTTCGCGGGCATTTGGGCGCACTCCACACAGCAGCGCGGATTGCTCGAAAAGGACGACGTCGAATCCGCCCTGGGCGCGGCGGCAGCGGTGGGGGACGATCGGCTGCAAAAAATGGCGACGGGCCACGTCTCGCCGGATTCGTTTACGCACGGCACTTCACAACAGCGAGTGTCCTGGTTCAGCAAGGGACTGGGCACCGGTTCGATCGCCGCGTGCAACACATTTGGCGAGCGATAGGAGTTGGGAAACCAGGGTTTCCATCCTTTCAGAAGTGAGAGAAGTGCGATCCGGAGAACAACGAGAGATGGAATCCAGGGACGACATGAGCATCGCTTTCAACAGGAGAAGCGTGGTCAGCTCCTGGTGCCAGTTGACAGCGGTCGCAATCGCGTACGTGATTGCGAACCATCGCGTAGGATTTAGCAAACCTTGCTTGCAGGCACCGAAGTTCATTGTCGATTCCCTTTCCGCGAAGTCCAAGTTCGGAAATCTCAACGCGCCGTTCATTCCACTGTTTCCGCCCGTTTTCGCAATCATGGAGCAGCCCTTGATAGGTCTCGCAGACCGCATTTTCTATTAATGTCATTTGACTCATCACTTCTCCTCCATCACCCAAGCTGAGGGCTTTTTCGGCGAGAGAATTTCCGGGCGGGCCTGGGAACGACAATCTCGGGGTATGCAACTGGCTTGCCATGGCCTGTTTCAACCGTAACCTACAGGTTTTGCGCGTTTTGCGACTGCGAAGGAGCTCCGGCCTTACCGTTGTGGATCTACGAGCGCGATAATTTCTTGCACTTGATTCGAATGATTTTCTAAGTACTTTGCGGTATGAATTTTTCCGACAGGCAGTCCGGCAGAATTGCCTCGAATCGGCGCGAATCAGGGCTTCTGGGCGAGTCCGTCAGGCATGACTTCGGCCCGCGTGCCGAAGGACTCGCCCGGTTCGCCGCTTTTGCCGATCGTCGCGCGAGCGGCAGCCGCTTTTTCCGGATCGACCCAGGCGTCCTGCGTCACCATCGTCGTTTGCGAAGGCAACGCCACGGCCCCGCCGGTTTGCTCCAGCGTTTCCAACACTCGCAGCAGCAGATTTTCTTGTGCGGCGAGAAAGGCAGTGTAATCCCGCTCGAGAATATAAGCGTAGAGCTCCACCTCAATCGCGTTTTCGCCAAAACGCATCACACGCACGCGACCGGTCGATTTCTCTACCTTCGCATCCTGAGCCAGGACTTCGCGCAGTTGCTGCAGGACATACCGCAGATGGTCCGGCGACAGGTCGTACCGCAGACGCACAGTCTGTTTGCAAAGAATCTTGTCGCGATAGCGGTAATTCTCCAGCGTGGCCGTTGCTACGTTGCCATTCGGAATCGATACGACCGTCCGATCCTCGGTCCGCATTTTCGTCGAGCGCAGACCGATATCCTCGACAGTCCCCGCACGATCGCCGATTTTGCAGGAGTCTCCCACCACCACGGCCTTGTCGGTCAGGATGGAAATGCCCCCCAACAAATTCTCAAACGTCTTCTGGGCGCCAAGGCCAATCGCCAGACCTCCGATACCCAGGCCGGCCAGCGCCGCGGTGACGTTTACGTCGAGCCATTGCAGCACAATTAAGCTGATGGCCACAAAAATCACCACGTCCAGAACGCGGCGCGACAACGAAATCAGCGAGCGTTCCGCCAACCGCCCTCGGTCGGTGAGTCGTTGCGCGATTCCACGGAAAACCCAGTGCGTGATTTGCAACACCACCCAGTACACCGCGAACGCCAACAAAACCCAGATGATGCGCTCATAGTATTGGCGGTACAGCAGCGATGTCCCGATCGCGCCGACGAAACGATTGTGAATAATGACCGCCAGCAGCATCGCGCCCGGGCCGAAGCGCCGAATCGGCTGCGGTGGAAGGGGAGCCAGCCCGCGCGAACGTCGCACCAGCTGCCAGCCGCTGCGTCCGAGCAATGCCAGAGCCCACCCCAATGCCATCGCGACCGGCGCGAACAGAATTATCGCGAGCCACTGCCACGCGGGCATTCCCAATGGACGGCTCTTCACCAGATACACCGGCAGGTTTTTTCCGAGCCGGGGGAAGCGCAGCGAGAAGTAAACTTCGGGGACCTGATCGAGCGTCTGTCGCGAGATAAGCCAGAGTTTTACGTTGTGTGGATCCTGGAGGCGAATCAGGGTAATGGGAAAAGACTCGCTCAGTCCGCGCGTGCCCACAATCTTGATCTGATCCCGCGGCTGTTGATCTTCGCCTCGCCCGTCAGGATCGTTGCTGAGGGAGCCGAGAGGGGATGCCGGCAATTTCGCTTTGAGCACCGTGGAGAGCTGCATCGCGAGGTCCTGCTCTACGGCAGGCGTTCCGTGACGGCCTTTCCCCGGCTCAAAATACTCGGACGCTGTCTCGCTCTCGTCTTGCGCGGCGCGCATGAATCCGATCAGCGTTCCGTATGGCGTATCGCGCCCAAGCGGATCCGTCGGGTCCGCCGGCTGCGCCGACACTGCCGGCTTTGTCGCGGGGAGCAGCGACGATACTTGCCCGGACGCCAAACCCGCGCTCGCCAAACAAACCAGCGTGAGCACGAATGTCCGCGCCCCCGCAGTGCGATACGATTTTGTCGAGTCCTTCAACACCTTCGTTCCCTCAGAACAAGCGGAGCGCAGTCGAGAAGACTTCCTGCATTGTACCCACAAGCCAGCCGATAAATATTCTTCCAAAAGGTCGGTATAAATGTGAACGAAGCTCGCTCTCTACGCCGAGGCATTCGCCACATCCGCGCCAGAACCAAAATGCTGGTGGTATTGCCGAAGCAGAAATTGATCCGTCATTCCCGCTATGTAATCGCATACCACCACGTGCCGCGGGTCAACGTGCGTGAGTTCTTCATGCGACGCCGGCATCGAACCGGGCGCATCCAGGTAATACCCGAAAAGTTCCTCGAGGCAGCGCACCGAACGATCGCGATCCTCGGTAATAACCGTCCGGTCGTAGATATTCGCAAACAAAAACTTCTTCAGTTCCCCATTTCGCCTGCTGAACGTCTCGCTGAAACCCGCGATTCGCCTCGGCAGCCGCCGGACATCCTCGACGGTAGCGATTCCCGAATCACGCACTCGCTGCTTCGTCGTTTCGATCAGGTCGGTGACCAGTTGATCCAGCACGTGCTTGAGTGCCTCGTTGAACTTCAGTTTTTCCCGCGCCGACGGGTAGGTCTTATCCATCTTGGCGTAAGCCTGGCCAAAAATTGGCACCTCGCCGCACAAAACATCCAAGGCGAGCAACTCCGCCTCCCGCGCATCATCCAGGTCCGCCGTGTTGTACGCGATCTCATCCACGCAATCAATCAGCTGCGCTTCCAGCGGCGGCCGCAAATCCAGAAGGTATTCCGCAAACTGAGGAAAATCCTTCACGCTATATTCCCGCGAGTGTTTGATGATCCCTTCGCGCACTTCAAACGTAAGATTCAACCCAGGAAACTCCGGATAGCGCTGCTCAAATTGCTCCACAATGCGCAGCGCATGCCGATTGTGGTTGAAGCTACCGCCGTGACCCCGCATCAACTCGTCCAGCTTGCGTTCCCCAGCATGACCGAACGGCGGATGGCCGATATCGTGAACCAGCGCAAGAGCTTCAACGAGCTCCGCGTTCAAACTCAGCGCCGACGCCACCGTGCGCGCGATTTGCGAAACCTCGATGGTATGCGTCAACCGATTGCGAAAATGATCGGAAAACCGCGTCGTGAAGACCTGCGTTTTGGCTTCCAGGCGCCGGAACGCCCGCGCGTGCACGATGCGGTCGCGGTCTCGCGCGTATTCACTGCGGTAGCGGTGCAAAGGTTCTGGATAACGTCTGCCACGCGATTGATTGGCGTGCATGGCCCAAGACGCGAGTGGAAAACCTGATTCGATAGGCCGCTCCGTGGATTTTTCTTCGCCGCGCGAACGACAGCCTTGGCGGCCTAGCCTAAGATCGAGGTGCGAGTGTATCCAGCCCGCGGTCCGCTTCTTCCGAGATCGCCGACTCTGGATATTCTTTCTTCACCTGCAGGTAGATACTCGTAGCTTCGTTCGGATTGGTCTGGCGCAGTGCGCTCCCGAGTTCCAAAAGAGCCAGCGGGCGCGGAACGAATACCGACGGTCTGTCGGCCAACCCGCGCAATATCTTCACGGCGTCATCGGTCTTACCCGTCCGCTCGTAGATCACTGCGGTTTGATACTCCGCCATGCTCGCCAGTTCCTTGTCGCTGCCGGAGGTGATCTTCTTCAGTTGTTCAAGCGCCTGATTCTGGCGGTCCAAATCTTCCAAACAAAGCGCCGCGTAGTAACGCGCCAGCCGGCCCGGGCTGGTGTTCGGATATTTGTCCGCGACGGCAGTAAATTTCACCTCGGCGTCGTTGGATCGCGCCGCTTGGTCCGGATAAGCCGCCTCGCCCGGCTCGGCAGGATCGGCCGCCCCGACATGCCCGGTATACGCCTTCATCGCCGTGTCAAACGCCGCCGAAGCCGCCGCCGTCTGCCGATCGACGTAAACGCTCCACAGGCCATATCCCGCCGCGATCACACTGACAACAAGAATCACAACCAGCGCGACCTGCTTGTGCGAATACACCGCTTCCGCGCTGTGCTCGATAGCGTCGTGGATTCGATCCTGCTTCAACTCTTTGCGCGAAATATGCTCAGCCAAGGCGCTCTCCTAGTCCATCCGGAACCAGTAATCGTAGCATACCGCTCCCCTCGTGTGGCCGCTTCCCTTGTATCGGCGGCCTACTGTTTTACGCGGAGTTTCGAAAGGGCGGAGGGCGCTTTCTGACGCCGCCGCCGTTACCGTCACAACAATCCCCCAACCGCACGCCTCGCGCCCCGGCGCAGACATGCTAATTTCAACCCATGCAAGCAGCCTGCAGTCACTGCGGCACAGAACACGTGCTGAAAGATTCCGACGTGGGCGCCCACCCCAAGGTGCAGTTTCAGTGCGCCAAATGCGGCATGAAAACGGTCGTGGACACCAGGCGCAGTCCCGACTCCACCTTGGTGATTTCTCCGTTGCCCTCGTTCGCGCGCGGCGATGCTCCCGGATCCAGCGGGAATCTCCTCGACCAGGACAATGTTTCCAAGCTTCCTGCAACCCACGACGTGGTCCTGACAATCATTTCCGGACCCGGCAAAGGCGGCACGCATAAATTGTCCAAGCCCCGGGTCGTCGTCGGCCGTGAAGGCTCCGACATCGCTCTGCTGGACCCGGAAGTCTCACGCCATCACTGCGTAATCGAGGTCCGCGACACCTACGTCAATCTGCGCGATCTGGATTCGACCAACGGCACATTTTTCGAGGACGAACGCGTCCGCGCCGCCATGCTTGTAAACGACGCCGAGTTCCGCATCGGCGACACCGTCCTGCGCATCAACTTCACACCGAAGTGAGGGTGGGACGCAGGGCGGAGCCCTACCGGCTTTTGGCGCTCTTTACCTTTCCATAGGGACTGCCGCGATTGAGATCGCGGTTGTGAGATACTGACGCCAGATTCAAGTCCCACCGTACATGCGATGAACCGCATCTCCGTCTGCATCATCACACTCAACGAAGAAAAGAACCTCTCGCGCGCCCTGTCTTCCCTGAGTGGAGTTGCCGATGAAATCGTCGTGGTAGACTCCGGTAGTACCGACGGCACCGAAGCCGTCGCCCGCAAACACGGCGCTGCGTTTTTCCCTCGCACCTGGACAAACTACGCGGAACAAAAGAATTTTGCCGCCGACCATGCATCCAATGAATGGGTGTTCTCGATGGATGCGGACGAAGAGATGAGCAGCCTCCTTCACACCTCTCTGCTGGACTGGAAGACGCGCAAGCCCGAGCGCGACGTTTACGAAGTATCGCGAAAAACGTGGTATCTGGGGGCGTGGATCAAGCATTCCGGCTGGTATCCCGATTTTCAGCGCCGCCTTTATCGCCGCGGCTGCGCGCAATTTTCCGGCATAATCCACGAATCGCTGCGATTCCCCGGCAAGCCCGGGCGCTTGACGGGCGACCTGCTGCATTACACCGTCCGTTCCTTCGACGAGCACGAAGCCAACGTCGAGCGCTACACCACACTGGCGGCTCAGCAGATGTTCGCCGAGGGCAAGCGCAGTTGGCGTGGCGCTGTCTGGTTCGCAACCCCGTGGAGCTGGTTTCAGAACTTCGTACTGCGCGGCGGCTTTCTGGACGGCTACCGCGGCGCCCTGATTTCCCAGATGGCAGCGCGTTCCGTGCGCTTGAAATATGCAAAACTGGGAAAACTGATCGCATCCAAGCGCAGCCTGGGAGCTGCCAATTCGTGAAGATCTTGGTCGTGGATCTGGACACCGAATGGCGCGGTGGGCAAAACCAGGCGCTCCTCATGCTGGAAGGTTTGAACGCGCGAAATTACGTCAGTGAACTGGTCTCGCCGGAAAACTCCGAGTTGGGCAAGCGCGCCCACGCCAGAGGCGTTACGGTCCACCCGGTGTCTCCGTATCTCGCCAGAATTTCGGCCGCGCTCAAAATTTCGGAGCTGACAAAATCGGGCACGTACGACATCGTGCATAGCAACGAAGCGCACGCCGTGACCTCGGCGTGGCTTGCCAAAGCCCATCGCCGCGTCCCCTTCGTGATTTCGCGTCGTGTCGGCTATCCCCTTCGCAGCAGTTCCCTAGCGCTCTCGCGCTACCAAGCCGCCGCGAGGATCCTCCCCATCTCCCGATGGGTCGCGGAAAGGCTCACATCCTCCGGCATAAAAAACGAAAAGATGACCGTCGTCTATGAAGGTGTCGAAATCCCGCGTCTTCCTTCGGCTGAAGTGAGGCGCGAAGCGCGCGCCCTATGGGGCGTCACCGATGGTTCTCCGCTCCTAGGCTGTGTCGGTGTTCTTCTCCCCGACAAGGGCCAGGAGCTACTGATCCGCGCGCTGGCCGATCTTCGCACCGAGTTTCCGCAAGCGAAGTTGCTTCTCGCCGGTGACGGGCCCGACAAATCCCGCCTCCAGCATTTGGCAAAAACCCTCGCCGTCGCCGACGCCGTAATCTTCGCAGGCTTCGTAAAAGCCATGGACCCCGTCTACGCCGCGCTCGACGGCTTCCTGTTCCCATCCCGCTTCGAAGGCCTGGGCACGTCGCTGCTCTCGGCCATGAGCTACGCCGTCCCCAGCATCGCCTTCCGCTGTTGCGCCTTCCCCGAAATCATCGAAGACCAAAAAAGCGGCTTCCTGATGGAGCTTGGCGACCAGACCTCCGTGCGAAACGCCGCCGCTACACTCCTGCGCGACCCCTCCCGCGCCAGACAAATCGGCCAGGCCGCCCGCGCCCGCATTGAACAAAAGTTCTCCGCGGCCAAAATGGTCGAAGGCATGATTCAAGTCTATAAAATGCTTGCTGCGAAAAGTTCCTGAGCTATACTGCGTTCAATCGAAATTTGCAAAGCCGACCGAAATAACCTGATGTGTCACTCATCTGGGGAGATCAATGATGCTTTCGACAGGTCTGTTGCGGCTGTCCGGCAACGTCGGGCCAAGGCTTCAGCCGTGCCGTGGGCGCCGGGAAATCCGTCGGGCTTCAGCCGCCAAGACCCGTGTGTTCATGCTGCCGCACACGATCCTGTTCCTTGTCACCACGTGTACCTTCAGCACGATGGCTCAGCAAAAACCTGCCTCGCACTCACCGGATTTGTCACTCACCGTCATCGGTCGCCAGCACCACAGGATCGACACCAAGAGCAACGATGCACAGGCGTATTTCGATCAAGGGCTGACCTTCATCTACGGTTTCAACCATGAAGAAGCCCAGCACGCGTTCCAGCGCGCCGCCGAACTCGATCCGGCCTCTCCCATGCCGCTCTGGGGAATCGCACTCGCCGTAGGACCGAACTACAATGCGGGTGTGGACGCCGAAAGAGAAAAACTGGCTTTCGACACCATCCAGAAAGCGCGAAAGCTCTCTGAGCATGCTCCGGTCGTGGAGCAGGATTATGTGCAGGCACTCGCGGCGCGCTTCTCCGGCGACCCTAAGCCCGACTACCCGCAACTCGCGCGAAACTATGCGGCCGCCATGAAAGCCCTCTGGCAAAACTATCCCGACGACCTGGATGCGGCAACATTTTATGCCGAGAGCCTGATGGACTTGAACCCGTGGAAGTTGTGGAGCCACGACGGCCAGCCGGCGGAGAACACCCTCCAGATCGTCCGAGTTCTCGAATCGGTTCTGGCCCGAGATCCCGATCACGCGGGCGCAAATCACTTTTACATTCACGCCGTCGAAGCTTCGCCGAATCCGGAGCGCGCTCTGCCCAGCGCCCGCCGCCTGGACACCCTGGTGCCCCAAGCCGGACATCTGGTCCACATGCCCGCACACATCTATGTTCGCACCGGCGACTACGCCGCCGCGGTGAAGAGCAACCAAGAAGCTGCCAAGGTTGACACCGTATATGCGCGAAAGGCCGACCAGGAAGGCAGCATGTACGACCTCATGTATCACAGCCACAACGAGCACTTTCTAGCGGCGGCTGCCTGTATGGAAGGAAATTACGCCGTGGCCAAAACCGCCGCCGATGCCCTGGCTGCGCGGCTCATGCCTCACGCAAAGACCATGCCGATGCTCGATCTCTTCATCATTACGCCGTTTTGGGTCGATGTTC
>Ga0181522_10001735_pt1 | contig 12988 bp, 7 predicted proteins | sample PEATcosm2014_Bin_27_FD_121103 | JGI IMG/M metagenome (GOLD analysis project Ga0181522, IMG submission 121103) | Peatland microbial communities from MTU Mesocosm Facility, Houghton, MI, USA - PEATcosm2014_Bin05_10_metaG | ecosystem: Environmental > Terrestrial > Soil > Wetlands > Peat | place... | reverse complement strand
TCTCGCTAAGGGCCTGGTAGTGGTTCTTTCCGTCTGGCGAGTGTCCTGCCGGAACCAGAATGGCTGGATGCAGCTTGTCGCCGTTGTCAGGTACATACACGAGTGCGCTTACGTAGAAACCAGGAAGGCTCTGATAGATCAGCTTTTCGATATGAAATCCAGCGCCTGGAACGCGGCCCGTAATCTCGGCGAGCAGGTCTGTCTTCTCCGCGGGAAGTCCGCCGATCATCTCGAGCAGCGATTGTCTAAGCTCCGTGCGCAACCGCAGAAGATCGCTTTCGTTCTTGACGCGCGACCAGCGCTCCCGGCGCTGTTCATCCTCATCCCATGCGAGCGCGGTCTGATAGAGCAGATACGGCGTTATCTGCGGGCCTTCCGCCTCGGCGGCAGGCAGCACGCGAAATGCCTCGGCCGGCGGCGCATTCTGTCCCGTAACCGGTTTTGCGCACAAGATTGCCATCGCAAAGACGCAAAGATGCCGCACACTAGTCGATCCCATCATCAGAGCCTCCGCTCTCACAGGTGCGGCGCCCAGCCGTTCTCGTACTCTCGCGCCCACATCTTCATCGCTTGAGCGTCATTCTCAACTCTCCCGTCAAGCGGGTTTAGCTGCAGCTCGCGGTTCATCTCCCATGCGATGTTGGAGAGATGAAGCATGGTAACGACAATGTTGCCCTGTGAGATTGGAGCGTGGAGCTTCTCTCCCTTGCGGATTGCCGCGATCAAGTTAGCAAAATGCGCGACGGTTGGGGCGTCGCCGTCGAACTTGTCATTGTACGGCGCCGTGTCGTCGTCCTTGAACACGCCCGTTCTCGTTCCATTGAGATCGTAGACATCGTACCCGCTACCGCCATCGCCATAAATAAACACCGAGCCCTCGGTCCCCATAACTGTCAGCCCTGTAGTGTGGTCGTAGTACTTCATCCCGTTGCACGATTTGCCTTCCCAGGAAATCATCTTGTCGCCGTAATCGTAGCTGGTCACCATCGTGTCATAAAACTGCCAGTCATCCTTGAACTGGTATCTTCCGCCCAACGCCGAAACGCTCTTCGGATAATCCACCTCCAGCGCCCAGCGGCACAAATCGATGCTATGCGTACCGTTGTTCAGCGCCTCGCCCGTACCCCAGTGTTTAAACCAGTGCCAATTATAGGGGTGAATATTATCCATGTATGGCCTCCGCGGCGCGGGTCCCTGCCACAGATCCCAATCAAGTTGTGCCGGCACGGGCGCAGGCTTGCCAATGCCAATCGACTTTCTTGTATTGCTGTACCAACCTTTTGCGAAGTAAGCTCTGCCAATCAGTCCATTATGTATCTTATCGATTGCTTCAATCGTGCGCAGGCAAGATCGCTGCTGTGTGCCCTGCTGCACGTGTTTTTGGTACTTCTGTTGAGCCTGCACCAACATCGCCCCCTCGGCGGGATTATGACTGCATGGCTTCTCAACATAAACGTGCTTGCCCGCCTCAAGGGCGGCAATCGCAAGCGGAGTGTGCCAATGATCCGGTGTGGCGATCGTGACGGCATCCACATCCTTCTGCTGAAGAACGGAGCGAAAGTCCTTGACGCTGGCGGGTGCATATCCCAGTTCATGTTCGGCGATCCCCGCGAACTTGGCCAGAATCGTGCTGTCCACATCGCACACATGCGAGATACGGGCAGCATCCTTATTTCCCAGGAGTCCGGAAAGATGGGCATAGCCGCGCCAGCGCAGGCCCATGATTGCAAAGTTCAGGCGATCGTTCGAACCGAGAATCTGGCTGTAGCTCTTTGCGGTGGATCCGATAGCCAAACCTGCCGCCCCTACGGCAATCGTGTCAAGAAATTCGCGCCGATTGATCAAAGTTTCTCTCCATCGGATCTCTCACTCTTCATCTTTTCTGCAAAGAAAGACGGGAAACCCATTTCCGCAGCAAGTATATACAAGAAACTGCGGGTTGTCCGTAATAGTGTTTTAGATCTCGGCGCACTCGGTTTGGCTCACCAACCCTCCAAGTCTTCTTGACACGCTCTTGATCCAGGTGCAACGATCGACCTGAATTTGGAACCGGCGAATGAATCGTGCGGGGAATTCGGCCACTCACTTAGGGCGTAACGCAAGAAGGATGGACCTGAACGATGACCGATGAGTCGCTTTCAGCAACCGATCGCCGAACCTTCATGAAACAGGCAGGGGGAACCATGCTCGCGGCTGGAATGGATGCCCGATCCTATGCGCGTATTCTGGGCGCAAACGATCGCATCCGCCTGGCTCAACTGGGATGCGGAGCGCGCAGCCATGGGCATGTGCATATGGTCCAGTTGGCCTCACGGAAACTCCCGGTTGAAACCGTGGCCGTGTGCGACATTTGGAGTTTAGCGCGGGAGCGTCGCGCGGCCCAGGTCAAGGAAGCCTTCAATCTGGATCCTCAATCTTATAAGTACTCCGAGGATATGCTTGCCCGCAACGATATCGATGGTGTCATGATCGCCACTGGCGACTTCCAGCACGCCAAGTTGTGTACGGAGGTGGTGAGGGCGGGCAAGGACTGCTATGTTGAGAAGCCATTTGCCAATATTCTATCCGAAGCTAAAGAAGCACGCGATGCGGTAAAAGATTCAAAGCAGGTTGTCCAGATGGGGTCGCAGCACCGCAGCGAGCCATATCAGTTAGCCGTTCGCGACATCGTCCGGTCCGGCCGCATTGGCGCTATCGTTCATATCGAGCAGGAATGGAATGTGAATGAGGAGCGATGGCGGTTTGTGAATATGGATACCGGCAACTCTCCGGCGATGGAACAGGATCGCAACCTGGAGTGGAAGAAGTGGCTCTTCGAGCGCAAGTCGAAGCTTCGCGAGGAAGACACAGACTGGGAGCGCTGGCTATTAGGAAAGCCGCGCCGCGCTTTCGATCCCCATGTATATCTTGAATTCCGTCTCTATAAAGACTATTCCAGCGGAATCTTCGATCAGTGGATGAGCCATGGTTGCGATTTGGTACATCTCTGGACCGACGAAGCCTATCCTGAGAGTGTTGTTGCCACGGGAGGGATTTATGCCTGGAAGGACGGGCGCGAAAATCCAGATACTTGTGTTGCCGCTGTCACTTATCCAAAAGGATTTCTCTATACTTACAAATCCGTGTTTGGGAATAGCTTCCGCAGTTTCTCAAGGATCCAAGGCCGCGATGGTACTATTGCGAATTACGGCGGCGAGGGCGCCTCACTCTTTACCGTCAGTAATGAAGGCGGCAGGGATGAATGGTCCGGATCCGTGGAAACCAAGACCATGCCTCTGGCAGCCCCGGCAATCGACCGGGAAGAAATCGTCAGGGTTCCTGGCGCCGAGCCTCCGAATTCGCTCGGCCCCGATGACGACAGCGAAGTGCATATCGTGAATTGGCTCAAAGCCATGCAGTCGAGAAGCCAGCCAAATGCAAACGTGGATCACGGATTCTCGCACTCCATTGTTACCATCATGGCCGCGCAATCCTATTGGAGTGGCAAGAGACTCTATTGGAATCCGCAGAAGGAAGAGATTGCTGATCAACCCGTTGCCCGGAACAGTTAAAGGCAATTCTGTACTAGAGTTGATCGCGCTAGGGAATATGAATCCAGTGAATTCGATACAGAAGGCCGGAAGGCCGCCAAAGCTGCGCAGCCCCGGACGGACGCGGTGGTGGATCGTTTGGACGCTGTTCTTCTCGACTGCGATCAACTACATTAGCCGTCAAACCTTCTCTGTCCTGGCGCCGTTGATTTCGTCGCAATACCATTTGTCGCACACCGACCTTTCCAAAATCTTTGGCGCATTTCAGATTTCGTATGCGGCCACATGGCTCCTGGGCGGCATCTTTCTCGATGCCGTTGGCACGCGCCTTGGGCTGGCCCTGGCCGTGGTCTTCTGGTCGGTCGTCAACATCCTCACCGGATTCGCATCTTCCGTATTGGGGTTCGCATCTTTTCGGTTTCTGCTTGGAATTGGGGAAGGCTTGAACTGGCCCGGAGCCAGCAAGACGGTTGCGGAGTGGTTTCCCAGCCAGGAACGCAGTCTCGCAGTGGCAATATTCGATAGCGGTTCCAGCGTGGGAGGAGCAGTAGCGGCGCTGGCCATCCCTTTGATCGCAATACGATTTGGCTGGCGCGCTGCTTTTGTTGTCTCAGGACTGCTTGGCTTTGTCTGGCTTGTGATGTGGTTGCGCGTAAGCTATCCGCTGGATCGCCATCCGAGAGTCACGCAGGCGGAGGTCGCATATATTCGCGCCGGCCAGGAGGTGCCCAGAGCCACTGCCGAGAGCAGTCCCCGGCGTTGGCTTAAGCTCCTGGGTCAACGCAATGTCTGGGGCATCGTCCTGGGCCGTGCGCTCACCGATCCCATCTGGTGGTTCTATGTCTTCTGGCTTCCCCAGTACCTCAGCGATGCGCGCGGATTCAGTCTCCAGAGGATTGCACTTTTCGCATGGATGCCTTTCGTCGCCGCCGACGTTGGCAACTTCACGGGCGGTCTGATCTCAGGTTATTGCATTCGCCGGGGCGTCTCCGTGGTTCGCGCCCGCACGTGGGTATGTGTCTTCAGTTGCCTGCCGATTCTTGCCGGCATTCCCGCCGCTGGCGTGCACAGCGTTTATGCCGCGCTGGCGCTGGTCTGCTTCGCCCTATGGGGTTACGCGAGTTGGTCCACAATGGGTCTGACCCTTCCCTCCGATTTGTTCCCACAGGATGTGGTGGCCACCGTCACTGGATTGAGCGGATTGGCGGCAGGGTTAGTGGGCACAGTTTTCACCGTCGCCGTCGGCATCCTTGTCGATCGCTTTTCATATGGTCCTGCATTTTTGGTGGCAGGATTGATGCCAGTCTTCGCAACCGCCAGCATATTGCTGTTGATCCGTGCGCCTAGGATCGAGCAGTGATCAGATAGGTGATCCCTGTCAGACCACCTATCGACACTCAAAGGACTGCAGTCATTTCATCCAGTTCCGCCGCCGACTCCAGGTCCAGATAGACGGTTGCATCTGGGTGCGTGCGGAGAATCGTCGCTGGGCATTGCGTTGAGATGGACTCCGTGAATGCGCGCCTCACGATTTCCGCTTTGCGTTTCCCTGAAACGCTGAGAATCAGCCTGGGAATGCGCAACAATGCGGGGATTGTGATGGTGATTGCTTGAGCTGGGACCTCCTCGATGCTTCCAAACCAACCCTCGGCAGTCTGTTGCTGCCGGCAGGCTGAATCCAGTGTCACAATCTTGACGTCTGCCGGATCGTGAAAGTCCGCTTCGGCGGGATCGTTGAATGCCAGGTGCCCATTCTCTCCAATTCCAAGCAGGCACAACTGCGTTTCTGCCGCACGGAGCTTTTGCGCATAGTCCCGGGATACAGAGTCAGGATCGGGTGAGCTCCCGTCGATTTCATGGAATGCGCGCATGCGGACACGAGAGGTCAGGTTCTCCCGCAGATAACGGCGGAACGAAGCGGGGTGGTTCTCATCGATGCCGACATACTCATCCATGTGAAAGCCATCGATCTTATTCCAGGCAACGTCTGGAGTTGATACCAATGCGCGAAGCATGGCAAGTTGTGAAGCGCCTGTAGCAAAGACGACGCCTATGGTGTCACGTGTGGTACCCAGTTGCTTCAGGTGCTCCGCAGCCGCTTGCGCGGCGGCTCTTGCAGCGGATTCTTTGTCAGGGTGCACTTCCACTTTCAAGCAGTCGATTTCAAAACAGCTAATCTCCATAGGTAATCTCCATAGAAGCGCATGCTATCTCTTGCTGCTGAGTTGCCGGCACGGGGCCAACATTATTGCCAGGCCAACCGGCATTTGCCAAGCCTCACGGTAAGTCAATGATAGCCGTTCGGGAGTTCGGGAAGTTGGAATCCTGCGGCCCATTGTCTGTTGACACAAAAAAATAGCAGCAATTAGGCTAGGTTGCTTCGTAGCGGCGCTCGCATTCAGCTTCTCTTCTTCACCACGCTGAGCGCCGCCAGAATGACGGCGTTACTCGCGATCGTTGGTCCCATATCGTTGTCGAAATCGTCAGAGCCGCCACGGAAGCCGCTCGTGCCCTTCAACCGTATCTCTTGAACCACCTTGCCCAATCGCGGATTAACCCACTCGTAAACAAAGAAGGTGACGCGGCGTGGCTCGCGGCTTCCTGCTTCCAGCGGGTCCGCGTTGTAGCAATAGTCGTTCGCAGAGGCGCGCTCGTTCCAATTCCACTCCATAATATTGACGCCGTAGCGGATGGGAATCGTCGTGATGAAGCCGTCCTCATACACCACTTCATACCATCCCAGCAGATCTGCCGTGTCCGGCTGATCCCAGATCAATCGATAGCTGGACCGGTTCTTTGCGGGTCTGGCAGACGCGTGCAAAAAGAGCAGGCTGGTGGGAGATTCTCCCACCGTAATGCCCGTGACGGCATTCGGCAAGCCTGTGCCTTCATTCCCTTCGCTGCCCACGGCAACCGCGCGCATGCCACTGACGCGCTTCAGATCGAAGGGAATCCGGTTGTATTGGACGGTTAGCGCTGCCATTTCCTCCAGGCTCACAGCCAGGCTCGGAATGCTGTCTCCCACATTGAATCGGAGAGAAAGATCCACCGGAACAATCGATCCCTCCGTCTGGCTTGGAGGAACCCTTCCGCTAAGCCGGATGCGAAGGCCGGGAAGCATGGATTGAACCCGCGCCGACAGGGCCTTGCCTTGCTCCACGCGTCCAGTCCACAACAGACAGCTGCAGCCGAGGAAAGTCGCCAAGAGCTCTTTTCCAAAGCCGGCTTCGTTGGTGGCAAACCAAGCCGAGGGCGCGCCGCCGAGGATGGTCGCGCGTCTCTTGCGCGTCTCATAGTTCTCGATGCCGGGTTCCAGATTGCCGTAAACCTGCCGGAAACCCATTTCTTCCAGAGCAGCCTCATTGCGTACGGCCATGCCTTTTTGCGAATCGCCCCAATCGTCGCTCCAGAACCAGTTATATATTAGGCAGTCCCTGGGAATCAGCCGGTTCACCTGTTCAGGAGTCAAACCGCCGGGAGTGTTGTAGGCCCAGCCATCCGGGGTTTGCTTCCGCTGCAGTCCGCTGCCTCTTACCGGTTGCAGCAGCATATCGCCCCAAAGCTGCGTCTTGATTCCTTTAGAGGCAAGGTAATTGTGGATATTGCTCACGTCCTCTCCGAACAGTTCGCCAATTTCCTGGTCTCTGCACTGCGGAGAGACATCGACGGGAAGAAACAATTCATCGTGGCCGATGTGGACGCTCTGTGGTTTGAGAACTTCGATGAACTCGTCATAGACCTCGAAGACCAGCGAGTAAGACTTGGGATTGACCGGGCAATAGATATCGGGCCACAAATCTTGCGGAACCGCAGCCAAGTCCCTATGCTCCGTCAGCAGGTAGTAGCTATGCGTAAAAGAAGGCAGCGAAGGGACCAACTCGATGTGATGCATCCTTACCCAGCGGGCCAGTTCGGCAACCTCCTCTTTTTCGAGAAACCCACCATCTGCCACATCCTGGTGGGAGGAGTTCTGCTCCATCTCGTGGTACGGCCGGCGGGGATAGTTGCGGCAGCTATAATTCACGTCTCTGGCAAACTCCACCCATCCGGAGTTCAGTTCAGGATGGCTGTCCAGTCTCATGCACGCGTTCATTTCCAGGATGAGGGTGTTGTACTTATACAACGCCATAAAGTCGCGTACAAAGCGCTTGAAGAACGGGATATTGTCGCGTCCGGGAAGGAACAGATAGATTCCTCGAAACGGCTTGTCGGGCCAATCGCGAATTTGCACGCCGCGAAACCGCAACCGGTCCCTGTCATTGACCAGCAATTGGCGAAGAGACTGCAGCCCGTAGAAAGCGCCGCGTTCCCTGTTGCCGGCTACCACAACCATGTTGCCGTCGGTGCGAAGAAGATAACCTTCCGGGCCGCGATCTTGCATGGCTGCTGTCAGGCCCATCTCTGTGCAGTACCGGCGGACCAATGGATTCTCCATCGATCCCATTAGTATGACGCGCCTGCCGGGGCGCAGACTGGCGGTGCGCTCAATCCTGAGATGCTGGCCGAACCGGTCGCTCACTTCGTTCACTAACAAAGTGGCTAAAAAAGAATCTTGCTGCGATGCATCCGAGGGCACTGCTACCGTCACTTGATCGTCGAGAACAAAGTCGCTGCCCGTCTGGGAAATCTCCTGCGGCTCGGGAAAGACCAACGACCGAGGCGGAAGAGAATCCACCTGGCTCGAAGCATGGCTTTGGGCAGCGGGCGTGCGAGACGCAACCACGGGCTCGCCCTGAGCAAGCGCGTCATGGCCGGCGATGGAGCCGCCCACCGCGGCGCCCGTCACAGCCCGCATGAATTCCCGGCGTGTCAAATCGTTCATCACAGTAGCTCCTTCAAGAGTCTTTGCTTTAGACATGAGACCTCAAGACCGAATGGCCAAGCATCGCGGCCGCTCGACCCCATCACCCGGCACCCACCGTTCACTTCTTGCCTATGCGCTACACCCGAAGATTTCCAGCCTTGAGTATCGGGCCCCTTGACACGGGTGGAAAATCTTAGCGAGATCCAGCAATGGGAACGCGGCTTTGGTCAGCCTCCGGCGGTTCCGCCGCGCCTGAGGCGGGGCCATGCCAGACTCCACCGCCGTAGGTGGGGATGTAAATCTGGCCGGGGTCATTGGTATCGAGAATCACGCGATGGCCCCATTTGAAGTCGTAACCATTGATGCGCGCCCAATGAGCGCCGCGGTCGGTGGAACGGTACGCGGCTGCGTCAAAGCCGCAGACGAAGAGCGTGTCCGGATTGCGGGGGTCGATGGTCAGATCGTAGACGTGCTGCGAATCTGTGAACAGGGTGCGCCACGTCTTGCCGCCGTCGTCCGAGGCAAAGACGCCGCCATTCCGGTCGGCATCGTCGCCCTCCTGTCCCCATGCCGTGAGGTAGAGCTGCTGTGGATTGCGTGGGTCGATCTGCAGGCCGGTCGGGCCGGTGACACCCGCGGGAAGCCCGACCGGCTGCCAGTGTTCCGCCTTGTCCGTCGAGCGGTAGAGGGCTCCGGCAAGCGAGGCGGAGTGATCTTTGCCTTCGCTGCGGCGCGCGACGACCAGATACAGGGCTCCGTCTGCGGAGGGAGTGATACGCCAGGCAAAGGGTTCCTGGCCTGCGATTCCGTTGTTCTTTTCCGTCCAACTGCGGCCGTTATCCGTGGACTTGTAGACGCCGCGGCCAAAGGCGCAGGCATACAGGGTGCGGCTGCCGACGGGACTGGAGGGGTCGAGAAGGATGTGCGTAATGGAGTCCACAGGTAGGCCGGCATTGCTCGGCTGCCAATGGTTGCCTCCATCGGTGGAGACAGCGACACCGCCAGTGAAACCTTTGGTGCCGCGATTGCGCCACATCTTCGGCCGGGGCAGGTCGTGCGCGCCGCTGAAAGCGCCCCAGATCAGTCCGCGCTGGGCGGGGTCGAAGGCCAGCCAGTACGTGGTGTTCCGCCAGTCCGGGGGAACGCCTTCGCTGGTGCTCAGCCAGGATTGGCCGCCGTCCGTGCTCTGGAAGAGACCCATGTCGGTGTTATCCATATAGATGCGGCGGGAATCGAAGGGGTCGAACTGGACGCCGTAGTTGGTGGTTACATCCAGGCCTCGCGAGGTCCATCCGCCGCCGTCGACTTGTTTTGAGTTCATCTCCTGCCAGGTCGCGCCGCCGTCTAGGGTGCGATAGGTGCGGAAGAGGTCGGTGGCGTAGGCTACGCCGGGGTCATTGGGCGCCACGCCGAGGCTGTAAGGCGAGTCGAACCAGATGTCGCGATTGCCCTGGCCGGCGCGCTGCTCAATCCAAGTCCCCCTGAGGTTGGCTGCTGGCCGGTTCGATTCCTTGAAGACGATCTTCCAGGTGTGCCCGCCGTCTGTTGTCTTTGCGATACCATTGAACTCATTCTCTTTGCCCTCTCCAATTTGCAACTCTCGGAAACCGGAGTAGGCAACCTCCGCGTGGCGCTCGCTGCTGGCGATGGCTTCGAAGTTGCCGGCTGTCTGCTGAAGAGCCGGCGTGACCGTTCTCCAATGCTGGCCGGAATCCTCAGAAAGGTAGACCTTTCCATCCTGGCCTGTGGCGTAAATCGAGATTGAGTCGCCGGACCGTGCAGCGCTGGCCTGCCTCACAGGGCTTGGGATACGGCCCAGCTCGGTGGCACTGCCATCGGGAGCGATGCGATAGGCAGCCGAGCCGGAAACCGCGATCAGGCCGGAGTCCTGCGCCGCGAGCAGCAGCACGTGTTGCGGCAGAGTGGCAAGGCGGCTCCAGGAGACGCCGCCGTCCGGAGAGGAGACAACGATTGCGGGTTGGCCCTTCTTCTCAAAGGAAAGATAGAGGCGTTCCGGACTTCCCTGGCCGCCTGGCGCGACGGCAACGGCCGTGATATCTCCGCCGGGGTATGTAGGATCGCTGGAGGTAAGGCTATAGTCGGAGTGATCGCCGAGTTGATGCTCGATGGTGTTGCGGGCGGGGCTGGGGAAGAGCATCTTCCAGCTTCGGCCTGCGTCGCCACTGCGCCATAGAGCGGCGTTTGCGGCATAGATGACCTCCGGGTCCGCGGGATCAAAGGCGAGCGCAGCCAGACCACCGCGCAGATTGAACATCTGCCAGGACTGGCCATTGTCTCTGGTAATATAACCGCCGGTCATGTCGCAGTGCTCCACCACCAGCCTGGAATCGTAGGGACTGATGACGGGGCCAATCGTGGTGCCCCCTCCGCCGGGCCCGACCACTTTCCACCGGCTCGCATCCGTTCCCTGAGCGGCGCTTGCAAGCGCGGTGAGGACCAGCAGGATTACGAAACCTAACTTGTGCCCGATTCGGATGATTGGCAGCATCTTGTCGTTCTCGCTTTCTTGACTTGGGGTTGAGTGTCGGCCCGGCCGGCAGACGGCTACGGGCGTTTTGAAACAAGATCTCCGAATGGCGCCAGAAGCTTGTACTTGCTCGACCACGTTGTGTACATGATCCCAGTGGAGTTCGGTGTGCTGTCCATTGCCTCCAGCCATCCCTTGGGATCGCTGAGGTCGTCGCTGTCGTAATAGGCTCCTGCAATCGTCTTGAAGCCGCGCGATGAGAAGAAATCCAGGCTTTCCCGCCGCTTGTCGAAGTACCAGGCGACGATGCCCATGTCCTTTGGAAGATACTGCCATGTGTTTTCCAGTGACCCGTCCACAAGATAGTACTGGTGTTTGGAGTTGTGGTTGGGATCGAACATGTCCGACCAGACAAAAACTTCGGCTTTGGGATTGACCGTGCGCACCTGTCGATAGAGCCACTGCGTCATTTGGCCGAGAATTTCCGCCGCCGCCATCTGCCTTTTTCGACACGCCTCGCAGCGGTTAAACAGACGAACCTCATCGACGCCCAGGAAGTAGCGTTTTGGGGACAGGTACTTCTCGATCAGTGGGAACTGTTCTTTCCATATTTCGTACGTTTGTGTCTCCGACGGGCAGGCGGAGACCTGATCGTCGTAGATGGTTGTGCCGTGATAGTAGCTGACCCGCAACCGCGCACCATTTCGTATCCGGGTTGCTGGAAGCAAGTAAATGGAAGGCACTTCGTGGGTCCACAGGAAGTCGAGATTGGGATCGGTCACCGGCGCGAAGTCGCGGCCCTCCTCGTAGACGGCCCCGGAGGCCTCGTCGCGCACGGTCAGCGGCGTGCCCTGGCGGCGGACTACGTTCATCAGTCCCACCTCTTCGATCTCCACGTCGTCCACCCAAACTCTGCCCTTGACACCTTCAAAGACACCGAAGTTCAGTTCGATGCGGTCGAAACTCCAACTGTTGAACGCAGTGGTCACCTGTCTCCAGCCGGAGGTGGGAGCCGGTACCGGCGGTTCGAACGGGCTCAAGTCCCGTCCATCGGGGGCGAACGACTTGATGCTGAAGAGCGAGGCGGGCTCGGCGTCCTCCGTTCTTACCCAGGCGCTGACGCGATAACAGCGGTAGGGCGTCACGCGAATCTCCTGCGCCACTCGCGCGATGCCCGCCTTCGTATCGCCGAAGTTCTCGATCCGCAGGGAGGCCTTGCCGGAATGGAAGACATCTTTGTCGACGAAGGTCTTCCTGCCCGGCTCGTCCTGTTTGTCGAAGGCGGTGAACCCGTCCCCCTGGAATTGTTCGAAGCCGCCGTTTTGGATCTTTGCCGGCGAGTCCGCGACAAAGCCAGCCACTCCATCCCGCACGACGAACAAGGCATCCTTGACCAACATGCCCTCGGCCAGGTTCTTGTTGTGACTCAGAATGGCTCCGCCGTAACCGGTGTTGAAGCCCGATGGGATGATCTCGAGGTGGTATTGATCGGCAATGGCTTTGACCTCCCGCAAGCGCCTCAAATACTCAGGGGAACCGAGGCTGATGCGGTCCATACCCGACAAAACAATGGCCGTGAGGCCATGTTCCGATGCGGTTCGGGCGATCTCCCGCACCTCCTCCACCTGCTTGTCGGTTTGGAAGGAGCAGCTGACGTACACCCAACGGCAGGGGTAGATCTTTTTCAGGTTCGGTTCGTCCAGTCCCACGTCCGCAAAAACGCGCCCGCCCATTCCAGATACCAGCATTGTGCCTGCGGCCAGCTTCACAAAGGTCCGGCGGTCAGTTCCGCTGCTTGAGTGGCAAACCATAATCCACCTCTCTCCAGTTCAGGGATGGCGCTTTCCGCAAAGGCCGCGTTGCCAGGATGAAAACGTCAGGTCCGTCAAATCATGAAAGGCTTTGTACGAGAATACGAAAGTGAAGGTAAACAACAAGGTAATAAAGAATGCTCCAATCCATGATTACTGGCGAAATGAACACTACTCTCGAAATCAACCGAACGCAGTACGCTCTGTCCTCTAAGGCTAGTCCCAGCGGCCGCAATAGGGAACGGGGATCTATGAAGAGAGGGTCTTGCTTCGGCTTGTTGATGGTGGCGATGCTCGCCACCCTTGCCCGGCCGGTTGCATCTCAGGTGAAGATCTGGCGGGGCTCGCGTACGCT
>Ga0181522_10001734_pt1 | contig 12995 bp, 14 predicted proteins | sample PEATcosm2014_Bin_27_FD_121103 | JGI IMG/M metagenome (GOLD analysis project Ga0181522, IMG submission 121103) | Peatland microbial communities from MTU Mesocosm Facility, Houghton, MI, USA - PEATcosm2014_Bin05_10_metaG | ecosystem: Environmental > Terrestrial > Soil > Wetlands > Peat | place... | reverse complement strand
GGTTACAGTATAAGGACTGCCGCCATTTAGTCAATGGCTATATCATGTAGTACAAGCTACAATTTGACACGATCGATAAAATGTGGTTCCGGCTAGGCTGCGATCCCAAAGTGACGCCGGGTCGGCTCAGGGCGCCAATGGCCAACGAAATCGCAAAGCTCCCCGCGGAGGGCACGCAGGCGCGCCGCTTCGGCAAGACGCGGTCGGCGCAGTCGACGGCGCTACTTGAGGATTACGCCGAACTGATCGCAGATCTCCTTGCCGGTGAGGGCGAGGCGCGGCCGACCGATATCGCGCGCCGGCTCGGCGTGTCGCACGCCACCGCGATCAAGACCATTTCGCGATTGAAGCGCGCGGGGCTGGCCACCGCGCGGCCCTACCGCGGTGTGTTCCTCACCGGGAAGGGACATGCGCTCGCCGACCGGGTGCGGGTACGTCACCGCCTCGTCGTCGATGTGCTCCGCGCGCTCGGCGTTCCGACCGAAGCGGCGGAAGCCGACGCCGAGGGCATCGAGCACTACGTGTCGGAGACGACGCTGAAAGCGTTCGCGCAGTTTCTGAAGACGCGGGGGTAATTTTCCGATCGTCCCCGCGAAGGCGGGGACCCAGAACTGGATTCCCGCTTACGCGGGAATGAGCGAAGAAAAAGCTCTACGCCACCTGCTCGGTGAGCGCATCGACGATGCCGTCGACGATCTCCTCGACCATCGCCTTGTCGTCGCCTTCGCCCATCACGCGGATGACTGGCTCGGTGCCAGACGGCCGTATCACCAGGCGGCCGTGGCCGTTGAGGCGGCTTTCCGCGTCCGCAATCGCCGAACGTACCGTGGCGTGTTCGAGCGGCTTGCCGCCGCGGTAACGCACGTTGCGCAGAATTTGCGGCAGCGGCTCGAAGCGGTGGCAGACTTCGGAGACCGGCTTGTCCTTCTTCTTCACTACGGCGAGCAATTGCAGCGCGGCGATAAAGCCGTCGCCGGTGGTGGTGTAGTTCGACAAGATGATGTGGCCGGAAGGCTCGCCGCCGACGTTGTAGCCGTGCTCACGCATGTATTCGAGTACGTAACGGTCGCCGACCGGCGTGCGGATGAGCGACAATTTCTGCGATTGCAGGTAGCGCTCAAGCCCAAGATTGGACATCACGGTGGCAACGACGCCCGGCTTGGTGAGAAGACGGTCTTCGGCCCAGCTCTGCGCGATGACTGCGAGAAGCTGGTCACCGTCGATGAGATGGCCCTGCTCGTCGGCGATGACGACGCGATCGGCGTCGCCGTCGAGCGCGATGCCGATATCGGCACGCATCTCGCGCACTTTGCGCATAAGCGTCTCGGGCGCGGTCGAGCCGCAATCGCGGTTGATGTTAAAGCCGTCGGGCTCGACCCCGATGGTGACAACGTCAGCGCCGAGCTCCCATAGCGCATCCGGCGCCACGCGATAGGCCGCGCCATTGGCGCAGTCGATGACGACGCGCATGCCTTCGAGCGAGAGATTGCGCGGCATGGTGCGTTTGGCGAACTCGATATACCTGTCATGCACGCCGTCGATGCGCTTGGCCCGGCCGAGCTCGGCGCTCTTGGCGAACTTCTTGGCCATGTCGGAATCGATCAGCGCTTCGATCTTCTGCTCGACTTCGTCGGACAGCTTGTAGCCGTCCGGTCCGAACAGTTTTATGCCGTTGTCGTCGTAGGGGTTGTGCGAGGCCGAGATCATGACGCCGAGGTCGGCGCGCATCGAGCGCGTCAGCATGGCGACGGCCGGCGTCGGCATCGGGCCGAGCAGCAGCACATCCATGCCGACCGAGGTGAAGCCCGCGACCAAAGCGGTCTCGATCATGTACCCGGAGAGCCGTGTATCCTTGCCGATGACAACGCGATGGCGATGCTCGCCGCGCCGGAACACCAGCCCGGTCGCCTGCCCCACTTTGAGCGCCAATTCTGCCGTGATCGCGCCGTTGGCGCGGCCGCGAATGCCGTCGGTGCCGAAATACTTACGCGCCATGAACCCCACCGCTACCCCTCGGAGGGATATTAGCCCGTTCCCGGTCTCAACCGCTTCAAAAAATGTTGGTCAATGTTACTGGTTCCGGCAACCATTGGTTCATCATAACGGCAAGCGAAATCAACGCGATGGCGTCCGTCCGGCGCTCGCCGTGTGGAACCGGCTAGCGCTTTCTCGGCTCGCTTTTGTCGTAGGGGCTGCGCGGCGGCTGGACCACCGATACCGGGTCCGAGCCGGGGAACGTTTCCTCCAAGCCGCGCTCGAGCGCCTTGTCGAGCTGCTCCTGCCGCTTCGCATCTTCATGACGCTTGTGGTCGCGATCGGACCCGTCACTGCGGTCGACCCTGTCGCTCCATCTCTCCATCGCAGTCGCCTTCCCTGAATAGTTACAACGCCGCACGGCAAACGCCCGCGCCTTCGCTCAAGGAGATAACGATTTGCGGCGGCTGCCGTTCCTTGGCGAGCAGGGACTGAGACAGCCGGACTTTGTGCTATCAATGCGCGAAAGAGAGCCGGGGCGCTCGGATGAAAGACATCACCTGCATCGAAGATTTGCGGCAGCTCTACCACCGCAAGGTGCCGCGCGCCTTCGTCGATTATTGCGAATCCGGCTCCTATGCCGAGCAGACGCTAGCCGCCAACCGTGCCGATATCGAACGTATCAAGCTCCGCCAGCGCGTTCTGTTCGACATTTCCGGGCGCAGCACCAAAACCACAATCCTCGGCGAACCGGTGTCGTTGCCGCTTGCTTTGGCGCCGGTCGGGCTCACCGGCATGCAGCACGGCGACGGAGAAATCCTCGCCTGCCGTGCCGCACAGCGGGCCAGCATTCCCTACACGCTCTCGACCATGTCCATCTGCTCCATCGAAGACGTGGCGGCGGCGGTCGACAAGCCGTTCTGGTTCCAGCTCTACGTGATGAAGGACCGTGGCTATATCCGCAGCCTGATCGAGCGTGCGGCGGCGGCGAAATGCAGCGCACTCGTGCTCACCGTCGATCTGCAAGTGATCGGGCAGCGCCACCGCGACATCAAGAACGGCATGACGGTGCCGCCGGAAATTCGCATCCATAATCTCATCGACATCGCCACCAAGCCGGCCTGGGCGCTTGGCGTGTTGCGCGGCAAGCGCAAGACTTTTGGCAACATCGCCGGCCACTATCCTGGAATGGCGAACGTCACGGTGCTGTCGAAATGGATCGCCGAGCAGTTCGATCCGACGTTGAGCTGGAAAGACGTCGAGTGGATCAAAAGTCTGTGGCCCGGCAAGCTCATTCTCAAGGGCATTCTGGACGTCGAGGACGCCCGCATTGCAGCCAAGACGGGCGCCGCCGCGCTCGTGGTGTCCAACCATGGCGGCCGCCAGCTCGACGGCGCCTCGTCGTCAATCTCGATCCTGCCGGCGGTCGCCGATGCGGTCGGCGCCGACATCGAGGTTTTGTTCGACGGCGGCATTCGTTCGGGTCAGGACATTTTACGTGCCGTCGCGCTGGGTGCGCGCGCTTGCCTGAGCGGCCGCGCCTATATTTACGGCCTCGGTGCCGGCGGGCAGGCCGGCGTTGCCCGCGCCATCGAGATCATGCGCAGTGAGCTCGACACATCGATGGGGCTCACCGGCGTTACCAGTATTGCCGCTATCGACCGCCGCGTGATCGCGAGCCTCTAATCGGTGCGGGGGATATCAGGCGCCTGGCGCTTGAAGGATATATTTACGTCCCATCAACCCTGTTCGATCATTGCGCGTCAACCTTATGAACCTATGAAAGTCGCGTCGACCTAATTCGCGATGGGCGTGTTTGTCGGTGGGGCGGGAATTCTCCAGACACCAGAATCCTCGCTGTGTTGCGGAGCCCGGCCGCTCGCCTGAGGAAACATGAGGAGAGAGATATGCGTAAGCTTGTGGTGGCCACAATAATTTTTGCCAGCGCGATGGCGGTGTCGAGCGCGCGCGCCGACATGGTGGGCGCGGCAGCAGGCGCGGGCGCCGGTCTTCTCGTTGCCGGTCCTCCCGGCGCCGTGGTCGGCGGCGTGGTCGGCGCGGTCTGGGGCAAGCCGTTCTGGGGTCCGTCCCTCGGCAAGGGCCATTGCTGGACCGACAACGATTTCCATCGCCATTGCGACAAGCACTGGAATTGAGTGTCGTTCTCTGTCGCTGGTGACGACTACGTCATTGCGAGGAGCAAAGCGACGAAGCAATCCAGACTTTGTGTTCCGCTGGATTGCTTTGCTTCGCTCGCAATGACGGCCTACTCTTCCTTATATCCGTAGGCTTGCTGATTGCCGGCCGCGCCGTAATATTTGTACGGCAGGAATTTTCCCGACATCGTCAGCCGTACCCGGTCGCCTTTCGGATCGGGCTGGCGTTCCATCGCCAGATCAAAGTCGATCGCCGACATGATGCCGTCCCCGAATTCTTCCTCGATCAAAACCTTCAAGGCCGGACCGTTGACCATCACCAGTTCGTAGAACCGGTAGATCAGCGGGTCGGTCGGCGGCATCGGCGAGCCACGCATCGGCACTTCGTTAAGCAACGCCTGCTCGCCCTTGGAAAGTCCGAACAGTTCGGCGGCCTTCGCGGCCTGCGGTTTGGTCATTTTCATTTGGCCGAGCACGGCGCCGGTGATCAGCACCGGCGACATGCCGCCGATTTCCTCGCAAATGTATTTCCAGCTCCAGCTCTTTTCGCGCTTGATGCCGAGCAGCTTCTCGGTGAGTTCGGCGCGCGTCTTCGTCGCTGTCATGGGACGACCTCCAAAGATTTGGCACGACTTATGCCCGAATAACGAGCAATTGCCGTGCCAAAAGCAGGCCGCCCCTCTGACGTCGCCTCACATTGGCGGTGCGACGCCGTCGCGGCCGACATTGATAGCGGGCGCCGCAAAAGATCCGTCCGGCATGCTCTGCGCGCCGATGACGATCATCTTCGCACCGGACTTTAAGTCGCTCGCATTGCCGGGGACGAATCTCACCACCGGCGTGTTGGGCGGAACGATTACTTTTTGCTCGCCGTCCGTATACTTGACCATGATGACCTGACCGTCGACGCTCGCGACCGTCGATTTAACGTTGGCATTGGTCATGGTGCTACCCGGCTCGCGATCCCACGGAAGATGGCGAGTTGGAATGACGCCGCGCTGTGAATCCATAAAAATGTGAAGTCCGATGGCCTTCTGGCTGCCATCAGGCTGCGGCATGGCCGTCACGCCGATAAATGAACCTTCTTTGATATCGGCGAGTGACGCTGCAACCATTGCCGTGATCCGCGCATTGTCGGCGAGCTTGATTTTGACCGTGCTGCCATCGCGCGCTTTCACGGTGAGCATCGGCCCGTCAACGGCTTCGATCTCGCCACGAATGCGAATCGGCGCCGGAGCCGGCGGTGCTGCCGGCGGTGTCGGCGTCTGCGCGATTGCAATGGATGTGGCGAACAACAAAGCGATGGCGCTTGCGCCCAAAATTCTTTGTGGTGTCATGATGGCTCTCCCGATCGTCGTCCCCTCGCACTTTTTGGCTTATGCCAATGGCGACAGCGTAAAAATTGGCTTATGCCAATGGCGACAGCGTAAAAACCCCGCAAAAGAAGACTTATTCCTGGGGTTCTATCGGCGGCGCGCCGAGATCGGCTTCAAGCAAGGCCCGCAGTTCCGCGGTCACGTCCGGCTTTTTGCCAAACCACAGCAAAAAGCCGCGCACCGCCTGATGCATCAGCATGCCCAACCCGTCAGCGATGCGCAGGTTCCGGGCTCTTGCCGCCCGGGCAAGCGGCGTCACCAAGGGCACGTAAACAAGGTCGGCGACGACGGCGTGATCGGGCAAGCGTCCAACATCCAATGCGAGCTGGGGCTGGCCGTCCATGCCGAGCGTCGTCGTGTTCACCAGCAACCCCGTATCGTCGAGCGCAACGTCGCGCTCATCCCAGTGCATCAGATGAACGCGCGCGCCGAAACGCTGGCGCAAAGCTTCCGCGCGCTTAGGCGTGCGGTTAATCACCATGATTCGCTCGATGCCGCGTTGTAGCAGCGCATAAATCACAGCGCGCGCGGCGCCGCCGGCGCCGAGCACCACGGCGTTGCCCAAGCTACGGTCCCAGCCGGGCGTGCGCGCGTCGAGATTGTCCAAAAAACCTTCGACGTCAGTATTGGTCGAACGCAGCCCGCCATCGAACCATAATGTATTGGCGGCGCCGACAGCGCGGGCGCGGTCGTCGGGCTGCGAGGACGCCAATGCGGCTTCCTTGTGCGGCACCGTGACATTGGCGCCGGCGTAACCGCGCGCGGCGAGCGACTCGATAAAAGCGCCAAACTGATCCGGCGACACCGCTTCGCTCCTGTATTCGCCGGGGATGCGGTACAACTTCAGCCAGTAATTATGAATGAGCGGTGAGCGCGAATGCTCGACCGGCCAGCCGACGATGCAGGCCGCGCGCGCTCCCGCAGTCACGCCTCGTCCACCACTTGATTGCGCAAGGTCCCGATCCCGGGACATTCGACTTCGATGGTGTCGCCCGGCTTGAGCCAGACCGGCGGATCGGTCTTCGGCGCCTTCTTCACCGGCGTGCCGGTGCAGACGACGTCGCCCGCTTTTAGCGTCATGAAGCTCGTCGTGTAAGCGATGATGTCGGCGAAGGAGAAGATCATGTTCGCTGTCGTGTCGTCCTGCGCCACTTCGCCATTCTTGCGCGCGATGAGATGCAGCGGCTTGGTGAGATCGAATTCCGTTTCGATCCACGGCCCGATGCTGCCGCAAGCGTCAAAATTCTTGCCCTGGGTGACGTTGAACTGGCCGTGGCGCGTCCAGTCGCGGATCGTTCCTTCATTGGCGAGCGTGATACCGGCGATCACACCGAGCGCATTTTCCTTCGCCACATGCTTGCAGTCGCGGCCGATCACGATTGCGATCTCGCCTTCGTAGTCGAGTTGCTCTGAAATCTTCGGCCGCACCAGATTCTGCCCCGAACCGACCAGCGAATTCGACGCGCGGTAGAACATGCTCGGATATTTCGGCGTCGTTGCGATGTTGTAGTCCTCAGCACGGCCTTTGTAGTTGACGCCGACGCACAGGATTTTTTCCGGCGTCAGGAGCGGCGGCAGCAATTCGACTTCGGCGAGCCGCACGTCGGCGCGCACAGCGTCGGTGGCGGCTTTGGCCTGATCGAGCGCCTGCGCGCGAAACACCTCAACCAGCGAGTGAAAGCGGTTCAGCCTCGGACGAAGGTCAACAATGCCGTCGCCGACGACCGCGCCGAAACTAGGCCGGCCGTGCAGGGAATAACTGGCGAGGCGCATCGTGTGTCTCCCGACTTCTGGCGGACGATGTGTTAGAAGTCGGCGCCCAAAGCGTCAACGGGGAAAGGGATGAAAGCGTTGTTTCTCGACTGCAACGATCAGCTCGCGCCGGTCTGGCAGCAGGTCATTCGCGCCGACGATCCGCCGATTGACGTCAACCGAAAAGCCTTCGCGCAGGATGAACTGCCGCGCCTGCTCAAGGGCTACGAGATCGCCATCGACGACCATTCCTACATGCCGACGCCCTTGGTCGACCAATGCGGCGCCCTCAAGCACATCGTTTTTCTCGGCACCGGACCAGCGAGCTATATGAGCCTTGCCGACATGGCCGCGCGCAACATCAAGGTCCACATTATAAAAGGCTACGGCGACACTGCGGTCGCCGAACACTCCATCGCGCTGCTCATGGCCGCGTGCCGCAACATCGCCCGCATGGACCGCGAGCTACGATCCGGCACCTGGACGCCGCACGAAGGCGTGCAGCTTTTCGGCAAGACGCTCGGCGTGATCGGACTCGGCGGTATTGGCAGCGAAGTTTTGCGCATGGGACGCGGCCTCGGCATGGAAGTGATCGCCTGGAACCGGACGCCAAAACATAATGCTCCTCTCGTTTCACTCGAGGAGCTATTGGAACGCTCGGATGTGATTTCGATGAATCTGACGCTCAACGACGAGACGCGCAGCTTTCTCGGCCCGGCGCAGTTCGCGCGCATGAAGCCCGGCGTGATTTTCGTCAATACCGCACGCGCCGGTCTGGTCGACGAGGCTTCATTTATCGAAGCGTTGCGCTCGGGCCGCATCCGCCATGCCGGGCTCGACGTGTTCCACCACGAGCCGCTCAAGCCCGACAATCCGCTGGCGCGCATGGATAATGTCACATTGTCGGCCCACGCCGCCTTCCGCACGCCGGAAGCCTCGATGACGCTCTTGCGCCGCGCCATCGACATTGTCCGCGACATCGTCGACCAATAAGATCAGACCATGGGGGACCGCCATCTCGACATCGCCTTGCGGGTGAACGGCGAGGACGTGCGCGAGCGCATCGAGGCGCGCAAAACGCTGGTCGATTTCTTGCGCGAGGATCTCGGCCTTACCGGCAGCCATATAGGCTGCGAGCAGGGCGTGTGCGGCGCCTGTACGATGCTCGTCGACGGCGAAGTGGTGCGCGGCTGCCTCGTCCTTGCCGTGCAGTGCGACGGCGCCAAGGTCGAAACCATCGAAGGCATTTCGGATTCCGGCGCTATCGCCGATCTCCAGGAAGCCTTTCAAAAGCGCAACGCCCTGCAATGTGGGTTCTGCACACCCGGCATGCTGATCGGCGCGCAGGCGCTTTTGGCCGGCGGCAGCGTGCCGAGTCGTGATATGATCCGCGAGCATCTTTCCGGCAACTACTGCCGCTGTACCGGCTACCAGGCCATCGTCGACGCGATCGAGTCCGTCGCCCAAACACGCGCCCGCTCGCGGGCGGAACAGGCAGGCCCATCATGAACGAACACGCAAATCCGCAAACGCTGTCGGAACGCGCCGACGCGCTCGAAGAAAAAATGATGCACGAGCTCGGCGAGCGCATCGCCACCAAGTCGGTGCTGTTCAATCTGGCCGACGGCAGGGTGGAAATGGACATGGGCGCGACGCTAAAGGCCGCCAATCCCGACAAGTACTTTCTCATGGGCGCCGATCCGCGGCTGCCGAAAATGCCGGAGAAGCCGACGCTGATCGATTTCTTCCACAACCGCTTCGCCTCGCTCAATCATCTGTTGCAAAGCGCCACGCATGCGCTCAAGGGCGGCCACAGCGAAAAGGTCGTGCTCGCCTGCCTGCTGCACGATATCGGCGTGACGGGCTTCATCCGCTGCGACCATGGCTATTGGGGCGCACAGATGATCGAGCCCTATGTTGACGAGGAGGTGAGCTGGGCGGTGCGCACGCACCAGGCGCTGCGCTTTTTCCCCGATCCGTCCGTCGGCTACGAATATCCGGAAATGTACCTCAAATATTTCGGCGCCGATTATAAGCCGGAGCCTTACATCGTCGCCGAATACGAACGTGCCAGGAATCACAAATATTACATGACCTCGCGTCTGATCTGCGTGAACGACATCTATTCGTTCGATCCGAACGCCAAGGTCGATCTCAACGACTTCGTCGACATCATCGGCCGCAACTTCCGGCAGCCCAAGGAAGGCCTCGGCTTCGACAATTCGCCGTCGGCGCATATGTGGCGCACGCTGATGTGGCCGACGCGGTTTTTGTGAGCACGTGAAAATCGCCGCCGACCAGCCGTCCGGCCTCACCGCGCTCGACCGGCCGAATTCCTATATCGGCCGCTCGGTGCCGCGGCCCAATCTGGCGCGACTGACGCAGGGCCGCGGCCAATATGTCAGCGATGTCGTGTTGCCGCGCATGGTGCACGTTGCCTTCGTGCGCTCGCCGCACGCCCATGCCCGCATCAAAAGCGTCACGACGGTCGAAGCGAAGAAAGCGTCCGGCGTGATCGCTGTCGTTACCGGCGCGGAGTTGGCCAAGGTCATCACGCCTTGGGTCGGCGTGCTCACGCATCTCAAAGGCATCAAATCGGCGCCGCAGCATGCCATTGCCGTCGAGCGCGCCTGCTGGCAGGGCGAAGCGGTCTGCGCCGTCGTCGCCCGGAGCCGCGCCGAAGCCGAGGATGCCTGCGCGCTGGTCGAAGTCGAGTACGACGAACTTGCCGCAGTGACCGATGCGGAAACCGCGCTCGATGCAAAGACGCCGGTGATCCATCCGGCGCTCGGCGACAATCTAACCTTCGAGCGCGTGCTCAATGCCGGCGAGCCCGACAAAGGCTTTGCCGAGGCCGATGCGGTGGTCGAAAGCACCTTCGTCTTCGGCCGCCACACCGGCGTGACCAACGAAGCGCGCGCCATCGTTGCCGACTGGAATCCCGGCGACCAGCGCCTGACCGTCTATCAAGGCACGCAGGCGCCGCATATGACGCAGAATATCTTCGCCAAGCATCTCGATCTGCAGGAGCATCAGGTGCGTGTCGTCACCAAGGACGTCGGCGGCTCGTTCGGCATCAAGGTGCACATCTATGCCGATGAAATGGCGACGGTGGCGCTGTCGAAGCTGCTCAAGCGTCCGGTCAAGTTCGTCGCCGACCGTTTGGAAAGTTTTGTCACCGACATCCATGCCCGCGATCATCGCGTCAAAGCCAAGATCGGCGTCAGGCGTGATGGTGCGATCACCGCGTTCGAGATCGACGATCTCACGGGCATCGGCCCTTATTCAGTCTATCCGCGAACCAGCGGCATCGAGGCCAACCAGGTCGTCAATCTCACCGGCGGTCCCTATACCTGTCCGAATTACCGCGCCCGCGCCCGCGTCGTATTCCAGAACAAGAACGTAATGTGCCAATACCGCGCCGTCGGCCACCCGATTGCGGTCGCGGTGACCGAGGGGCTTGTCGAGCTCGCGGCAGCGAAGATCGGCATGGATTCGGTCGAGTTGCGGCGGCGCAATCTGTTCCCCGACAACAAATATCCCGCGACCACCGCCGCCGGATTGAAGCTCGAAGGCCTGTCACATCACGCTTCGCTCGACAAACTGCTCAAAATGATGGACTACGTGGCGCTGCGCGCCGAGCAGACGCGCTTGCGCCAGCGCGGCGTGCATCGCGGCATCGGCTTCGCCTCCTTCATCGAAGTGACCAATCCGTCGGCGGCGTTCTACGGCGTCGGCGGCGCGCGGATTTCGTCGCAGGACGGCGCTACTACGAAGCTTGATGCCACCGGCGCCATCTCCATCCATTCCGGCGTCACCGAGCAGGGACAGGGCACCGAGTCGGTGCTGGCGCAATGCGTCGCCACCTCGTTCGGCGTGCCGATCGAGCGTGTGCGCGTCATCACCGGCGATACCGACAACACGCCCTATGGTGGCGGCACCTGGGCGTCGCGTGCCGCCGGCATTGGTGGCGAGGCGGCATGGCGGGCCGGCAAGGCGTTGCGCGAAAACGTGCTCGCCGCCGCCGCCTCGATTTTGCAAGCCGACCCGAAGGCGCTCGATATCCGCGCCGGCATCGTGGTCGACGCCGATACCGGACGCGAACGCGTGCCGCTTGATGAAGTGGCGCGTGTCGTCTATTTCCGCCCCGATACTTTGCCGCCCGGCTTTCAGGCCGAATTCGTGGTGACGCGGCATTACGTGCCGCGTGGTTGGCCGTTCGCCTTCACTAACGGCGTGCAGGCCTCTTACCTTGACGTCGATATCAGGACCGGCGAAGTGAAACTGCTGCGGCACTGGTGCGTCGAAGATTGCGGCACCGTGATCAATCCGCAGCTCGTCGACGAGCAGATTCGCGGCGGCATCGTGCAGGGTATCGGCGCGGTGTTGTTCGAGCGCTGCCTCTATGACGAGGCCGGCCAGATGCTCAACGGCAACCTGATGGATTATCTGGTGCCGATGGCCGGCGAAATGCCCGACATCGATATCGGCCACGTGGTGACGCCGACCGCGGATTCCGAGCTCGGCGCCAAGGGCGCGGGCGAGGCCGGCACTGCCGGCGCGCCGGCCTGCGTGATGAATGCGATTAACGATGCGCTGCGCCTGCTCGGTGCCGCGCCGATCACGCAAATGCCGATTACGCCTGAACGCGTCTTAGCCGCGCTGCATGACGCGGAGTAGGCGCGCGACGATGAGCTGGAGGGGGAGGGTTGAACACCGACGCGGTCTCCTGATAGAGAGTTTTCCGCGCGATGGCTGGTCGGGTTTGCTGCCATTATCGATTGACGGGTCTATGACGCGGAGTTGAAGCGCCGTGAGATGGTTTTGTCTGTTCGCGATCGTCATCGCGAGTTCATTGTTTGGCACCTGCGCCTCGAATAGCGAGCCCAATTCCGGCCAGGTGTGGTCGCTGACGACACCCTTCGGCATTATTTACGGAATCATCAAGCGCCAGGAGGTGGATTATCCAACCACGCATCCGGCAGGAACCATCCTCGTCATCACCAAGGAGCGGCGGCTCTATTACGTGCTCGGTTCGGGCAAGGCCATTCGCTACGCCATCGCTGTCGGAATGGAGGGCTATGGCTGGACCGGCGTCAACACCGTGACGGCCAAACGCGAATGGCCGGACTGGACGCCCACGCCAGATGAACTGAAGCGGTTTACCAATCTGCCCCGTCACATGGCGGGTGGCCCGGACAATCCGCTCGGCGCGCGCGCCCTTTATCTCGGTGACACGCTCTACCGCATCCATGGAACGAACGAGCCGTGGAAGCTTGGCGGCAACGTATCGTCTGGCTGCATTCGTATGTCCAACGACGACATTATCGATCTGTACAATCGGACTAAGATTGGCGCTACAGTCATTGTCCAATAGCCAGCAGGGCTCAGCGGACTTTTTTGAATCGGATCACTAGTGCGACGCTGCCTTCGCCGGAAACGGCGATTCGGCATCGCGCGCGCGGTGAAAATCCGGCGTCGGCGGCGGGCCCCAGATATTGGTCTTGCCGGCGACCCAGGTTTTCGGCCGCTGCGGGGTATCGAGATGCCACGGCCGCGGCTCGAAATAACCGAGCTCCTCGTCGAGCATCTGGTCGAGCTCGCAGAAGAACTCGATCACCTGATCGTCCGGATTGCGGTGATAGGTGGCGACGTTGTGCCCCGGTCCGTGACGCAGCGGGCCCCAGATGATCGGGATGCGCTTCTGCCCGAACAGGTCGCAGGAATTCTGCAAATG
>Ga0181522_10001731_pt1 | contig 13003 bp, 11 predicted proteins | sample PEATcosm2014_Bin_27_FD_121103 | JGI IMG/M metagenome (GOLD analysis project Ga0181522, IMG submission 121103) | Peatland microbial communities from MTU Mesocosm Facility, Houghton, MI, USA - PEATcosm2014_Bin05_10_metaG | ecosystem: Environmental > Terrestrial > Soil > Wetlands > Peat | place... | reverse complement strand
ATTCGTGCGGCGATGCTTGAATTCGTGCGAAAGTCGAATTGGAGCGCTAGGCCACGATAAGAGTTCCGTCTCTTCTCAGTACACCACTTTGACCGACGCATTGATCATGGCCCTGTCGATGTAGCCAATGGCCGCCGGATTCGCGCTTATTCGCTTCATGATTTCGACCGTGTTGGATACGCTGTAGGGAGGCTGTCCCCGGCCGGTGAATATGATTTTCGACCAGTAGGCTTTGATCTGCGCAGCGGATTTTCCAAAGACCTTGTCGTAGAACTCATCCCGGACGGCTGAGCCCTCGGCCTGGTCTATGACCACGGCTGCTGCGCCACCCGGAAAGCGCATGGTCTTACCCAGAAAAATATCCTGCACCTGGACCTTGCTCAAGGCAGCGATCGGGCTGTTTGACGACACCACGACGACGACATCGGCCATCGCTGCGCTACTCATCAGGCTCAGCACCAGCCCGATGATTAGCCATACGCCTAGGTTCGTCGGAGGCATGAGGTTTGATCAGAACACGAAGTCGACCACGGAACTGAACAGGAACACGGTACTGCCGGGTTGAAATCCGGGTTGCGGGTTGATCAACGTGCCCGCCGAACCAGCGCCGAGATCGATGCGGTCCAGCTGCAGCTTGACATCCAGGTTCTTCATAAAGTCCCAGCGCACGCCGACCGATAGGGTGTATTGGTCCGGACGGGAGTTCAGGCCGTCGTTGAGACCGGCGTTGAGCGCAGTGGCAACTGGCACGAGATCGGCAGGCAGGCCCGCTATGCTTAGGCCAGCAGAAGAGTTACTGCGCTGAGTTATCTGCGCGTAGGTTAGATACGGTGTGAATGGTCCCGCCCGCCGGCCGCCGCTGAGGTACCAGCCGGTATTGGCGCCGAGAAAGGATTGTGACCGGGATGTCGCCCATTCGCCCATCACAAACCACCTGCCTGGATCGTAGCTGGCTGCAACCGTCAGGATCGAAGAGGACTTGTCCACGACTTCATACTGACTTGCAATCGCGGCGCCTTGTGGGCCGAATTGTCTTAATCCATCAAATAGTGCCGTGGCATCGTTCAATGTGATGTTGGAGCTGAGGTAGCCCGCGCGTATGAGAGCGGGGCCGTACTCGGCTTTATCGAAGATTCCCCACACATATTTGGCGTCGAATTTGCTGCCACCGGCGAAATTGAACGCCAGATTTCGACCGTAATTGACTTGCAAAGTATTGGTCACACCGGCCAGGCGCCAGCGATAACTGGCGTCAAAGCCATCCACACTGGTAATCGGATTGGCGCCATACACCTCCGTCGGCGGCCGCACCCAGGGATTGCTGTATCCCACCTCCCGCGAATCCGAATCCAGAAAAGTGGGGATGACGATCCGGCCCACGCGAACGCTGAAATCCTCCGTGAGCAGGTATTTGAGGTTGGCCCATTCCAGGTGCGGTGTGTAAGTGTCGTCGTAATTTTGCTGCGCGATCACCTGCACGACCGCCGAGAGCTGCGAGCCCAGGGTGGCCAGGACCTGTCCGCCGATCAGGCTGTCGACACTGGCGCTCCAGCTGCGGCTGTATCCAGCGCCATTGGGCTCGAAATCGTTGGCGGTGAAGTCCGCCTTATCCTCACTGGAGTGTACGACCCCGACGGTGCCGAATCCATTGAATGAAAACATTGATCCATACGGACCCTGTACGTCGGCGCGAGCCGTATGGTGCAGCGTCGACGCCATCAGCGCGATCACGATCAGCGCACGCGAGGGGCTCTTCAGGGTCACCGCATGGCCGTTGCGGCGCGTGAACTCGTCAGTGTGGCGCCGGGCTCCTGGGCCCACAGCAGCTCGGTGAATTTGTGCGCCGACAGGGGCTTGTTGAAATAGAAGCCCTGGAACTCATCGCAGGCTTGCGTTCTTAGGAACTCAGCCTGCTCCTGGGTTTCTACCCCTTGGGCTACCACGGTGAGGCTCAGGCTCTTGCCCATATCGATAATGGCTTTGGTCATTCCGCTCTGCATCCCGCGCATGGCGATGTCCCGGGTATAGGATCGATCGATTTTGATGGTGTCGAGTGGAAAGCGTTGCAGCGATGCCAGCGAGCAATAGCCGCTTCCAAAATCGTCGATTGCGATTTTGACGCCCAACGCCTTCAATTGCGTCAGGGTCCGCAAGGTCCGTTCGTTCTCGCCAAGCAGCAGACTCTCGTGAATTTCAAGTTCCAGCAGACATGGTTCCATGCGAGTGGAATCAAGGACTGAGGCGATGTCACGCAGCAGATGCTCGTCGCCAAACTGGCGTGCCGTAAGGTTCACCGCAACGCTCAGACGTTGCAGCCCCAGATTCTGCCAGGCGACGTTTTGCTGGCAGGCTGTCTGCAGAACCCACTTGCCTATCGGCACGATTAGACCGGTCTCTTCGGCTATCGGAAGGAACTGCATGGGAGCCACCAGGCCCAGCTCTGGGTGCTCCCACCGCAGCAGCGCTTCCATGCCGGTGATCTGACCGTGCACCAGCTCCCGCTTGGTCTGATACTCGAGCGTGAATTCCTTTTTTTCGAGTGCACGCCTCAAACTTGCCTCGAGGGCCAGGCGTCCAAGGGAATTGGCGTTGAGGTTTTCGGAATAGAACTGAAATCGATTCTTGCCGTCTTGCTTGGCCTGATACATCGCGATATCGGCGTTTTTCGTCAACGTCTGCTCGTCGAGGCCATCCGTCGGATAGGTGCTGATGCCTATGCTCGCCGTCACGCTGAACTCCTGGCCCAGCAGCGTGAAAGGCTTGACGAACGCCGTGACTATCTTCTGCGCGACCGTCGCCGCGTATGTCTCCTCCATCAAGTCGCTGAGCAGCACGACGAACTCGTCGCCGCCGAGGCGTGCAACGGCATCGCTGTCGCGCAGGCACCCCTTGAGCCGGCTTGCGACTTCGGTCAATAACTCGTCCCCTGCCTCGTGCCCCAGCGTATCGTTGATCTGCTTGAATCGGTCCAGATCGATGAACGCCACCGCCAGCTGTCGGTGGTGCCGCTGCGCCTGGCTGATGGCCTGAGTGAGCAGTTTGTTGAATAGACTGCGATTGGGCAGTGAAGTGAGTCCGTCGTAGTAGGCCAGGTACTCGACGCGCTTTGCATACTTCAGCTTGGCGATGCTCTCGCGAGCGCGACTGTCCGCCAGCTGCCAGCTCATGCGGCCCAGGAGCCCGGTTAGCAGCAGCAGCAGGGTACTGGCGGTGGCCGCACGCCACAGGTATATGTGGGCGCTCTCACGCACGGCGGCCAGCTGCTCGGTTTCGGACAATCCGGCGATCACCGCGAGCGGAAACTCATAGAGCTGCTGTGTCCCCGTGAAGCGAGATACGCCATCCCACTTATTGACCGAAAGGGAGACTTGGGGATCCCCCGCATCGTTGTTGGGAATGGCGCTGGCGTAGTCGATTCGCGACCCCGCCGTCACGGTCTCTCCCGTGCGCCTGATCCGGAACACGCCATCGGTGCCGACAATGGCCAGCACACCGTCCTTGCCCAGGAGGGAGGGATCGTAGCCGCTGACAAAGTAAGCGGCATCGACCGCGATGACGACGGCGCCGGCTACTTTGCCGTGTGCGTCGGTCAGTGGGCGTCCGAATTGCAGCGTCCATTCGCCCGATGTAGCAGCGACGCGCGGTAGATCCACCCACATCGCATCGTCAGTCAGATCCTGATGGACTTCGCGCGATGCCCCGGGGCGCCTTGGGTCGGATCGCGTTGTGGCCAGAACCTGGCCGTCTGCGCCGAAGACGGTGATGGCGAACAGCAATTCCGTCGGCAATAACCCCCTCGCCCGGAGTTCACTCAGGGCCGCCGGCGCGCCTTTCATTTCGGTCAGATAGTTGACCAACTTGAGTGTCTGATCGATCTCGCGCAGCGCGCGTACAACCTGCGCCTGATAGGTATTCACCAGCTGCAGCACCGCTGCCGAGGAGACCTTCGTTGCGTTGGTGCGCTCGATGTGGATGAGATTTAAGGTGATGCCCCAGATCCCGCCGAGAAACAACAGGGTGAGTGCCGGAAAGAAAATGTGCGCCTCGGCGAGCCGGGTGGCCCAGGCCCGAAGTCCCGTCGCTGCGGGGCTTTGCAGGGCACGTCTGCGCGTCGTGTCTTCCAGCGCGACACTGGTCAGGATATTCATGCAAGCGCCCGGGGCGCCAGATAGGTCAACTCGAACAGTTCACTCGGAGCGGGTCTGCCAAATAGATATCCCTGTGACTCGTCGCAGCCCAGAGCGTGCAGAAGAGCCGACTGTTCCTCGGTTTCCACTCCCTCAGCGACTACCTTGAGCTTCAGGGAATGAGCCATCTTGATGATCGTGGATACCAGCACTGTTCCCTGTTGCCCGGACGTCAAGTCATGCACGAATGATCGATCGATCTTTAATGTGTCCAGAGGGAGCTTCGAGAGGTAGCTGAGCGAGGAGAAGCCGGTGCCGAAGTCATCGATGGCGATGCTTATGCCCATGGCACGCAGAGCATGCAGGCTCACGCCGCTATGCCGCACGTCTTCCATGATCACACTTTCGGTGAGTTCCAGTTCCAATCCCGAGGCCGCGGCCGCATTGACCGCCAGCGCGCGCTTCACTTGCTCGATAAAGCTACGACTGCGTAGTTGCAGCGCCGATACATTGACCGAGATGCGAACCGCGGGCAGGCCTGCGGCGCGCCAGCGCGCGTAGTCTTCTATGGCTCGGTGCATTGCCCAATTCCCGACCTCGTGGATCAGGCCCATCTCCTCAAGCACCGGAATGAAGTTGCCCGGTAACACCAGTCCTGTTCGCGGATCATTCCAGCGGATCAGTGCCTCCGCGCCGGTGATTTTGCCGTCCAGCAGACTCACCTTGGGCTGGTAGTAGAGTTCGAATTGGCCCTGGTCGACGGCCTGGCGCAGTTTGCTCTCGAGATTGAGCCGGCCTATTACAGTCTCGGACATCCTCTCCGCGTAGAAGAGATATCGTTCACCGGCCATCTTGGCCTTTCTGAGAGCTGCCTCGGCGTTTCTGATCAACATATCGGCGTCGGCGCCATCGTCGGGGTACAGGGCTATGCCAACCTTGGCGCCGATATGAAACACCGCATCGTTGAGACGGAACGGATGGCGCAGGAAACTCTCTATCGCCTGCTCTATCAGCCGTCCCAGGTCTGCCTCCGACTTTACCGTGGGACATACCACGGCGAAGTGATCCGCGCCGATCCGCGCCAGGAAGCCGGCATCACCCATCGTCTGGGTCAGCCATTCCGCCACTTGCCTGAGTAGCGCATCGCCGCTCGCGCGGCCCAGGCTTTGGTTGATGTTCTTGAAGCGCTCCAGGTCGATGAGTCCCATCACCAGCCTGTCCCCGCCAGCTTTGGCACCGCGCACAAATTGCGCGACCCGTTCCATGAACAGTCCGCGGTTGGGCAGGCCGGTGAGTTCGTCGTAACAGGCAAGGTAATTGAGGCGTTCCTGTGTCTCCAGGTGATCGAGCGCAAACGAGATGTTGCCCGCCAGTTTCAGGAGCAGTCGCGCTTCCCCTTCATCGAACGCATCCGGTTCGGCGGCATACAATGCCAGTACCGCCGTAGGGCGCCCGGCCACTATCAGCGGGAAACAGCCCAGAGACCTGTGCCCTCTTGCCAACAGCTCATCGCGAAGTGAGGCCACGGATGGGTCGGTCGCTACATCATTGCAGATCACGGGGCGTGCCTGCCGCAACGCGCGACACTCCGGTCGCTGACTATCCGCGGTTTCCTCGAGTGCGGTCAGTTTGATACCGCTCACGTACTCCTGCTTGCCCCCCCGCCAGGCCACTACCTTGCCGTTCAAGGTATGCGAATCGATCTCACCTATCCACGCCGTGCTGAAGGTCCCGGCGTCCACCGCGATGCGGCAGGCCTCGTTGAAGAGTTCCTGCCGGTCCCGTACCCGCACGATCAACGCGTTGATCTCGCTTAACACCGTGTAGACACGACTCAGGCGCTTCATGCGGACATCAGATCTCTGCTGTTCGGTGATGTCCTCGCCGATGCTCGCAATGCCAATCACCTCGCCCTGCGCTGAGCGCAGCGTGGAATTACTCCATCGAATCAGCCGATGTTCGCCCGCGCGCGTCAGGATGGCGCTCTCGTGATGCCGCGAGCTCGGAAGGTTGGAGAGCACGGCCGCATACACGCTCTTCAGTTCCTGACGGTCGGCGGCCGTTACGAACAGGTCCAACAGGTTTTGGCCCACGACCTCCTCTCGCTTCCAGCCGGTCAGCTTCAAAAAATAGTCGTTGCAATAGTCAATATTCGCGGACCGATCGATGATCACAGCGAGCATTTCGACGTTGCTCAATAAGTCGGTCAGGCCGCGCTGAGACTCGCGCAGCCGCTCCAGGACCCGCTGCGTTTCGCTCGGCTCGTGCAGCGTGGCCGTGAAGTAGCGCCGTCCGTTGGCGCTGAATGTGGAAATGGAGGCCTCGCTCTGAAATTTGTCGCCGTTCTTGCGCAATGCCGTGACCGCGCGGGTCGCAGTTGGCTTGGGGCTCGTGGCGCCCGGATCGGGGAAGTTCGCGATGGCGAGCGAGCGTGGTGTCCGGAACGGTTCGGATAGAAGTTTGTGAAGTGGCGCCCCACGCAGCTCGGCGGTGCTATAGCCGAACAGGCACTCGGCGGCGGGATTGCCGACTACTACGCGCAAATCCTCGTCCAGCGTCACGACGGCATCAGTTGCCGCCGTGACTATTCTGTCCAGTCGCTGCCGGCTGTCGTTCAGCGCCTGTAGCGCATGCTTGCGGTGCGTGATGTCCGCTATGATGCCGGCTACGCGCAGCAGCACCCCATCTGTATCCAGGACTGGAGTGCCTCTGACCTCGATCCAGCGCACCGAGCCATCCGGCCTGAGGATTCTGCATTCGAAGGCAAAATGGCCTGCCAGCATTCCCGTGTCGTACTCGCGCTGCGCAAACTCGATGTCCTCCGGATGCACGCTCGCAGTCCACGGCGGGCGACTGGCATCGAGACTCTCGCAACTCCGACCCCAGATCGCCTCATATGCCGGACTGATGTACATAAGCCGATGACTGGCAGCGTCGATGAGGAAGAACACGTCGCGCATGCTTTCGGCCATCTGGCGGAATCGGAATTCGCTCGCGCGCAAGGTGTCTTCCAGCCTCCGCTCGGTGGTTATGTCCCGGTGCATTACGATGGCACCACGTGTCGGCCCGTGGCCTAGTGGGGTCACTGTCAGTGCAAACCACCGCAGTTGCGACGATGTATGACAGGGATAGTTCGTCGAGAAGATATTGGTCGCCCCGGCCAATACCGATCGAATACCAGCGGCAATCTCCTTTGCCTCGTGCAGCTTGGCTTCCGACGCGCTGTCGCAGATCTCCACGTAATTTCGGCCGACTTTGGGTCCGGGGCCGTAGGTCGGCGCTGCGGTCTCGAACTGTTGCCAGGCTTTGTTCACCAACAGGATCGTGCCGTGGGCGTCGAGCACGGCGACATGCGCCGGCAACGCGTTGAGCAGGGTCTCCTGATCGCCTGCGCCGCGGTGAAGTAACCAGTCTTGAGCGCGTCGGAATACCGATACCCGGCCTCTACGCTCCCTGGCCTGATCCGGCGTTGCCCGTGCACGCAGAAAAGACACCGCGTTCATGACAACTCAGAGCCTGGATCGGCGCCCAATCAGGCGACTTCCATCTGATCCACACCGAACTCCAGGCGACGGCTGAAATCCTCACCCGGAACGGGTCGGCCCAAATAGTACCCTTGAGCCTGATGACAGCCGTTCTGCCGCAGGATCTCCAACTGTTGCCGTGTTTCCACGCCTTCGGCCACGACCTGCATGTGCAGATTCCTCCCCATACCGATCATGGCGGTGACGATGCTGTCACTTTCGGTGTCCTTCGCGAGGTCGCGCACGAACGACCGATCTATCTTCAGAACATCGATTGGAAAGCGCTTTAGATGTGTCAAACTCGAATAGCCGGTACCGAAGTTGTCCAGTGCGAGGCGCACGCCGATCTCCTTCAGTTCTTTGAGTACATCGGCAACTGACCGGACTTCATCTATCAGCACCGTTTCGGTCAGTTCGAGCTCCAGCAGGCGCGGGTTCAGGTCCGCCTCTGCCAATATCGACCGCAGCCCCGCTACAAAGCCCGGGCTGCGCAGCTCTACAGGAGACACGTTGATCGACATGCAGAGCGCTGGCATGCCGGAAACCTGCCAGGCCCGCGCTTGCCGACAAGCTTCGCGGAGTACCCAATTTCCGATTGGTACCATGAGACCTGAATCCTCTGCGATGGAGATGAATTCCTTCGGCGGAACCAGTCCTCGCTCAGGGTGATGCCAGCGGATCAGCGCCTCGGCACCGATGACTTCCCCGGTGGCGAGGTCGAGCTTTGGCTGGTAATGCAGCACCAGCTCATTTCGCTCGATCGCATGGCGCAGATTTTGCTCGACTGTCTGTCGTTCGACGGCGCGCGCGTTCATTTCCAGCGTGAAGAACTGATAGCTGTCACGACCGGCGTCCTTGGCGTGATACATGGCCAGATCGGCTCGCTTGATCAATGTCTCCGCGTCCATTCCATCATCCGGATAGGTGACGATGCCGATGCTCGCGGTGATGTGCAGTTCGTGCTCCTCGATGTAGTGAGGCAGACGTATCGCTTCCAGTATTTTCGTGGCCGTCACGGCAGCATCCCTGGCTTCCCTCACTTCCCAGAGCAGTACCACGAACTCATCGCCTCCCTTACGGCTCACCGTGTCGGAGCTGCGCACGCAGGTAAATAGCCGTCGGGCCACGGATTGCAGCAACCGGTCACCCACCACGTGTCCCAGCGAATCGTTGATGTGCTTGAAGTGATCAAGATCCAGAAAGATCACCGCCAGCTTCCGCCGATATCGCGCGGAGAGGTGTATCGCCTCATCCAATCGATCGTTCAGCAGTACACGGTTAGGCAGATCGGTAAGACTGTCATGCTGTGCCAGATAGGACATCTTGAGTGTCATCGCTCGTGCGACGCTTACGTCGTGAAACACCATGACGGCGCCGGTCACAGTTCCGTGGCGATCGTGAATCGGTGCGGAGGAATCTTCGATCGCGGATTCGACTCCGTCACGGCGAATCAACACGCAATTCGGTTTCAGCGCTACGGCCTTGTCGTCCCGGATCGCGAGCAACATGGGATTCGGTACCCGCTCGAGCGTCTCGGTGTCAACGATCCGGAACACTTCTTCCAGCGGACGGCCCAGGGCCTCCTCCAATGGCCAACCGGTCAGCCGCTCGGCAATTGCATTCAGATATGTGATTTGGCCCGACGCGTCGGAGCTCATGACCGCGTCGCCGATCGAGTTGAGCGTGACTACGGCGCGCTCCTTTTCTTCGAATAGCGCGTCGAAATAGGCGGCGCGTTCGATCATGCTGGTGACAGCTTTTGGCAGTAAGTACGAATCGATGCGGGCTTTGAAAAGATAATCCTGCGCCCCACACTGCACCGCCAGTTTGGCGGTTTTCTCGTCCTTTGAATCAACCAACACCAGCATTGGAACCTTGGGTGCGGCGCGAAATAGAGTGTCAAATGTCTCGATGCCGCGACTGTCCGGCAGATAGAGGTCGACCAATATCGCGTCGATGCCTTCCAGCCGCTCCAGTGCGTCGGCGCAGCGTCGCACCCAGTCCACCTGAAAGACTTCATCGGTGGACTGGGCCAGGGCATCCGTGATTGCCCTGGCTGCGGCCGCATCGTTCTGAATCAGCAGTATCCTTTGGGGCATGGCATGGGTTCTTGGTGACACTCTCGGTGGTGGCTGAAGTCAATACGGTTTGGAAACAACCTTATGTTCGGTAACGCACCCTGAAGGGCCCGGCGGCGGCATCGGATGCTCAAATTGCCGGGTGCGTCTCACTCTCGGGGGCCAAATGCCAGCAGCATTTCGCCCGCCCCGCGGACCGTAACTTGTGTGCGGCGCCGCACATACAGAGACACCGATTGCGCGCAGCCTCGGATCGGGCGCGCCGAGCGCGTGAGCGGCGCGCGCAACCCACCGTAGGCCTCCATTCAGACGGCGGACACTCGTTGAGTCTCACCGGAAGGAGATTCATCACCCAAGGCCGAGAGAATGACTGCCCGAACAATCACCGCCAATCGAATACTGGACTTCCTGCCGGCAAAGGATTTCCAGCGCCTGCGCGCTCAACTCAAACCGGTATTTCTGCCGTTCGGCCACGTCTTGTATGAGCCCGGCCACGCGATCCGGTACGTTTATTTTCCAATCGATTGCCTCATTTCGCTGCTCACGGCGGTCGATAAGCGTCGGACCCTCGAGGTGGGCATGGTGGGCAATGAGGGCATGGCCGGGATGCCCTTCGTGCTGGGCGTCGGCATCTCCGGGGTGCGCGCAATCGTGCAGGGTGGCGGCGATGCCTGGCGTATTGCCTCAGGGCCCTTTCGGATCGAATTCGAGCGCAACCGCGCGCTGCAGCAGGCGTTGTTCCGATATACCTACGCTTTGATGGCGCAGATCTCACAAACGGCCGCGTGCAATCGCTTTCACGACTCGCAGGAGCGTCTGGCCCGATGGCTGCTGATGACCCGCGACCGGGTCGGTTCGGACGAGTTTGGCATGACGCATGGATTTCTGGCGCACATGCTCGGCCTGAGGCGCGAAGGGGTCAGCGAGGCTGCCAGCGCACTCAAGGGAAGCAGATTGATCAACTATAGCAGGGGGAAAATCCAGATCCTGAATGTGCCAGGACTCAGGGCGTGCTCCTGCACCTGCTATGACATTGTTAAACAGGTCTACAGGCGAGCGCACTCCCAGCCAGCCGCGTTCAAATGAGCGGTGCTAATCACGGGGTCGTCGCGGCGGTGCGCGGCAGCGTCGTGGACGTTTGCTTTGAACAGCATCTGCCGCCGGTCCTTTCAGTCCTGCGCGCGGGCACCGATGGGCAAATCATCATCGAAGTGCTGGCGCCGCGCGACACCCGCCACGTGCGCGGCATCTCTACTAACCGCCACACAGGGCCTGGCTCGCGGAATGACGGTGTTGGACACCGGCGCCCCGCTCAAGGCACCGGTGGGCCGGGAAATTCTGTCGCGCATGTTTGACGTGTTCGGAAATGTAATCGATCGTGGCATCCCATTGTCCAACGTGCAGTGGCGGTCGGTGCATCGGGCACCGCCGGCGTTGGACAGGCGCTCCATCAAGTCCGAGGTTTTCGAGACCGGCATCAAGGTCATCGATGAGCTGGCAACGCTGGAGCGCGGCGGCAAAGCCGGGCTATTCGGCTATTGACGAAGTGAAGCGACGGCCGAAAACCGGCACCGAGCAGGTCGTCAAATCTCATGCGTCTTAAGATTCTCTCGCCGTTCCAGATTTTTGCCGACGAAGAACGCGTGTTGCGCATGGTCGTCCAGACGCCCGACGGCTCCCTTGGCCTGCTGCCGAATCGACGTGGTCGCGTCACGGCACTGACGCCGGGAGTGTTGTTCTATGAAACGGATGCGCGCGGTGGAGTGTACCTTGCGGTGGATGAGGGGATACTGGTGAAGAGCGGCCCGGAGGTGCTCGTATCGCTGGCCCGTGCGATTGCCGGCAACGATCTGGCCCAACTGCGTGGCGCCGTGCAGCGCGACTTTCGCACCCAGGACGAAGATCAGCGCAGCGCCCGGGCGATCATGGCCAAACTGGAGGCGGGGTCTGTCAGTCGCATCGCGGGGCTGCAGCGTGATTGACGAACGCAGCTTCGACCAGCAGGTCGGCGCCAGCGTGGCGCGCAAGCTCAAAGCCCGCGACAACCCCGCACCGGGCCTCTGGTTCGGCCTGGGCGTGATGGGCGTTATCGGCTGGTCGGTCGCAGTACCAACCCTGCTCGGCGCGGCGCTCGGCATCTGGTTGGACCATCGCCACTGGAGCAGCCATTCCTGGACGCTGGCATTGCTGGTTGCCGGGCTCTCGATCGGCTGCATCAACGCTGGCTCTTGGGTTGTCAGGCAGGCGCGCGATTCAGGGCAGCGATGGTGACAGGAATGCATGACCTCGGACCTCTGTTGTGGGCGGCATCGGCCGGGGCTGCGCTCGGCGTTGTGTTCTTCGTTGGCCTGTGGTGGACAGTGCAGTTGGTGATGATCGCCCACCATCCCGTGCCCTGGTTTCTCGCCAGTCTGCTGTTGCGCATGAGCGCGGTTCTGGCGGGATTCTATCTCGTCGGGGGCGGGCACTGGGATCGGCTGGTCGCCTGTTTCCTCGGCTTTGCCGCGGCGAGGCTGATCGCGGCGGTCCTGCCGTCGCTGACGGCCCGAGTCCGATATGCACCTTAGCCCGGATCAGTTGATCTTTTGGCAGTACGGCTTCTTCAAACTCAACGCCACAATTGTGTTCACCTGGGCACTGATGCTGCTGCTGGCGATCGGCTCGTTGCTGATAACCCGTAAATCCTACGCCCAACCAACGGCGCTGATGCTGCCATTCAATCTCATCAGCGAATTCTCGCGCACGCTGGCCTTCAGGGCCGCGAGATCGCTACCGGGGCAATGCCAGGACCGGAAACGATTGGCCTTGGCACTGTCGATGCGGTTGTGTTCGGTTCGGACCAGGGCATGGTTGGCCAATTCAATGAGGTAGTCGTCGAATCTGTCATCAAAGGTCAGGCGGGCGCCGCCGCACGGCACCGCATCTGGGCAATCGGGGAACGCGCTTATGCGCGCCTGTCGGACGGGCGAGCTGCTCCTGTATTACAACCGCCCGCTCGCAGGGGCTGCTTACGCGGCCGTGGGCCAGAGGGTGCTGCCGCTGGACGCGGCCTGGTCCCGCAGACTGCTCGACACACCCTGGCCGACACATAACTTGCCTGAAGTGATCGGACACGGCACCACGACGCTGCGAGCACTGATCCGTGAGTACCTGTTCATCTCTCTGTTCCGGGCCTGCGCCGAGTCGCTCGCGAGCGAAAACGCCAGCCGCCTCGCCGCGATGGAGCGTGCCGACCGCAACATCGATCAGTTGCTGACGAACCTGCAGCGAAGCT
>Ga0181522_10001730_pt1 | contig 13010 bp, 13 predicted proteins | sample PEATcosm2014_Bin_27_FD_121103 | JGI IMG/M metagenome (GOLD analysis project Ga0181522, IMG submission 121103) | Peatland microbial communities from MTU Mesocosm Facility, Houghton, MI, USA - PEATcosm2014_Bin05_10_metaG | ecosystem: Environmental > Terrestrial > Soil > Wetlands > Peat | place... | reverse complement strand
CTCGACGCGCTTGACGCGGGCAATGGCCTCATAGATTGGCACGGTGCCGATGGGCACCGGTGAGTGGCGCAGGATGGCTTCGCGAATTTCGTGAATGTTGCCGCCGGTGGAAAGGTCCATAACGGTGTCGGCGCCGTAGTGCACCGAGGTGTGCAGCTTTTTCAGTTCTTCGTTAATTTCTGAAGTGACCGCCGAGTTGCCGATGTTGGCGTTGATTTTGCACAGCGACGCCACGCCGATGGCCATAGGCTCGAGTTCGGGATGGTTGATGTTGGCGGGGATGATCATGCGGCCGCGGGCGACTTCGTCGCGCACCAGTTCGGGCGTCAGCTTTTCTTTGTGCGCGATGAACGACATTTCTTCGGTGACTACGCCCTGGCGCGCATAGTGCATCTGGGAGAAGTTGCCGTCTGTGTTTTCTTTTTGGCGGCGCGTAATCCACTGTTCGCGGGGCTTTGGAACCGTGTATCCGTTATTGCCGTTGCTGGAATTGCCATTGCCGTTCGGGGAGGTCATAGGCCGCTCTCAAGGGGGGATTTTATAGACCTCGATTATACCTGTGCAGACTGGAGCGTATGCGGCTAAAACCTTTCAACCACAGAGGACGCGGAGGAACACAGGGTCTTACTTCGAATGTCTTGGGAGCTTGCGCGGCTGTGCGCGTCGTGGCGGCTACATGCGCACCGAAAATAATCCGCGGCCCAGCGTCACACTTAAGCCATTACATCCAGCAGATTCTGTTGAATCTCATCCTCTGTTTTTAGAACATCGATGTTCGCCGCCTCCTGGATCTGTGCAGAAGACAACGAGACTAAATCGGCGGCAACGCTAGAAATGCCTGGCCCCGGACTATTGGGCGAGAGCGCGTTAGGATTCGCCAGCGCTGAAGCGGCCGCATCCGCCTGCGTCTCGGCGTTTTCCATTCCCTGCAGGGCAATGCTAGAGATATTCATTTGTGAGGTATCGGCAGAAGTAGCGGCCGGCTTCAGTGCGTTACCGGCCTTCGAGCAGAAGCCGAGGACGGAGTAGCCCGCACTGGGTCATTGTGGCTGGCTCCATCCGTTCAAACGCGGCCACCAGCGGCGGACGTTGCGGCGGTAGTCGTCGTAGTCCGCGCCGAATTTTTTGTGCAGCGTAGGTTCTTCATAGAAGATGACGAAGAGATGCACGCCGAGAGCAACGGCAGCCACGATCGCAATTAAGGCGGGATTGGCATGGCCGAAGATGATCCAGAGGCCGATCCATCCGGCGGAGAAGCCGACATACATTGGGTTGCGCACGTAGCGGTAGAAGCCGACCACGACTAATCGTTGCGGCGGCGCGATGGGCGCGGGCGTGCCACGGCCGGTCCAGCCGAAATCCCAGACGCAACGCAGTGCGACGGAAAATCCTAAGACTGACGGAATGGCGGCGAACCAACGCCAGCGCGCCGCGCCTGCGGTTTCGACAGTGAAGCCGAGCCACTGCGGCAGGAGCCAGAACCAGAGAGAGAAAAACGCCGCTCCTACAGCAAGTGAAGCGAGCGCGGTTGGCCAGGCGCGGCCATGATCCGCGGACGGATCGCGCATGGCATGTGCATTCGTCATGGTTCCCTCCAAGTCCCGCGCAGGCGATAATTTCGGCCGAGTGCGGTTACGCGTCCCGGCGCCGGGAGAATTGTGAGGCCTGCACATCTAGCGCAGGCTGGCAGCGAACTTATGAATTTCCCGGAGAACGTCCGCCTCATTCGATAGGAACACGAAGTGGTGCGCGCCCCATAATTCGACCACGCTCGCGCCTCCTGCAGCGCGCTTGATTCTGTCTATCCGAATCTTGGCCATGCCGACGTAGGTGCCGTAAACAGCTTCAACGATAGTGCGCTCGCCTGCATCTGTCACATGATATTTCTGGATTTGTTCCTGCGGAGTGATGTCGTAGGCGATAAGAGCTAGTACGGGTGCACGGATCTGGGAGTAATCGTGTTTGTAGTTGCCTCCCGTGATCGCCGCAGAAACGAATTCAGGCGTTTCATAACCGCCGACACTACCATCGGGATTCTGGGCATGTTGGTAGTGGTATTCGGATTCCGGGATCGCGAGTCCGCTGGCTTTTATCCGCCACTCGCGGTACGCCGAGAAGGACTTCAGGTCCGAGGGGGAAGGCTGAGGTGGAGTCCGCATCGACTCTGGCATTTTCGTCCAGAGGGCGTCGTAATCGGTGTAATCGTCTGAGCCATCGTTCAAGGCGTCGAGATAAACCAGTCCTCCTACGCGGTCGTAATGACGAATGCCCAACTGCGACAATTCATTGCCTGCGATGGAGTGGCCGACCACAATTGGCGAATCCAAGCGGAGCGCGCCGAAAACTTTCAGATCATCTTCTGTGAGGCGATCTTCTGTGTATCCTGTGGCGGGCTTACTGGAGGCTCCATATCCGCGGCGGGTGATTCCATACACGTGAAATGAATCGGTCAATTTCGGGGCGAAGTCGTCGAAGACGTGGGCCGTCCATCCGAGGCCGGCTAGGAGGACAAGGGGTGGGCCTGATCCGCCCCAATCGAGCACTTCCAGTTGAACGCCGTCTTCCACGGTAACGAAGTGCACAGTGTGTTTGCATGGATCTTGCCAGGGCGCGGAATTTTGTGCGCTGCCGGCCGGAGTCAGCGGCAGCGTCGCAAGGAAAAAACACACTGCGAAAAAAATTTTCATGATGCCCTCCGGTGGAGACGATGGCCCACAAAAACTATGCGGATTTTGCACCGCCGAGTGACGCGGTCGCCAGCGTTCCGCCCAGCCCCATCGTCTCTACCGCCGACGAGGGCACAATCACCATCGAGCCTTTTTCTTTAATCGCCTCGTACAACATGTTCATCGCGCGCAGATGCAGTGCCACGGGGTTTTCCGCGTAAGATGCGGCCGCCTGCACGAAGCTGTTGGAGATTTCGGTTTCGGCCTGGCCGAGTATGATGCGGGCCTGGCGCTCGCGTTCGGCCTGGGCCTGGCGCGACATGGCATCTTCGAGTCCCTGCGGAATTTTCACGTCGCGAATTTCGACGGACTGTACGGTGATTCCCCAAGGGTTGGTTTTCTCGTCGAGAATTCGCTGCAGTTCGCGGCCCAGGGTTTCGCGCTCGGTGATCATCTGCGCGAGTTCGTGGCGGCCAATCGATTCGCGCAGGGCGGTTTGTGCGCTCATGTTGATGGCTTGAACGAAGTCTTCCACCTCGAGAATAGATTTCTCGGCGTTCCAGACCATCCAGAAGACGATGGCGTCGACGTTGACCGGGACGGTGTCGCGAGTGAGCGTGGATTCGGCAGAAACATTGGCGACGCGAACACGCTGATCGACGTAAGCGCTTAGCGTTTCGACGATAGGGACGATGTGAAAAATTCCGGGCCCGCGCAAGCCGACGTAGCGGCCGAGGCGCAGTACCGCGACCTTCTCCCACTGCTGCACGACTTTGATGGAGAACATGAGATAGATGCCGAGCGCGGCTCCGGTAATGATGCCTGCGGGATGTTTTGTGGCGGTGGTGACGATTGCGCCAGCCAATAGACAAATGACGAACAAGGCCCTGCCAATACCGCTGATCTGAGTGAAATCGATTTTGGGCATAATTATCTCCTTTTCGCCGAATGCGGCGAGAGTTCGCCGAGGCGATCGAGCAATTCTTCTACGGTGAATCCGGCGGCGCCGGCGCGAGCGGCGAATTCGTTGGCCAGTTGAGTGAGCTGGCGCTCGCGCTCGGCATCTTTTCGTTCCACTTTTTTCTTCGCGATGAACGTTCCTGTGCCCTGGTGGGTTTCGAGAAATCCTCCCAGTTCTAGTTCGCGGTAGGCGCGCATGACGGTGTTGGGATTGATGGCGAGGTCGACCGCCATTTGACGGACCGTGGGGAGTTGATCTCCGGCAGTGAGCGTACCCAAAGCCATACCGCTGCGCACCTGATCGATGATTTGACGGTAGACGGGAACGCCGCTGTGCAAGTCCAGTTTGAACTGGAAGCCCTGACCATTGGCGGGAGTGCGTCCCATGTGTTTCAGTGTACTATAGAGTTAGTACACTAAGTCAATAAGAAAATAGGGAGCCGTTCAAAAAAACGCTGGCAGGCGGAGGTAAAGGAAAAGGCCCGGCGTAGCCGGGCCTTTTTAACTCCGAACCAAATGAACCTAAAGATGCTTTACCGGTCTAGTAGTTGGCAGCCTGCACGATCAGATGATCGACGATCCGATGGGCTTCGTCGATGTGATGCAACGCTCGATCCCGCAGCCCGCGCACCGACGGATCATCTTCTTCCCTGGCGATGTCGTTATGCGCCTTATCCAGAAGTTCCATAGCGCGACGGAAGCGGCCAGTGCGATCCATTCCGGCATCAACCGGAGGATGATCGGTCAAGTTCTTGCCATCCCAAATCGCGGCTCGCTTGATCTCATCAATGGCTTTGTCGATTTCTTCAATGGCGTGGCGTTCTTCTTTGTCCATGTGATAAGTCGCGGCCTGATTTTCCAGATGGGCGCGGGCGTGGCGCAGGTCGGTGAGAGCGTGCAAGTAGGCGGGATGCCTCCCCGGTTCGTCGGCAAAAGTAAACGCGGTGCAGAGAGCGACAAGAAACACGATTACGGCGCAATGTCGTACTGTCTTCATAGTCTCCTCGAAGCCTTTCGGCAGAAATAAACTTCTATGGGATGAACCCGGAACTTCAGGTTTAGACTCGCCAAATTCTACCCGGCGGTGGGAAGCCCGCCAAAGTTACCGAGGTGCAACCCAGATATGGACCGTTGTCACAATGACGCGGTCGAAAATTCATTCCTTCGCGACGGCATTCGGCTGCGGCTAAAGCCGCGACTGATTCCGCGATACTTGCCGCATCGCTGAAGCGATGCCCAGATACGAATCCTGTGTGTTTCAGCAAACTGGAAAGCCCGTCCCTGCCAGACCTTTGCAGCACTCGAGGTGCTGCTCCACCCGGGAGCATCAGGCGGTATCTGATCCACCCAAGCGAACCAGGCCAGTGAGCATCTTCCTTTGCCCGTTTGTTTTATACTAGAGGTTCGTATCTGCTCTCCGGATTATTCTGGCAGCTCCCAAGCACATGGCTCGACTCTCGATCGACAGTCCTCAGTATTATTTGAACCGCGATACCTCGTGGCTGGAATTCAACCGGCGCGTGCTGGAAGAGGCCGAGGATGAAGGCAACCCGCTGCTGGAGAGGCTGAAGTTTCTGGCGATTACGGCCAGCAACCTCGATGAATTTTTCGAGATCCGAGTGGCCGGCATGATGCAGCAGATTGAGGACGGCTACAACGAGGCCGGTCCTGACGGCATCACGCTTACCGAGAGACGCGACCTGCTGTCAAAGTTGACCCACAAGTTTGTCGATGAGCAGTACGAATGCTGGAACACGCTGCGCCCGGCTTTGGCCGAACACGGAATCCGCCTGCTCAGCCTGCATGAACTCGATGCTGAGGCGCGGCGTTTCGTCGATGAGTATTGCGAAAAAGAGCTGGATCCTCTGCTGACGCCAGTGACAGTGGACCCGTCTCATCCATTTCCACGAGTGATCAATAAGGCGCTGTGCCTGGGGTTTTTGCTGCGACGCCGGCGGCGTTCGGCCATTACTTACACGGGAGTGGTTTCTGTGCCGCGTGCGCTGCCGCGGTTGGTTCGGTTGCCGTCAGGCAACTCCATCGACTTTATTTTTCTGGCTGACCTGGTGGCGCACCACGCGCAGAACATGTATCACGGTTACGACATCGTTTCTTCGGCGCCGTTCCGGGTAACCCGCAACAGCAATCTTTATCTGCAGGAAGAAGAAGCGCGAAGTGTGCTGGAATCGGTTCGCACGGAACTGCACAACCGCCGCAAGGGCGACGCGGTGCGCATGGAGATCGAGGCCGACGCCGATCCCGAGATCATCGAGCGGCTGCGTAGGGTGTTTGAGATCGATCCCTGGCAGGTTTTTCCGGTCAATGGGCCGGTGAACCTTTCGCGGTTATTCAATGTTTATGAGCAGGTGCAGCGGCAGGATTTGAAGTATCGCAACTTTACTCCGCGCGAACTGCGGCTTACGGCAAAATCGCAGAATTTGTTTGAAGAGTTGCGGCGGCATGACGTAATGCTGCACCATCCTTTTGATTCGTACGACGCGGTGGTGTCGTTTATCGAGTCGGCGGCGGAAGACGATCATGTGCTCTCGATCAAGCAGACTTTGTACCGGACCAGCGAGCACTCGGCGATTGTGCCTTCGTTGATGGACGCCGCGTCGCGCAAGGAAGTGACCGCGGTCGTGGAATTAAAGGCGCGCTTCGATGAAGCGCACAACATTCGCTGGGCGCGCGATCTGGAAGATGCGGGAGTGCAGGTTTTTCATGGACTGGTGGGGTTGAAAACACATTGCAAGCTGTCGCTGCTGGTGCGGCGCGATCCCGATGGCGTGCCGCGCAGTTACGCGCACATCGGCACGGGGAATTACAACGCGACCACGGCGCGCATCTATACGGATTTGAGTTTGTTTACCGCGAATCCTGAGATCACGCGCGCGGTACATGATGTTTTCAGTTTTCTTACGGCCTACGCGGAAAATCCCAGCTACGATCCTTTGTTAGTGGCCCCGCTCGATCTGGCGGAAAAGTGCATAGCGCTGATCGATCGCGAAGCGGAACATGCGCGCCAGGGAAAGCCGGCGCGCATCATCGCCAAAATGAACGCCCTGCTCGATAAGAACATGATTCAGGCGCTGTACCGGGCGTCGCAGGCGGGAGTGGAGATCGATCTTATCGTGCGCGGCATCTGCGCGCTGCGGCCGGGGGTGCGCGGGGTGAGCGATCGCATCAAGGTGCGCAGTATTGTTGGCCGTTTTCTGGAACACAGCCGGATCTATTACTTCCAGAACGGCGGGGACGAAGAAATCTATATGGGCAGCGCCGATTGGATGCCGCGCAATCTTTATGAGCGCGTAGAAGTTCTGGTGCCGGTGCGCGACGAGTTTCTGCGCGAGCGCTTGCATCGTGAAATTCTCGATGCGTACCTTGCTGACAATCGCAAGGCGCGCCTTCTGCTGCCCGACGCTTCTTATATTCGCGCGTGGCGGCCGATGCGCGGTCAACGAAACCCCAAACCGCCGATCGGGGCCGCGGCATTCAGCGCACAGGATTTCCTGATCGGCGTGGCTGAGGGTAAGCAAAGCGATTTCACGCTGCCGCCGCCCCCACCTCCGGTGAGGCGGCGCAAACTTTCTTTCGGAAGAGTACGATAACGTCGCATGATTATTTACTTTCTGCGCCACGCCAGCGCGGGCGAATCGCTTATCAATCCTAAGAAAGACGAGAAGCGCGCGCTCGATAAAGAGGGCATCGAGCAATGCGGCTATGTGGGCCGCGCCATGGCTGCCATTGAGGCGCAGGTGGATGTGATTATCTCCAGTCCGCTCAAGCGTGCTACCCAGACCGCCTCGCTGGTGGGCAACGAGATGGGCTACGAAGGCAAGCTGCAGATCGAGAATGCGCTGCGTCCGGGAGCAGCTTTTTCAGATTTCAAGCGAATGCTGGAAAAGTATAGCCGGCAGGAATCGATCGTGGTGGTGGGACATAATCCCAATCTCAGCCAGTTTTTAGGAATGGTGATCAGCGAGTCGGGCTGTGAGGCGTCGATCGACCTGAAGAAAGGTGCAGTGGCTCGCGTCGATATGCGCCGCAACTCGGGCACTCTGCTCTGGTGCTTCACGCCGAAGGCGTTGCGGACGCTTTATACGGCTGCCGTGGAAAGCTCGCGCCCGAACACCTCTCGGAAGTAAGCCGCATCTTTTTCGATTGCCCACAATTCCAGATCAACGCCCATGCGGCGCCGCGGCACCAGCGTAAGCCGCACTTCGGCGGCGCGATGGCTGACGCGCACTTTCTGCACGGCGCGGCTACGGCCCAGATTCATGGCGCGGGCCAGCCTCAATAACAGAATTGCTTTCTGAACGCTGTCGCGGTCAGCGGGATCGATCGCCTTTATGGGACCGTCTTCGACCGTGGGCCGCGACTTTCCCAGATAACGCGCAATGGCGCCGATAATGCGGCGTTGCTGCGGTGTGTAACCAAGGATCTCAGAATTGGAAATGATGTAATAGGTGTGACGGTGGTGGCCGTTGCGGTTGAGGTAGTCGCCGACTTCGTAGAGCATGGCTGCCGCGGAGAGCCATTCGCGAAATTCCGGTGGAAGGCCGTGCACGGGACGCAGCGCGGAAAACAGAAACATGGCCTGATCACGCACGTCGAGGGCGTGCTTCATATCCACGTGATAGTGGCGGACGGCGCGAGTGATGGACTCCCAGCGCTCGGATTCAATCTGCCTGCCAGAACGAGTGCTGCGATCGTGCTCGGCCGCCATCTGGGCTAATAAGCCATCCCTCAGGCCGAGTGATGAGTAGCGGAAGCCTTTCAGATGACAGCGCTCGAGCAGTTCGTAATAAACAAACGCTCCGGCCACGATAATTTCAGCGCGGCGCGGGCCGATGCCTTCGATCTGGCTGCGGTCGTCTACGGGAAGGCGAGCCAGACGTTTGGTGATGCGCGCCATCTCAGCCCGGGAAACGATATTGGCTGGGCGCGCTCCATTCTCGCGTAAGTGGCTGGCGGCCGATGTTAAAGCCGCGGCGGTACCAGAAGTGGCGATCACAGCATTTACTTTGGCCGCGACCACGCGTGCGGCAATGCGATTCACTTCACGGGTAATGAAGCCCTGCATTCGCTTGAGTTCGCCTTTGCGCGGCGGATCGTGGCTCAAGAATTCGTTGGTGAGCCGCACGGCGCCCAGAGGCAGACTGACCATATCGCGAATGTGCCCGCGGCCTGAGACAGTGAGCTCGCAGCTCCCGCCGCCGAGGTCGATCATCAGCACCGGCGAACTGTCGACGCGCAGATTCGATACCAGGCCAAGATGTATGAGTCGAGCTTCTTCCAGGCCTGAGATGATTTCAACTTTCCATCCTGTCGCCGAACGTACCCATTCGAGAAAGGCCTGCGAGTTGCGGGCGTCGCGCAGGGCGCTGGTGGCAACGACGCGAACCGGATCGGTAACAACCTGCTGGGTGGCGCGATGAAAGCGCCGCAGCACCTTCACGGTCTCAGCCATGGATTCGGGGGTGAGAAAACCGGAGCGGAATACGCCTTCGCCCAGGCGAGTGACTTCACGATCTTCGTGAATGGCGCGCAGCCGGCCGCGGGTAAGGCGGGCAATTTTCAGCCGCACAGAGTTAGAGCCGATATCGACCGCGGCAAACGTGGGCATGAGTCAAGGCCAACAGTTTACATGCCGGACGCGAGACGGTCATCAGGTGTTGAATTCTATGTCTCGGGATTTTTTGGGTTTCGCCTGGGCGAGCGCGTCGAGCAGGTTGTGGGCGCAGCCAGCGCAGCAAGGCCCTTGTTCTCGCTTCTGATCGGGGTCGGAGCGAACGTCGAACTCCAGCCGGGCAGGGTTGACTCCACACAGCTCGCACAAGTTATGGCCGGCCTGCGCCGTAAAGGTCATTGAGACCGGCATGATGTGCCCCCGGAGTTTAACGTACCACACGCGAGAACGGGTTTTTGGTGATAGGTATCACAAGCCTCGTGAAACCTTCACAATTGGGAATTTCAGGCGGCTGAGGCTGCGGCGACCGCTTGACCCTTCGCTTTCGCAGGCGCCTGAGGAGGGGGAGATAATTTTGCCGACAAACCCTCCCGCACCTGCGCCAGCAGCGAAATGGCGTGGCGGAATTTGGCTCCGGTGACGTTTTGCAGCTCAGCCACGAGAGCGGATTCGCGCAGATCGCCGAGATTCTCGCTGGCACTCTGCGTGAGAGTGAGCCAGTCATGCCAGTCGCCTAACGCATCCTGAACGCGTTTCAACTGAGCAATAAACCGGTGGGCTTCGCTGGAGTTTCCCGCGAACTCGGCGGCGTAACGCGCACGCTTGGTTAGTACACGATAGCGGTGCAGCCACTCTTCAGTCACCGGGGCTGCGGCATCCATCCGTTTAAGCAGGTTTTTCGCGACTACCAATGCATCACGGTTCGCGTCGGGTTTGAAGTTCTTGCGCACCTGCTGCAGACGTTTGCGAACCTCACGGACCGTTTCAGCGTCGACGGATTTCCTTAGCTTTTTTTCCCGGCGGGCGCGCATTTCGATCAGATGGTTGACCAGTTGGGTCTTGCGGCGGGGTTCCTGGGCTACTTTCAGGGAGCGCAAGGCGGCCAACTGAACATCGAGATCACGGAGCTTGCCGGCTCGCCGACGGATGCGTCCGACCATTTTTAGAAGCTTTTTCTGGTTGCGGTCGAGTTGGGGAGAAAACTCGCCCAACAAAATCTGCAAGCGGCGAGTGCCGGTGCGAAAACGGTGCACGTTTTGCGCAGGGGTCTTCGAGGAAAGCTTGACCAGGTCAGCTTCAAGCTTCTGAAAAACGGCGCGGCTGCGCTTACTATCGATCGGCATAACAGAATCGGACGGGAGATGAAAATACAATTTTGGCGGCAAAAAGGCAACCGCAAAAGAATGCTATTTTAACGTAATTTTAACAGCGCTCTGTTAGGGTGGAAGCCGATGGCTGTTCCTGCATCCCCTCGGCCTGATATGCCCGCTCCACAACCTGTTGACGCGGCTAAGGTTAGCGCGATTGACCGCTCTGAAACGCGGACAGCCTCGTTGCTCGTCGGCGGGAGCGGTGAAACCGGCGACCGGCTCTTCAAGTTTGCCATGATGCTGTGCGGCTGTGCCGTGCTGGGCATGCTGGTTCTTATCGTTTATGAACTGGTGTTGCGCTCGAGCCTCTCGTGGCATGCTTTTGGATTCAAGTTTTTTGGCGGCCGCGATTGGGATCCGGTAAACGAGAAGTTCGGTGCGCTGCCGTTCGTCTACGGAACCCTGGTTTCGTCATTTCTGGCGCTCGTTATTGCGGTGCCGCTTTCCATTGGGGTCGCGGTTTTCACCACTGAGATGTGTCCGGTGTGGTTGCGCGCGCCACTGTCGTTTTTTGTGGAATTGCTGGCTGCCATCCCCAGCGTGATTTATGGATTGTGGGCGATTTTCGTTCTGGTGCCGTTACTGGCTAATTATGTCGAGCCCTTTCTGGCGAAAACCCTGGGCTGGACTGGGTTTTTCAGCGGCCCGCCGTATGGCATCAGCATGCTGGCTGCGGGACTGATTCTGGCAATCATGATCGTGCCCATCATTTCGTCGATCACCCGCGAGGTGCTGATGGTGGTGCCGCAGCATCAGCGCGAGGCAGCGCTGGCGCTGGGTGCGACGCGCTGGGAGATGATTCGCATCGGGGTGCTGCGTAATGCACGAGCGGGAATTGTTGGCGGCATCATTCTTGGCCTGGGTCGCGCCCTCGGAGAAACCATGGCGGTCACCATGGTGATTGGGAACCGGCCGGAGATTGCGAAGTCATTTTTTGCGCCGGGATACACCATGGCCAGCGTTCTGGCCAATGAGTTCAGCGAGGCGACGGGCGACGTGTATCTTTCCGCTCTCATTGAAATTGGACTGGCTTTGTTCCTGGTTACGATTATCGTGAACTCGCTGGCCCGGTTGCTGGTTTGGACGGTGACGCGCGGCCAGACTGCCGGGGCGCGAGCCTGATCTATGGCGCAGAAAGCAAAACCCGCGACTGCCCACAGCGTTCCGTCGATCGCTTTGCGGCGCCGCATTACTGATCATCTGATGACCGGACTGGCCGTGCTCACCGTAATTGTGGTGCTGACGCCGTTGTTCGCGATTTTTGCCTACCTGGTTTACCGCGGCGTGGGATCCATTAATTGGGCGTTTCTGACGCAGACTCCGAAGCCGGTGGGTGAAGCTGGCGGAGGCATGGCCAATGCGATTGTTGGTTCAGTGGTCATTCTCGCCATAGCCAGTGTAATCGGCGTTCCGGTCGGAATCGGCGCCGGTATTTATCTGGCCGAGTACGCGCGCAACCGGTTTGGCGATGCCATTCGATTTACCGCGGATGTGCTGAATGGGGTGCCATCGATTGTGATCGGCATCGTGGCCTACGCGATCGTGGTGCTTACGCAAAAACACTTTTCGGCGCTGGCCGGTGGAGTGGCGCTAGCCATCATGATGATCCCGACGATCACGCGCACGACGGAAGAAATGCTGCTGCTGGTGCCAACCCCACTGCGCGAAGCTGCCTATGGATTGGGCATTCCACGCTGGCGCACGACGCTTTCGATCACGCTGCGCACGGCAACTTCGGGAGTGATCACCGGAATCATGCTGGCGTTTGCCCGCGTGGCTGGCGAGACCGCTCCCTTGCTGTTTACTGCATTCGGAAACCAATTCTGGAACCTGCGGGTCAATCAACCCACGGCGGCGCTGCCGCTGCAGATTTTCAATTACGCCATCTCGCCGTATGACGAGTGGCATCGCCAGGCGTGGGCAGGGGCGCTGGTGCTCATTGTTCTTATCGTCAGTGCAGTGGCGGCTGTACGCATTGCCGTACGCCATGGTACGTTCGGAGCGGCATAATTATGGGTTGCGAGATTCATGTCGAGAACTTGAACGCGTGGTATGGCAAGACCCAGGCGCTGTACGACATTAAGATCAATGTCGCCGCCAACCACGCCACCGCGCTGATTGGGCCTTCGGGTTGCGGCAAATCGACGTTCATCCGCTGCCTGAACCGCATGCACGAAACCATTCCTGAGGCGCGCGTATCGGGAACGGTTCGCATCGGCGAAATCAGCGCATATAACGGAACCTCGGCGACCCAGCTTCGCCGGCGCGTGGGTATGGTGTTTCAAAAGGCGAATCCATTTCCCACCATGTCGATTTACGACAACGTGGCGTCCGGACTCAAACTGAATGGATTCCGCGACCGCGGGAAGCTGGATGAGATTGTTCACCAATCGCTTGATTCGGCGGCCTTGTGGGACGAAGTAAAAGATCAAATCCACAAGAAATCAGGGGCCAGCCTTTCCGGCGGCCAGCAGCAGCGGCTGTGCATTGCGCGTGCGCTGGCGGTGGATCCCGAGGTTCTGCTCATGGATGAGCCGTGCTCGG
>Ga0181522_10001729_pt1 | contig 13024 bp, 12 predicted proteins | sample PEATcosm2014_Bin_27_FD_121103 | JGI IMG/M metagenome (GOLD analysis project Ga0181522, IMG submission 121103) | Peatland microbial communities from MTU Mesocosm Facility, Houghton, MI, USA - PEATcosm2014_Bin05_10_metaG | ecosystem: Environmental > Terrestrial > Soil > Wetlands > Peat | place... | reverse complement strand
GGCCAGCAGGCCGCCGGCCAGCAGCCCGGGGACCGGGACGAGCTCGCCGAGCTGGTCATGACCGCGCGGAACGCCGAGATGGACGCCCGCCTTGACCTCAGGACCATCGAGGAACGGCTGCAGGCCATCACCGGCCGGGCCGGCGCGCTGTCCGCCGCTGCCGCCATGGAGCGCCAGGCCAGGCAGCGGGCCGAGGCCAGGCGGGAACGGCGGGCCAGCGAGGCCGCACTGGCCAGCGCCGTGGCGGCAGGTGCCGGCTTCGCGCTGGCCAGGATCGAGCGCTCACTGTCGGCGGCCGACGCCGACCGGCGGGCCGCCGAGCTCGCCAGCCAGGGCCGTGATGACCAGCTGACGGCGGTCCGCGGCCAGATCCGCGAGCTGTCCGGCGAGCTGGACAAGGTGGTGGACACGGCGCACGGCGCGCAGATCGCCCGGGCGGAGCGCCGGATGCGGCTGGAGCAGATCGCCGCCCGCGCCGCCGACGAGTTCGCGGTGGACGCCGAGACGCTGACCGCGGAGTACGGCCCGGGAGTCCCCGTCCCGCAGACCGACGGGGGGCCGCCGCTGCCGTACAACCGGACGGCGCAGGACCGGCGCGCCCATGCGGCCCAGCGGCTGCTCGATCAGCTCGGCAAGGTCAATCCGCTCGCCCTGGAGGAGTTCGCGGCGCTGGAGGAGCGGCACGCCTTCCTCGTCACCCAGCTTGAGGATCTGAAGAAGACCCGCCGTGACCTGCTGACGGTGATCAAGGAAGTCGACGACCGGGTCCTGCAGGTGTTCGCCGCGGCCTACGAGGACACCGCCAGGGAGTTCCAGCACATCTTCGGCACGCTGTTCCCCGGCGGCGAGGGCAGGCTCGTGCTCACCGAGCCCGAGGACATGCTGGCCACCGGCATCGACTTCGAGGCCAGGCCGCCGGGCAAGAAGGTGAAGCGGCTGTCGCTGCTGTCCGGCGGCGAGCGCGCGCTGACCGCAATCGCGTTCCTCGTCGCGATCTTCAAGGCGCGGCCGTCGCCGTTCTACGTGCTCGACGAGGTGGAGGCCGCGCTTGACGACTCCAACATGCAGCGGCTGCTGCAGATCTTCGAGGAGCTGCGGGAAAGCTCGCAGCTGATCATCGTCACGCACCAGAAGCGGACCATGGAGGTCGCTGACTCGCTGTACGGGATCAGCATGCGCGGGGACGGCGTGTCCGCGGTGGTCAGCCAGCGGCTGCGGGAACGGGAAAGCGCCTGAGCCCCCGATCACCCGGCCGGCCCGCGCCGCCCGCGGGTTCTGCCAGACTGGGGCCGCCATGGAATTCCTGATTCTCATCATCGCGCTCGTCGTCGTCCTCGCCGTCACGGGCGGCTTCCTGCTGGTCCGGTCCCGCCGCGGCGGCCTGCCGCCGGGCCGGGCCGCGGATCGTCCCGTCACCCACGGTCCGGCCACCCGGGCCGTCCCGCCCGCCGCTGATGAGGGCATAGCCGGAACGGATTCGACGGGCCTGGTGCCCGGCAGAGCGGCAGCACCAGAGGCGGCCGGGGAAGAGCCATTGCCGCCGCCGTCGGCGGGCAGGCTGGTCCGGCTGCGCGGCCGGCTGGCAAGGTCGCAGTCGGCGTTCGGCTCGGTCCTGCTCGGCCTGCTGTCGCGGGACAGCCTCGACGACCAGACCTGGGAGGAGATCGAGGACACGCTGATCACGGCCGACATGGGCGTAACCCCGGCCCGCGAGCTGGTCGAGGAGCTCCGCACCGAGGTCAGGGTCGCGGGCGCCCGCGGCGCCGACGTGCGATCGCTGCTGCGGGCGCAGCTGATCAAGGCGATCGGCCCGGACCAGGACCGGTCGCTGCACGCCACCCGGCACGCAGACCGGCCGGCCGTACTGCTCGTGGTCGGCGTCAACGGCACCGGCAAGACGACCACCTGCGGCAAGCTCGCCCGGGTCCTGGTCGGCGACGGTCGCACCGTCCTGCTCGGCGCGGCCGACACGTTCCGCGCCGCCGCCGCCGACCAGCTGGAGACCTGGGGGAAACGAGTCGGCGCGCGGGTCGTCCGGTCCGACCGGGAGGGCGCCGATCCGGCCAGCGTGGCCTTCGAGGCGGTCAAGGAGGGCATCGAGCTCGGCGTGGACGCCGTGATCGTGGACACCGCGGGACGGCTGCATACCAAGACCGGGCTGATGGACGAGCTCGGCAAGATCAGGCGAGTGATCTCCCGGCAGGCGGGCGTGGATGAGGTCCTGCTGGTGCTCGACGCGACCACCGGCCAGAATGGCCTGCGCCAGGCGCGGGTGTTCGGCGAGGCGGTGAACGTGACCGGGATCGTGCTGACCAAGCTGGACGGCACCGCCAAGGGCGGGATCGTGATCGCGGTACAGCGCGAGCTCGGCGTGCCGGTGAAGCTCGTCGGCCTCGGCGAGGGCCCCGACGACCTGGCGCCGTTCGAGCCCGAGGCGTTCGTCGACGCCATCCTGGGCGGCTAGTCCTGTAATTAGCCCACCGGGTAACGGACCGGACCCGCAGGTCTTCCCGGTCAGCGACCGCATCGTCGCCGCGCCAGTCGCCGCGCTCTGGTCATAGCCGGCAGCGCGCTCAGGGCACGCGGGCGCTCCGGCCCTGGCCCGGCGGCTGCTGCCGGCCTCGTCACGCGACGCGATAGCCTGGGATGTGGCGAGCGCGGCTGTCAGGTGTGCCGTGCCGGCCAGGCGCTGGGCCCAGCGCGCGAGCTAAGCCTGCCGGCTCGCGGCGCCTCGCGCTGACCCCTGGCACCTGCGCGAGAACGGCACCCATACGTGTTCGAGACACTCTCCGACCGGCTTACCCAGGTCTTCTCCACCCTGCGCGGCAAGGGACGGCTGTCCGCCGCCGACATTGACGCCACCTGCCGGGAGATCCGGATCGCGTTGCTCGAGGCGGACGTGGCGCTGCCCGTGGTCCGGTCGTTCATCGCCCAGGTGAAGGAACGCGCGTCGGGCGAAGAGGTCTCCGCGGCGCTGAATCCCGCCCAGCAGGTCATAAAGATCGTCAATGACGAGCTGGTCGCGATCCTGGGCGGCGAGACGCGGCGGCTGCGCTTCGCCAAGGTGCCGCCGACCGTGATCATGCTGGCCGGGCTGCAGGGCTCGGGCAAGACCACCCTCGCCGCGAAACTCGCGCTCTGGCTGCGCGGCCAGGGCAATACGCCCCTGCTCGTCGCCGCTGACTTGCAGCGGCCCAACGCGGTCCAGCAGCTTCAGGTACTCGGCGAGCAAGCGTCCGTACCGGTGTTCGCGCCGTCACCCGGCAACGGGGTGGGCGATCCGGTCACGGTGGCGCGCGAGTCGCTGGCAGAGGCGCGGCACCGGCTGCACAACATCGTGATCATCGACACCGCCGGGCGGCTGGGCATTGACGAGGAGCTGATGCGCCAGGCCATCGCCATCAGGGACGCCGTCGACCCGGACGAGATCCTGTTTGTGGTCGACGCCATGATCGGCCAGGACGCGGTCAGCACGGCCCAGGCCTTCCTGGACGGCGTCGGCTACGACGGCGTGGTGCTGACCAAGCTGGACGGCGATGCCAGGGGCGGCGCGGCGCTGTCGATCGCCCAGCTCACCGGCCGGCCGGTCATGTTCGCCTCGTCCGGCGAGAAGCTGGCGGACTTCGACGTCTTCCACCCCGACCGGATGGCCTCGCGGATCCTTGACCTCGGGGACGTCCTCACCCTGATCGAGCAGGCGGAGCGGACGTTCGACGAGGATCAGGCCACGGCCATGGCCGGGAAGCTGGCCTCCGGCGAGGGCTTCACCCTCGAGGACTTCGTCGAGCAGCTGGCCATGGTGCGCAAGCTCGGTCCGATCGGGAACCTGCTGGGCATGCTGCCGGGGGCAGCGCAGAACCGCGAGGCCCTCAGCCAGATCAGCGACAGCGACCTGGACCGCGCGGCGGCGATCGTGAGCTCGATGACCCCCGCCGAGCGCCGCAATCCGAAGATCATCAACGGCTCGCGGCGCGCTCGCATCGCCGGCGGCTCTGGCGTGACGGTGGGTGAGGTCAACAGCCTCATCGTCCGGTTCATGGAGGGCCAGAAGATGATGCGCCAGATGATGGGCGGCGGGATGCCCGGAATGCCGGGCATGCGGCGCGGCTCGCAGAAGGCCGCCAAGCAGAAGGCGAAGAAGAAGCAGAAGGGCGGCCGTCCCGGCGGCAAGCCAGCCGGACGGCCCGCCGGCGGGCCGCCCGCAGGGCCCGCGGGCGGCCCGCCGGCCGGCCTGCCCGGCGGGCCTGGCGGATTCCCCGGCGCGCTGCCTGGCGGCGGCCTGCCGGGCGGCCTGCCCGGCGGAATTCCCGGCGGAATTCCCGGCGGCGACAGCACTTTCCGGCTGCCCGGCGGGCCAGGACAGGGCAGGCTGGGCGGTCCTCCGCAGAACCTTCCGCCGGGGCTCCGCGGGCCACTGCCCAACCGCCGTGGCCGGCCGGGGAAGAAGGGCAGGTAGACCGGCAAAGGCGTGCGGCGCGGGACCGTCATCACGCTGCGGCGAGACAGCAATTACGCCCTTGCGGACGGCGTCTGGCAGAATGTGATCGCAACTGCCGGCTTGGCGAGACCCTCTTACTCGCCGGGCCGCACCCATCCGGGCGGCACTGCCGGTTCCCCACCTAGTATCCTGCCGCCCGCACCCGAATCCGCTGGGAGAAGACCACAGCCGTGGCTGTCAAGATCAAGTTGAAGCGCCTGGGCAAGATCCACGCGCCCTATTACAGGATCGTCGTCGCCGACGCCCGCACGAAGCGGGACGGGCGCGCGATCGAGGAGATCGGCAAGTACCACCCTAAGTCCGAGCCCTCCTTCATCGAGGTCGACTCGGAGCGGGCACAGCACTGGCTGTCCGTCGGCGCGCAGCCGACCGATCCGGTCAGGAGGCTCCTGGAGATTACCGGCGACTGGCAGAAGTTCAAGGGCCTGCCGGGTGCCGAGGGGACGCTGAAGGTGGCGGCCCCGAAGGAGGACAGGAAGGAAATCTTCGCCGCAGCCGTGCTGGAGACCCTTGGCGACGGCGCCGCGAGCCTCAAGGGCCGGGCGAAGGCGAAGTCCGCTGACACCGCCAGGGCGGAGCCAGCGGCGAAGCAGGCCGCGCCCGCCAGGGCCGAGAAGCCAGCCCGCCAGCCGAAGGCTGCGGACAAGCCGGACAAGGCAAAGGCATCCGGCACCGCGGATGCGGTGAAGCCTGCGGACACGACCGCCACAGCGACGGCCGATACGGCCGACACGGCGGACGCGACCGCCACCGCCACTACCGACGAGCCGGCGGACACCGCGAAGCCTGCGGACACCGCGGACACCGCGGACACGGCGAAGCCCGCGAAGCCGGCGGACACGGCGAAGCCCGCGGACACCGCGAAGCCCGCGAAGCCGGCGGATACCGCGAAGCCCGCGGACACCGCGAAGCCCGCGAAGCCGGCGGATACCGCGAAGCCCGCGGACACGGCGAAGCCCGCGGACACGGCGAAGCCCGCGAAGCCGGCCAGCACCGCGAAGCCGGCGGATACCCCGAAACTGGCCACTGAGGCAGGCTCGCCGGGCGAAGCGGCCGGCGACGCCGCTGCGGTGACCGCCGCGGCTTCGGTCGTGGCGGACTCTGCCACGGCGGACGCCGCCGACGGCGCCGGGGTCCCGGCAGAGTCGGCTGGCGCCGAGTCAGCCAGCGAGCCGGGCAGCGGGGACTGACGTGCTGGAGGACGCCCTGGAGCACCTCGTGAAGGGCATCGTCGAGTACCCCGACGATGTCCGCGTCGAAAGCCGCGGGCTCCGCCGGGGCCGGGCTCTTGAGGTGCGCGTTCATCCCGAGGATCTCGGCAAGGTCATCGGGCGCGGAGGCCGGACCGCGAGGGCGCTGCGCACGGTGATCAACTCGCTGGCCGGCGACCTCTACGTCCGGGTCGACTTGCTGGACGTCGACGAGATCCGCTAGGGGCATGCAGCTAGTTGTCGGCCGGGTAGGCAGGGCGCACGGCCTTCGCGGCGAGGTGACAGTCCAGGTTCGCACCGATGACCCGGACCTGAGGTTCGCGGCCGGCGCCGTGCTGGCGACGGACCCCGCCGCCCGCGGCCCGCTGACCGTGGTAGCGACGCGGTGGCATTCGGGCAGGCTGCTCGTCACCTTCGCCGGGGCGGGCGACCGCAGCCAGGCAGAGGATCTCGCCGGAACCTTGCTCCTGGTGGATTCCGCCGACGTGGGCCGGCCGGAGAATCCCGATGAGTTCAACGACCATGAGCTGATCGGGCTCGACGTGCTGACGACTGCGGGGGATCTGGTGGGTACCGTCAGGGACGTACTGCATCATGGCCAGGATCTGCTGGTAGTCCAGCCCGCCGGCTCAGCGCGGGAGGCTCTCGTCCCGTTCGTGACGGCGATCGTTCCCGAGGTGGACATCGCGGCCGGCCGGCTGGTCATCGATCCGCCGCCTGGCCTGCTCGACCCAGACGCTGCGGGCTAGCCGGGCCGTGCCCGGGCGGGGGAGGAGGCGCCGCTGTGCGCATCGACATCATCACGATCTTCCCTGAGTACTTCGGCCCGCTCGGGGTCTCGCTGATCGGCAAGGCGGCGCAGCGCGGGGACATCGTCTTCCGCCTGCATGACCTCCGGGCCTGGGCCGGCGGCCCGCATCATGCCGTGGATGACACGCCCTACGGCGGCGGCCCCGGCATGGTGATGAGGCCGGAGCCGTGGGGAGAGGCGCTGGACGCCGTGCTCGCCGCGGCCGGCCCGGCGAGGCTGGTCGTGCCCAGCCCGTCAGGCACGCCGTTCACTCAGCGAACGGCCGCCGAGTACGCGCGCGAGCCCCGGCTGGTGTTCGCCTGTGGCCGGTACGAGGGGATTGACGCACGCGTAGCGCAGGATGCCCGTGCCAGGCTGCCGGTCGACGAGGTGAGCATCGGCGACTACGTGCTGGCAGGCGGGGAGCCGGCCGTGCTGGTCATGACGGAGGCGATCGCCCGGCTGCTGCCCGGCGTCATCGGCAACGCGCAGTCCGCCGCTGACGACTCGTTCGGTGGTGGCGGCGGCCCGATGGCCGGGCTGATCGAAGGGCCGGTGTACACCCGGCCGCGGGTCTGGCGCGGCCATGAGGTGCCGCCTGTGCTGCTCTCCGGGAACCACGCCGCCATCGCCAGGTGGCGCCGGGACGCTGCGCTGCGCGTCACGGCCGCCCGCCGTCCCGATCTCGCCGCCCGGCACGCCCGGGCGGGACTCGACGCCAGGGATCGCGAACTGCTCTTCGGCGCCGGTTTTCCGGTCGGCGGCGAAGATGTGGCACACTGAAAGCCGCCGCCTGGCGTAGGCAAGCTCAGCGCGGGCGTGCCAGGGGGCTTGGCCCCGCCGAAGAGACCGATGCCGCGCTGTTGCAGGCGTGCGCGTGATCACGACTGAGGAACACAGCGATGCATACCGCCATTGCCGAACTGGAGCAGGCACAGATTCGCTCCGACATCCCGGAATTCCGTCCCGGCGACACTCTCAAGGTGCACGTGCGGGTCGTGGAGGGCAGCCGGTCCAGGATCCAGGTCTTCCAGGGCGTGGTCATCCGCCGTCAGGGCGGCGGCGCGCGGGAGACCTTCACCGTCCGCAAGATCAGTTACAGCGTCGGCGTGGAGCGGACCTTTCCGGTGCACAGCCCGTCCATCGACAAGATCGAGGTAGTCACCAGGGGCCGGGTGCGCCGCGCGAAGCTGTACTACCTGCGATCGCTGCGCGGCAAGGCAGCCAGGATCCGGGAACGCCGCGACGTGCCGGCCCGCTGAGCGCAGGCCGGCCCAGGTGGCTGCACCTTCCGCGTGGGTTAGTGCCGATACCGCCCACGCGACCGCTGGTGCCGCCCACGCGATCGATGGCTGTTTCTTCGTGCCCGGCGGCGGCGGCGGCATCGGCGCGCGTCGGCAGCGCTAGGCTCGAATGCAATGATGGACGACCAGAGCACACATGACGGGGCCCTGACGGCGGCGGGCCAGGGTGGCGGAACGGCCGTCCCGGGCATCCAGCCCGCTGGCCGGGATGCCGCAGTCCCGGACCCGCCCGGTCCGGGACTCCCGCCGCGGGAGGCGCCCGGCGGTGCCCCGCCGGACGCAGGCCCGGCAGGGGCAGGCCCGGCGGCGGCAAAGCCGAAGGGCAGGTCGTTCTGGCGCGAGCTGCCGGTACTGATCGTGATCGCCCTGGTCATTGCCCTGCTCATCAAGAGCTTCGTCGTGCAGGCTTTCTACATACCTTCGCCGTCCATGGAGAACACGCTCAATGTCGGCGACAAGGTCCTCGTGAACAAGCTCGTCTATCACTTCCGCTCGATTCAGCCGGGCGACATCGTGGTCTTCAACGGAGCGGGCTCATGGGACCCCGTGGTGCCGCCCGCCAGGGCCAGCTCCAACCCGCTGGCGCGGTTGTACGACGACACCCTGCTGCCCGCGTTCCGCTCGGTCGCCGGGCTGTTCGGCACCGAGCCAGGGCAGACGGACTACATCAAGCGCGTCATCGGCGTGCCTGGCGACCAGGTGGCCTGCTGCACGACGGCCGGCCTGGTCACCGTCAACGGCGTGGCGCTGCACGAGAAGTCCTACCTGTACCCGGGTGACCCGCCGTCTCTCACGCATTTCAGCATCACGGTGCCGCCAGGCCGTCTCTGGGTGATGGGCGACAACAGGAGCGTGTCGTACGACTCGCGCGGGCACATCGGCGATCCCGGCGGCGGGACGATTCCCGAGAGCGAGGTCGTGGGGCGGGCGTTCATGATCGTCTGGCCGCCCAGCAGGTGGCGCGTACTCCCGATTCCGGCGACGTTCGACCAGCCCGGCGTCACCAGCGGGAAGCCGGGCGCGGCCGGGCGGTCCGCAGCTGCCGGCCGGTCCGCCGCCACCAGCCTGGCCGAGCCCGCCATGATCGCCAGGCCGGCTGCACCCTACCTGCCGCTGGAAATCGGCTTCGCCGGCGCCGTGCCGATTACCTGGCTGCGGCGGCGCTCCCGGCTGCGGCGGGCACGCGGCCGACGGGCCCGTCAGGGTTCACGGTGAGGCCATGCTCGCTTCACAGTGGCGGCATCCCGGCCACACGCCCAGGCGCTCCGCGGGGCTGACAGGCTACGAGCGCGTCCTGTCGCGGGCCGGCCTTTCCCCGGTGGCCGGAATCGACGAGGCGGGCCGCGGCGCCTGCGCGGGGCCGCTGGTGGTGGCGGCGGTCGTGCTCGATCCCGGCCGGCTGTCCGGCCTGACCGGGCTCGCGGACTCCAAGGCGCTCTCGCCGGCCGCCCGTGAGCTCGCCTACGGGCAGGTCATGCGATCGGCCGCGGCGTGGCACGCCGTCGTGATCCCCTCCACCGACATCGATGCGCTGGGCCTGCACGTCTGCAACCTGGCCGGGATGCGGCGCGCGCTGGCGGGGCTGGCCTGCCAGCCGGGCTACGTGCTCACCGACGGCTTCGGAGTGCGCGGCCTTGCGGTTCCCGCGCTCGGCATGTGGCAGGGAGACGAAGTCGCGGCCTGCGTGGCCGCTGCCTCCGTGGTGGCCAAGGTGACCAGGGACCGGCTGATGACCGCGATGGACGACCGCTACCCGGCGTACGGGTTCGCCAGCCATAAGGGGTACTCCACCCGGGCTCACATGGACGCGCTCGCCGCGCACGGGCCCTGCCCGGAGCACCGGTTCTCCTTTGCCAATGTGGCGGCGACGATGGCGAGCCGGGCGGCCGGGCGGCGGATGGCTGACAGCCCGCGGTGGGCAGCTGCCGGACAGCCAGGCGGTTAGTGCCCGGTGTCCGGCGGCAGGGCCACCGGACGGCGGCTGATGAGGGAGAATGGTCCTATGGTTGACCTCATCGTCGGTCGTGCTCCCCGGGGACGGGCCGGTCAGGAGGGGAGAGCATGAGCGCGGAGGATCTCGAGAAGTACGAGACCGAGATGGAGCTTCAGCTCTATCGCGAGTACCGCGATGTCGTCGGGCTGTTCAGTCACGTGGTGGAGACCGAGCGCCGCTTCTATCTCACCAACCAGGTCGACCTCAACGTCCGGACGGCCGACAACGGCGAGGTCTTCTTCGAGGTCACCATGCAGGACGCCTGGGTGTGGGATATGTACCGCCCCGCACGATTCGTTAAAAACGTACGGGTAGTTACCTTCAAGGACGTCAATATCGAGGAACTCGCCAAGAGCGACCTGCAGCTGCCGGACGAGAAGGAGCAGGGCTTCACCTGACGCGTGCCGCGGCGGCGCAGCATCAAAGCAGGCGGGACTGACAACCCGGCGCCGTGATCCACAGACGCCGCGTTCCCGCCGGATCCTCCACAGCGGATTTCCCGTGCCAGCCTGGCGCCACCCGGATCAGCCATCTTCGAGTCGGAGGTGGTGTCAGGTGAATCCGAAGGATGTCCTGGGCAGGCAGGGCGAGCAGCTGGCCGTCGAGCACCTGCAGCGGGCCGGCCTGCGGATACTCGACCGGAACTGGCGGTGCGCGGAAGGCGAGGTCGACATCGTGGCCGCCGAGCGCCGGACGCTAGTGATCTGCGAGGTGAAGACCCGCTCGGGCGTCAGGTACGGCACTCCGCTGGAGGCCATCACCCGGCAGAAGAGGAACCGGCTACGGCGGCTGGCCATCCGCTGGGTGGTCGCGCACGGGGTGCTCTTCGACGAGGTACGCGTCGACGTCGTGGGCGTGCTGCGGGCCGAGTCGGGCAGCTTTACCGTCGAGCATGTCCGGGGGGTGGGCTGAAGGCCCGCGACCTCAGAACCTCCTGGACCGCTGCACCTGGCACGCCCGCGGCGAACCGGGCTACACTCCGGACCCACGGCAGAAGGTTCGCAGGGGGTGCGGCGTGTTCGGATCCGTGGGCGCGCGAGTTTCCATCGGCGTGGGCATTCTGGCGGTGCTGGCCGGCGGCACGCCGTCCGCCCTGGCGGCTGGGTTCCCGTCGACTGGGTTCCCGTCGGCTGGGCGGACCGTTGCCGGCGTTACCAAGCCGCCCGGTTACGTCATCGTGACTTCTGAGCTGACCGCGCCGCAGAGCAACTTCAACACTATGGGAACGGCCTCCTGCCCTGCGGGTACGGTCACCTGGGGCGGGGGGATGTACTTCGAGTCGTACCAGATCCCAACGTCCTCGATCAACTCGAGCTACTGGACTGGCAGCTCGCCTGGCGGCTGGGTCGTGCACGTCAACAACACCGGTTCAGGCAGCGATACGGTTGTCATCTCAGCGATCTGTGCGAAGAAGCCGTCGAAGTACCAGCTCGTCTCGACAACCGTCGACGACCCGGCCGGAGCACAGGCCAGTGGAGTCGCGACCTGTCCGGCAAAGACAGTGATCCTCAGCGGCGGAGTAAGTTCCACCGCGGATCAGGCTTCGGTGTACCTCACGTCGGCGTATCCGACCACCAAGCGGACGTTCCAGGCCTACCAGTACAACGGCAGCAGTAACGACCAGCCGTTCCACGTGTATGCGCTGTGCGCTGCCAAACCATCCGGCTACACGATGACATCAGCCTCATCGACCGTACCCGCCGGCCAGCAGGGGGTGGCGATCGCCGCCTGTCCGGCAAAGACATCGGTGATCGGCGGGGGAACCGGCGTCAGTGTCCCGGGCCCGGCGGAAATCCCGACCGCCGCGAACCCAAATCCTTCCGACTCCTCGGAAGGGCAGCCAAGCGAGTGGGTGACCATCAGCTCGAACGCCCTCGATGTAGCGGTGACCGACTACGCCTACGCGATCTGCGCCAACTGACACGTTCTCGGTGACGATGCCGCCGGAACTCGGGAGCGCGGCCGCTGCCCGGCAGGGCACGATCCCGGCGACATCCGCGAACTGCGAGCTCGCATGGTCCGGCGCGGCGGCGCGTTTCCTCGACGAGCATCCTGAGCCCAGCGTTCCGTGAGCCACGTCTCCGCTGCCGTGACGATCCTTCCTCGGTGCGGGACCTAGGCGGGTTGTGGACACCCTTTCGGGGTGAGTTGTACTATCTTGCGGTGTTGCCCGGTGGCTTGGGCAGTGGCGGCGGCCGGTTCACGGGGAACGCGATGATAGCCGCACACTGGCGGCCTGGTTTCAGGGGGAAACGTCGATGACAGGCGCATGGTGGCGGCCGGGCCGCTGCCCGGTTTGGTTCCGGCAGCGGGTGCGGGCAGGCCGGGGCCGCGGCGCGCTGCCGTGGCTGGCGGTGGTGGCGAGCGGGCTGCTGGTGGCGGCGGGCGGCGTGCTGGCCGGGGCCGGCCCGGCGGCCGCCGGGACGCAGGTGCTGTACGCGGCGGTGACCCCGGCCGGGGCGCAGGACTGCTCCGACCCCGCCGATGCGTGCGACTTGTCCACGGCCCTGGCTGATGTGAGCGCCGGCGGGGTGATCGAGCTGGTCACCCCGGGCGCTACCGCGCACTACGTGGGGAACTGGACGGTGAGCACCACCGGCACCTCGGCCACCGCCCCGGTGACCATCGAGCCCGCCCCCGGGGTCAGCGACCCGGTGCTGGACGGCAACGACGGCAGCAGCAACGGCTGCTCCACCGCCGCCTGCGACGGGCCGGTGCTGACCGTCGGCCAGGGCGAGTACGCGGCCCTGACCGGCCTCACCATCACCAGCGCGGACAACACCAGCACCCATCTTGGCGGGGGGCTGGACAACTACGGCACCGTCACCATCACCGGCAGCATCTTCACCGGCAACACTGCCGGTGACGGCGGGGCGATCGACAACGGCGACGATAATGACGGGCCGGAGACCGGATCGAGGACGGTGACGGTGACCGCGTCCACGTTTACCGGCAACCACGCCACCGACCATGGCGGGGCGATCGACAACGGCGACTTCGGCGACGGGTCGGTGACAGTAACCGCGTCCACGCTCAGCAGCAACACCGCCCATGATGGCGGGGCGATCGGCAACGGCTATGGCGGCGACGGGTCGGTGACCGTGACCGGGTCCACGCTCAGCGGCAACACCGCCAGCTTCGGTGGCGGGGCGATCGACAACGGAAGCGGCGAAGGCGGCGGGTCGGTGACCGTGACCGCGTCCACGCTCAGCGGCAACACCGCCTACG
>Ga0181522_10001728_pt1 | contig 13031 bp, 16 predicted proteins | sample PEATcosm2014_Bin_27_FD_121103 | JGI IMG/M metagenome (GOLD analysis project Ga0181522, IMG submission 121103) | Peatland microbial communities from MTU Mesocosm Facility, Houghton, MI, USA - PEATcosm2014_Bin05_10_metaG | ecosystem: Environmental > Terrestrial > Soil > Wetlands > Peat | place... | reverse complement strand
GCGTCCCTATGCGAGTCGTTCCTCCCGCTCGGGATCCAGGTCACGCACGCGCCCACGGCCCAGAAGTTGGTGACGTCGTTTGCGACCACGCGAGACCTCCTACGGGACGGCAAGCTCGATGTCCTGCCTCGGACCGCGCGACAGCTCAAGAGCGTGACCACGAACGGCAAGGGTGAGCCAGAGGTGCCTCGCAAGCCAGGCGAGGGCCACGCAGACCTCGTGTCCGCCCTCGTCGCCGCGGTGAATCTGGATCGTCGCCACGGTCCACTCGTCGGCGGTCGCCAGTTGCGTCCCGAGGGCTTCAGGGGTAGTTTCACTCAATGAGCGACATCCGTGCGGTCTCATACTCGGGCGCGTACGCCGTGACTACGGCCAACTCGGGCGTGGACCCCAGTGGTCCGTTCGTGGCGCTGGAGGCCACCACGGCAGCCGGCGCGGCCAAGGTGACGTGCGTGGATGGCTCGGTCGCTACGGTCTATCTGCTCCAGGGCGAGGTCAAGCCGCTCGCGGTCAGGCTGGTATGGACGACGGGCACCGCCGCAACCGGCATCGTGGGCTACAAGGCGCCAAGCATTGGGGCACTCTGATGCGCCGCCTGCGTCTTGGGACGTTCGTGTGGAGCTTTCTGGGCTGGATTTACCGATGAGCCACGGTGGCACACGCGGCGGCGCGGGCGGCATCCTCGTGCGGTTCGAGACTCGAGACGGCATGGTCCGCTGGCGCAACGTGGACGACCTGGACCACGCGACGCTCGTGCGCGCCGGGGGGCTCGCCGAAGGGATCACCACGTTCGACGTGCCGCGCTCGTTCGTTGGCGGCTCCGGGCGCGGGCGGCGACGCATCGATGGCCTGATCTTCCAGGGACCGAAGGGGAGCCCGCCCATCGGTCGGATCACGATCGTTGAGCAGGGCGAGCGATTCCGCGACGAGGATCCGATCGAGGCGATGCAGCGCGACGGGATCGACATCTCCCGACCGATGCAGGACGCGTGGGTCGACAAGGGCCACGCTGAGACACCCAGAGGCTAGCGCCCGATTGTGCCACGTGGTACGGTTGGCACATGAGTGCAGCCAGGGACCAAGGATTCCGCGAGTCGCACGATACCGCCGCGCTGATGCCGGTCGTGTCGATGCCCACCGTGCGCGGTGGGTGGGACGAGCCGACGGTGGGCAGCTACCAGCCGATGTTTGGGCCGGACCCGAAGCGGTCCGGGCAACTGAAGGTCATCGCCCTCGTCGAAGTGCGGGACGTCGCGAGCTATCCCGGCGCGAAGGTCGTGGCGAAGGTCGTGCTCAAGCGCGGCGGCGACCACCAGGGCGCGAAGCCGTCGGAGTTCGTCGACGTGACAGCCAAGGCCGGCAAAGATCAGAGCAACCGCTACGAAGCCCTGATGCACGAGCTCGGGCTCACCGAAGACGAGATGGTGCAGAGCAAGCAACAGTTCCTATTCGCCCTCTGGTCCGACGATCCTCTCGACGAAGAGACGTACTTGGAGGATCTCTCCAAGTACGAGCAGGACTCGGGCGTGCTCGCCGATCTGAAGGCGAAGGGTGACTACGCGAACCGCGCGGCCTACCTTCAGTCGATCGGCGGCAAGGAGCCGAAGCCGCCCGTGCAGCAGCCGATCGGCTACCTCGCGAGCGCGCACAAGCTCCCGAGCCGCACGAGGTAACTCGTGGACGGCGTGACGCGCAACCCGCGCGCTCCGCTGTCGTCTGCGCTCCCCGAGGGGGCGACGTCCGACCCATATTCGCTCTGGTGGCGGGCGTACGACTCGCACCGGGCGAAGTACGGCGCGGAGCTCTACACGCAGTCCACGCCGCGCCTGCTGGACCAGTTCGGGCGCGTTCAGCCGGTGACGAACGATCTCGCCTTCCAGCCGCCGCGAGATCAGGGGCTCGCGAGCGCGACGCTGATCCACCGCGAGGTACCGATCACCACGACGCTCACGGATTACTCGCCATCGACCGTGAGGGAAGCCGTCAATGCGATGGTCATCGGTCTCTTCGACTGGTCCTCCCAGCTCGCCGATACCCTGCAGGCGGACTCGCGCGTGTCGGCAGCACTGTCGTCGCGCACTGGCGGACTCCTTGGCCGGCCGGTGCTGTTCTCCGTGCCCAAAGGGTACGAGGACGACGACGACGCAAAGCGGGCTCTCAAAGTGTGGCGTCGCTCGTGGGACCGGATCTTCCCCGAGGCGACCGCGAGCGAGTTCCTCCGCTGGACGCTGATGCACGCGTGGTCCGCGGGACAGAACATCTGGGACATGCGCGGCAAGTGGGCGATTCCCGAGCTTGCGCATTGGCACCCACGTTACTCGTACTACCACTGGATATACCGCTGCTACGTCGCGATCACGCAAGATGGCCAGGTCCCTGTCACGCCAGGCGACGGACATTGGGTACTGCACGCGCCGCACGGGAGCTATCGCGGGTGGATGCGCGCCGGCCTTTGGGGCATCGCGCCGTGGTGGCTCGCGCGCAACTACGCGCTGAGAGACTGGGCGAGGTATAGCGAGCGACACGGGATGCCGATCATCCTCGCCCTCACGCCGGCCGCGGGCGATCCGACGCAGGTCACGGCGTTTCGCTCGGCGCTCACGAACCTAGGGCAAGAGACGATCGTGCAGCTTCCGCAGGGCGTCGAGCCACAATACTCGTACGACATGAAGCTGCTCGAAGCGACGGACCAGGGCTGGCAAGGCTTCCACCAGCTCGTCCAGCAGTGCTCGGACGAGATCACGTTGACCCTCATGGGTCAGAATCTCACGACTCAGGTCAAGGAAGGGAGCTTTGCCGCCGCGCGAGTCCACGCGGACGTGATGCAGACGCTACTCGAGTCGGATGCTCGCGCGTTGCAGCGTACGATCCGCGAGCAGATCGCTAAGCCGTTCGCGATGCGCAACTGGGGGCGATCTCGCATCGCGCCCGTGACCACGTGGGACCTAACGCCCGTCGAGGACAGCAAGACGAAGGCGGAGACGTTCCAAGCGTTCGGTGTGGGAGTGCAAGACTTGCTCAAGTCGGGATTCAAGATCGGCAACATCGTGGCGCTCGCCAAGCAGTTCAATCTCGACTTGCGGCTCGCGGACGTGAGCTACACCGATCCGCTCACGGTGCAGGTCGCGCAGGCTGGCGGCAGTGCCGGCGGCGACGGGGCGCACTAGGGCGGCGTCCACAATAGAAAGGTGCCGCGCTCGAGATTCTGTTTGGGATGTCCGAGGGCGTCGATGAGTGACCACGCATAGACCAGCGAAAGCGGCTGCGTCGCCCACGCCAGATCGCCCGGCTGAATGGTGAGCGTCGCAAGGCCGGCACTTGCGGGGGTCTGTACCACGACGCCCGCACCGAGCGGCCACGAGTGCAGTACGGCGCCGCCTAGATTGTGCGGCTGGAGTAGCGAGAAGGTAAGCTGTTGAACGCCCGTCAGGTCCGCTGGGACACCGCCCGTCGTGACAGCGAGCGTGAATTGCCGCCAATCTCCGATGGTCATCTCTAGGGCGTGCATGACGTCGTCTGTCCCTCGGGTGTGGGTTGCGACAGCGTAGCACCCTCCGGGCTCGGAACCGGAGTTGTGGATCCTCTGGCGCATATGATCGGGGTGATTGATACGAACCCGTCGTCGCTGACCGAGACGGTCCACCACGCGGGCTGGAAGATGTCGAGCTGAATGGGCGCGTTGCCATCGTCGAGGGCGGGGAGCGGGACGATCCGGAGCTCGTCGTCGCGGTACGCATAGGACCACGCGACGGAATGGATCACGGACGTAGCTGGCGACGTCGGCTCGTCGAGCGCTGGCGGCGACAAGGCGTCGTCCGCGGGCGTCGAGTGGGTCGGAGCGGCGTACGCGACGGGGGCTGGGGTCGCCGCGGGGGGGTCATCGAGCGCGGTGGGGGTGAGGGCGTCATCTGGGGACGCGAATGCGGACGGTGGCGCGTCGAACGTCGCTGCAGGCGGAAGGCTGAACGGCTCGTCGAGCACGACTTGCGCGACGATCTCGTCGACGCTCGGGAGCACGATCGGCGCGAGCGCAGGCGGCGTCGCGAGCGGGACGGGCGCGTCGTCGGGCGCAACGAGGCTAGTCGCAGGCACCAGCTCGTCTGCGGCGCTCGGCGCCGCCGGCATCACGACGGCTGGCGACCACTGAACGGCTGGCGATGGCTCGTCTAGCGTGGCCGCGCCCGGCGGCGGGATCTCGTCCGCGTACGACGGTGCCGCGATCGGCGCGTCGAACGACGGTCCCATCGCGGGGGCCGGCTCGACGTCGATCACCGTAGGCTGCGGCGGAAGGTCGTCCGCTGCGGGCGACGTCTGCGCCGGCACGTCGGTGAACGGAGACGAACTCGCGGCGGCAGCGTCCTCGGCCACGATCGGGAGCCGATCGTCGTCCGACGTCGAGCGCCACGGGGTCACGTCCGCGAACGTCGACACCGGCGCAGGCGCATCGTCCGGTGCCACGATCGGCCCGAGCGCGGGCGCCTCCTCGGTGGACGAGGCCTGCTGCGCTGGCGCGTCCGGCGCGTACGTCGCGGGTCCGGCCTGGTCATCGGAGAGGTACGCCAGGACTTCGCTCTCGTCCGGCGGGTCAGCGTCCAGTCGTGGCGCGTCGAGCGCCATCGCGGGCGGCGCACCGGACGGCTCGTCAAGCGCAGTCGTCTGAGGCGGCAGTTCCTCCGCAGGGATGGTAGGCCATGAGAGCACGCCTAGCGACATCCACGGAATGGGCGAGGAGTCGCCGTCGAGGATCTGAGCGCCCGCGATGGGAAGCTCGTCCTGACTAGGATACGGCCACGAGGCCATTACCGACGAGCGGACCGCAGCGCCGAAGTCTACGTAGGTGATGCCGGAGGATTCGTCGACGATAGTTGCGACAGTGGCCGGCTTCAGCGCAATCGCAATTTGAGCCCACTGCGATGCCGTGATGACCGACGACACGAGCACGGTCCCACCTGGCGACGTGCCGTCGAAAGCGAAAGACACGTCCGGATACGGGTTGGTCTGCGCGTACCCGGAGCTGCCGCCGATGGTGCCCGTCGACGGGTTCGTGCCGTTCGTATTGGTCTGGTAGCCGACGACGACGTCCCCGGACACCGTCCCGGACAGCGAGACCTCCACCGTCGAGCTGGTGCTGCCCTGCGTGCTGGCCGAGTTGCGCACGCCAGCGCTGGCCGGCTCCTCAATGATCGCGATGATCCCGTCGCCGCCTGATCCAGTACCGACCCACGTGGCAGTGACCGTATTCGCGCCTGCCGCGCAGCCGAAGAACGCGGCCAGCCCGATGCCATACGTCGATCCGCTGAGCGCTACGAACTGTAGCGTCGAGCCGTAGCTACCGTTGGCAGTGTCCGCAAACGTGATGTTGGTGATCGTCGTGAAGTTACGAAACCACCCCATCGCAATTATGGTATTGCCGGCCGTGTTGTGCGACGTGAACGCGGCGGTCGCAGTGCTACCCCCGCCGTTGTATAGGGAGTTTGACTGGATTGCCGGATCGGTCACGCCTTTACCTCACACACCTGCTCACGCCGCCGTCCACGCCTGCACGTCGACGATGCCTCCAGTAAACAGTACGCCTGCCCCACCAGTGCAGCCGGTCAGGTTGTTGCCAGAAATGCCCGTGTACGTGATCGACTGCACGACGATCTGTCCCGCCTGCGGTCCGGACGATTGCGACGCCGGGATGAACGACGTTCCACTCGTCGGAAAACCTGTAGTGGATGCAAGCGAAATTGTGGATTGCGGAAGTGACGCCCCGTTCGATCCCGCGGCCACGGTCGTGGTCGTGATGGCGGCCTGGTACGCCTCGTAGCTTACCGACGATGGCAGCAGTGTTGGCGGGGGCGTCGCGGTTCCGCCGTTGACCTGCGCGTACAGGACGCGCCAGGCGTTGTCCTGCAGCAGCGCGGCGCCGCCGTCGGCGAACATGCAGATCGGGATCGTGAGGGTCGCGACCTTCTCGACGTACGACCCGAGCTGAAGATTCGTGAGCATGGCCGACGTGATGCCGTTCGCTTGCCAGTATGGCGACTGCGCTCCGGACTGCAACGGCACCTGGCTCGTGAAGCCAGGGACCGGCACTTGCGCTGCGGCAGCGACCACGGGGATCCAATAGACGCAGGTCCAGATCTCGTGCAGACCCAGGGCGTCGCGCTGCTGATTGAGGATCGTGATGTTCGGATTCGTCATGGGTCCTCCAAAGAAAAAGGGCCGTCGACACCAGCCGACGGCCCTTCGTTTCCGCGCGGCTACCGTTACTCCGCGATCTTCGCTTGCAGCTCGTAGTTCAGCGAGGCCGTGCCGCTCGACACGAACACGTCGATCGACTGCGTGGCCGCGGGCTGAGCTTGCGGCATGTCGTCGAAGGCGGGCGACTGCGACTGGAACACGTCGGTGCCGGATACTCCGCACGAGACGATGCCCTTCAGGAGCGGGCCACCCGTCCCTGAAGTCACGGCCGACGTCGAGTAACCGGCCGTGGACTTTGCGGCGGCGAACGCCGGAATTGCGGGAGCGGGCGTGATCGCGGTGCCACCGCTCGAGGCCGTGGTGGTCCATTGCTTGATTCGCCCGACGATTCCGGAGAGCGACGTTGCGGCTGCGGCCTTGCCGGAGAGCTTGAGGAACGCCAGGATCAGCTGCGCCGCGGTCCCGGGCGCGAGGAACAGCGAGTCGTTTTCAGTGCCGGGCGTGGCGTTCGTGGTCTGATTGACGCCGGGCTCGACGTAGTAGTAGGCAGGCATTGTCAGACTCCCTTCCTCTTCGCGACGAATGCCGCGCGCTTCTTGTAGGCGTCGGGATGCCCCGCGATCGAGTTGCCTCGAGCGTCCAGACCGTTGGCGAACACCTGCCCATCCGGCGAATGCGGCCAGTTGCGGTGGTGCTCGCAAACGTTGAGGTACGGCAGGCCCTTGCGGCCGGCGGCGTCGACCTCCGTGCCGTCGGTACCGATGGTGGCGAGCGCGCCGCAGCCTGCATCGCAGAGCGGCGGCGCGTCGTCGATCGAATACGAGATAGGAGCGCTCATGCTCGTTGACCTTTCAGGACGCGGTGGTAGTCGGTTGCCAGTTTCGACAGCGAAGAATTGGGATCGTCGAGAGCGGTCCGAATCGCAATCTCGGACATGTCCCGCGTGGCCTCGGCAATCGTCTCCTGCCAGACCTCCGTCGGCGCACGCATCGCGCCGGCCGGAACGCCGTGCTTGGCGACGCACGCATTGCAGAGCACGAACACGTGGGCGGCCGTCTCGGTCACGTACCCGTCCGGCTTGCCGCAATTGCCGCAGTAGGCACGCACGAAGTTGCGCTCGACGCCGTCGTCTCCACGGCCGCGCACGACGCCCACGGGCGCGCGCGTTCGACAGTCGGGCAAGAGATCGATGGTCACGAGCCCCAGCGTGCCACGTTGCGCCTGTCGTGTCAACGCGGTAGTGTGGCACACGTGACCAAGATCCAGGTCCCTCTCCCCCATGTGGACGAGCTGGACGTGCTCGGCGACGTGACGCGGCGGCAGTTGCACGAGGCTATCGTCGCCGCCCCCATCAAGCGGATCCCTCTGTCGATCCTGTCGAGCTACCAGAAAACCGTGGGCTCCGAGATGGTCGAGCGGTACGAGCGCGGCCAGGGCAAGACGAAGAGCCCGGCGATCGTGGTCGCGAACGGGGGCACGCTCGCGATCTACAACGGCAATCACCGAGCAACGGCCGCCGTGCGCCAGGGTGTGCCGCACCTCGAGGCCCGCTTGGCCCGCCTGTCTCCGCGCCCCCCGCTCAAGTTCGGGGACCGCGGCGGCGGGCTGATGCTGCGGCCGGAGGCGACGGCGGTCGAGTATCCCGAGCATGACGTCGAGGACGTCGCACAAGTGGTGGGGGACGGGGACATCGCGGTCATCCACATCGAGACGCCACTCGAGAGCAAGCCGGGCGCATCGTGGTGGGGGTACTTCGACGACTACGAGTCGATCTTCTGCCGCTTCAAGAACGCGCTCGAGTCCGACGTGCGCGCCGTGCTCCTCAAGATCGACTCGCCCGGCGGCGCCGCGGCAGGCCTCAACGCCTGCTGCGACGCGATGATCCGGCTCAAGAAGCGTGTCGGCAAGCCTGTCTGGTGCTACGTCGACGAAGGCGCGTACTCGGCTGCGTACGCGCTCGCGTGCACGGCGGACCAGATCTGGCTACCGAAGGCGGGCGGCGTCGGATCGATCGGCGTCGTGTCGATGCTGGTAGACTACACGGAGGCCAACAAGAAGGACGGTGTCCGCGTCGAGGTCGTGACGAGCGGCAAGCGCAAGGCAGACGGCAACCCCAACGTTCCGATCACGGATGCCGCCATCGCCCACGTGCAGCGGCGTGTAGACGGGCTGGCCAAGCTGTATTTCAAGCTCGTGGCTCAGTCGCGGCACATGAGCCGCTCCGAGGTCCGTGGCTTCGAGGCGGACACATTTTACGGCAAAAATGCTGTCAGCAAGGGCCTTGCGGATGGGGTGGACACCCTAGAGAGCGTGATGGCTCAACTGGCCCAACTTGACACTGCTGGCACGCGCGTGTCATCCTCCTCCCGTGGCGCAAAAAAAGAGGCACACATGACCGAGAAGGAAGCCCGCGCAGCGTTGGACGCCGCGATCGCGAAGGGCGATCCGCTCGCCATCGCGACGGCATCGGTGCAGTTGTCGCAGATCGGCAAGCCGCTCGCGGGGCAGAAGATCGTGACGACGGAGACCAAGAGCACGCAGTCGAGCGAGTCTGAGTCGAGCGAGTCCTCCGAGTCCAGCGAAGAGGAAGAGGAAGAGAGCGAGAAGATGCCGAGCGACAAGGCCGGCTCGTCCTCCAGCTCTTCATCGTCGTCGTCGTCGTCCTCGTCCAGCGAGGAAGAGGAAGAGGGGGAAGAGGAGGAGGAGAAGAAGCAGGAGGAGGATGACGAGCGGTGCGCTCGACGCGTCTCGAGGGAGGCGGCGCAGCGCGCAGCCGTCCCGGGCGCCGATGTTCGCGCAGTCATTCGAGCCACCGTCGCTTCCGCTCTCGCCGACGCTCGCAAGCGCACGAGCAAGCTACACGCGGTCGCCGCAGCCGCGCGCAAGGTCACGGGGCGCAAGAGCCTCTCGTCTGTCGCAGGAGCACTCGAGGCTATGCCGAAAGTCAAGGATCTTGCCGCGGAAGTCTCGACGCTCAAGGCCAAGTCGCTTCGCGCGAAGGTCGACGGCTACCTGAGCAAAGCGAAGCGCTCGGGGCGGATCACGGAGGCGCAGGTCGCGGCACTCCGCGCACAAGGCGCGAAGGATCCGAGGTGGCTCAAGGGCTACCTCGCGACGCTGCCCAAGGTGCTGCGCGGCACGGGCGAGGAGTTCAGGCCGCGCACAGACGCGCAGGGCAACCCGGTGTCGACGCTCACGGCGGACCAGGAGAGGATCCGCAACGCGATGACTGCCGGCCTGAGCGCGGCGGAGCGCTCGGAGTTCGACAAGACCCAGGCCGAGATCGCCGCTCGGCTCCCCTCCAACAACATGCCGAGGAGCTGAGAGATGGGCACCGCGACGACCGACATCCTGACCGATCGCTACGGCACGCCGGACCAGGCGCCGCCGATCATGGCGCAGCCGATGGGCGCCAATGCGAAGGTGTACGCTGGCACCATCGCCATCACGCGCGCCGGCTACGTCGTGCCCATCGCGTCCAGCCCTCAGTCGACGGACATCGTCTGGGGCATCGTCGACAAGCAGACCGACAACACGAACAGCAGTTTCTACGGCGGAGCGCAGGGAGCGGTGACGGCGCCCATCGACCGCGGCGCCTTCTGGGTGGCCTACTCGGGCACCATCACGCAGGCGAATGTCAACGCCACGGTCTACACCGTGGACGATCAGACGGTCTCGCTCACTCAGGGCGCAAACGGCGCGATCGCCGGAACGATCGTCGCGTTCGACTCCACGATCTCTAAGGTTGCCGTCGCACTGGGATCGGTGAGCTCCGGCACTGTCCCCGGAAACCCGTTCTGAGGATCCCATGCTGATCACTCCCGCGAACCTGAGTTTCTTTTTCACGGACCTCGAGACCCGGTACTGGACCGCGTACCGAGTCGCCGAGGCCTGGATCGACAAGATCGCCACGCCCTACCCGGTCGGAACAGAGCAGTGGGTCTCCGGCTGGATCGGGATGCTGGACACGTATCGAGAGTGGCTCGGACCGCGCAAGACACACCAGCCCGCGCCCCAAACGTACCTCGTGCCGATCAAGAACTGGGAGCTGACGGAGGAGATCGACGAGTTCAAGTTGGCCGACGATCAGATGGGCCTCTACGCGCCCACGGCCGCGTTTATGGGCATGCAGGCGAAGAAGCTCTGGGACTACAAGGGTCGCGACTTGCTCCTGAACCTGGGGGCGATGACGGGCGCGTTCCAGAACGGGACCGACGGCCTCACGAACTTCAACACCGCCCACAATGTCTCCTACTGGAACGCGAGCCTCGGGACGTACTGCAACGACTACCGAGGCGGCGTGTCTGTCGGCGGCATCACGACGGGCGGCACGTGGGGCACCAACGCGTTCAATACGATGTGGCAGGACATGGCCTTCCGCAAGTCGGAGAGCGGCGAGGCGCTCGGTGTGCTGCCGGACCTGACCATGGTCCCGGTGCAGCTCAAGGCCGTGGCGATGACCGTGCTTCAGTCGCAGTTCTATTCGCCTCCGCAGATTGGGACGATGGGCTCCGGCTCGGGCGCGAACGCCCCCTTCGTGGGCAACGTCGACAACCCGCTGAAGGGCTGGACGGATCTGCTCGTCAACCCGGACCTGAGCAACGTGAACGACTACTTCATGTTCATCACGAAGGCGCCAATCAAACCGCTATCGATGCTCCTGCGCCTCGCGCCGGACTTCGTGCCCCGCGTACGCCCTGACGATCCGCTCGTGTTCAACGAGCACAAGATCCTCTACGGCAGCAAGGCTCGAGGTACGCCCGCGTGGGGCCTACCGTGGCTTTCGAGCATCAGCGGACCGACGGCCGGAGCGTGAGCCGTGAATCCGTACGCGGCCGTCAGCGACTTTTTCGTGTTCGGTCTACCTCAGACCGCGCTCGGGACTGTGCTCGCGTCGACGATCCAATCGCAGCTTGACGCGGCTGCGGGGGAGGTAGACGCGCAGCTCGGGGCGCGCTACCCCGTGCCGCTCGCCGCGCCCATCCCGGCGATCGTCACGCAGAAGACGTGTCAGCTCGCGGCGTATCCGATCCTCTCCAACTCGCGCGGCTTCAACCCTCTCGTCGCCGGCGACAAGGCCGTATACGACAACTGGGTCCAGGCAAAGATGTGGCTCGACGACGTCAAGCACCAGCGCGCGCACCTCGCCGGCATCGCGGAGAGCGGGAGCAATCCCGTCCCTCAGCCCGTCGTTCTCTCGTCGTCCGTCGTCGGCCTGCAAAGCGGGGCAACCGCGCCGTCGAGGGGCTGGTGACCAACGCCGCCGCCTTCGCTGCGCTCGCCCGCGTTCGCCGGGCGGTGACGCAGCTCTCTCGCGTGCCCGCTCGCGCCGCGAAAGAGAGCGCCGCAGAGATCAAGGATCTCCTGCAGGCGCAGGTGGCCGCGGAAAAGGACCCGTACGGGCGCGCGTGGGCGCCACACAAGCAGGCGACGATCGACCGCTGGGGGGAGCATTCGATCGGCTACCTCACGGGCGGCATGGTGGGCGGACTCGACGTGCGGCCGGCGCGCGGCGCGGGCATTCAGATCACGCTCGGCGCGTCGCGCGGTTCCCCGTTCTTCCAGATCGGGACCAAGTACCAGGCCGCCCGTCCGATCCTGCCCGAGCGAGCTCTCCCCGCGAGCTGGGTCCGCGCCCTCACGCTCGCCGCCAACCGCGCATGCGCGCAGACCATGGCGGGCGCCTGATGTCTGGGATCTACCGATCCACATGGGTCGCGCTCGTCGCCCTCATCTCTGCGGACGTCGTCTCTCGTCTCGCCGACGCGGGCCTGCCTGCCCTCACGCCGGAGATCGACGGCAGCGCGGGGGCGATCCAGATCGGCCCGCAGTTCGTGGCAGAGCACGGGTCGCCTCCTCGGATCCTGTTCCTCCCCAAGAGCTGGACCGACATCGAGAACAACCGTGACGTCGTGCAGACGTACCAGGGTGGGCAGCCGATCGACAACACCCAGGAGCCGCGCACGATCGCGATGCAGTGGAAGACGTACGAGGTCCAGTGCTGGGGGTGCAACTACACCTCGCAGACCACGCCCGCGCCCGATCCGGCACTCGACTACGACGCCGCCCAGATCCTCGCCGAGGTCGTGTGGCAGGCGGCTCAGGGTACGTGCGCGGGAGTCTGGCGGAGCGGGCCAGGGGAGATTGACCCTGGCGGCCCGGCACTCGTGCGCGTCGGCCGCGTGTTCGCCTTCGACCTCGCGCTGTACACCCCCATCCCCGACGTAGCGCATGCGTACGCGGCACCCACGGCGAATAGTACCGTCGAGATCGTCATTGCGGGGCAGCCGCCCGCTCCACCAGGAGGCTGAGCGATGATCTCGGGCAACGTTTTCATCACAATCAACGACGGACAGGGGTCGATTGCGGCAGTCCCCGCCGCGAGCGTCCAGGCCATCGTCGGGTGCACGAGCGACGGAACGAACTACTCGATCGTCGCCTCGCCGACTCCGTCCGTGTTTCAGACGAACGACGGATACGGAACCGGCGTTGAGGCGGCCGGTCTATGCGCATCGCAGGGCGGCCTTGCGCTCCTCTGCAAGTGCCCGCAGACGACGGCTGGATCGTGCAGTGCTGTCACCGCGACGCAGGGCACCGGCACCAGCGCCGCCACGTCCACGCTCACCGTCAGCGGCGCCCCCAACGATGACACGTTCGTCAAGGTGCTCTGCGTAACGGCTGGCGCCATCGGATCGGGTGGAGCGATCCAGGTCTCGCTCGACAACGGCCGCACGTACGGGCCGACGATCCAGCTCCCGCTCGCTACCCCTGCGACGTACTACATCGCGCAGACTGGCAACCTGGCGGGGTCCGGCGGAGTGACGCTCAGCTTCGCGGCCGGCGCG
>Ga0181522_10001727_pt1 | contig 13039 bp, 9 predicted proteins | sample PEATcosm2014_Bin_27_FD_121103 | JGI IMG/M metagenome (GOLD analysis project Ga0181522, IMG submission 121103) | Peatland microbial communities from MTU Mesocosm Facility, Houghton, MI, USA - PEATcosm2014_Bin05_10_metaG | ecosystem: Environmental > Terrestrial > Soil > Wetlands > Peat | place... | reverse complement strand
GCGAGATCATCGTTTGGATGGTAATACAAGGTGCGACACAGAATTGCGGCAGTCGCGGTAGACTGTATCGTCCATGCCTACCTGTAGCGCCTGCGGTACTGATATAGCAGTCACCGGGCGTTTCTGCTCGTCATGTGGAGCGCCCGCGAACAGTGACGACGTCGCTACGCTCGACTTGGCCACCGTGACCTCGCCTCTACCGCCGCGGCCTGCGTCGGCAAGCTCATCTTCCTCGCGTCCATCGAGTTCTCCTGGATATTTGAGCGAAGGCCGATTTCTTCCCGGGCGATTGCTGGCCAGCCGTTATCGCATCATTGCGTTGCTGGGCAAGGGCGGTATGGGCGAAGTGTACCGTGCCGACGATCTCACGTTGGGGCAGGCTGTCGCGCTCAAGTTTCTGCCAGATGAAGCCGCCCGCGACCAGGGCTTACTCGAACGCTTTAAGAATGAGGTGCGGATTGCGCGGCGAGTGTCTCATCCCAATGTGTGCCGTGTTTACGATGTTGGCGAAGTCGAGAGCCATACCTTCTTCACCATGGAATATGTCGATGGCGAAGACCTGGCATCGTTGCTGCGGCGCATCGGGCGACTGCCGGAAGACAAAGCGCTCGATATCGCGCGACAGCTCTGCGCCGGATTGTCGGCCGCTCACACCAAAGGTGTATTACATCGCGATCTCAAACCCGCCAACATCATGCTCGACGGACGCGGGCAGGTCGTGATCACCGATTTCGGTCTGGCGGGAGTGGCCGATCAAATCCAAGGCGCAGAGGTGAGAAGCGGAACTCCGGCCTACATGGCGCCGGAACAGTTGGCGGGAAAAGAAGTCAGCACGCGAAGCGATATTTATTCTCTCGGCCTCGTGCTGTACGAAGTGTTTACCGGCAAGCGTGCTTTCGCAGAAAAGCCGGGAGAATCGATACGCTCGAAAAGCGAGCGCACGCTGAGCCGACCCTCGTCGGTGGTGAAGGATCTCAATCCCGCGATCGAGCGAGTCATCCTGCGCTGCCTGGAAACCGAGCCATCGGCGCGACCTGCGACCGTTCTCGCCATAGCCGCCGCGTTGCCCGGAGGTGATCCATTAGCGGCAGCTTTGGCTGCTGGTGAAACGCCGTCTCCCCAGTTGGTGGCGGCGTCGGGGGAAACTGCCGGCTTGCGGCCGGGAATCGCCGTGCTGTGCTTCGCTTCCGTGCTGGTTGCCTTGGGCCTGATCGTGGCTTACTCCGCCCATTACGGCGCGCTGAAGAAGATGGACTTGCAACTGACCCCGGAAGTGCTGGCGCAAAAAGCGCGCGAGATTGCGGGCAGTCTCGGCTATCCCGCGCGTCCCGTAGACAGCGCTTTCAGCTTCGACTACGACGGCGATTATCAGGAGTATGTCGAGTCGCACGACAAGCCTCATCCCGATTGGGACGCCGTATTTAAAACACGCCCGTCGCCGGTTACTTTCTGGTATAGGCAGAGCCCGGATGACATGATGGCGGAGGGATTCACCGATCAATTTCTCAGCCCCGGAATCGTTACCCGGAACGATCCGCCCAACACTCTTTCTGGGATGATCAGTCTGGAACTCGATGCCCAGGCGCGGCTCACTTATTTCGAGGCGATTCCGCCACAGAAGGAAAGTTCGGCGGGCCCGTCGACAAGCGCGTTCGACTGGAGCCCTGTGTTTTCCGCGGCAGGACTGGACCCGGCGCAGTTCCAGAAAACCGAACCCTTGTGGAATTCGCTGGCCGATTCCGATGCACGAATGGCATGGACTGGAAAGTGGCCGGGAACAGCCCGGCCATTGCGTGTGGAGGCGGCTGCATTGCACGGCAAGCTGGTCTTTTTCAAACTGATCGGAGAGTGGACAAAGCCGGGGCGCATGAAAGCTCCGGAAGACACAACCGCAAAGAAGATCCAGAACATTATCTCGATCGCGGTTCTCATCGCTGGATTATTAGGATCTCTGTTGCTCGCGCGACGGAATTACCGCCAGGGCCGAAGCGATCGGGAGGGGGCGTTCCGCCTGGCTTGCGTCATGTTTGTTCTCGAGATGCTGTTATGGTTGTGCCGCGGGCATTTCACGGCCAGCCTCGACGTCGTCGGATTGCTCGTGATCGCGATCGCCACCGGCTTATTTGTCTCCGGGGTAAGCTGGATGCTTTACCTGGCTCTGGAACCGTGGGTACGGCGGCGATGGCCGCAGGCGATCATCTCGTGGAGCCGGCTGCTCTCTGGCCAGTTCCGCGATCCAGTGGTGGGGCGCGACATTTTATTCGGCGTGATGCTCGGCCTTCTTTGGACTCTGATCTTTGCCGTTCATTCCATTCCCGAGATGCGGATGGGACATGCACCGGGCTTCGGCTCGACGGAATATTTAACTGGCGGGCGCGCAGCGCTGGCGACGTGGTTTGTGCAGATTCCGATATCAATCCTTTCCACTCTCATGTTTTTCATCCTGCTGCTGGGATTGAAATCTATACTGCGGAAAGATTGGCTGGCTGCCATCGTCTTTGTGGCCATTTACGCGCTGCCGCGCGCATTTTCGAGCTCTTACGTGGCAATCGAGTTGCCGACGCAGATCGTGGTTTACGCGATCGCCGTGGTGATCGTTTATCGCTTCGGGCTGGTTCCGCTGGCTTGCGCCATTTTTAGCATCAATATGATTGCGAACGTCCCATTTACGACTGACCCGTCTGCCTGGTATTTCACGGGAACAGTTCTGGCGTGGCTCAGCCTGGTGTTACTCGCGGGTTGGGGTTTTTATCACTCGCTGGGCGGAGAGCCCCTGTGGAGGATGGAAGAGGACTGATTTCAGAGGGTGCCCGCCTGGCTTCGTCTTAACAACTTGTTGCACCTATTCCGCAATGCGATGCACATTGTTTCGCGGCGAAATTATCCGTATCGCCTGAGTTCCGGTCAAAGACTCGCAATATATGAAACCCCGGGGGTGTGCCGTGGCATCACATCTGCTTGGAAGCCAAGCAGGACATGGCTTCCGGAGGCTTGTATGCGCAGTCTGACCTTACTTTCTTTGGTTCTATTTGTGGCGGCTTTTAGTTTTGCGCAGAGCGCAGACCGAGGCGTTGCCGGTTATTGTCCCTACGGGTGCGGGCCGTATATTCCCTTGCTTACGACTCCGATGTTGTCCTTCACGACGGTCTCGCCGAATCCCACAGGAGCGACCAGCGCTACGGGAGGGCTGATCGCGGGAGCGCGCAATTCCACGCTGTCTGAACTGACCGGCAATGCCAACGCGGTGTACACCGAACCGGTGTGGAATTCTGGCGGAGGAATTCCGCTGATCGCTCCTGCTGTCAACGTGCCCTTCGGAGGGTTGAGCATGATTCGGCGCAACCGCGAACCGGGTCCGCAACAGCAGGCGCAGGCGCCGTCGCAGCCGTGGATTTATTTCAGTTCGGCGGAAGAACTAAGCCCGGTAGCGGCAGCGGGGAGCGCGAGGCACCCCACTACATCAGCGAGAACATTCTCAAATGACGACATTCAGAAGCTGAATGAGCAGAACGGCGACGTGCATTACGACGGGAAGATAGAGAAGATACAGTAAGTGGAGGAAATAGAAACGGGCGCGGAGAATCGCGCCCGTAGGTCGAGAGATCAGGTTTTAGACCGCGACCGGCTGCTTGCTGCGAACCGGCACGGGAGTCAGCCAGCCGTAGCGGTCGGCTTTTTCGCCGCGCACGATCGCATAAAACTCCTTCTGGATCGCCTTGGTAATGGGGCCGGTGCTGCCGTTGCCGACCTTGATTTTATCGACAGAGCGTATGGGCGTGATTTCTGCCGCTGTGCCGGTGAAAAAGGCTTCATCGCAGATATAGAGCATCTCCCGCGGAATCATCTGCTCCAGAATCGGCACGCCGAGGTCCCGCGCGATCTGCAAGACTGAGTCGCGCGTGATTCCGGGCAGAACCGAATTGCCGAGCGGCGCGGTCACTAACTTTTCGCGATGGATGAGGAACACGTTCTCCCCTGAGCCTTCGCTGACGAATCCATTCACGTCGAGTGCGATACCTTCGGCGAAGCCATTGACGATGGCTTCCATCTTGATGAGCTGCGAATTCATGTAATTCGCCCCCGACTTCGACATGGCGGGCAGCGTGTTAGGAGCGATGCGGGTCCATGAAGAAACGCAGGCGTCACACCCTTCGCCCTCGCCGCCCAGATATTTGCCCCACGGATAGTTGATGATGTAGACCTCGGTCGGGGAGTTGAAGGGATTGACTCCCGCTTCGCCGTAGCCGCGGAGCACTATGGGGCGCACGTAACACGGCCAAACCCCGTTGCTACCCACCGTCTCGCACATTGCCTTCACGATTTGCTCGCGCGTGTAGCCGACCTCAATGCGGTAAACCTTGGCGGAATCGAGCAGACGCTGGATATGTTCTTGGGCGCGAAAGATCGCGGGGCCTGAAGGCGGAGCGTAGCAACGAATCCCCTCGAACACCGAGGAGCCGTAGTGGACCACGTGCGACATTACGTGGATATTGGCCTCATCCCAGGGGATGAGGCGGCCATTGTGCCAGATATTCTCGGTCTTCTGGATCGCCATGCAAGCTCCTTCAGCTGCGGTCTTTGTAAGTGAGCGGACCTACAAGATGCAGAACTGCCAGCATCTTTGATGCAGTAACGGACTGCAACGAGGCTGAATTGTTCCTCCAGACTGCAGGGAGCAAGGGCGAAATCGCAACCACGTTACAGAACATTATAGCCGCACATGGTGGATTTCCTATCTGGCACTTTAGCGGGATATCTCAGAACCGGCGCAGCGCAAAATTCGATGGCAGTCACAACCGGAAGGAAATCTGCAATGATTTCAGAGCGCGGAAAAGTTTTCCACCGTTTGAATGCACAAAAATCGTTGACTGCCAAGAACAATGGAGGATAGGATGCGTTAACAGTCACCAATTGAGTTAATAACGGAGTGTGGGATGGGCATGTCCGCTATCCGCAGGATGGCAAGTTGCGTGCTTCTGATTGTGCCTGTAACGTTGTTCGCCGCTGATCCCGGAGCGGCCATGTTGTATGCCGATGGCGTTGCCTGGCTGAACGGCAGCCATATTCCTAACTCTTCCGCTATTTTTGCCGGCGATCTGCTCCAGACACGTTCCGACTCCGCCGCCAATATTCATGCGCCCGGTTCGAGCATCACCGTTCTTGGCGATTCGCTGGTCAAGTTTGAAGGCGATTCGCTGGATATTCAGCACGGGGGGTTGAGTATTTCGACCTCAAAAGGCATATCCGCAACCGCCGGCGACCTCCGGGTGGCGCCCGCGTCAAGCACCTGGACGGAATTCAACGTGGTCGATAACGGCGGCGCGGTCCACATCATCGCGCGCAAGGGCGATCTGACGATTACTGACGGGACGAATAGCACAACCTTGGCGCAAGGCCAGGAAACCACGCGCGCCGATCAGTCTGATCAGACTTCCGATCAGAGCAAAGATTCAAAGAAGAACAAGAAGCGCGCGGCCGGCGCAGCTCCGGCTGCGGGCGGAGGGGTATTCAACTCCACTGCAGCAGTTGCCGTTGGAGCGGGCGCGATTGCTGGAGTCACGGCTTGGGTGCTGCTGAAGAACGATACTCCGGTTAGCCCTTCGGGTCCGTAGTTCCATCCTGCATGACCGCTTGCGCTAGCAAAGATGGAGATTCCTCGCTTCGCTCGGAATGACAACGCATAAATGTTGGCGCCCGTCAGAAGTTTGTGGCTGACTGTTGCAAGGCTTCCTGCGCCGGCAGGATATCTTCTGCGGGTTTGGGTTTTACGGCACGGCGCTTCCGGGCGGGCTGGAGAAATGGTTTCGCCGCGGCGAGCGTACAGAGCACATAAAAGAGCGCCGCGTTGGCCGGGATCTGCAAATTGAAATCAACCGCGCTGTGCACCAGGATACCGCTCATTCCCAATAGACATGCAAGAGCGGTGGCGCCACTTAGCTCTGCTGCCCAGTTATTTATCTTCTTGCTCGCCGCACGAAAGGCGGTTACCAGAAACCAGATTGCGGCCGCGAGGCCGAGTACGCCCATTTCGATGAGCAACTGCAAGTAATCATTATGGGCCTCGTTGATGAAGAAGTTGGTATAGAAGGTTCGGAACTGCGGGTAAACGATGGGAAAGGTTCCCAACCCCCAGCCCAGCACGGGTTTCTTCAGAAACATATGAAGGCCGTCACGATCGATGTTGGTGCGAATATCGCGGGGAAGCTCGGAGCGCACCGCACTTACCGTGGCGATGCGTTTGCTGAGTTCGCCGCCGCCAATCCAGATAAGTAGTCCGGCAACAATCGCCAGGAACAATCCGATCCCGATAGCCGTGCGCAGCCCACGTTTCTGCTTCACCAGAAAAGCGCCAAGAATTACGAACTCTGCAATGATGGCGACCATGCCGCCGCGCGAACCTGAGAGAAAAATCGTCCCTGCCATCACCGCGGCTGCGGCGGCCGCCGCCGCACGCGCCCGCGTGGACGCAAACCGGGAGAGCGACAAGACAAGCGGGATGGGGACGAGCATTTCCATCAGGCCGGCATAATGGTTGTGATTTACGTATGGCCCGTAAATCCATCCGCCCATGCGCGGCTGGCGAACCCAGTAGAGTTTGTCGTTGGAAGAGATCCCCTGAATCAGCGCAAAGGCTGCGACCACAGCGCCGTAAATGCAAAAAAGCACAGCTATTTTTCGTGCCTGTGCCGTGCGTACCAGCGCCTGCGAGCCCAGGAAGCACAGCAGCCCGTAGGAAAAATACTGCAGTCCCAACAAAAGCGTATCGTGCGGATACGCGGTAGTGCGAAAAACAATCTGCGACACCACGAGCAAGCCAAACGCCGCGATCGGAAGAAATAATGGGTTCGGCCGGATTTTTACTTCGCCCTCGAGGGCCTGCTTGAACACCCAACCCATAAAGAGAACGACGGATCCGGCTTCCATGAGGAAGATAGACCATGGTTCCACGGCGCCGAAGGCCAGGGGGCCAAACAAAAGCAGACCGAAGGTGCCGAACAGCAATGCGTCGCCTAATCGTGCGACTCGCTGGCTGCGTTCTTTATCGCTGCGGCTATGCGTCTGCATGGAATCCTGTTGACATCTTTTACTGCCGTTTAGCGGTCAAGCGAAAGTCGTCAACCCAGAGCTTACCGCGGATTGGACTACCTTGCGGCACGCGGCGAATATGCACGACCAGAAGCCGGCAAGCGTCGCCAGTAGTGAATTCGCCGCCCACCGACTTCCAAAAGCCCGGTTCTTTCAGTTCATCGCTGTCGTATAAGACGTCTTGGGTATAGACATCCTGAATCAGTATGTGCGCACCGCCGGCGCCCTCAAAGTCTCCCACTTTGTAGTACGCCGAAAATTGATACAGAGTGTTAGGTTGCACGGCGACAAACTGCCGAATGCCGGCATCGCTTACGCCGGGTCCGTCAAAAGCAATCAGCAGAGAACGATTGCCGCTGTGGAAATTGCTGGGGTCAAGCGTCAGACTTACGCTCTGCTGTTTCTGATACTGCCAATCGAAACCACCGTTCAACACATCGAGGCTGAAGTCGCCGTTCACCATCAGGTTGTTCCGCGTGGGGATGTACGAGGACAAGCCGAATTGCGGAGTTGCCTGTTGCCAGACAAGGCGGGCCTCGTCGACATCTTTATGGTTGAAGAGATAGAGAAGGTAGTCATACGCGTTGTGTAGTTCGAATTTCTCCGAACTGGCGATCAGTGCTGCCCAGACTTTTTCTGTAGCGGCAGTTTCCTCTTTGCTCATGAGCAGGTAGAGGAATGCGATGTAGGCGGCCGATTTAGCCGGAACAACGTCGCGCAGAAGAACATCCGCATTGGGCTGGATGCGCCAGCAGAACTGAATGGCCGGCCCGGCCAACGTTGGTTCGTTTTCCAGGACCACATGAAACTCACGCAGGGCCTTTTCATTTTCTCCCTGCACCAGATAAAAATTGGCAGCCTCCCAGGCGACGTCTGGCGTTGTGGGATCAGCCTCAATGGCATGTTCCAGCGCCCAGCTTTGTTTCGAGATGTCCCCCAGGACCTGATATGCGGAAGCCAGATCGAACCAATATCGCGCTGAATGTGGATCGAGTTGCACGGCGGCGTGATAGGGTTCGATCGCCGCAGCCGGATTTCGAGCCACCAGTGCAAAGTATCGCCCGAGATGATTGCGATATTCCGCGTTGCCGCTGTCGAGCCTTGCCGCGCGTTGCAGACTGGCAAGTTCCGGCTGATCAGCGTAAATCGAGGCGATATACAGCCGGCCGGCTACGAAGATGTAGATCATCGCCAGTGCTGCTGCGGCGGCTATGAAACTGTTCTTACGCTGCGGCGAATTGAGGACAAATTCCATGTACTAAGATTTCGAAATTTCGTTCGCGGGAACGCCACGAAAAGCTGATACCAGTTTGTATCTGCGCTCTTGACGGCGGCGGCGCAGGTTCGATCTCAAGATTGCTTCAAGCACTATTTGACGAAGCCTCGGCAGCTTCCTCGCTACCCTCCTCTTCTTCTTCATCCTGGTCCTGCCCTTCGTCGCGATAGTAACGCGAATATTTCCCCTGGTACTCGTAGTAGTAGTAGTAATCGGGCGAACTGAGATCGACGGCATTCAGCAGCACGCCCGAAACCTTAGCGTTCACCTGCATCAGAATGTCGCGTGAGCGGCGAAGCGCCTGCTTGGTGGTTTGTCCCGAACGAATGACCAGAACAATGGCATCGGCTCGCGGCGAAAGCACAACCGCGTCAGTGACCGAAAGTGTGGGAGGAGTGTCGATCACGATATGGTCGTACTGGCCGCGGAGTTGTTCCAACACATCGCGCATGTTCGAGGAGGCGAGCAATTCTGCGGGATTCGGCGGCGGCGTTCCTGCCGGCAACACGGAAAGATTGGGAAGCACGGGAGAACGAGTAATGGCCTGCTCCAGAGTCGCACTGCCGGTGAGCACGTTGCTCAATCCGCTGCGCGGGCCCATTCCAAGAGTTTTGTGAATGCTGGGGCGGCGCAAATCGGCGTCGATGAGTAGCACCCGAATCCCTTTTTGCGCCAGCACTACAGCGCAGTTAATGCTGGTCGTGGTTTTGCCCTCCTGCGGCAGCGCGCTGGTAATCATGATCACTTTTGGCGGCGCGCCCAGATTGGAGAGCAGCAGGGAAGTGCGCAATGCGCGGTACGACTCCGCCATCTGCGACTGTGGCCGGACTTGCGTCACCAGTTCGACGGCTTCTTTCGAAGTCGCAATGACCAGCCGCTTCGCGCTGGGACCTTCGCGAGCGGTCCTGGATCCCATGGGAATCATGCCCAACGGCGCCAGCCCTGAAATCATCTGGGCCTGCTCGGTGGTGCGAACGGTATTGTCCAAGCCCTCGAGCAGGAAGGCCAAGCCCACGCCGGAAGTCAGACCCAGGACAAGAGCGAAAGCTAAATTACGCGGGATGTTGGGCTCGATCGGCGAGGTGGGAGCACGGGCGTAATCAACGATGCGAAAATTATTTGATTTTAGTCCGGCCGAAACCCCGGCCTCCTTCATTTTCTCCATCAAGCCCTCGTAAAGCTGCCGGTAGCTTTCGAGATCGCGCTTGAGGATGCTGTATTGAATAGCGCTTTCGTTGAGTTTGTTGGCTTCCTGCTTCTGCTTTTCGAGGGCATCGTGCAGCATGTTTTCGCGCTGCAGGGCAGCCATGTATTGTCCACGAATTTTGGATGCAACTTTTTTTGTTTCCGCCAGAATCTGCGCGTCGATCTCTTTGAGCTGCGTGTTGAGTTGCGCCACCTTCGGATACGATGGCCCGAATTGCGTGCTCAATTCGGCCATCTGAATTTTCACGTCGGCTTCTTTCGAGCGCAGCGTTTCGAGCAAAGCTGAGGCTGACTGGGCGCCAGCCCCAGCCGAATCCAGAGCGCTGGCGGCTGAGGCGATGCTGTCGGTATCCCCGGACTGCACCAGCCGGTAGACCGACTCCTTTTCCATTCGTTCCGATTCGGCCGCGGTGAGCGCTTTATTCAATTCATCGAGCTTCTGGGTGGTGATGTTCTGCTTTTCGTCGATCCCCAGAATTTCATGCTCTCTCTGGTAACGCACCAACTTTTCCTGCGAGGTTTCCACCTTCATTTGCAGGTCGACAAGCTGTTTCGAAAGCCAGTCGGAGGCCTGCATGGTGGAATCGAAGCGCGACTTGAAATTGTTCTCCGTATACGTGCTCATCAGGGTGTTGACCACGGTCGAGGTGAGGTCTTTGTCGGGGCTGCGAAAAGATACCTTGATGATGTGAGTATTGGGGGAGAGCGTAACTTTCAAATTACCGCGAAAGCTGGAGAGCAAAGATGAGGTTCGTCCAGAATCGGCCTGCATGGGATCGGGCGCGAGATCAAGGGACGAGGGCAGCGCCGGAGTTTTTCCGCCGAATTCCGGCCGCCGGTCAAGGGCAAGTTCTTTCACCACTTGCATGGCGAGCAGATCGCTCTGCAGGATCATCACTTCGGTCTCGAGTTCGGTTGGGTCGTAGTACTCGAGGTTGAAAGTGGGGGAGTTATTGAAGTTGACCAATCCGGAATCCGGCTTGTTGATTTCAATGCTGCCGGAGGCCTCGTAAATCGGTCTCATCTTCAGGCTGGCGATGGCAACCAGAGAGAAGATGGTTACCAGGCACGCCAAGACGGTCCATTTGCGCTTGATTAGAACACGAACGTATTCGCCAAGCGTAGATTCCTGAGCGGGAAGGTCGGGATAGATGCGCGGTCCGAAGTTGCGTCCCATGTCCACGGTTGCGGTCTGCACCTCGCGAAGCATGGGAATGCCTGCCGAGCCATTGGCTTGGGCATTATTCGCCGGAACCATGGAATCCATTCGTTCTCCTCAACAACTTTCAACGGCTGGGTGAGTTGCCTGAGCGCACGTCCCCACGTGATCCCAGGACACGATGGCTGGTATGGTCCGGGAAAATCTGCAGAACATTTTGTTTGCGTTTGCGCGGATATTCTAGCATTGCACGACGCGAAAGCAGGAACGAAATGTGCTGTGGAAGATCGGAAGGACTGTGGAAGATCAGCTATGTCGTTGCGGCGGAAAACAGATTCCTCGCTGCGATCGGCCTAGCAACCTGGTGAGAGGTTCTGGCTTGATCGTAGAAGGGAGAGTGTCGCTAAGATTCTTGACATTGCGGCTGGCGCTGAGCGCGGCATCGCGATAAAATGGTTTCGCGGTCAACAACGGCAATTTCGAGTCTCTCGTCGTTTTCCAGTACAGGTAGGATCGAATACCTGCACTGCAACAGAAGTAATTCGAGGCGCTCTGCCCGGCGGCGGGAGAATTCCCAGTATGGAGATGGCCATGGGACCTGCCACTTTCAACCCTCAGATATTTCTCTCCCAACCAGGGGCAGGGAAGAAGATCCTCCACTGTGAAAAGAAGCACAGGATTTATTCGCAGGGCGATCCCGGCACGTCGCTTTTCTACCTGACGCACGGCCGCGTAAAACTCGTCGTCACATCACCGCAGGGCAAAGAAGCGCTGGTGGGGCTGCTTGAGCCGGAAGATTTTTTCGGCCAGGAAAGCCTGACGGGCCATAAGGGCCGGCTGGCGGCCGCGCTGACCGTAAGCGATTGCACTATAACACGCATCGAGAAATCTCTTGTGAACCGGCTCATGCTTCAGGAGCATGAGTTTTCCGAAATGTTCGTCGCCTATTTGCTGACACATGCAGTCCGTGTGCAGGAGGACTTGATCGACCAGCTTTTCAATTCTTCGGAGAAGCGGCTTGCCCGTACGCTGTTGCTGCTGGCCCGTTTCGGCATGAAAGGAAGACGGCCGTCTTTTCTGGCGCCGGACATCACGCATGAAGTGCTCGCTGAAATGGTCGGCACCACGCGAGCGCGCATCAGTTTTTTCATGAACAAGTTCCGCAGCCTGGGATTCCTGAAATACAACGGCGGATTGCATATCAACGAATCGCTTCTCGATGTGGTGCTTCACGATTAATATTTTGGACTAATGTGCAATATTGCACAAAGAAACCCTCTCACTTAGTGCCAGAATCAAACTGGCCCGTCGCGGATTGAATGCCCCGCCTGGCGACCGCTTGAAAGGTGAAGTCGCCATGTCACTGCCTCAAGGAAAGAAACACACAATCCTGTGTTTTTGCTGCAACGATGATGCTCGGCTGACGCATGCGGCACTTCTCCATCAGGGATATCACGTGCTGGCCTCGAGCAACGGATTCGAAATCATGGAATTGTGCACCCGCGAGCCCGTGGATGCCGTGGTTCTTGACCTGGATCGCAACTGCGCCGAGGTCGCGCTCATCGCGCGGACGATCAAGCAGTGTCGGCCGCAGGTTCCCACGATTGTGCTGGCGGAAACACCGGCACCAGTGGACGGACTGCATGAATTGGCACATATGATTGTGCCCAGGGCAGACCACGCGGAACTGGTGAGGTCGCTGCAAAAGCTACTGACAGCTTAGTGTCGTGTTTCGGGTATGTGCCGCCGCGTCCGCAGTAACGACCCACTGCCGTAAGCCACTGGCTAATAGCGGTCGTTGGTGTCGATATTGAAGCCGAGAATAGCGTTGACTTCGACGGGCTGCACGCCGCGTGTCGCGGGGCGAAATTTCCAACTGGGCAATGCGGCCATAATCTTTGCCGCCATACCCGCAGGTCCAGGTTCCAGCACCTGGAAATTTTTCAGATTACCGGACGCGTCCAATACACATTTCACGACGAAGCGAGCGTGTGGAAGACCAGGCGGCAGATCGGTGCGCATGCCCTGAGGGCCGGTAAGCGCTCCGGCGTGTGCGCCAGAGCTGACTTCAGCAAACTGCATGACCACGGTTCCCATCGTGGTATCCACATAAACCGTATAGTTGTCGCCCGGAAGTTTGCCGTAGAAGTCGAAAGCACCGCCGGAGCGCGATGTGGCCACGATCGTGATCGCTGGACCTGGCTGCTGCTTCACGGACGAACGACTGGGCAGATTCGCTTCTGCGCTGCCGTCGGATGCGAAGCTGGGAAGGGTGACGATCGCGCTACTGCCGCCACGGACATCGACGCCGG
>Ga0181522_10001726_pt1 | contig 13045 bp, 11 predicted proteins | sample PEATcosm2014_Bin_27_FD_121103 | JGI IMG/M metagenome (GOLD analysis project Ga0181522, IMG submission 121103) | Peatland microbial communities from MTU Mesocosm Facility, Houghton, MI, USA - PEATcosm2014_Bin05_10_metaG | ecosystem: Environmental > Terrestrial > Soil > Wetlands > Peat | place... | reverse complement strand
CCGCGACGCCGGATCGGACAGGATCGCAATCGGGATCAGCGGCTCGGCGGCAGTAAGAAGCCGCCCAACAAAGGCCGCGCCGAGCACCAGCGAGCAAGCGAGCAGCCCAAGCACCGGCGGCGACAGCCACGGATAGCGCACGCCGCCGAGATTGAGCGCCAGCATGAATGACGAGCTTGCCGACATGATCAGCAACGCGCCGGCGACATCGAGCCGGTGCGGCCGCTGATGGCGCGGCAGCCGCCGCAGCATGGTGAGCGCGAGAAGAACAGCGATGACGCAGAGCGGAAAACTCCACAAGAAAATGAGCTGCCAATAAAGGTGCTGGGATATCCAGCCGCCCAAAGCCGGGCCGCAGCCGCCCGCAGTGGTGAAGGCGATCGAGAAATAGCTGTAGTACTTGCCGCGATCCTTGGGCGCGGCGAGATCGCCGAGGATCATATTTGCGGTTACCGTCAAACCGCCGGCGCCGCAGCCCTGAATGACGCGGCCGCAAATCAGCATCAGCATTGTCGGCGATGCGGCGCAAACCAACGAGCCGATCACGTAAATGCTCAAGCCGATCAGCATCGCCGCGCGGCGGCCGTGAATGTCGGCGAACTTGCCGTAGAGCGGCGTGAGCGCGGTCGACGCGATCAGGAAGGCGGTGATCAGCCACGGAAGGTCATGCACATCGCCCAGACTGCGGCCGATGGTCGGTAATGCGCTGGCGAGGATCGATTGATCGACCGAGCCGAGGAACACCGGCAGCATCATGCTGATGACGATCAGCCGCTTTTCCCGGTGTGTCAGCGGCTCGGCATCGGCCCGGTTCGCGGTTGTTCGGGCCAAAGGCCCGGTAACGCGCGCGGCGCCGCCGTTAACGGCCATCGTCTCCCGTCGCGCCTCCTCCCGGAATCCTGCGGCGCTTACACTGCGCTCGTCGTTCATGCGGCAACCTACGCTGCGATAAGATCCGCAGCGCCCCCCGGCGGATCGAGCAATACCGGCAAAGACGGCGCATGTCATTCGCCGATTGCAGCAGCCGGCCCCGGCCCCGCACCCGCGCATGGCTGGCCCAACCGGATGCCGCGCGAGACAATATGCCTTATAGTGCCGGCGACCACCGCTGCGCCGTAAGCGCATCGCGGCGTTTCGGAATGCGCTTTCGAAGCCGTCACTCCTGAAAACGAGAATGCACCCGCCAGCACGGCCGTGCCGCGCTGCACCTTTAAATGAAGGGCCACCATGAAGCTCAGCGCACGCAACCAGTTCAAAGGCAAAATATTGGAAGTGAAAAAAGGCGCGACCACCGCGCATGTCCGTCTCGAAATCGCGCCGGGCCTTATCATCACCTCCTCGATCACCAACGAAGCCGTAGAGGACCTTGGGCTGAAGACCGGCGGAAGTGCCGTTGCCGTGATCAAGGCATCGAGCGTTATGATCGCGGTCGAATAGCCGTGAGACCGTTATTTATCGCGCTTGCCGTCTGTGCGATCGCCGCGCCGTGCCTGGCGGAGGAGCCGGTCGGCTGCGACAAATTCAAATGGCCGATCGACAAAGAACGACTCATCCTCACCGGCGACACGGTTGCCATCGCATCGGGGACGAAATTACCCCACACCTACCCGATGTCGGTCATCGTCGATCTGAAACCCTTAGCCGACGCGAAATTGCCGCGCGCTCCGGAGCGCGAGCCAAAATCGCCGACCTCGTTCGCCGGCTTCGTCGACGTGCCGGCGCCGGTTACCGCCGGCACTTACAAAATAAGCTTGTCGGCGGAAGGCTGGGTCGACGTGATCCAGAACGATCAATTCGTCAAAGCTTCCGATTTTTCGGGCGCCACCGGCTGCGACGTCATTCGCAAAGTCGTGAAGTTCGATCTGGTAGCGCAGCCGTTCACGATCCAGCTTAGCGGCGTGGCCAGCGCGTCGATCCGGATCGCGATTACCGCCGAGTGAGCGCGCCTACTGCTTGAGCGTATTGGCGACCTTGAAGCTCGCCTCGGTCTTGCCCTTGATCTCGTCGAGCGTGACGTCGGGCGCGAGCTCGATGAGGGTGAGCCCGCCGCCGTGACGGTCGAGCGTGAACACGCCGAGATCGGTAATCACCATATCGACGACGCCGGCGCCGGTCAGCGGCAAGTTGCAGCGCTTCTTGAGTTTGGAATCATCCTTGGCCGAATGCTCCATGACCACGACGACCTTCTTGACGCCGCCGACGAGGTCCATGGCGCCGCCCATACCTTTGACCATCTTGCCGGGAATCATCCAGTTGGCGAGGTCGCCGTTCTCAGCAACCTGCATGGCGCCGAGGATGGCGATGTCGATATGGCCGCCCCGGATCATGGCGAAGGAGTCCGCCGAGTTGAAATAGCTCGTGGTCGGCAGCTCGGTGACGGTCTGCTTGCCGGCGTTGATGAGATCGGGATCTTCCTCGCCCTCGAACGGGAACGGCCCGGTGCCGAGCATGCCGTTCTCCGATTGCAGCTGCACGCTCATGCCATCCGGGATGAAATTCGACACCAGCGTCGGAATGCCGATGCCGAGATTGACGTAAAATCCGTCCTTCAACTCTTTCGCGGCGCGCGCCGCCATCTGATCGCGATTCCAGGGCATGATTAGGCTCGCTTGCGCACGGTGCGCTGTTCGATGTGCTTTTTCTGATCGGGAACGGGAACGATACGCTGAATATAGATGCCCGGCGTGATGATGTGATCGGGATCGATCTTGCCCGGCTCCACCAAATTCTCGACTTCGGCCACGGTGATTTTCCCGGCGGTCGCCATCGGCGGATTAAAATTGCGCGCGGTCTTGCGATAGACGAGGTTGCCTTCGGTGTCGGCAAGCCACGCGTGGACAATCGACAGGTCGGCCACGAGCCCGCGCTCCATGATGTAGCGCTCGCCGTTGAATTCCTGCTCGGGCTTGCCTTCCGCGATCTTAGTGCCGACGCCGGTCTTGGTGAAGAAAGCCGGAATTCCGGCACCGCCGGCGCGAATGCGCTCGGCTAGCGTTCCTTGCGGATTGAACTCGATCTCGAGCTCGCCGGCGAGGAACTGGTTCATGAAGGTCTTGTTCTCCCCGACGTAAGAGGAGACCATTTTCTTGATCTGCTTGGTGTCGAGCAGGACGCCGAGGCCGACGCCATCAATGCCGCAATTGTTGGAGACGACGGTGAGGTTTTTAACCCCGGAGTCGCGGATGGCGAGGATCAGGCTTTCCGGAATGCCGCACAGGCCAAAGCCCCCTGCCATGATGGTCATGCCATCCTTCAGCACGCCGGCCAACGCGGATTTCGCATCCGCATAGACCTTGTTCATGACCGCTCCCTTTCCCCCGACACTGGGAAATACGCTAACGGCACAGCAGCGAAAAGGTCAACCGCCGCTCGGCGTGGCGTAAGCGCTCACGATGGGCAGCGGGATTTGCGGATGCGGATAATAATTCCAAGCCACGTACATGGCGGCGAACAGAATGGCGGCAATCACAGCGCCACCGACGCGGTTATGGAATGAAATCAGGCCGCCCAGCAAGGCGGCGACAAAGGCGAATGCCGCCATCAACGCAACATAGACCCAGTTCACGGTGGACAGGTCGATCGGCATAATTCGGTGCTCCTAATTCAGCCTTTTCATCATCGTCTGCCGGCGTCGCATTTTAGCTGTCTTGGCGGCGCTTCACACAAGAAGATATAAGGCTTCCACAACTCGCCGGTGACATGGACGGTTTCCATAGAGCCGGCGCGGCGTCGGTACACTTGTCAATGACCAATCTCCTCATTCTGCTCGGCTTGACGGAAGCGATTCGCAATCAATATCGCGACCGGCTCCGGACGAGCTTTCCGCAACTTAAGATCGATCTCGTTGATCATCACGCCAAAGTCGCGCCCTATATCGGCGCGGCCGACGTCCTCGTTACTTTCACACCCATGCTGACCGGCAAGGTCATCGAGCAGGCATCGCGGCTGAAATGGATTCAGACGCTCGGCACCGGCGTCGACAACCTCATCGACCAGCCGGGGCTGCGCAAGGACGTGATCGTCACCAATGTCCGCGGCATCCACGGGCCGCCGGTGTCGGAAGCAGCGCTGGCCACTATGCTGGCGCTTGCCCGCAATCTGCCGGATGCGGTGCGCGCCCAGGACGAACGACAATGGCGGCGCTGGCCGGCGCAGCTTCTGCACAACAAGACGGTCGGCATTTTCGGTGTCGGACTGATTGCCGAGGCACTCGCGCCGAAGTGCAAGGCCTTTGGCATGCGTGTCGTCGGCATAAGCTCCACACCGCGCGCGGTCGAAGGGTTCGACGCGATGTTTTCTCGCGACGAATTGTTCCAGATCGTTGGCGATCTCGACTTTTTCGTACTGCTCACGCCGCTGACTGCGGCGACGCGCAACAGCATCGATGCCAAAGTATTCGCGGCGATGAAGCCGTCGAGCTTTTTGGTCAATCTCGCGCGCGGCGGCGTCGTCGACGAAGCGGCGCTGGTCGAAGCACTCAACGCCAAGCGCATTGCCGGCGCCGCGCTCGATGTCTTCAATGAGGAACCTCTGCCGCCGGATCATCCGTTCTGGGCGATGCAGAACGTCATCATCACCACGCATCAGGGCGGTTTCTGCGACGTCTATATCGATTACGCCCTGCCGACGGTCGAAGCCAATATGCGGCGCTTTCTCTCCGGCGACATTGGCGGCATGATCAACGTTGTGGAGCACTGAGCGCTTTCGTCATTCCGGATTGCCGCGCAGCGGTAAGTCCGGAATCCATAATCACGGATCAGCGAGTATGGATTCCGGGCTCCTCGCTGCGCTCGGCCCCGGAATGACCAGGGAGTAGAAAATGGAATTATCGGAACGCCTGCAAACGCCGATCTCGACCGCCGAGCTTGAACGGCGCTGGGCCGCGGTGCGTGCGGCCATGGAGCGCGACAAGATCGACGTGCTGTTGGTGCAGAACAACAGCGATCAAATGGGCGGCTACGTCAAATATTTCACCGACCTGCCGGCGACCAACGGCTATCCGCTGACCGTGGTGTTTCCACGCGACGACCTGATGACGCTGGTGAGCCAGGGCCCGTTCGGCGGCGTCCACGATCTCAACGGCAAGAGCGACGGCGTCCGCCGCGGCGTCAAGCAATGGTTCACGACACCGAGCTACGCCTCCTGCTTTTACACCGCGCCCTACGATGCCGAACTCGCCGCAAAGGGGCTCGCGCCCTATGCCGGCGGCACCATCGGGCTTGTCGGCACGTATCAGCTATCGTTCGCAGTGGTCGATTATTTGCAGAAAGGACGTTTCTCAAACACCCGCTTTGTCGACGCCTCCGATCTCGTCGACCGCATCAAGGTGATCAAAAGCGCAGAAGAGCAGGAGCTGATCCGGCGCGCCGCTGCGATGCAGGACGGCGCCATGCGCGCCGCCTTCGCAGCGGTCGAGCCCGGCATTCGTGACCGCGACATTGCCGCCGTCGCGCAATGCTACAGCCAGCGTCACGGCAGCGAGCATGGCATTTATCTCTGCGCCTCAATGCCGCCGGACAAGCCGGCGCAATTCGCCGCACGCCACTATCAGAACCGCGTCGTCAAGGAAGGCGACGTGATCACGCTTCTGGTCGAGGATGCCGGGCCGGGCGGCATGTATACCGAACTCGGCCGCACCTGCGTGGTCGGCAAGGCTTCGACGCAAATGCAGGACGAGTTTGCTTTCACGCTCGAAGCGCGCAAGTTCAATCTCGGCCTACTCAAGCCCGGCGCGCCGTGCAAGGACGTGTTCGAAGCCTACAACGATTTCATGCGCAAGAACGGCCGGCCCGAGGAAAAGCGCCTGCATTGCCACGGCCAGGGCTACGATCTCGTAGAGCGGCCGCTCATCCGCAGCGACGAGCCGATGAAGATCGAGAAGGACATGAACATCGTCGTGCATCCGACTTACATCCGCGGGCCGATTTTTTCCTGGGTCTGCGATAATTATCTGATCGGACCGAACGGCCCGGGCGAGCGGCTGCATCATTTCCCCGAAGCGATCACCGAACTCGGCTGAAGTTTAACGTCGCGGCTGGTTAACGCCGCCGTTTTTCGACTGTTGTTTGGACGGAAAAATCCGCAATTGCGTCACCGTGAGGTCACGCCGCCTGTGCCGTATGGGCGCCTCTCGTCCAATCACGGAGGATACAATGCTGCGTATTCGCATTGTCTCTGCAAGCGCGCTCGCGGCGATCATCGTGGCGCTGACCGTCAGCGTCGCCGCGGCGCAATCAAGCGACAGCGCCGGACAGCCTCTCGCACTGCTCGCAGGCCTGCATCCACCCCACGCGGCGAAAGCCGATACCCACGCGAAGCCGAAGCATCGAAAAATCGCGCGGTTCGAGCGAAAACATCTCGCCAAGCACAGTCATGCCGTTGCGGCGGCCGAGCCCGAAGCCCCGGCCAAACCGACGGCCGCGCCCAACGATGCCTGGCCGACGACACCGCAGTCCGCGCCGGACAACACTGTCGCCACAGTGCCTGCGGCAACCCCGGTAGAGTCTGCGATCCAGCCGGCACCGCCGCCGCCACCTGCGGGGCAGATGGCATCGTCGGCAGTTAGCGACACCACACCAAACGTTGTCGTGATGAACGGCCAGACTGTCGAGATTGCGTCGCCGGACTACCTCAATGCGATCGACCGCGCCGCCGAAGACAACCATGACGCATCGGCGGCAACGCCGGTGCGGACCGCGTTTGCCGCGCCGGTCCAAGACGACGCAAGCCCGGTTGGCAGCGTGTCATGGATCGCGCAAGTCCTGGCTGCGCTCTGCGGCGCGATGGCAGCCGGCGTCGCGGCCTGGTTTTTGATCGGCCCTGGCCCGCAGCGGATGTACGGATAGCCGCGCTATTCGGCCGCAACGCGTCGCACGTCGCTTTTGAGCGACTGGAACAGGTCGAAGGCGTCCCTCGGCTTCATATTCTTATGCACGACCGCGGCCACCGCGGCGATCATGGCCTGCGGCGCGTCTGACTGGAAGATGTTGCGTCCCATATCGACGCCGGACGCGCCCTGCTGGACGGCGTTGTAGGCCATGGTCAATGCGTCGAGTTCGGGCAGCTTCTTGCCGCCGGCCATCACGATCGGCACCGGGCAGGATGCGGTGACGGTCTCGAAGCCGTCGTCGACGTAATAGGTCTTCACATATTGTGCGCCAAGCTCGGCGATGATGCGGCACGCAAGCCGGAAATATTTGGCGTCGCGCACCATGGCCTTGCCGACCGCGGTAATGCCCATGACCGGAACGCCGGCGCGCAGGCCGGCGTCGACGAGCCTGGTCATATTATGCACCGAGCGCGTCTCGTGCTCGCCGCCGATAAAAACCTGGATGCCGACGCCCGCGGCGTTGAGCCGGATCGCGTCGTCCATGTCCATGGCGATTTGCTCGTCGGAGAGTTCGTCACGCAAAATGCTCGGACCGCCGCTGGCGCGCAGCACCATCGGTTTCTGACACTCGGCCGGAATGAGGGAGCGCAAAATGCCCCGCGTGCAAAACAGAGCGTCGCAGGACGGCAACAGCGGCACAATGGACAGATCGATGCGTTCGAGGCCCGTGGTCGGGCCCTGGAAGTAGCCGTGATCGATGGCGAGCATCACGGTGCGGCCCGAAACCGGAGCGAACACGCGCGCCATGCGGTTCTTCATGCCCCAGTCGAGCTGATGCGAACCTTTCAGATAAAAGCCCGGCGTTTGCTGCGGCTGATCGAGGCTGTAGCGTTCGCCTTCTTTATCGGCTTCAGGCATGAGGTCGTACGTCCCGTTGTTCGATTTTAGCGTTGCGTATTCGGGGCTGGCGGCTGATACGATGGATTAAGCGCACAAAATCCGCGCGTGCCCGTCGCGATCGCCGGTGCGCAATCTGCAGCCGTGTCGTATTCGCAATCCCAGAGCATGACGTCGCCTGAATTGTCGGTGACCGCGCACCATTTGTCGTCACCCATCTGGTAGGCTTGGCTCGGTGAAGTTTGCAAACACAGGGCAGCCGCGAAGGCACCTGCAATCAATATCAATTTGCCGATGCTGATTTTCACGAGGCGGCAGTTTAGGCGTCCGGCTCCGAAAAGCAACGTGAAGAGGCGGTACTGGTACGAACCAGAGCCAGCCGGTTCGATGACAATTTCGCGAAGTAAGCAGGTCGTCGAGCAAGCTTCTGAATTGCATCGAGGCCTCACTTCTCGCCGTGTGAAAACGGGGGTTTCTCCCTCTTGGCAATGTTCTTATTTTGTTCTATGGTGCAGCCCTAGAACATACAGCGAACAATAACAGCATTGTCCACGGCGAAATATGGTTCAAGTATCTGAATCAAATGAATTTTCTGTATCGCCTGTGCGCGCTGTCGCAATCCATGAATTGCGGCGGCTTCTTCCCGTCAGCGAAGGCCGGCGCCGTGTCCTGCCCTTCGGCCTCGCTGTGCTCGATTCTTACCTGCCGGAAGGTGGCCTCGCCGGGGCTGTGCATGAAATCGTACCGGCGACCGAAGGCGCCCATCCATCCGCCTTCGGCTTCATTGCGGCGTTTCTTGCACGCTTGCCACGCACTCACCCGATCATCTTCGTCATCCCGACTTACGAACGGCGTCGGCAAGGCCGTCTTTCCGGACATGGTCTCAATACTATCGGTCTCGATCCGGCCCGCGTGATTATGGTCGAGACCGCGCACCGCAAGGAAACGCTTTGGGCGATGGCCGAGGCGTTGCGTTCGGCGGCGCCAACCGCCGTCGCCGGCATGATCGACAGGCTCGATCTGAAAACCAGCCAGAAGCTCAATCTCGCGGCCGGCGACGCCGGTCTGCCGCTGTTGCTGTTGCGGCCGCCACAGACGCTGGACGCGAGCGCCGCGGCGACACGCTGGCGCATCGGCACAGCGGCAGCCGCGCGCGACCAGTTCGGCCTATACGCGCGCGCCCGATGGCATCTGCATCTTGAACGCTGTCGCAACGGACGGCCGGGCGAATGGGTAGTGGAGTACGATCATGTCACGCATCGTTTCAGTCTGGCTACCGCGCTGGCCGATCAAACGCTTTCTCGCCGCGCAGGCGATCGGTCTTCCAAACAAGCTTGCTGAACAGCCCGTCGATCCCGGCCGCGTCTTCGTCCTTGTCGTTGCCGGCGCCGGCGGTCCGCGCATCGCCGCCTTGAACGAGGCCGCCGAAATGGCGGGGGTTACAACCGGCGAGCCGCTCGCCGATGCACGGGCGAAAGCGGAATTTTTGCAAGTCCGCGCTGTCGAACCGAGCGCCGACGATGCCGCGCTGCGCCGCCTTGCGCTGTGGGCGACGCGTTACACGCCGACGGCTTCGCCGTGGAACGAAGCCAACGGTGCCGACGGTTTTTTTCTCGATGTCGAAGGCGCAAGCCATTTGTTCGGCGGCGAGGATCGTCTCCTCACCGATCTGGCCGCCCGGCTTGAACGCTTCGGGCTGCCGGCACGGCTTGCGGTGGCCGACACACCCGGCATGGCCTGGGCGGCATCGCACTTTCACGGTGCGCGTCTATGCGTCCTGCCTTCGGGGCAGGAAGCCTCAGCGCTTGCCGATATGCCGATTGCCGCGTTGCGGCTGTCGGGTGAGACGCGTGCCGCGCTGCGCCGGCTCGGTTTCAAAACCGTCGGCGCGCTGATGGATAAGCCGCGCGCGCCATTCGCCGCGCGCTTTGCCGCCGAATTATTGCGCCGCCTCGATCAGGCGCTTGGCCGCGTCGACGAACCGCTCGTCCCTGTCATTGCGCCGCCGGTCTATCACAGCCTGCATTATCTACTGGAGCCGATCTTCACCCGGAAAGCGGTCGTCGCCCGCGCCGGCCGGCTGATGCAGACGCTGACCCATGTGCTGACCCGCGACGACGCCGGCGCGCGAAGCCTGCGGCTCTGTCTCTACGGTGTCGACGGCGCAGTCGAGACCATCGATATCGGCCTCACGGCGCCGACGCGTAACGTCGCGCATGTCACGCAGCTATTCGAGCTAAAGCTCGAGACGCTCGCGGCGCTGGAAGACCTTGACGCCGATTTGGGTTTCGGCTTCGAGGCCGTCGGCCTTGCCGTCACCCGTACCGAGCCGATGCCGGCCCGGCAGATCGGATTGACCACTGGCGATGACGGCGACCGCGCGGAGCGCATCGCCGCCTTGATCGATGCGCTGCGAAGCCGTCTCGGCCCGTCTCGCGTGCGGCGGTTCAAACCTGTCGCGAGCCATGTGCCGGAACGCGCCGAAATATTGCCGCCGCTTGCCGGCGCAACGGCGACGGCATGGCCGGAGCCGGAACAAGCGCGCCCGCTTTTGCTGCTGCCGCGCGCCGAGCCGGCCGAAGTCACGGCACTCGTTCCCGACGGTCGGCCACGGCGGTTTTGCTGGCGAGGCGAGACCTACGACGTTGCCGGTGCGCAAGGCCCCGAACGCATCGGCGCCGAATGGTGGCGCGCGTCTCAGCTCTCCGCTCGTACCCGCGCAAACGGGAATCCAGAAGATGAGCGGCAACACGCTCTAAGCCGCGATTATTACCTCGTCGAGGACGGCGACGGCCGCCGCTTCTGGCTCTATCGCGAAGGACTCTATGGGCGCGAAACCGCGGCAGCACACTGGTTCGTGCAAGGGTTGTTTGCGTGAGTAAAATCCATGAGTGCCTATGCTGAACTTGCCGTAACGACCAATTTTTCCTTCCTGCGTGGTGCTTCGCATCCGCAGGAGATGGTGGCGCGCGCCGATGAACTTGGGCTTGCCGCTATCGGCATTGCCGACCGCAATTCTTTTGCCGGCGTGGTGCGCGCTTACGGTGAAACGCGCAAGCGGAAGATAAAGCTCCTCGTCGGCGTGCGTCTTGTCACCGAAGACGGATTCGAAGCGCTCACCTATCCGATCAATCGCGCAGCGTATGGCCGGCTCTGCCGCCTCATCACCACGGGCAACCTCAAGACCAAGAAAGGTGAATGCAGTCTCACTTTCGAACAAATCCTCAGCGCCGGCGAAGGTCAGATTTTTATCGCGCTGCCGCCAAAGAACCCCGGGAACGCTTTCATCGCGCGGCTTTCAATTTTGGTGCGCGCAGCGCCGGACCGCACCTTTCTCGCCGGCGCGCATTATCATCGTGGCGACGAACCGCGCCGGCTCGGACTCCTGGCCGAACTTGGCGCGAGCGTTGGCGCGCCACTCGTTGCCGTCAACGACGTCTTTTATCACGCGCCGGAACGGCGGCCGCTCGCCGACATCGTCACCTGCGTGCGCGAAAAATGCACACTCCACGAAGCGGGTCTGCGCCTCGCGGTGAACGCCGAACGGCATATCAAGCCGTCCGCCGAAATGGCGCGGCTGTTTCAAAACTTTCCCGACGCCATCACCCGCACCGTCGATATCGCCAATACCTGCCGTTTCTCGCTTAGCGAACTCAAATACGAATACCCCGACGAACCAGTGCCGGAAGACAAGACCGCGCAAGGCCACCTCGAGGATTTGACCTGGGCGGGCGCGCGGGAACGTTATTCGCTTGATCGCTATCCGGAAGGCATTCCCGCCGACGTGCAAAAACGGCTGCGCGACGAACTCGCACTCATCGCCAGACTCGATTATGCGCGCTATTTCCTCACCGTCTACGACGTCGTCGCTTTCGCGCGCAATCAGGACAAGGAAATCCTGTGCCAGGGCCGCGGCTCCGCGGCCAACAGCGCGGTGTGCTTTTGTCTCGGCATCACTGCGGTCAATCCGGACAACAGCAATCTTCTGTTCGCCCGTTTCATTTCCGAGAACCGCGGTGAGCCGCCCGATATCGACGTCGATTTCGAACACGAGCGGCGCGAGGAAGTGATCCAGTACATTTACCGGCGCTATGGCCGCCACCGCGCGGCGATTTGCGCAACCGTCGTGCATTATCGCTCGCGCCGCGCCATCCGTGAGGTCGGCAAGGTCTTGGGCCTGACCGAGGACGTGACTTCGGCGCTGGCAAAGACGGTATGGGGCTATGGCGACGGCCTGCCGGACGATCACATCCGTCAGGCCGGGCTCGATCCGGAAAATTCAACGATCCGGCAGGCGGTGGAGCTGGCCGACGAACTGATCGGCTTTCCGCGCCATCTGTCGCAGCATGTCGGCGGCTTCGTGCTCACTCGCGGCCCGCTCGACGAAACGGTGCCCATCGGCAATGCCGCCATGGACGACCGCACTTTTATAGAATGGGACAAGGACGATATCGACACGCTCGGCCTCATGAAGGTCGACGTGCTGGCGCTCGGCATGCTGAGCTGTCTGCGCCGTGGGATCGACCTCCTCAAGGACCATTACGGCAAGGATTACGCGCTCGCCACGCTGCCGGCCGACGACCCTGCGGTCTACGAGATGCTGTCGCGCGCCGACTCGATCGGCGTATTCCAGGTCGAGAGCCGCGCGCAGATGTCGATGCTGCCGCGGTTAAAACCGCAATGTTTCTACGATCTTGTCATCGAGGTCGCGATCGTGCGGCCCGGGCCGATCCAGGGCGACATGGTGCATCCTTATCTGCGCCGGCGCGACGGCATCGAGAAGGAACATTATCCCTCCCCTGCGCCCGCGCACGGGCCGGCCGACGAATTGCGAGACGTACTCAAACGAACGCTCGGCGTGCCGCTATTCCAGGAACAGGCGATGCAGATCGCCATCACCGCGGCGAAATTTACACCCGACGAAGCGGACGGACTGCGCCGCGCCATGGCCACGTTCCGGCACAACGGAACTGTCCATCTGTTTCGCGACAAATTCATCAATGGCATGGCGACGCGCGGCTATGACCGCAGCTTCGCCGAACATTGCTTCGGCCAGATCGAAGGTTTTGGCGAATACGGTTTTCCGGAGAGCCATGCCGCGAGCTTTGCGCTTCTGGTTTACGCCTCGGCTTGGATCAAATGCCGTTACCCGGAGGTGTTCTGCGCCGCTATTCTCAACAGCCAGCCGATGGGTTTTTATCAGCCGGCGCAACTCGTGCGCGACGCGCGCACCCATGGCGTCGAAATCCGCGGCGCCGATGTTAACTTCAGCGACTGGGATTGCACGCTCGAGCCTGGCGCGGCCGGCAAATGCGCGGT
>Ga0181522_10001725_pt1 | contig 13047 bp, 8 predicted proteins | sample PEATcosm2014_Bin_27_FD_121103 | JGI IMG/M metagenome (GOLD analysis project Ga0181522, IMG submission 121103) | Peatland microbial communities from MTU Mesocosm Facility, Houghton, MI, USA - PEATcosm2014_Bin05_10_metaG | ecosystem: Environmental > Terrestrial > Soil > Wetlands > Peat | place... | reverse complement strand
GTCAGTTTAGAATCCCTTGGACGGGGGGCAATCCCAAACGTTCATCGGCCTCTACGGTGACAGCGGGTGAGTTTAGAATCCCTTGGACGGGGGGCAATCCCAAACAGATTCTTCCTTTTGCAGTTCTTCGATGGTAGTTTAGAATCCCTTGGACGGGGGGCAATCCCAAACTCAACCCTCTCACCAGAACAGAAAGTCCGAAGTTTAGAATCCCTTGGACGGGGGGCAATCCCAAACCTATCAGCGGCGGGTTGGCGTGTGCGGCTCAAATCAGAGTTATCGCCAGTTTTTTATATTCGCCCGCCACACACGCCAACCCGCCGCATGTTTGGCTTCACTCCCCTCTTATTAATTAAGACCGTTGATGAGCGACAGAATACGATAGCTTATCGAAACGACCTTTCTCTAAAAAGCGGGACACCCACACACGAACAGCGAACGCATATTTGCCCCCTACCCCATCACCCTGCCATGACGGTCGGCCAAAAATATGAGAGTCCTCATTTGCCAAACAACCCGCTTCCCTCAGCGCAAGAATCGCCGCCAAACGCGTCGCACGCCACGCCGGCTAAGGCACTTGATTTGGCCGGACAATACCCCCCCGAAATCAGCCCTTGTTTGACCGATAAACGGGCCAGACGGCCTGAACGGCGTTCCGGCTCCGCCGGGCACCTTCCGACGTAATGCCGGTCCATAAACGTGCCATTTTCGCATACCGGCAAGCCTTTCTGTAGGGGCTGTCGTGATTGAGACAGGGCTTGGCGCTCTCAATACACCTCCACCACGCGCCCGGAGTCACTCTTGACCAGGAGCGGGTACCCACCCGCACCCGGCGGGGACGGGTCGGCGCAAAAAGAGAGGGGTCCATTCGCCAATCCCGTAAAGCGGAACTGTCAGCCCATAGCGACGCTTTTTCAGACCGCCAACGTGCCGGATGGCTCGAACGGTGTCCGGACTGCACGGCACCATTCCAGCGCGTTGTTGGTCCAAAAACGCTTCGGCTCGATCAATCTGGACGTGTTGTGCTCCCTGAATGCCTCCCACTGACGCCCGAGTCCCCGTCGGACAGGGCGCGGGTGCCGGGTGCCACAGTGCGGGGACGGGTCGCCCGGCCAAAAAGATTCCTTCGTTGCCATACACGCCCCTCCGAAATCAGCCCCTCATTGGACGCCTAAAGTGCCGGAACAACTCGCCCGCTGTCCTGACGCGTTCAGGGGCTTATCTTGGCTCCTAGGTCGTCAAACTGCTCGCCTTGGCCAAGGCCGACAACACGTCGCTACGTCACCCAGGACGCGCGTTTGGCTAGCTAGCTGGGTAGTTCGATTTAAACGCCTCAGAGACCTATAAAGGGGACAGAACGGGGACAGACAAATTTATTTCGCCAGATTAATCAAACCGCGAATACGAACAAAATGCCTGTAAATAAAGGACTAATCACATGGTGCACGCACCAGGAGTTGAACCTGGAACCTTCTGATCCGTAGTCAGATGCTCTATCCAATTGAGCTATGCGTGCGACCAAAAAGGAGATGCAAGGTACGAACCTGACGGCGGACGCGCAAGAAATTTCACCCCCCACCGTCGGTTCAACCCTTGAAAAGGTTCCGCAGCGCCAGCGTCAGCACCGTCAATACCAGCATCAGCCCGCTCGGCATGAATTTTTTTGTCTTGGCCAGCCGGATGGCGAACACCACCAGCAGCGCGGCCAGGAGCACGTTGACCAGAATGAGCGACACCGCCGGCTTAAAAATGCCGGTTTGGGTCAAGACCAGCACGGCGGCAAACACGGACGAGGAAATGAGCGACACCCTGCTCTTCGCCTTGAAAAACCCGATCAATCCGCCGGCGAGCAGCAGAACGATGTAAACCCAGAGGAGCGTGCTGGCAAAATCATGCATCGCCCGCAGGCTGCCTCAATTTCCCGCCACGTCCAAGCTCAGAATTTCACCCGGTTCGCACTCGGCCACCACCTCGAATGGACGGCAGCACACTTCACAGTCCGTCGTGAACCGCTGGCTCGACACACTGGTGTCAACCACCAGATCGAACGCCTGCCCGCAAAACGGGCATTGAATTTTTTCCGAAACTTCCATCTGGCAATCTAGTCCCTTGATCGCAAATGGCAAAAAATGATTTGGGGTCCCGGCCTAGAACCGTTTCGTGAGGGTCAGCGTGACCTCGTTGCCCTGAGCGCGGCTGTCCGCCATGAATTCATAATTGTAGCGGACGGAGACAAAAAACATCTGCTTCGGGAAGGCCACGCTGACTTCCGGGCCGACCGCCGCCACCCGGTTGAGCGGCTGTCCGTTGCTGTTGCCGGTCACCTGTTGTTGATAATAGCCGACGGCACCCAGATCCACGACCTTGGCCACCGTCTTGCTCACGCCCCATTCCAGCGTGTAAGCCTCGCCATAAGTAATGTCCGTGTTGTCCTGCTCCGTGTTGAATTCATACCGGTTCAGCGCCGACACCGCCCAAGTCTTCGCCTCGTCAACATACCAAGTGGCCCCGGCAGTTTGCATGAAGGTCCAGTAGCCCAGGCCGGGCTCCGTCGAAGGGCCGGGCTGGCTGGGGGAATTGCCCGTGGGCGCCCAAACGCCGCTGCCGATGGCGAAATCAAACTGCTTGAGATGCCACGAGAGGGTGCCCTCGCCAAAGAAATCCCCGATGCCGAACGTGGAACTGTCAAATGGCCCGGCCTTCACGTGCTGATCAACCAGCGGTAACAGTGCATCCACACCGACGTAACCGCCCAGAAATTTCTTGTCCGTGATCCAGATGACACGGGGAATGTTGGCATAGGTGAAAACGTCGAAGTTGGGAACATTGCGATTATTACCGGATGCGTCATTCAACTGACCGGACCAATAAAAATAATTGTAGTCGCGGACATAAACTCCCGGCGGCGGCAGCGACGCGCCTTTGATGCCTTCCGAGCCCGGCACGTAATGGGCCGAGGGTTGGGCCTGCAAAATGCACGGCAGCGACGCGAGCGCCACCGCCAGCACGAGTAATTGAATTCGGGTTTTCATGGTTGTTTTGACTGAAGTTTGGAGCCGGGGAATCAAACATCCTGCATCTTGCCGCTGAGGTAGGTTTCGTAGGCGCTCAGGTCGAGCAGGCCATGGCCGGAGAGATTGAACAGCAACACGCGCTTCTTTCCGGCTTCGCGGGCTTTCACCGCCTCGTCCACGACCGCGGCGATCGCGTGCGCGGATTCCGGCGCCGGCACAATGCCCTCGGTCTGCGCGAACAGCGTCCCGGCTTCGAAAACCCTCGTCTGGTGATAGGCCTGGGCTTCAATCAGGCCCAGCTTCAGCGCGTGGCTCACCATGGGCGACATTCCGTGGTAGCGCAGCCCGCCCGAGTGAATGGACGGCGGCATGAATTTGTGGCCCAGCGTGTACATCATCAGCAACGGCGTCGTTTCCGCCGTGTCGCCGAAATCGTAGCGCAGTTCGCCCTTCGTCAGCGACGGGCAGGCGGACGGTTCGACGCCAACGATGCGATACTTCTTTTTCTCCGTGATTTTTTTGTGAATGAAAGGAAACGTCAGCCCGGCAAAATTGCTCCCGCCACCGCAGCAGCCAAAGATGACGTCCGGCTCTTCGCCGGCCAGTTCCATCTGCTTGATGGATTCCTGGCCGATGACGGTCTGGTGCAGGCAGACGTGATTCAACACGCTGCCCAGCGAATATTTCGTGTCCGGATGGGTGGCGGTGTCTTCAATGGCCTCGCTGATGGCGATGCCGAGGCTGCCGGCACAATGCGGGTCTTCTGCCTGCAGCTTGCGGCCGTATTCGGTCTGGTTGCTGGGACTGGGATGGACCGTCGCGCCCCACGTATGCATGAGCATCCGGCGATACGGCTTGTGATCATAGCTCACCTTGACCATGTAGACGTTACATTCCAGCCCGAAGAGCTTGCACGCAAACGCGAGCGACGAACCCCACTGGCCCGCGCCCGTCTCGGTGGCGAGCCGCTTGGTGCCGGCGACCTTGTTGAAATACGCCTGGGCGACGGAGGTGTTGACCTTGTGACTGCCTGCCGGGCTGACGCCCTCGTATTTGTAGTAAATATGCGCCGGGGTCTGGAGCGCCTTCTCCAAGCGCACCGCGCGCAGCAACGGCGTCGGCCGCCAGAGCGTGTAAATGTCACGGACCTCCTCGGGGATCGGCACCCACCGGTCGGGACACATTTCCTGCTTCACCAGATTTTCCGGGAAGATGGCGAGCAACGCCTCCGGCGGGACGGGCTGTTTGGTGCCCGGATGCAGGGGCGGCGGCAGCGGTTCGGGAAAATCCGCCAGCAGATTGTACCATTGGGTGGGAATGTCCTGCTCGCGAAGGGCGAAATTGATTTTTGCGCTCATGATGCCAGAGGGTTGTTGGATGATAACTACCCTCCGCCGAACCGCTTGTCACGCAATTATTAGCGAATAGCTAAAAATGTAATAATAATAACAAGATAAGTTGATTCACAACCGGACGCTCCGCCGGATACCCGCCCAAACCGGCGTGCCTCGTGAAGTCCAATCCAATTTGGACGCCGTTCTCAGATCAGAACAATCTTTTCTTTGCGCGCTTTGCGCTCTCGCATTTTGGCGTTGATTCCCCGTTTTGGGATTTGCCAGCGCCGCCGAATTCAGGGATATTGTCCGCCGCATTTTCACGGGAATTTTATGAAACCCCAGGTCGAAATCTATGACACGACCCTGCGCGACGGTTCGCAGGGCGAAGGCATCAATTTCTCGGTGGCGGACAAGCTCCGCATCGCCGAGAAGCTCGACGCGTTCGGGGTGCATTACATTGAGGGCGGCTGGCCCGGCAGCAATCCCAAGGACATCGAATTCTTCGCCCAGGCCAAAAAGAAAAAGTTCAAGAACGCGCGGCTCGCGGCCTTCGGCTCCACGCGCAAAAAGGGCGTGCCCGTCGAGCAGGACGACCAGGTGCGCCTGCTCATCGAGGCCGGCACGCCGGTCGTGACCATTTACGGCAAGACTTCCATGCTGCACGTGAAGGAGGTCCTGCGCTGCACGCCGGACGAAAATTTGGCCATGATCGGCGACACCGTGCGTTTCCTGAAAGACCACGGCAAGTTCGTCATCTATGACGCCGAACATTGCTTCGACGGCTACAAGCTCGATCCCGAATACGCGTTGGCCACCTGGCAGGCGGCGGAAAAGGCGGGCGCGGATTTCGTCGTGCTCTGCGACACGAACGGCGGCTGCCTGCCGGCGGAAATCGCCGCCATCACGAAGGTCGCCCTCGGCAAATTGAATTGCAAGGTTGGCATCCATACGCACGATGATATCGGCTTGGGCGTGGCCAACGCGCTCGCTGCGCTCGAAACCGGCGCCGTCCACGTGCAAGGCACCATCAACGGCTATGGCGAACGCACCGGCAATTGCAATCTCGTCAGTGTCATCCCGTGCGTGGCGTTGAAAATGAAGAAAACCTGCGTGCCGACTGCGTCGCTGCGCAAGTTGAAGGAGCTTTCCCAGTTTGTGGATGAAATGGCGAACATGCGCCATAATCCGCGTCTGCCGTGGGTCGGTTCGGCGGCGTTCGCGCACAAAGGCGGCACGCACGTCAACGCCGTGCAGAAGCTCACGTCCAGTTATGAGCACATCGACCCGACGCTTGTCGGCAACGCCCGCAACGTGCTCATCAGCGACCTTGCCGGCCGCAGCAACATCGTGATGAAGGCGCAGGAACTCGGCTTCAAGCTGGCGAACGACACGCCGGAGTTGAAATCCATCCTGAGCCGTGTCAAGGAACTGGAAAACCAGGGCTACGAATTCGAGGCCGCCGAAGGTTCGCTCGCGTTGCTTATCGGGCAGGCGCTCAGACATCGCGAACCGCTGTTTCACGTGGATGCCTATCACGTTTCCATGCGCCGCGATGACAAGGAATCCGTCTGCGAAGCGACGGTCAAGGTCCATGTCGGCAGCAAGCGCGCCCAGACCGTGGCCGAGGGCGACGGTCCGGTGAATGCGCTCGACGGTGCGTTGCGCGCGGCCCTGGTAAAGTTTTATCCGCAGTTGAAAAAGGTGACGCTCACCGATTACAAGGTGCGCATCCTCGACAGCGACACCGGCACGGCCGCCAAAACGCGCGTGCTCATCGAATCCACCGACGGCAAACGCGAGTGGGGCACCGTTGGCGTCAGCGGAAATATCATCGAAGCCAGCCTGCAGGCCCTGGTGGACAGCATGGAGTACGCCTTGTTGAAAAAATAGTTGCTTCAACATCGAACGCCGAACATTGAACATCGAACTTCGAATCAATCCTCAGAGCACGACCGTTCGACGTTCAGCGTTCGATGTTCGATGTTCGATGTTCGTTTTTTAGTTTATGTCCGAGATTTCCAAAGCCTACGAGCCGCAGTCCGTCGAGGACAAGTGGTACCAGTTCTGGCTCGACCAGAAGTGCTTCGTTGCCGACGCGAATTCGAAGAAGCCCGCGTATTCCATCGTCATCCCGCCGCCGAACGTCACCGGCGTCCTCACCATGGGCCACGTTCTCAACAACACCATCCAGGACATCCTCGCCCGCAGGGCGCGCATGGACGGCAAGGAAGTGCTCTGGCTACCCGGCACCGACCACGCCGGCATCGCCACCCAGACTGTCGTCGAGAAAACACTGAAGAAATCCGGCGAAATCCGGCATCGTGACGACCTCGGCCGCGAAAAATTCCTCGAACGCGTCTGGCAATGGAAGGAAAAGCACGGCGGCATCATCATCCAGCAGTTGAAGAAGCTCGGCGCCTCGTGCGATTGGACGCGTGAGCGGTTCACCATGGATCCGGAATATTCGCGCTGCGTCCAAAAGGTGTTCGTGGAGCTTTACAACACAAAAGACAAAGATGGCAACAGGCTCATCTATAAAGGTCACCGGATGGTGAACTGGTGTCCCGCGACACAAACTGCGCTTTCCGACGAAGAGGTGATAATGAAGGAACAAAAGGGTCTTTTATATTATTTCAAAGTTGAAGTCGCTGAAGAGCCGGGAACTTTTTTGACGATTGCGACGACGCGACCAGAAACCATTCCCGGGGACACCGCCGTGGCCGTAAATCCGAAAGACCAACGATACGCAAAATACATTGGCAAAAACGTCATGCGACCATTGCCAGCAGAATATCCGAAGCAATTAAAACTTATCCCGATTATAGGTGACGAACACGTTGATTTTGAATTTGGAACAGGCGTTCTCAAAGTCACGCCCGCTCATGACAAAGCTGATTTTGAAATTGGCCTGCGGCACAAATTAAACGCGCCGGAAGTCATCAACGCCAACGGCACGATGAACGATGCGGCTGGACAAGATTTGAAAGGCCTCGACCGTTTCAAAGCACGCAAAGTGGCCGTGGAAAAACTTAAGGAACTTGGCGCGCTGGAAAAAGAAGAACCTTACACAAATAATGTCGGCTATAGCGAACGTGCCGACGTGCCAATTGAACCGCGTTTAAGCTGGCAATGGTTCTTAAAATATCCAAGTGCAGGAAAAGCGCGTGATGTCGTAACCAAGGGTGAGATGAAGTTTCATCCGGAGCGCTGGGCGAAGGTTTATGACCATTGGATGGGTGGATTGCAAGATTGGTGCATAAGCCGTCAGCTTTGGTGGGGACACCGAATTCCGGTTTGGTATCGCAAGATCAAGTTAGAGTCTCTTCCGGGATTGGACATGTCTGAAGGTTTTAACACTGTTATCAGTAATATTGACCCGAAAGATTTTTATGTCGGAGTTAAGCCGCCGTCGGATTTGGAAAATTGGGAACAAGACCCCGATGTGCTCGACACCTGGTTCAGCTCCTGGCTCTGGCCGTTTGCGACGATGGGCTGGCCGGAACAGACCGACACGTTGAAGAAATTTTATCCGACCACCGACCTCGTCACCGGGCCGGACATCATTTTCTTCTGGGTCGCGCGCATGATCATGGCCGGCTACGAGTTCATGGGGGATTTGCCGTTCAAAAATGTCTATTTCACCGGCATCATCCGCGACAAGCAAGGGCGCAAGATGTCCAAGAGCCTCGGCAATTCGCCCGATCCGCTCGACCTCATCGCCAAGTTCGGCGCCGACGCGCTCCGGTTTGGCACGATGCGCAGCGCGCCGCTCGGCCAGGACATCCTGTTCGACGAACAAAACGTCGAGCTCGGCCGCAATTTCTGCAACAAGCTCTGGAACGCCTGCCGCTTCCGGCAAATACAGGGCGGCGAAGTTCAGGGCGAAATCGATCCACGACTTCTGACGTCAGACGACAAGTGGATTTTGCTCAAACTGGACCAAGCGGTTCAGGAAATCACCAGTGCGTTTGCCGAATACAAATTCAGCGACGCCACGGGCACGCTTTACCGCTTCTTCTGGAGCGAGTATTGCGACTGGTATGTCGAGGCGAGCAAGGCCGTGTTCTCCGGCGGCGACGCGGCCCGCAAGGCGAACACGCTGGCCGTCATTGATTTCGTGCTTTCGCACCTGCTGCGGCTGTTTCATCCGTTTCTGCCGTTCATCTCCGAGGAACTCTGGCACGGGATGGGTTATGCCGAGGACATGCCGGCGGACCAGGGCGGCAAAACCATCCTGTTCGCACCCTGGCCCAAGCCGCTGGATGAAGATTTCAAGGGTCACTACGGCCTCGATGAATGCTATCTGAAAATCGCGGGGGCGAAATACGACCTTGTCACCGAAGGCCGCAACCTGCGCAGCATGGCGAACATCGCCGCGAACAAAAAGGTCCGGTTTGTTTTGAAACCGGTGAATCATGTGCCGCCACATGACGTGGAAGTGCTCAAGCTGCTGCTCAACGCCGAGGCTTTCGAGGTGAACGCGGATTATCAGCCCGGCAAGAACACGCTGACGGTGCGCGCCGAACTGGGCGATTTGTTTTTGCCGCTGGAAGGCTTGATTGACAAGGAAGCCGAGAAGGTGCGGCTGAAAAAGGAACTGGAAAAAATCGAGGCCGAGGCCGCCAAAGTCGAACAGAAGCTGGCCAACCCGAACTTCACGCAAAAAGTTCCGCCGAACGTGTTGCAGGAACACCAGCAGCGCCTGGCCGAATGGCAGAGCAAACGCGACCACGTGAAAGTCGCCCTGGCGGCGTTGGAAAGTTAAACGGTTGTCGCGTCGAGCCTGCGGCTCGAATTGCCGCACCGCGCCGACACTACGACCTCGACGGCATTGTCGTTGTTCGATTATTTTCCCGCCCGAATGGAGCAAGGACTCGTCAGTGACATCGCCATCAGCATCATCGCCGCCTGGATCCTGGCGGTGTTGTCCCAGGTGCTGCGCCAGCCGGTGCTGCTCGCCTACCTCGTCGCCGGATTCGTCATCGGCCCGCACGGATTCCAGTGGATCACCGACGCCCAGAACATCAAGACCATCTCCGAAATCGGATTGTCGCTGCTGTTGTTCATGATTGGGCTGGAGATTGACCTGAAAAAAATGCTGAGCGCAGGCCGGGTCATCACCCTGACCGCCGTCTCCCAAATCCTCGGCTGCGTGCTCCTCGGCTGGCTGGTGTTCGATCTCGCCGGCCCGGCGGAGAACCGGCTGGAGGCGCTTTACCTCGGTGTCGCCGCGGCCATGAGCAGCACGGTGATCATCGTCAAAATTCTCTACGACAAGCGCGAAATCGAATCCTTGGCGGGCCGCATCACGCTGGGCGTGCTGGTCTTGCAGGACGTGTTCGTCATCCTGTTCCTCGCCCTCCAGCCGAACCTGAAAACCCCCGCCCTTGGCCCGCTGACGCATGCTTTCGGCAATGTCATTCTGCTTCTGTCGGTGGCGTTTCTGGCCAGCCGGTACGTCCTGCCCCCGGTCTTTCGGGCCGTGGCACGCCTCCCGGAACTCGTGCTGGTCGGCGCGCTGGCCTGGTGCCTCGCACTCGCCGGGTTCGCGGGCTGGCTTGGCCTGTCCACGGCCATGGGTGCGCTTATCGCCGGCGTGATGGTTTCCACGTTTCCCTACACGCTCGATGTCGTGGCCAAGGTCACCAGCATCCGCGATTTTTTTGTAACGCTGTTCTTCGTGGGGCTCGGCATGGAAATCCCTGTACCGACGCTGGGGTACGCGCTGTGGACGGTACTCTTTTGCCTGTTGCTGGTCGGCAGCCGGCTGGCCACGGTTTTTCCGACTCTCTATTTGATGCGCCAGGGTTATCGCGTCAGCCTGTTGTCCACCATCAACCTCAGCCAGACGAGCGAGCTTTCCCTCGTCCTGCTCGCCCTGGGCCGGGCCAGCGGCGACGTCTCGGAACATTCCATCGGCATCGCGGCGTTCGCCTTCGCCTTTCTGGCCATCGGCTCGACTTATGCAATGTTGAAAAGTGACCGGTGGCTCCGGCGGGTCACTCCCTGGCTGGATGGACTGGGTCTGCACGATCTCCATCTGGCCTTGCCGGCGGACGGGCCCGGCGGCAAACCCAAACGCATCGGCCTGCTGGGTTTTTCGTGGACCGCCAGTTCGCTGCTGGAAGAGATCAGCCGCGAACGCTCGGACTTGCTGGAACAAATTGTCATCGTGGATTTCAATCCGAACGTTTACGAAAAATTGCGCCAGCGCGGAGTCCGGGTGGTTTACGGCGACATCACGCGGCGCGACGTGCTGCATCATTCCGGTGTGGCAGAATGCGAAATCATCATCTGCTCGCTGCCCAACATGGTGCTCAAGGGCGCGGACAACCTGAAAATGGTGCGGCAGCTCCGGGAACTGAATCCCATGGCGAAAATCATTGTCCATTCCGAGCTGCTGGCCGACATCCCGAGGTTGTATGCGGCGGGGGCGGCTTACGTCACCGCGCCGCGCCTGCTGGAGGCCGCCGACCTGCTGGGCGCCATCGAGGCCGCCGACAAAAACCTGCTCGACGAAAAACGCGGCGAACAATTGAAACAGCTCGCCGGCCGCAACGAGGTGATCCCTTAGCCGGATTTACGATATTGGATTTGCGATTTACGCGGCTCTCAGCTTCCAAGCAGATCGCGTAAATCGTGTATCGCAAATCGAAAATAACCAAATCATCTCGACCGGGAATCGCTTTGCTGGCATCTAATCCGCTTGTGAATTTAATCGCCGCACAAAAGGCCGCCGTCCAGGCCGCACGCGCCGCCGGAAAACTCATGCTGGCCAACTGGCATGTGCCCAAGCGCGTCAATTTCTCCGACGCCCACGACATCAAGCTCGAGCTCGACGTGCGCTGCCAGAAGCTTATCGAGAAAACCCTGCGCGCCGCGTTTCCGCACATCCCGCTGCTCGGCGAGGAAGGCGATTCCGGGAACATGGACGCCGATTACCGCTGGGTGGTCGACCCGATTGACGGCACGGTCAATTATGCTTTTGGTATTCCGCACGCCGCGGTTTCGATCGCGCTGCAAAAACGTGACGCGCGGCAGGTGCCGAGGGCCGAGGACAGCGCCCGAAGTCGCACGCGACCTCCCGTCACACGCCACGCGCCACACGTCACCCTTCTCGGCGTGATTTACGGGCCGTTTACGGATGAACTTTGGACGGTGATGCACGACGGACCGACCCGGCTCAACGGGCGCGTTGTCCGCGTCAGCCGGCGCGCCAAACCGGGCGAAGCCATCGTCGCCATGGGATTTTCCAAGAGCCAAGCCAACCTGCAGAAAAGCCTGCCGCACCTGAACCGGCTGGCCCGGCGCGTGTTGAAGGTCCGGCTCATGGGCTCGGCGGCGCTGGAACTTGCCTACGTTGCATCCGGACGGTTCGACCTCTACGTCGAACGCACCATCAATCTGTGGGACGTGGCGGCGGGAGCGTTAATGGTGGAACGTTCCGGCGGCGAATTTTACACCCGGCCGGCGGCGGGCGGAAAACTGCGGATGGTGGCCGATAACGGTTTGCTGCGCCGCAAACTGCAACTGGGAAGCCTGCTGAAATAAAAAGGGGAGCCGGAATCTGGTTTGGCGGAGCGCGAGTTGTCCCAACTCGCAGTATTTTTCAACCAATCCAGCCGCTGCGGATCGAGGACAATCCGCGCTCCGTGACGAGTCAAGGCACCACCAATAAACAGGCTGATTGCACACGATCTCAAGGTATGATACAATCTCATCCGTATCATGAATGGCCGATGTGTTCTCTCCGCCGTTTTGTTTTCTGGAGCGCTGGCATTGTCAGCCTTTGCTGCACCGGTCATTGATCCGATTCCGAACGCCAGCATCCCTGCCGGCAAAACCTTGATCCTGCCGGTCACGGCGACTTCCACCAATGGCCGGCCCCTGACCTTCACGGCCACCAGCAGTACCAACCGCATCACCGTCGCAGTTCACACCAACAATCCATTCTGGAAAATGTCCGTGGTGCAGGCAGCGGCGGCCAACGCGCCGGGCGCGTTTCAAACGCCGTTCCGTGGCGGCGTGGCGACCGTGACAAACATCGGCGACATGACGTTCATGCTCTTTCGCGACATCGCCCCGCACACCGTGGACGTCATCCAGGGATTGACTGACAGCGGCATGTACACCAGCAACACGATTTTTCATCGCGTCGTGCCCGGTTTCGTCATCCAGGGCGGCGACCCGAGCACAAACGGCACCGGCGGACCGGTGTTCCGTTTTGACGATGAATTCAATCCCCAGGCGATTTTCAGCGGCAACGGACAACTGGCGATGGCCAATTCCGGGAAGGACACCGACGGTTCGCAATTTTTCGTCACGTCCGGCCCGCAGCGGTTCCTTGATTTCGGCTACACGCTTTTCGGCCAGTTGCTGCGCGGCTTCAATGTGCTCACCAACGTCATCAATACGCCAGCCGACACCAACAGCCGCCCGCTTGCCAATGTGATCATCACCCGGGCTTCAATCGTGCCCGATACTTCGGACACCGTTCTCACCCTCGCCGGCACCAATGCCGCCGGGGTCGCGGGAACCATCAGCGTCATCGCGGATGACGGCGCGGGGGGACGGAATACGAATTCGTTTACCGCAACCACGGTTACGGATACGAATCTCGAAGCTACGTTTCTGTATCCCAACACCGTCACCAACCTGGTCGCGCCGGTAAATAAACGACTGACCAATTTTGTCTT
>Ga0181522_10001724_pt1 | contig 13047 bp, 12 predicted proteins | sample PEATcosm2014_Bin_27_FD_121103 | JGI IMG/M metagenome (GOLD analysis project Ga0181522, IMG submission 121103) | Peatland microbial communities from MTU Mesocosm Facility, Houghton, MI, USA - PEATcosm2014_Bin05_10_metaG | ecosystem: Environmental > Terrestrial > Soil > Wetlands > Peat | place... | reverse complement strand
TTTCTCGACGGCGTCTGGCTGCGCCGGCCGCAGGCGATCCACTGCGGCCAGGTCGGCGAGGCGCTGGCGCGCATGCACGAGGCGGGCGCCGACTTCACTGAGTTTCGTCGTCCCAATGCGCTCGGCATCGACGGCTGGCCGCCGCTCGTCGCCGCCGCGTCGCCGCGCGCCGACGAAGTCGCGCCCGGCCTCGAGCGGGAGATGACCGCCGAACTGGCGAAGCTGCAGGCGATCTGGCCGAGCGGCCTGCCGGGCGGCGTCATCCATGCCGACTTGTTCACCGACAACGTGTTCTTCCTCGGCGACGCGTTGACCGGACTGATCGACTTCTACTTCGCCTGCAACGATTCCTTCGCTTACGATCTCGGCGTCTGTCTCAACGCCTGGTGCTTCGAGCCCGACGGCGCGTTCAACGTCTCCAAGGGCATGGCGATGATCCGCGGCTACGAGAAACGGAGGCCGCTCAACGCCGCCGAGGTCGAGGCGCTGCCGATTCTGGCGCGCGGCTCGGCGCTGCGTTTCATGCTGACGCGCCTGGTCGACTGGCTCAACGTGCCGGCGGGCGCGAAAGTGACGCCAAAGAATCCGCTCGAGTACCTGACCAAGATGCGCTTCCATCAGCGCGTCGTCAGCGCCCGCGACTACGGCCGCCTCGCATGAGCGACCGCGTCGTCGTCTTCACGGACGGGGCCTGCTCGGGCAACCCCGGGCCGGGCGGCTGGGGCGCGATCCTCGCCTGGGGCGCGCGCGAGAAGACGCTCAGCGGCGGCGAGCCGCTGACGACCAACAACCGCATGGAGATCACGGCGGCGATCATGGCGCTGGAGGCTCTCACCCGCCCGTGCCACGTCGAGTTGCACACCGACTCGCAATATTTGCGCGGCGGCGTCACGCAATGGATTCACGGCTGGAAGCGCAACGGCTGGCGCACTGCCGACAAAAAGCCGGTCAAGAACGAAGACCTGTGGCGCCGCCTCGACGCCGCGGCCGAGCGCCACACGATCGACTGGCGCTGGGTGCGCGGCCACGCCGGCCACGAAATGAACGAGCGCGCCGACGAACTCGCCCGGAAGGGCATGGCGCCGTTCATGCCGGGGAAACGGAAGGCGGAGGGGTAGGGCAAGCGCTCGATCAGCGCCGCATATAAATTACGGTTCATTTACGTGTTATTTTGCGATTTCGCGCGCGAAATGGCGCCTAGCGCTTTGAAAAGACGCGTTCGCTGAACGGACTTGTCGCGCCGCCCGGGACGCGCGGCGGGCCCTAAAGCTGCGCCAGGATATGCGCCGCCCCCGACAGGTCGGCCTTGCCCGTCGTTTCCTCGATATTGAGCTGCTTGACGATTCCGTCCTCGACCAGAGCCGAATAGCGGCGCGAGCGCACGCCCATGCCGCTTGGCTCGGCGTCGTAGCTGAGGCCCGCCGCCTTGGCGAAGTTGGCGCTGCCGTCGGCGAGGAAGTCGATGTGGCCTTCCGCGCCGGTCGCCTTGGCCCAGGCGGCGAGCACATGATGGTCGTTGACCGAGGTCATGGCGATGGCGTCGACGCCCTTGGCCTTGATCGCCGCCTCCTCGGCGATGAAGCCCGGCAGGTGGTTCTTGTGGCAAGTCGGCGTGAACGCGCCGGGCAGGCCGAACAGAACGATCTTGCGGCCGGCGAAATATTCCTGCGTCGTCACCGGCTTCGGGCCCTCCGGGGTCACCATGCGAAAGGTGGCGTTGGGCAGCTTGTCGCCGATCTTGATCGTCATCGTTCGTCTCCGGGCCAAAAAGGGCGGCCAGTCTAGCCGCGCGAGAAGTCGTCGCAAGCCGCGTCGAAGCGCTAAGGCTTGGCGGCGAGCGTGAGCGGGAAGTCGCGTGCGCCTGAGCCGCCGGTCAGCGTCGCGCGGACTTTGAGCGGCAGCGCCGCGCCGTCGGGCTTCTGCTGCAGTTCCAGCGCAAAGCACGCGCGCCCTGCGGCGTCGGATGCGGCCTTGGACTCGAACCACCAGCCTTCGGGCGCCTCGATGAACAGATCGCGCGGCGAGCCGGGCTCGGCCTTGGCGCAGAATCGCCAGGCGTCGGCGCCGGCCGCTTCCAGAGCGCCGCCGAGCGCGCCGAGATCGCTCGCGCGCGGAACGGCGTCGGCCGCCGTCGCGATCGCCGCGGCGTAAGGACTCGCGCCGTCTTGCGGCAGCCTCAGCGCGAGGTCGGCCCTTGCCGGCAGGCACAGTTTCTCGCACACGGCGTAGTCGAACTTGAGCTTCAGCTCGACCGGCTGGCTCGCGTCGACGGCGGCGACCGCGATCGGGAACACGACCGAATCGTCGTAGCCGAACGCCTCCGACCCGTCGGGCTCGGCGATGCGCTTCGGCGCGGGAAAATTCGGCTCGGCGCGCGCGAGATTGCGCGAGCCGGCGAAATCGAATCGCGGCGGCGCGCCGGAGTCGCCGGGGTTGCGCCAATAGGTGATCGCGCCCGGCGCGAGGCGGACCTGGACCGCCGCCTGTCCGAGCGCGCCGGCGACGAGCCGCGCTTCCGCCTTCGAGACGCGCGCCCAGTCGCTGGCGTATTCGTCGGCGGCGGCCGGCGCGGCCGAAACGAGCGCGGCGGCGAGTGTGTAGGCGAACAGTTTCATTCCCGCCATTTAGTCGCACGCTGCGCCGCGGGCCAGAAAAATCAGCGTGATGGCCCGACGGCCGCGCGCCTGAGCTTCGCCGCTTTTTCGCCCTTTCGCGGCGCCACGGCGACGGCTAGCATGAGCGCATGGCTCACGTCCTGGAACCAGCGACCTGGCAAAGCTATGAGGGTCAATTCCTCATCGCCATGCCCAGCCTGCGCGATGGTCCGTTCGCGCGCTCGGTCGTCTACATGTGCGCGCACCGCGAGGACGGCGCGATGGGCATCGTTATCAATCAGCGCGCCGAGGAGATCGAGTTCTCGCGGCTGCTGGTGCAACTCGAGGTGGTCGGCGAAGCGGAGGCGATCCGGCTGCCGGCGAGGGCCGAGCACATGCGAGTGCTGCGCGGCGGCCCGGTCGACACCGGCCGCGGATTCGTCCTCCATTCAGGCGACTACCGCGCCGCCGAATCGACAGTGCCGATCGGCGGCGGCGTCTGCCTCACTGCGACGCTCGACATCCTCAAGGCGATCGCGCGCGGCGGCGGGCCGAGCCAGGCGGTGCTGGCGCTCGGCTATGCCGGCTGGGCCTCAGGCCAGCTCGAGAACGAGATCCTCGCCAATGGCTGGCTCGTCTCGCCGGCCGATTCGCGGCTGATCTTCGACGCCGACTTCGACGCGATCTACGATCGCGCGCTGGCGCTGATCGGCGTCAACGCCGCCTGGCTTTCGTCCGACGCCGGGCACGCTTAGTTCGTCGGCCACGGCCGCGCGCGGCCAGGCGTCACTTCATAAAGACGGGCGCGATTCTCCAGTTCGACGAACGCCGCGGGGTCGGCGCCGGTGACGAAGATTTGCGAGCCGACGCGCTCCAACGCGGCGAACAAAGCCGCGCGCCGGCGCGGATCGAAATGCGCCGTCGCTTCATCGAGCAAGGCGATCGGCGCAACGCCGGACATGTCGGCGACCAGCCGCGCGTGGGCGAGCACCAACCCGACCAGCAGCGCCTTCTGTTCGCCCGTCGAGCTCAGCGCCGCCGGCGCGCCCTTGGGCCCATGGAAGATGACGAGGTCGCTGACGTGCGGACCGACGAGCGCGCGGCCCGCCGCCGCGTCGCGGCCGCGACCGTCGCCGAGCAGCGCGCGATAGCGATCCTCGGCGACCACCGCCGGGTTCTCGGCGGCGAGCGTCTCGACCTCGCCTTCGAGGGTTAGCGCCGCCCAAGGGAATGGCGAGTCTTCGTCGCGGTCGCGCGCGATCGACGCGGCGAGGCGGTCGACGCATTCGCGCCGCGCTGCGGCGACGGCGACTCCAAGCTCCGCCGCCTCGCGCTCCAGCGCGTCGAGCCAATGCGAGTTGCGGGCGCCTTCCTCGAGCAGTCGGTTGCGACCGCGCAACGCGCGCTCGAAGGCGGAGACGCGCGCGCCGTGATTGGGGTCGATCGCCAGCACCAGCCGGTCGAGAAACCGGCGCCGCTCGCTCGCCGGGCCGACGAACAGACCGTCCATGGTCGGGGTCAGCCAAACGAGGCGCAGGTGATCGGCGAAGGCGCGGGCCGAGGCGACGGGCGCGCGGTCGATGCGGTTCAGCCGCTCGCCCGGCTTGTCGCCGTCGCCCGGCTCGAAGCCGACGCCGAGTTGATGGACCGCGCCTTCGTCCTCGACCTCGATCGAGATGGCGAATCCGCCGGCGCCGCCAATCCGCGCACAGGCTCCGAGTTCGGCGCGGCGCAGGCCGCGGCCGGGGGCGAACAGCGACAGGGCCTCGAGCAGATTGGTCTTGCCGGCGCCGTTCTCGCCGCAAAAGACGACGAGCGCGCCCTCCAGCGCCAGGTCGAGGCTCACGTACGAGCGGAAGTCGCCGAGCATCAGCCGGCGCGCCATGGGGCGCCGGCGCGCCAACGGCGTTACGGACGGGCTCGACATGCGCGCCGATGTGCCACGTCCGCGCCGGGCGCGAAAGGGGCGTCGCCGCTTGTCGCCCGGCGCCGCCTGTCGTAATTGCCGCGACGACTGCCGTTTTGAGAGGCTGGCGATCCATGGCGTCGTTCGAAGTCCTGATGCCGCTGCCGGGCATGCCGGAAATCGCCGAGCGGCTGGAGCGACGCGTGACGCTGCATAAGCTGTGGCAGGCCGCCGATCGCGAGGCGACCCTCGCGGCGATCGCCCCCAACATCCGCGCCGTCGTCTCCACTTGGGCGACGGCGCGCGTCGATGCTGAATTGATGCGCCGCCTGCCCAAGCTCGAAATCGTCGTTGGCTTCGGCGTCGGCTACGACCATATCGACGCCGCCTGGGCCGGGCGGCACGGGATCGTCGTCACTCACACGCCGGGCGTCCTCGACGAGGACGTCGCCGACATCGCCATCGCCCTGACGCTCGCTGCGACGCGTCGCCTGCCGCAGGCCGAGCGCCATCTGCGCGAAGGCCGCTGGCCGAACGGGGCGTTCCCGCTCACCGCGTCGCTGCATGGCCGCGTCATGGGCGTTCTGGGCCTCGGCCGCATCGGCAAGGCGATTGCCCGCCGCGCCGAGGCGTTCGGCCTGAGCATCGCCTATCACGGCCGCCACGAGCAGGACGGCGTCGCCTATCACTATTACCCGACGCCGCTGGCGCTTGCCGAGGCCTGCGACATCCTGATGGTCGCGGCGCCTGGCGGGCCTGAGACGCTTCACGTCGTTGACGCGGGGGTGCTCGCCGCGCTCGGTCGCGACGGCGTGCTGATCAACATCGCTCGCGGTTCGCTCGTCGACGAGGCGGCGCTGATCGCGGCGCTCAAGGACGGCGTGATCCTCGCCGCCGGGCTCGAGGTCTACGAACACGAACCGAGCGTGCCGGCCGAACTGATCGCGCTCGACAACGCCGTCCTTCTGCCCCATGTCGGCTCGGCGACGCGCCACACGCGCGCCGCGATGGCCAATCTGGTGGTCGACAATCTTCTGTCGTGGGTCGACGGCGAGGGTCCGCTGACGCCGACGCCGGAGACGCCTTGGCGGCGCTGAGAGGAAAGCGCTTGCGGACGCGGCCGGCGGCCGCGTCCCGCCTGTCGAGAGCCGCGACTGTCAAAAGGGCGCGGTCAACGACCGCGCCTGCAAGCGCGTCGCGTGACGCCTAGTTCGCCAGTTCGATCAGCCGGCGTGCGCGCAGATCGACGCGCGGCGCCGGGAACATGACGATCTCGCCTTCTCCCTCGGCGGCGAAGGCAAGCGCGACCTCGCGCTTTGCGGCGTGAAGCGCGAAGACGCGCGGATCGGTCGCCTCTGCGCCGCGTCGCCCGCTCGCATGACGGCGCGCGCGCTCGAGCGACAGGCTGAAGGCTGCGCCAGCCGCGAGTTCGACGCCGTTCTGCCCGCGATAGGCGGTGAAGGTCTCAGGCAGCGAATCGTAGATCGCGCAATCCTCGGGGCCGAGCGCGTCGCGCGTCCAGTCGGGACGGAAGCGCGCGAACATGCGCACGCAGCGCGCGCGCTCGATCCCGTCGAACGCCGCCCAATTCTGCGCCGCGAATCGCCAGAACCGTCGCCCGACCGCGGTCGAGCGGCGCCGGCCGATGAAGTGGTCGAGCGTCGCTCCGGGGCGCGGCGGCCCTCCTTCCGCCGGCGGCGGCAAAAACGCGTCAAACGGGTCACGGTCGGGGAATGCGAACGACATCGGGCCTCGCGCTGATGGGGCGCGGCGAAACTCGTCGTCGAACATTGTCCGAAACTGAACCGGCGATTCAGGACTTGCGCGAAATTGTCGCGGGAAACGGCTGCGTCGACAAATGTGATGGCGGCGCGCTTTTCAGTCGGTCGGCGGCCCGCTATTGTCTATGACGCTGGACAGCCCAGACGGAGGCTTCACCATGCGATCGACGCTTCTCGCGCTTCTCTTCGCCGGCGGCTTTGCCGCACTTACGGCGGCTTCGGCGTCAGCGTGCTCCTACCACATGACGATGGCCCAGGACGATCAGGCCCAGCCGGCCCAAACTGCGCAAGCGCAACCAGCGCCCGCTCAAAACGAATGACCTGACTGCGTCGCGGCCTCGTCTCGCTAGCGTGCGGGGCCGCGCCGTTTCAGGCGGCGGCGAGTTCGGTCGCCGGCAGCAGGTTGGCGATGTCGATGACGCCGATCAGCCTGCCGTCCATGGCGATGACGCCGCGCAGGTAGAGCTTGGCCGTTTCGGCGGCGATTTCCGGCGTCGGCTGGATTTGTGCGTCCTCAGCGGTGAAGATGTCCGACACGCCGTCGACCAGCAGGCCCGCGACCTGGCTGCCGACCTCGACGACGATGATCGCGTGGCGCGCCGTCGGCTGGGTCGGCTGAAATCCGAGCCGGACGGCGAGATCGACAATCGGCAGTACCACGCCGCGAAGATTGACGACGCCGAGCACGAACTCGGGCGCATGCGGCAGCGGGGTCGCCGGCGTCCAGCCGCGGATTTCGCGCACCGAGGTGGTGCTCAGGCAGAATTGCTGCTCGCCGATGTTGAAGGCGATGAGCTCGCTCACCTTGCCAGAGCGATTGACGGTCGTGTCTTTCATTTTACGCCTCTTACCGATTGCTACTCGTCGTCGCGCGTCCGGCGCGACCCGTCCAACTCAGAATTCCTGCCAGTCGTGTTCGCCGCCATTGTTCGCCGTCGGCGGCGGCGCGTTGACCGCCGCCTTCATCGCCGGCGCGCGGGTCCGCGCCGGCTTGGCGCGCCCGGCCGGCGCAGGTTCAGGCGCGGCGCGGAAGGCGTGCGGGGCCGCCTTCTTCAGCGTCTCGCGCATCGCGTCGTCGTCGTTTTGCCGCGTGCGATAGCGCGCGACGAGCTTGGCGAGTTCGCCCGATTCGGACGCCAGGCTGTGGACGGCGTTAGACGCCTCGCCAACCAGCGCCGCGTTTCTTTGCGTCATTTGGCTCATCTCGGTGACCGCGGTGTTGACCTGCTCGAGACCGGTCGACTGCTCCTGGGCGCTGACCGCGAACTCGGCGATCGAACCGCTGATCTCGACGACCTGCGAGACGATGCGTTCCAACGCTTCCCCGGTCTGGCCGACCAGCACCACGCCTTGATCGACCTGGGCGGTTGAAGCGGAAATGAGGCCCTTGATCTCTTTTGCCGCCTCGGCGGAGCGCTGGGCGAGCGCGCGCACCTCCGACGCGACGACCGCGAAGCCGCGGCCCGCCTCGCCGGCGCGCGCCGCTTCGACGCCGGCGTTGAGCGCGAGCAGATTGGTCTGGAAGGCGATCTCATCGATGACGCCGATGATCTGGCCGATCTGCTTCGACGACTTGTCGATCGCCGTCATCGCCGCCATCGCCTCGCGCACCACCGTGCCGCCCTTCTCGGCGTCTATCTTGGCGGCGGAAACGACGTCACGCGCATGATTGGCGCCTTGCGACGACTTCTTCACCGTCACTGTCACTTGTTCGAGCGCGGCGGCGGATTCTTCCAGGTTGGCCGCCTGTTGCTCGGTGCGTTGGGACCAATCGTCGGTGGCGCCGGCGATTTCGCCAGCCCCGGTCGTGATCGCCCGCGTGGCGGCGCCGACCGCCGCCATCGACTTCTCCAGCGTCTCCATCGACGCGTTGAAGTCGACGCGCAGGGCCTCGAGCTCCGGGACGAACGGCGTCACAATGCGCTGTTCCAGGTCGCCTTCGGCGAGTCGGCTCAAACCGGTGGCGATCTGGCTGACGGCGGCGACGCGGCCGGTGACGTCAGTGGCCAGTTTGACAACTCTCGCCACTTTGCCATTGAGGTCGAAGATCGGATTGTAGGAGGCCTGAATCCAGACCTCGCGTCCGCCCTTGCCAACGCGCTTTAACTCGGCGGCGACGAATTCCCCGTTCTTCAGTTTCGCCCAGAAATCCTGGTACGCGGGCGTGCGAGCCTCGGCAGGGTCGACGAACATGCTGTGATGCCGTCCCTGAATCTCATCCAGGCGATAGCCCATCGTCTTGAGAAAATTCTCGTTGGCGGCGACGACATTGCCGTCGAGCGTGAATTCGATCATCGCCTGGGCACGCGAGATGGCGTCGAGCCGGCCCTGGTTCTCGGCGGCCTTCAACTTGGCGTCCGTGATGTCGGTGAGGATGTTGACGACCTTCACCACCCGGCCGGCCGCGTTGGTCACGGGATGGTAGGCGGTCTTGATCCACACCTCTCCGCCGCCCTTGACGAGGCGCTTGTACTCACTCTCGTCGCGTTCGCCGCGCCGCAGCTTGTCCCAGAATTCGCGGTACTCTCCGCTTTCGGCGTACTCGCGCTCGACGAACATGCGGTGATGCTTGCCGACGATCTCTTCGACGGCATAGCCGGCCGCTTCGCAGAATTTCTCGTTGGCGGCGAGGACCGTTCCTTCCGGCGAATATTCGACAATCAACAGGGATCGGTTGAGCGCCTGCAGGGTGCGCCTGGCGTCCGAACCGAAATCGACTCCCAACATATCCAACTCCCTAGGGGCGGCCCGGCGATCGCAGTCGCGAGCCGCCTAAGTCTTTGCCGGCGCGCGAAACGCGCCGCGAAGCCAAGATGAAAGAGGAATCCGGATTGGAACCGGGATGAGCGCGCGGCGTCATGCCCTCGACCGATGGCGTCTCGCCGCCGGCCGATGCCTCATCGACAGGCGCGAAGCGCCGTCAGGACTAAGGAACTGTCGGGTTTCGGAATCCCTCGTGAAGTCGTGCGCCGACGGTCGGGCGGCGCATTCCGTCGAAGGACAGTTTGCGAATCTCGCTTTAAGGTCGAGTTAAGGACGTCGCGGCTTTCGCCCCCGACTTTTGTCGTCGGCGGCGTTGCGAACGCTGTGGCGTGCGGCATGGCGTCGCGCGGCCTTGCCGGGACGCTCGTGCCATTTCGGCATTCCGCCGACGCCGCGCCTTTCCCGATTTGGCGAACCGCCTGGTTCGCGGCGGCGCGGTCGAATGGTTCAACCGCGCGTATCGCCGCAGGTCACAAATCGGGGCAATCGACTGATTTCGCGCCGATCGTCGCCCGATCGTGGTTGCCAATTCGTGAACCGGAAACTGGAATGTAACGCCTTCAGTGACGCCTTCGGCGCCCCCCATGCGTGGCTGCGCCTGGGCGCGGTTTGCCGCGTCGAAGAGGGCAGAAATGATGAGCGAACGCCGCCAGTCGGCTCGCCGCCGCACCTATATTGGCGGACGCGCCAGTTACGAAAAGCCAGTCTCGACCGACGAATGTCTGGTGCGCGACCGCTCGCCGGGCGGCGCGCGAATCGAATTCTCCGGCTCGACGCCGATCCCCAACACATTCGACCTGACGATCCGCGACAGCGGCGAAACGCGCAGGGTCTGCATCGTCTGGCGCGACGGCTTGCAGGCTGGCGTCGCCTACGAGTCCGCCGCGCTTCCGTTTGCGCCCGAGGCCGCCCGCCGAATCCGCAAGCTCGAAGCCGATCGCAACGCGCTGGCGCGCCGGATTGCCGAAATCGATAGGCCATTGCGATGAAAGCGCTCGCCTACGCCATAGAGCACCTGCTCTTCCCATTGCTCGTCGCTCTCCTGATGCTCTATCTCTTCCGCAACGCCTCCGGGAGCGCCGACGCCTATGTCGACCAGGTCAATCGCTGGCTGGGGTTTGACGCGTTGATGCGTTCGCTCGAGCACGGGTTCTGAACGGCGAGCCGCCGCCGCTGGTCGAGGCGACGCGCCGCTACTTCCGCGCCGCCGCGTCTTGGGCCTGCGCCTGGATGGCGGTCAGGGCGATCGTGTAGACGATGTCGTCGACCAACGCGCCGCGCGAGAGGTCGTTGACCGGCTTGCGCAGACCCTGGAGCATCGGGCCGACCGAAACCACTCCGGCGGAACGCTGCACGGCTTTGTAAGTGGTGTTGCCGGTGTTGAGATCCGGGAAGATGAAGACGTTGGCGTGGCCCGCCAGCGGGCTCGACGGCGCCTTCTGCTGGCCGACGCTCTCTACCGAGGCGGCGTCGTACTGAATCGGGCCGTCGACGACGAGGTCGGGGCGGCGCTGATGAACGAGGCGGGTGGCGTCTCGAACCTTCTCGACGTCCTCTCCCGCGCCAGAAGCGCCGGTCGAGTAGGAGATCATCGCGACTCGCGGGTCGAGGCCGAAGGCGGTCGCGCTGTCGGCCGACTGGATGGCGATCTCAGCCAACTCCTCGGCGCTCGGATCGGGGTTGATTGCGCAGTCGCCGTAGACCAGCACCTGATCCGGCATCAGCATGAAGAAGATGCTGGAGACAATGCTCGATCCCTGCGCGGTCTTGATGAGCTGAAGGGCCGGACGAACCGTATTGGCGGTCGTATGAAGCGCGCCGGAGACCAGGCCGTCGACGTCGCCCTCGGCGAGCATCATCGTGCCGAGAACGACCGTGTCCTCGAGGCCTTTTTCCGCCTGCAGCGGCGTCAGTCCCTTGCTCTTGCGGCGCTCCACCATCGGGCCGACGTAGCGGGCGCGGATGCGCTCAGGATCGAGGATTTCGACTTCGGGGGGCAGATCGACGCCGTGCGACTGCGCGACGGCGCGGATGCGCTCGGGATCGCCCAATAGGACGCAACGCGCGACGCCTTTTTCGGCGCAAATCGCGGCGGCCCTGATGGTGCGCGGCTCGTCTCCCTCCGGCAGGACGATGCGGCGGTTGGCGGCGCGCGCCGCCTCGACGAGGCGATGACGGAACACCGGCGGCGGCATCAGCGGCTCGACCGGCGCGTCGAGACGGCGGGCCAGCGGGCGGATGTCGACCCGCTCGGCGATGAAATCGATCACCCGTTCCATCCGCTCGCCGTCGGCCCGGCCGATGTGACGAGAGAAATTGGCGAGCCGCGTCGCCGTGGTGAAGGTGTCGTCGGGCGTCGCCAGCAGCGGCAACCGGTCGAGCGGCGGCGCGCCCAACAATTCCATGACCTCCGGAGCGGGCCGCACGCCGCAGGTGAAGAGGAAGCCGGCGAGCGGCATGCCGCGCTGGGCGATCAGTGCGGTGGCGAGGATGGCGTCGGAACGATCCCCTGGCGTAATGACCAGGGTGCCCGGGCGCAGATGGCCGAGCAGCTTCTCGGGCGCGCGCGCCGCCACCAGCGGTTTCTCCATGCGCGATGTCTCGATGGCGCCGCGATTCAGGATCTCGAGCCCCAGTCCTTCGGCGACGTCGATTATGCGCGGCGCCGACAGACGCGGTTCGGTGACCACCGCCGCCAATACGGGGACCGGCTCCGACTGGCCGCCGACGGCCAACGACCCGGCCTTGACGAGCGCCGTTGCGATCGCCGGGGAGCAGTGGTTGAGCAGGACGCCGGCGATCGGCCGGCGCCCTTCGTCGCCGAATTGTTCGATCGCCGTGGCGGTTCTGACGGCGAGATCGCTGAGGTCGCGGTCACGCGCCGAGAGGACGGGAATGACGTCTGCGCCGAGCGAGTTGATCATCTCGATGTTGAGGCGTGTGGCGACCTGGATGTCGACTTCCGGAATGAGCCCTTCGACGATGACCACGTCGCGGGTCGCGCGCACGCTCTCGATGATCGCTACGACCTCTTCCATCAGCCCGGCCATTTGCCCGGCGCGCACCATCTCGGCGGCATGGTCGAACGCGATCGCGTCGGGGGTAACCTTGCCGCACAAGGAGCGGGCGAAGTGAACGGCGAGGTCGCGGTCGCCCTTCACCGCCTCGGGTTGGAAGATCGGCTTGAAATAGCCGACCCTCACACCCGCCAGTCGCAAGGCCCGGACGAGTCCCAACGCCATCGAGGTGAGCCCGACTTCCTGCGAAACCGGGACCAGATAGACGGTGTGATGGGTGGAAGACATGTTCATCTAGGAGTTCCTGCTAATTCGGTCGAAGCGTCCGGTCAGCCGGCCCAGCGGGTCTTACGGCAGGGTTGCGAGCCTATGACGACGGTATGCGAAATCCCCAATCCTATCGCGCGCGACCGCCATGGTGACTTGGTCAGGCGTCGAATTTGGGCCGATCGCCCATTCGCCGCATTGACGAAGCGCAGTCGAGGCGCTGTCCGCGGGCGAGGGAAAATGGCGTCAAGCTGGCCCGTTCAAAGTGGCGTGCCGGTAGAACGCGAGGTGAGGCTTCGTCGCGGCGTTGACCGCTGCGGCCGCAACAAAATCTTTCGGATATTCAGGATTGGCGGTATTCTCTCTCGATGACCTGCGATGAGGCAAAGAGGCGTCCGATACGGGTCTTCGTCTTCCCGCCCTATCCCGCCAATCCGGGGCGGCGACGCGACGGGGCAGATTCCGGCCGGTCGAACCGCCTCGCGGGCCGAGGCGGCCCTTGACGCGAGCCAACTCATTGACGTCGCAGGATGTTCCGCTGCGTCGTCAAGCGCCGGGCTTGACAAGACTTGACAAAACTTGACGCCGCTTGACGAAACTCGACGCGCGAGCTTGACGGAAAGATGGTGCCCCTGGCCGGAATCGAACCAGCACTCCTTGCGGAACTCGATTTTGAGTCGAGCGCGTCTACCAGTTCCGCCACAGGGGCCCGCGCCAGG